>WNFJ01674210.1_pt1 | contig 10119 bp, 4 predicted proteins | sample 5400461 | NCBI WGS metagenome assembly WNFJ01 (sample SAMN13153349, study PRJNA577476) | soil metagenome | isolation source: 115 cm saprolite on Douglas fir-dominated hillslope | place: USA:California | collected 2013-09-17
TGATCTGGCTTTGGTGATCAACATGCCAGTTAACTAGTAATCATCTGTACAATCTGTAGAACTAGTATCGTCCAAAAGTCTAAAAAAGAAGGTTTAGGAGGGGCATGTTTATGAGGAGTGTGTTCAGCAGGCTATCTTTTCTGACAATCCTGTTTGTTTTTGTTTTGACATCAACCATCTTCAGCTATGGGCAGGGAACTGTCACTGGCTCAATTTCAGGAACGCTGCAAGATACGCAACACGCAGTGGTTACCGGCGCAAAGGTGACGGCGCTCGATCAGGCCACCAACCAGCAATTCACCACGCAATCGAATTCCACGGGTTACTTTACCTTGCGGCTTTTGCCCATTGGTAGCTACACCGTGACCATCGAAGCGGCTTCTTTTTCCAAGCTGGGGATCAACAATGTAGCGGTGCGCACCGGCGTGGATACGTCCTTGGGCACCCAGACCCTGACGGCAGGAAGCACCAAGGAAGTGGTTACAGTCGAAGAAGCCACGCCCCTGGTCGAGAGCCAGACCTCGCAGATCACCAACACCTTTGAAGCCAGGAAGACGCAGGATCTGCCGATTGGCAACGGCTTCGACCAGTTGGCACTGCTGGTGCCCGGCGTAGCCTCCACCGAAGGTGCAGGCTTCGGTAACAGCAACGGCGCGCGCCTTTCCATTAACGGACAGCGCAGCCGCGCCAACAATTTCGAAATTGACGGCCAGCAGAACAACGACAACTCAGTCGCCGGCCCTTCGATCTTTATCGGGAACGCGGATGTAATCGAGGAATATCAGGTCATCACCAACTATGAGGCCCAGTATGGCCGCAACATGGGCGGCGTGGTCAACTACGTCACAAAGTCAGGCAGCAACGCCTTCCACGGTACCGCCTTCGAGTATTTCACCGGCAACTTTACCGATTCACTGGCCAACGAAGAGAAGTCGCCCTTTCTGGGTTTCTGCACATCAGGACAGACCCCTGCGGCCAATGGCTGCAATGCGGTTAAGCTGCCGCGCTACGTAGACAACCAGTTTGGCGGAACTCTGGGTGGCCCTATCAAACGCGACAAAATTTGGTTCTTCGGTTCGGGTTACTTTCAGCGGACCCGTACTGGTTCCTCACCCAGCACCTCGACTCTTTTGACTCCAACTCCGAACGGACTTGCACAGTTAAAGGCCGCATTCCCCGGAAATAATTCCGTGAACCTGCTTTCAGCCGTCGGGCCGTTAGCTATCAAGGCTGGCAATCCGACCTTTACCGGCATTACCACTAAGCCAGTAACGGCTACCGCTGGAGTGAATTGCACCACTACCCCTGGAGCGTGCACTTCGATTGAATTCGGTAACATTACCCGCTCCTTACCGTCTCTCTTTAACGACTACGAGAGCACCGGTCGCGTGGATTGGCAGGCCAGCGATAAAGATCGCGTCTTTACCCGCTATCTCTTCCAGCAAACCATCAACACCAATGCAACCGGAGACTTTGCTTCTGGTTATGTCGTGGATGTTCCCGCCCGCAGTCAGCAGATTGCGATTGACTGGACCCACACCTTTACCAGCAACCTTGTGAACCAGGGCCGCTTCAGCTACTCCCGCGCCAACGTTGGTTTTGAGAATGGGACGGTTGCGGGCTGCAACCGCGGCAACCCAACCAACTGCCCCACCCGTATCAATCTCAGGGGTAGCTTCATGACCTTTGGCTTATTGACCAACCTGCCTCAGGGCCGTCTGGTCAACGTTACCCAGTGGCAAGACAACGTGATTTGGACGCACGGGCGCCACACCCTGAAGTTTGGCGGAGAATATGACCGGCAGCGCTCTCCCAACGCTTTTCTGCCTTCGATCAACGGCGCCTTCACCTATGCAAATTCAGCTGCAACTTCAAGCTTCAGCAATTTTCTCCAGGATCGGTCGAATTTCGGCTTGACCGATGGCCCCTTTAACTTCCCCTTCAAGGAGCAGGATGTCGCCTGGTACGTTCAGGATGACTGGAGGATCAAGGACAACTTGACCATCAACCTGGGTCTTCGCTGGGAGTGGTACCAGCAGGCCATCAACCTGTTGCACGACATTACCACCGCCAAACAGGCATCCAGCGCCCCGTTCTGGGATCCCACCCTGCCGGCAAGCCTCACCACAGTGCCTCGTGTTCCCGAGTACTACAACAACTGGGGGCCGAATGTTGGTTTTGCCTGGACCCCGCGCGTCTGGCAGAGCATGTTCGGCCAGGATAAGACTGTTATCCGTGGCGGCTTCCGCCTCGCTTATGATCCGGCCTTCTATAACATGTTCTCCAACGTGGCCAGCGCGGCTCCGGTGGTGAACGCCGGCTCCAATATCACGCAGCCCGGATTTGTCGGTCCTACCCCTATCTGCGTTGGCTGCCTGCCGACAACGGGCGGCAATGGGTCGAACGTGCGTACCGCCGATCTTGGGCTGATCAAGTCAGGCCCTGGCGTTAACCCCGGTGCTCGCACTTATACCACCGTGGATCCTAACTTACGCAATCCCTACGCTGAGGAGTGGACCTTCGGTATTCAACGTCAGATCGGCGCCCATATCGCCGCTGAAGTGCGCTATAACGGCACCCATACGGTCAAGCAGTTCCAGTCTGCCAATGCCAATCCGGCGCTGAATTTCCTTATCAGCAATGGTTTTAGCAGCTTCATTCCCGCGGGCTTGGCCCCCTGCACTGATCCAACCCAAGTTGGATATTCTACTAGCCATACCTCCACAGGTGCTTCGACTGCTGGTGGCGTGCCTACCGGTGGCTACGCCCATTGCTCCAATGCCAATGTAGTTCAGAGAGGAAATTATGCCTGGTCGAAATACAATGCTCTGCAAAGTGCGCTGCGCATACAGGATTGGCATGGTCTGAGCTCAGAGTTTGCCTATACCTATAGCCACACCATAGACAACTCCTTCGAGGTCTTTTCCAGAACCGGTGTGGGTGGCCTCTCCATTGCTCCTAACGTCTTCAACCAGAACCGGCCCGAAAAGGCCTCCAGCACCATCTCATTCCCCAATGTGTTCGCTATGAACTGGGTCTACGATCTGCCCTGGTATAAATCGCAGAAGGGGTTGGTGGGACACCTGCTGGGTGGCTGGGAGTATTCGGGCAACTACCGCTTTAGCAGTGGTCAACTTTGGACTCCATCCCAGAACAGGGGTGAAACCACGAATCTGACTACTGGGAATCCTTTTCCTTCGCTGGGCGATCCCTCAAACACATTCAGCACATCAACTGATAACTTGCGTCCCATCTTGTCAAATCCTGCTGCGCCGCTCAATACCCTGGGAGTCTTTGCTCATCAGGGAACCGCTACCGGACCACTGGTTCTGATCAATCCCGTCAATTGTGGTTTTAGTCCAGCGCCGGCAAACGTCGGAACCTCGTGTCCTATAGTTCCTGCAAATTCTGTCCGCTGGATCTATAACGACCCGAATGCTGCTTTGGTCTTCGGTAATCCATTCCTGGGAGTAGGACGCAACCCGGGTCTGCGCGGTCAAACCGTGAACAACGTCAATATGGGTTTCTTCAAGAACACCCAGCTAAGCGAACGCGTGATCGTGCAGCTCAGAATGACGCAATCGGCAGTATCGCGGCGTGCCCGATGGGCTTATTGATAACATCGTTTTTACCTCGCCGTCTACCTTTGGCAATAACTTCGGCAACATCTCCGGTTCGGGCGAGGTCAACGCCTTCCAGAACGGCGTAGCCCGCCGCCGCATACAGTTCGGCATACACCTGATCTTCTAGCTGCAAACCGAATTGATTGATTTAAGGCCAGCCGCAAGGCTGGCCTTTTTTATTGGTTCTTAACGCCCCCAATTTTCCTCTGCGTTCCTCTGCGTCCTCCTGCGGTAAAAACAAAAGTTTAGAGCCATAATAGTAAATTTCCCGAAATGGCAGATAGAATTTTAACTTCGCCTTTATGTAGCAAGCCGCAGGATCATTTACAATTGCTCTTCATCTTTTGAGCGAAGGCTGCAAGAAATGGCCGCAAGAACGTTCTAACCGTGCATGAAAGTCAGCTTGATGCCGAAAGATAGCTTCTCCAAGGACGATGCCCGCACAGAAGGGCATCAAAGTGGCACCAAATGAAAGCTTTTTCTGTTTTTCCTCATATATTGGCAGGAGTAAAGAAACTCTAACCCGCAGGAGCTAAGGAAGCGACCATGAAAAATGCAAAGTGGTTTTCTATCGTTTTGATTTGCTGCATAGCATTCGGCTTCACCAACGCCGAGGCCCAGGTGAAGACGGGCTTCCCGCCCTTCAGTTCGACTACCGGCGGGCCTGATGCCATCAACCTGGCCAACCTGAATGTCCATTGGAGCTCCCCGATCATCGGCAAGGCGGGGCGTGGTCTGCCGTTTTCTTATTCTCTGGAATATGACAGCTCGATTTGGAGTCCGGTGTATCTTGGAACTACTCTCACTTGGCAACCGGCTGGCAATTGGGGCTGGGCACCTCAGACCAATGCCACCACGGGACAATTGACCTACTATACCGACATCGATCAGTATAACTGCATTTACTAGGCCGATTGGGTCTACACAGACCGCTTTGGAACGTCTCACGGCTTTGACGGTGGGATCGATAACTGCAATGTTCTTACGAACACCCTGACTGCTGACGATGGTTCTGGATACACCCTTACTTTGGGACCTAACGGATCCGGACAAAATACGTCCGCGGTTTACTCTCGATCAGGAGATACGATTAGCTCGGGGTTTACCCCTTATCCCTTAGGCAGCTACCATACGGCCGTTCTCGGTCCCATAACTGACAGCAATGGAAACCAGATAACGCAATCCGGGGGAAGCTTCACTGACACGCTAAATAACACCGTGCTCACTGTCTCGGGAACGAACCCGGTCAATTACTGCTATACCGCTCCGAGTGGGAGTCAAGCATGCGTTGTAGTCCACTACAGCTCGCTACCCATCCAGACCAACTTCGGTGTGCCGGGAATTGCCGAGTACAACGGCTGGGCGCAGCTTGTCAGCAGCATCGTCTATCCCGATGGCAGCTCTTATACCTTCTCTTACGAAGGCACCCCAAGCTATCCCAACTACACCACCGGAAGGATCGCCATTGTCACACTGCCCACCGGAGGAAGCATCACCTACCGCTATAATGGCGGCTCCAATGGCATTTTTGGCGATGGCACCACCGCGGGCTTCTATCGCGATGTCTACGATGGCACGAACACCAACACCTGGCTCTACTATCTTTCCGGCAGCGGGCTGACCACGGTTTATGACCCGCAGAGCAATCTGACCCAAATCAATTTCTCTGGCATTTATGAGACCCAGCGCCAGAGCTATCAGCTTGTAAATGGTACACAAACTCTGCAGAAAACCGTTATGAACTGCTATAACGGCAACTTTACCACCTGCGCCACGCCACCCAGTGCGGTCACTGCACCTATTACACGTCAAAGCGTATTTACAACCCTGCCCTCTGGGCATTGGAATGAAGTTGATTCCTATTTCAATAGCTACGGGCTTTTGTCCCAGAATGACACCTACGATTTTGTCACCAGCGGGAATCCGCCTCTGCTGCAGCGCGCGCTGGTTACCTATGCCAGCCTGGGCAACAACATCGTGGATCGTGTCGCCTCGGTCAGCACCCTTGACGGAACCGGGAACTATTTTGCCCAGACCATCTACGGATATGACGAAACTGGCGTTACAACCACCAGTGGGACGCCACAGCACGTGGCCGTAAGCGGCTCGCGCGGCAATGTGACCAGCATAGGCCAGTGGTCGGGAGTATCGGGCGGCTCCAATACTTATTTAACCAGGCATCTCACCTATTACGACACCGGAACGCCCAATACTGCGACTGATGTCAACGGGGCGGTGACGACCTACAACTACGGGACCGATCTGACTGCCAACTGTAATAACACATTTCCCATCGGCCTGACCCTGCCCACCGGGCTCACCGGTTCGACGGGCTGGAATTGCACTGGAGCCGTACCCAATTCGGCAACGGATGCCAACAATAAGGTCACAAGCACTATCTGGAATGATGCGTATTTCTGGCGGCCCGCTGGCGTCACCGACCCGTTAGGTAACACAATGAATATTGGCTATGGGGGCGCAACCATTACTGAAAGCAACATGGTTTTTAACGGTGGCAATTCCATTGTTGATTCAGCCAACACGCGGGATGGATTAGGACGGCCCCATCTCAGCCAACGCCGGCAGGGAGCGACAGGAACAGCATTCAATACTTTTGACTCGGTTGAAGCCGACTACGACAGCAACGGGCGTCCGTTTCGTAGTACTGTGGGGTATGTGGGCGCCAGTACCCAGAGCTATTGTTCCGCCCACGGACTGCCCAGCAATTGCACTCCGCCGGGAAGCAGCACCACCTACGACGCCCTGGGCCGGCCTTTGCATGTACAGGATGCGGGCGGCGGAACCGCAGATTACAACTATTACGACAATGACGTTCTGATCACAACCAGCCCCTCGCCCAATCGGCAAATGCAATATGAATATGATGCCCTGGGGCGACTGACTTCGGTATGCGAACTGACCAGCGCCAGCGGTAGCGGAACCTGCGGGCAATCGCGGACACAGACCGGCTATTGGACCAAGTACAGTTATGATGCCGCCGGACGTCTGTTGACAGTCACCCAGAATGCGCAGGCAGCTTCAGGCTCGCAGCAAACCCGCAGCTTCAGCTATGACTTCACGGGACGGATGACCTCGGAGACCAATCCCGAGAGCGGAACAACAGCCTACATCTACGATTCCACTCCAGGTTCTTCCTGCAACACCGCCGGATACAGCTCTCCCGGCGATCTTCTCAGGAAAGTGGATGCCAACGGGAACAACTCGTGCTATTACTACGATGCTTTGCATAGATTGACGGACGTGGGCATAGTTAGCGGTAATACAGTCTCTTGCAAGCGCTTCCGATACGACAACTCCACCGGGATCATGGGCTCTATACCGGCCGGCATAAGCATCAGCAACCCACTCGGGCACATGGTCGAGGCCGAGACGGACAACTGCGCTTGGCCGGTCACAGCCTCGATCAGCGACGAATGGTTCAGCTACTTCAGCTACTCGGCGCGGGGCGAGATTACGGATACTTGGGAGGCCACTGCGCATTCGGGTGGCTACTATCACCTGAACCAGACCTACTGGCCGCATGGAGTCGTGGCGAGTTTGAGCGGGCTGCCCAGTATGCCAACCATCTATTACGGGGCGAGCGACGAAAGCGGTGTGGATAGCGAGGGGCGCATCACCAAGGTGACGGCCAGCGGCACGGGGCCAACGCCAGTGCCCAGTGTGAGTTACAACAACGCCGACCCCAGCACATCCAATGAGCCGCTGGGGGCGCTGCTCTCGGTGAATTTGGGCACAACGACCACTGGGCAGTACGACTCGGATTCATTTACCTATTATCCGAACACCGGACGGCTGCATACCTATCAATTCAGTGTGAACAGCCAGACCGATACCGGCACGCTCACCTGGAATACCAACGGTAGCCTGAACAGCTTGGCGATTAACGACCAGATTCCCGGTACAACCGACAACCAGACCTGCAACTACACCCACGACGATCTTGGACGGATTGCCACAGCCAACTGCGGCACGGGGCAGAGCCAGACGTTCAGCTACGATCCGTTTGGCAACATCAAGAAAACCGCCAATGCAGGCGTGGGCAATTTCATCGTCGGATACAACCAGGCGACCAACCGCATAACGGATGCCGGCTATTCCTACGACAACAACGGCAACCTGCTGACCGACGTGGCCGGCAGCAGCCATCAGTACAGTTGGGATGCCGAGGGCAGGCCGACGTGTATAGACGGAGTGGTGTTGACCTACGATGCCTCGGGGCGAGAGGTAGAGCAGGCGCGAGGCGGGAGCGACTGTGCCCATCCCGGAACGAGCTATCAGCAGATTGTCTATGGGCCAGGCGGCGGCAAACTCGCCTTGATGACTGGACAAACCCTAAGCAAAGCTTTCGTGCCTCTGCCCGGTGGAACGACGGTGGTGTACGGTCCCGACAACTCGACTCCTCCGAACATAGTTTTGAAGTACTATCGGCACTCGGATTGGCTGGGCAGTTCGCGCCTGGCTTCGACGCCTGCGCGAACGCTCTATTCGGAAACGGCATATGGTCCGTTTGGAGAGAATTACGCAGGCTCAGGGACAACCGATCTCTCCTTCACTGGCCAGAATCAGGACACGGTAGCTGGTCTCTATGATTTCATGTTCCGCGAACAGTCTCCCATTCAGGGACGCTGGACATCGCCTGACCCGGCGGGTCTAGATGCGGTAGACCCAACTGACCCGCAAAGTTGGAACCGCTATGCATACGTGGGCAACACTCCATTGACCGCCACCGACCCCCTTGGGCTCCAGCATCTTATTCAGACTCCATGCGCGACTGTCAGCAGCCTTTCTCGTTTCACACCTCAGTGTCCGATGTCGCAGGGTGGTGAAGGAATAGGAGGACTTGACTCCTTCTTTGGAGGGCTGATAAGTACCGGATCTGTGCAAATTGGGCGAGAATTTCAGGTGCGGGTGCCTACTTATGTGCGCAGTCCCGAGACAGGGTTACCGATACAGGTTGGTTGGGCTTGGGGTACGCTGTTCATTCCAGGTGGATCGAATGGAGTGCTCTATGCTCAAGCTGTGACGCCGAATCTGCCAAACAACGGGCAGTCGCAACAGCAGGCACAACAGCAGGCACTTCAGCTGCAGTTAAAGTCGGACGCACAGAACGAAAAGGACTGCGAGCAAGAGGCCAAGGCCGCGTTCGGTCAATTCGTGACGGACGAGTCGGTGGCGACAACCGTCTTAAGTGGCATTGTCGGAAAGATTATAGGCAAGTCTAACGGAGCCATCGCCCTGGGCGTGTCCATTTCCCAAATTGTTAGATACGACGTCAAGGCCTTGAAATATAATGGTACTTTACAGGCATGCCGCGCAAGGCAAGGGATCGGCGGCTTGGGATCGGCGGTATCGTGGACACCATAGGGCTTTCCGTGAAGGAACGAAGTGAGGGAACGGTTCATTATTTTTCGATTGCGGTCAAGGTTATGGTCTACTGCTTACCGGCGATCATCCTGACTGAACTGGCACATTCAAAGAACCACCTCGCTATTGCCGCATCCTGGGTTGCTGGAGCCTTGCTCCAGGCTTTGATTCCGCCTGCTGCGAAAAAGGGCCTGCTCCCAATCCTCGGGTTAACGCTCGTAGTTGGGGCGGCGTACGTCATTTTCTGGAAGTGAGTGGGACGGGTGGTCCGCCCTTTCGCGTCAGACGGGTTCTATAAAAGGCGATGTCAAGAGAAAAAACCTCTCCTGATCAGATCGGAGAGAGTTGGGCGGGTGGCCCGGCCCAAAAAGTTCTCACATGATCAATCTCTAGGGTGCCCCGTCCTAGCTTGCTAGGGCGGGGGGGTGTTGTAATCGCGGAGCGACGTGCAGTCTTGAATCTCCCGCCCTCGATTCAGCCCGAAAATTGATATCACTGTGGTATCAGATCCTTTAATTTCTGAGACATTGTAAGTCATCATGGTCTTTGGGCTTGTGCCCTAAGGTCTTTGAAAACTCATTTGCTTGGCAGGATTCATAGAAATCCGCCACCGATGGCAAAACACTGCATGCTCCGCTACTCCGTCCCTGCCGCATGTGCTTCGATTTTAATGACTTAGCACTGCACGGGCTACTTAAAGTAGCGGGGGAGGGGAGCACTACTTCGAGTGCTATCACCGCCGCCCCAAACGATATCACTTCCTCGTCTGAGGACTGACTGAGGGCTGCTCTCAAATTGTTCTTCGAGGAACATTGGGAACAGAACCTTCGAGCTTGGAGCTTGCAACTTGAGCCGTTTTCGCAGCGTCTGAGCCACTTTCTTGTCTGAGGACTGAACTGAGTGCTGTTCTCAAATTGTTCTTCGAGGAACATTGGGAACAGAACATTCCACCAGAGAACTGAGAACCGAGAACTGCCTCAGCAAGTCCCCACCCTGACATCAACGTTAGCCGCTAGATATGCGGCGATCAGCGTTGTTTTAGGGTCAATCCACTCGTTGAGCAAGTCCCCCACCCCTCACTCCCTGAGTGGCATCCCCGCCCTCCAAAAAT
>WNFJ01329438.1_pt2 | contig 10118 bp, 9 predicted proteins | sample 5400461 | NCBI WGS metagenome assembly WNFJ01 (sample SAMN13153349, study PRJNA577476) | soil metagenome | isolation source: 115 cm saprolite on Douglas fir-dominated hillslope | place: USA:California | collected 2013-09-17
CGAATCGTTCGCGTTCATCGGCGGCACGCCCAGCAACGCTTCAATCGTCCGCACCACATTGATCGTCGTGTAGAACGAATGGTCTACAAACGGCTTCGCGTCATTCCCATCTCCCGTGGGCAGCGGCGCGTACTTGCTGATCACCAGGGAGGTGCTCCGGTGAGAATCCACGTGATCCGGTCCATTCTGGGCGTCGTCCTCCAGAATCAGGAATGCCGTATCTTCCCAATACGGACTGTGCGATACCGCGTCAACTACCCGCCCGATAGCTAAATCATTGTCGGCAACAGACGCGGCGGGGCGCGGTTTGCCCTTCGTGCCCCCCGCCGTGTGGTCGTTCGGCAGACGCAAGAGAATAAATTGCGGCATCGTGTCCTTCCCCGCGTTGCGCGCGTTCACAAATCCATTGAACTCATTCAAAAACTCATCCGCGCGCAACTGATCCGGATACGCCACTTCAAAATCTGGAAACAAAGGATCGAAGTGCCCCAGCAATTCCGCCTCGCTCGCCACATTCTTTGCCAGAACCGGGATCGCCCATGGGTACGGGCTCGCCCCGCCTCGCGGATCGCCAACATTTTTTTCAAGCGGCTCGCCTTTATTAATCACCGCACGCGCGCAATTCTCGCCCGCTGCCTTCGGCGGTCCCATGGCCGGTTCTCCCTGGTCACGTTTTTGGTTGCACCAGCGGCTGACGATGTACTCCCCGTAGTGCCGGTAGGAAACTCCGTGGCCGGCAAAATCCTTCCAAAGATAACCGCCGGTCGGCTCTCCCGCATCCGGCACCTCATCCTCTAGCGACACGCCGCTCAGCAAAGCACCTTCCGAATCGTACGTGTGCTCGCCGCCGCGATAGCCGATGGGCCACGTCTTCGCGATGTAGTCCGAGATCGACGCCGAATTCGACCACACGTGCCCGTCTCCTGAAACCTCTCCGCTGTCGTAGAAATTATCCAGAATTCCGAATTGCCGCGCGAGCTTGTGCTGATTGGGCGTAATGTCCTCGCCGTACATCGTCAACGATGAATCGCCATTCGCACCCGCAATATCTCCGAAGACCTGATCGTACGTCCGGTTTTCCTTAATGATGTAAATTACGTGATAAATTTTGTTTTCGCCGCCAGCGAAAGACACCCGGTCGCCATTGCCGCGCAGAGCATTCGTGTCCACAACCTGCTTTGTGTATGCCGAAAGATTTGCATTCAAATCCGCAAGCGGAATGCGCGCCAGCGAGCCGTGAATGAGCGCCGGCCCGTATTGGTAGCGTGGTCGGCCGTCAGGCGTCTTGCCGATCAGTTTTGGATTCGGTCCGGAACCCTTTCCCTTAGCGCTCGCAATAAGCAAATCCTTCCCCGTTGCGGCCACAACCGTCGGATACCACTCCGTCGGAATGAACCCTGCAGCTTCGGCACGCTCGCCCGCACTCCCTTTCGTCAGATCAAACACCGCCACTGAATCCGAAATTGCGTCTGCGGAAAAAAGCGTCTTTTCGTCCGGCGAAAGCGCCAGATATTCCGGATCGCTTCCACCGTATTTTTGCCCGGGAAGTTTCGTTGAAACATAAGACAAGACTTTTCCCGAGCTCGCGTCGAGCTCCGCGATTTCGTCGCGGTTGGTCAGCGCCACATATAGGCGTGAGTTGTCACGATTGAGCAGTAGCGCCGTAGGGTGCGATCCTCCTGCGAGCGGTGACTCCGGTTTGCGCAGCGGAATGATCCGGACCACGCGCCCGTTCAGCAAGTCGAGCTCCGCGAGCGACGAAGCATTCCACAGCGAAACGAAACCTCGTTTCCCGTCTTTGGTCATCACCGTCGTATACGGCAGCGAAGCCGGGATGCGCTTCATCGTGGAAAGATCGAACCTGTGGATGACTTTCCCGTTGCTCGAATTAAGAAGAACAGCTTCGTCCGAGTTGTTGCTGGCGACCAACAGTCCCTGTTCGCCCCCGCTCTGCCCAACGCTCAGCCCCGCCGGATACGTAACATCCTTGAACTCATCGCGCCGAAGCTTCCCCTCAGGGATTGTCGTGCGCGGCGGCAAAGGCATAAATCTCTCCGCCGAGATACGACCGTTTTCAAAGCTATAGACTGCAATGCCGTTGCCCGTACTCCCCTTCTTCTTGGCAAGTGGGTCAGTGAGTGAGGCCATGCTCGCAAAAACGTGCTTGCCGTCCAGGCTGAACGCCAGCCCGAGAAAATACGTCTGCCTTGCTTTGCTCCCAAGCCGGTCGTCCGGAAAATCAGTAAGCTCATCCGTTTCAAGATTTAGCACGGAGAGAGACTGCTTCTCTCCCGAAGTGTATGCACCATACCCACTGTGCAGCAGCACGGCGAACCGTCCGTCGGGAGAAATCGTTACGGCCGTCGGAAGATTATTGATTGGCCGCGGCCTGCCCGGAACATCCCCAAGCATTTTGCCGTTCGGCAACTGCACAGGCCGAGACGCGTCCTGCGCCAAGAGACCCGGCGCTAATGTAGAAAGAAACAGGACCAAAAGAAATGTGAGTATTCGGCTGCAACGAATGTGGTTTTCCATCGCGCGAGTATAACGGTTCTTCATCACAAAACGGTAAACGCGGCTGTTGAAATGCATTCCCATAGGGTCACCAGGATGCTCTAGTTTTAGAAGCGCAGTTTCGGAATCCTACGCCACCCTTCCACCGTCGGCAAGCTTCTGGCTTCGCGGCTCACCTTCCCTCGCCATCCTACGAGAAAAACGCATTTTGGAAAATTGCATCTCGGCTTGACGCCGGCGAGGGCCTGGCCTATGGTTTTCCGCGCATCTAAAATCTAAATGGCAAACTCTGTCGGAGCTTTGAGTCCACGAAACGACGTTTTTGCAGATAATCGTTAACACCAAGAAAGGTCCCACATGCCCGCCGTCGAGGCCAAAATCTTTCACATCGATGCCCTTCGTGAATTCAGCACTCGCATCTTCCTCCACTTCGGTGTCCCCAAAGACGACGCTACGCAAGCCGCCGACGTTCTCGCCTCCGCGGACCTCCGGGGCGTCGATTCCCACGGCGTAGCGCGCCTCTACAGTTATTTTGGTTTGCTCAACGAGGGGCTCATCAATCCCAAGCCAAAAATCGCAACACTTCGATCCACATTGAGCACCGCGACTATCGACGGAGACAACGGCCTCGGTCTCGTTGTCGGTCCGCAAGCGAATCGCATCACCATGGACATGGCCGAAAAAGCCGGCTCCGGCTGGGTAAGCGTCTGCAATACCAACCACTTCGGCATCGCCGGCTACTACGTTCTCCAGGCTCTCGAGCGCGACATGATCGGTTGGGCCATGACCAACTCCAGCAAACTCGTCGCTCCCTTGTGGGGCATGCAGCGCATGCTCGGCACCAATCCCATGGCCATCGCCTTTCCCGGCAAAGAAGAGCCGCCTATCGTGATTGATATGGCCACCTGCGCCGCTGCTTACGGAAAAATCGAAATGGCTCGCCGCAAAGGCGAATCGATTCCCCTCGGATGGGCCATCGATAATCAGGGTCTCAATACTACAAATCCAGACGACCCTGTGAACGGCGGCTGCCTCCTTCCGCTCGGCTCCGACCGCGAACGTAGCGGACACAAGGGCTATGCTTTGGCTGTTATGGTGGATGATTTGTGCGCCGTTCTCAGCGGAGCAAACTGGGGCCCCTTCGCTCCGCCTTTTGCGTTGCGCCAGGAAATTCCCACTAGTAGCGTCGGCAAAGGCATCGGCCATTTCTTCGGCGCCATGCGCATCGACGGCTTCATCGACCCCAATGCCTTCAAGCGCCAGATCGACAACTATGTTCGCGTCTTCCGCGCCACAAAACCGGCGCCGGGCACAAACGGCCCGTTAATCCCCGGCGATCCCGAACGCGAAGCAGAACGCGAGCGCCGCAAAAACGGCGTGCCGCTCATTATGCCTATCGTCGAAGATCTCCGCACCATCTCCAAGCAGACGGGCATCCCGTTCGAGTAGTGCTTCGAAGGTGCCAGCTTGACCGCGAAGCAGTTCAAACTGCAGAGTTTCTCGGCGAATTCAAACGCCGGCGTTCCGCTGTCAGTTATTTGCAGCTGTGGACGTGGGTGCGCTCGTGAGCCTCTTCAAATCCATTGTGATAGCCGACAGCGCTGCGTCGAAATTATTGTCATGGGTTTTCTGTAAAACCGCCACCATGATCGATTCCGTCAGCGCCCAGAGCACATAGTGTGTTTTTCGGTCGAAGATCACAAGCCGGAACATCGGAAGTGGGTCTGACGCGCCATTTACCTTATTTGCGTTGGAGGGCCCGGGAGGCGCGATTAGTTGCAGCTCAAACACAACATCCGCTTCCGATGGATCCGCAACGATCCGGTAGCGGCCCCACGCTTGAACGGCCGCAAAAAATTCGTTGTAGGGCCGGTCTGGATCGCCGCTGAAGGGATGCGGAAAAAGTCCGCTGTCGGCCCCGGCATTCGAGATGAAGACTGTTTTTGCGTTGAGAAGCGCCGGCGGCACGGGCGCTAAAGAGAAGGGAGGAGGAGGTGGTGCTTGTGCGCCTGCTTGCACAGCGAAGAAAAGTGCGGCGCACACAAACAAAAACAATTTCAAAGAGGTCACGTTTCGCATGGCATCCTCCAGGAACGGCAATGGTTTGGTTGCTCTCTAGAGGAATAGACGTGCCGTGCCCGTGGCCAGTTTCGACACCGCGCAGCGGATGTGCTCAGAAGAGCGGTACGGCACGACGATCTTCGATTCCGGAATTGGCGGGCACGTGCTCCGATTCCATCACGCCGGCCGGATCGCCATGACGACTCTTTCGCGCCGGCTGAAAAGCGCGAAGAAACCGAGCAGCTGTTTCCATGGAAAATACTTCTTGTTGAGCAGTTTCATGGCCTCGGAGGCTATTTCTCCCGTCACGATTTCCGCTTTCGCGTCTGACCACTCGCCGAGGGTCACTCCCTTTATCGTGCAAGGCGCGATTTTCACGTGGCCATTGTTGCGAATGCGCTTCACCTTTCCAGTGTTCCCGATCGTGTAGATGTAGAGGCGCGCCGCGTCTCCCGAAAGATCGGCAGATGGATCCGCCGCGAACCACACTGGCGTCTTCACGCCCTCGCCGCTCTTCTTGAATGTCTCGAGACTGATATATTTGTGATCGCGAAATGCCGCAAATCCCATGACGTTGCTCCTGACTGTTTCGATGCACGCCATTCTATATGCGGCACATGGAGAAAGGGCAAGCTCCCTGTGAGCCTGCCCTTTCTCGGAAGCGATCCGTTTCTTTTGGATTACTCTGCATGCTCTTGCGGTTACGTCGCCTCCCTTCCTCGGCGCCGCTTTCGTCGCTCTGTTTACGTCAAACAGCTCTTCTGATCGGCTTACTTTGCGCGGACGTAGGTCACGTCTTCCGTAAAAGCGTCCTTTTGATCCTTGCGAAAGGTCCATGTCGTCTTGAAATGATCGTTGTCGATGAATGTGTACACAGCATGGTGCATGTGTCCGTCGTTCGGGCTCTTTAGATTCGTCGCGCCCTCGAACTCAAACGTCAGCGTCTTCGTGTCCGGCGCGTAGTTTCCGCGCATGGTCAGCTGGTTGCCCGCCATGCAGTAATGCGTCATTTTCAGTTGGTCGCCGTCCAGGTAGTAGAGCGTAATCATCTCCACCGTTTTGCCGGCGTTTGTCACGTGCGCCCTTTCGATCACCGCCGTTCCGCCTGCCGTCAGATCGAGGTCGAGGGTAGCTTTCCCCGTGTTTGACTTTCCTGTCTCCCAGTGGCCCGCCAGCGACTTCAGCTGTTCAAAGGCTGCTGTGCCGTTGTCTCCCGCCCTGGCTGGCCGGATCGCAAATGCAAACGCTGCCGCTGCTGCTACTGCCAAGACTTTAGTTCTCACTCTCATGTTCTGACTCCTCCTTAGTAATCTACGGACTCATTTAACCGCTGGAAACTTAGCCACTTGAAATTCATCGCGTTGTGGGCCGCGATTCCACGGGATTCCCGAATTTCTGGGTCGTAAATCCAACAACGACTCCCAGCAACATGCCCGGCAGCATGATGTCCCAGAACGACGCCATTCCCGCGCGCAGGATCACCAGAAGACTGAGCGCCGCCGCGATTCCGACTCCTGCCAGAATTCCCACCAGCATTGAATGGAATCGCTGCGACACGGATCCAATCGCGATGCCTGCAACTAAACCCTTCAGCAGAGAAAGCGCAATCACGCTGCTCATTACCGGCGCGAGGGACGGCTCGAGAAACCCGCTGAGGCCATCGAGCAGCCCCAGCGTGCCTCCCACAGCCAGTCCCAGCATCGGTTTTGTCAGGCTCATCGCATGCCCTTGCGTTCTGGCTGTCCGTTTCAGCGCAACTCCGTTCGGTACCGCGCCGTGCTGCGCGGCTTCACTTCGCATTTGCGTCCATTTGCATCACGCCGAAAACATTGCCTTCTGTGTCTTCGCAATACGCGAAGTAGCCAACGGTCGGAATCGACGTTTTCGGCATGGTGTTTTTTCCGCCGGCTTTCAGTACCGCAGCGATCGCGCCATCCACCGAGTCCACGCCAATCGTGTTGGTGGTCGACGTGATGCCGCCCGGCTTCTTCATCATTCCGCCATTGATGCCGGGCTCCCCTTCTTTTCCGGTGGTCACCATCCAATAGTCCGTGGGGCCGGCCCACTTGTCGAATTTCCAGCCGAAGACTTTTCCGTAGAACGCCGCGGCGCGGTCCGGCTCCGCTGCGGGTATTTCAAAATGTATGACTCGAGACATAGTTCTCCCTCCTTGAATTTACGAGCGAAACTCTCGTCACTACTTTCGGTTTTGTCTAGCGCGTGGCCGGTGTTGTCGCTGGAGCGGATCCGTAGCGCTGCGTTGCGAAACCTACGATCATTCCGACAATGCTGCCGGGAAGAATGATTGCGAGGTAGTAGCCGTGCTGCATGTAAGCGACCAGGAAAGCCAGCACAAAACCAACCGCCAATCCAAACAGGATCCCCAGAGGAACCGAATTCACTTTGCGCGCGAAGATTCCCGCAGCGACGCCGGCGATGAGGCCCTTCACGGTGGAACCTATGACGATGCCCACGATCTGTGCTCGCACGGCCGGTGTGAGCCACGCCGTCCCTCCGTCAATGGCTCCCAGCAGAGCCCCCAAGAGCAATCCGATCAGGATCTTGTTCATTTGTCCGCCTCTCCTTTTCGTTCTCTGATGTTCTTTACAACGGAGCCTCAATTTCCTTTAGGTCTATCTCTTCAAAACCAGCAGCAGGATCACGCGCATCACCAAGTAGGCCAGAATCAGCAAGATAAAGAAGCGGTAGCGGCGGTAAAAGCGGGCGAGTTTGTCGAAGATGCTTTCGCGATGCGCCCCCACCGCCAGGCCATCTAGATACCGGGAGACATCCTGGCCAAGGTCTTGCACCCCGGAATAACGCGATTCACGTTGTTCGGCCGAGGCTTTTGCGCAGATCGCCTCGAGCGAACGATCGAGACGCGGGGCGATCCCAGCCGGCGTTCTTTGCAGGAGGATGAATCGCAGCAGCGCGCCTAGCGAGAAAATATCGCTGCGCGCGTCGAGCACTTCAACTTCCCCGCGTGCTTGTTCCGGGGACATATAGCCTGGCGTGCCCATCACCGTGCCGTGGCCTGTGATGACCGAACTCTTTGTTGAATCGCTCTCTTGAGCGGGCGGTTTCGGCTTTTCAAGAATCGTCGCTTGCGGATCGGCGTCGGCATCAACACTTGGTGCTTCGCTCCGCAGGATTTTTGCAAGGCCCCAGTCCATCACGAGCACTTCGCCGAAGGGCCCCACCATGACGTTGGCAGGTTTCAAGTCGCGGTGAAGGACGCCGCGCGCATGGGCGAAGGCGACGGCTTCACAAATGCGCAGGAAGAGCCGCAAGCGGTCCTGCACGGACTCTACGCCTTCGATGAATTTGTCGAGGCGCTGGCCTTCGACAAATTTCATGGTGTAGAAGACGCGTCCATCCGCAAGCGTGCCGACGTCGTGCACTGGAACGATTCCCGGATGTTCGAGCCTTGCGAGCACGCGGGCTTCGCGCATCAGCCGGTTCGCCAAATCGCCGTTCGCGCCTGGCACGTCCAGCACTTTCAGCGCGACACGACGCTGCAATTTTTCGTCTTCTGCCGCGTAAACGACGCCCATGCCGCCCCGAGCGACGCGTTCGAGCAAGCGGTAGCGTGTCCCTGCAAGATCTGGTTCTTCCGCGCCCGCGCGCAGACGCTCGATGGCTTTGTCCGAAAGGGATTTCATTCTGCTTCCCAGCCAAATACGGAGCGAGCTTCACGCTGGAATTCTTCTTCGCTGCCGCAGATTTCGCGCAGGCGTTGGAGTGCGCCGCGGCGGAATTCGCGCCGCGCCCAAGCGAGGGCGTTCGTTACGTCGGTGACAGGAATGCCGTATTCTGCCGCGAGCTTGTCGTACGAAATGTCCTCGTCGCCTGCCAGGTCGTATTCCTCGAAAAGGCGGAATGTTCTTTCTCGCTCGTTCGCTTCCGAATGCTTTCGCAAATCCTCGACAGCCAGCTCGAACAGGCCACGCACCCATTCTTTCTCGAAAAACTCTTCGAGCGATTCGGGCGAGGGAATCGCGGCAGGATCCATTGAGGCGGAGCCCAATTCTTCTTCAGCGCCGGCAAAATCCAGAGCTACATGGGAGACATTGCCGCCGCGCTTCAGACGTTTCGCGGCTTTCTCTTCGTTCATCACAAAACTGTCCACGCACAAGCGCAGGTAGCTGCGCAGGCGGCTCTTCGCCGGATCGTATTTGTCGAGCAGCCCCCGTTCGATCACCTGCGCAAAAAATCCTTGCGTCAGGTCTTGAGCGTCTTCGGTCGGACGGTTCCAGCGCAGGCGCACGTATTTGTAGACCGGTTTCCAATAGGCAGCGCACAAAGTATCCATCGCGCGGGCGCGCTCTGACGCATCGACGCTGCGCGCTGCGTCGATTACCGACCAACGCGTCAGCGGGAAGCGGTCGCCGCCTTGGATTGATTTGTCGTCGCTCATCTTAGCTAGCTGAAGATGTTCGTGGATAGGAAGTCGTTGCGGAATTTTCCCTGGGGGTCGAACTTTTTGATTAGCGCGATGAACTCGGGGAGTTTTTTGTAGCTGCTGTGCAGCTGTAGCGGAGACATCGTGAAGAGTTTGCCCCAGTGGGGGCGGGCTTGAAAGGGGGCAAGCTCTTTTTCAATGACCGGTAGGAGCTTGCTTACCGCGGGCCAGTCTTGCTTCCAGGTGAAGTGGATGGTGATGCAGGGTTGCTGGTAGCACGGGCTCATCCACAAGTCGTCGGCAGCGATGGCGCGGATTTCGGTGATTAGCAGGTGCGGGGTGATTTGGTCGCGCAGGCGTTCCATGGCGAGGATGGCTTCGACGGCGTGCTGGCGCGGGACGAAGTATTCGGATTGCAGCTCTTTGCCGGCGCTGGGGGTGAAACCCATGCGGAAGTGGGGGAGGCGCTCGTACCAGGGGCCAGGGACGCCCATTTGCTCGGTGCAGTTTTCGGCGGAGAGTTCGGCAATGGGGTGGAGGTTTTTGGCGGCGAGTTTGGCACCGAAGAATTCGGGCTTGGCGTCGAACGTTCGGCCTTTTTCGGTACGGCTTTTTAGCCAGACTTCGCTGAAGCGCTGGTTTTGCCAGTCGGTGAAGAGGCTGACGCTGTAGGCGCTGGCTTGGATGGCCTCGAAATGGTCTTTCATGGCGTTGAAGGAGAGATTTTCGTAGACGTACTGGCGCATCTGGTAGGTGGGTTGGATGTCGAGAGTGATTTTTGTGATTACGCCTAGCGCGCCTAGGCCGACGACGGCTCCCTGAAAAAAATTGGCGTCTTTCTGGCGTGAGAGCTTCACTATGTCGCCGGATGCGGTGACGAATTCGAGCGCGGAGACGGCAGTGGCGAGATTGCCGTTTTTTTCGCCGGAGCCGTGCGTGGCGGTGCTGCAGGCTCCGGCGACGGAAATGTGCGGGAGCGAGGCTAGATTGTGAAGTGCGAAGCCTTTGGCGTCGAGCAGCGGGGACAATTGGCCGTAGGTGATGCCGGCATCGACCGTGACGGTGCGGGCTTGGGGATTGAGAGAGACGATTTCGTCGAGGGGCTTCAGGGAGAGGAAAGTGTCTTTGGTGTCGGCGATGT
>WNFJ01270245.1_pt1 | contig 10115 bp, 3 predicted proteins | sample 5400461 | NCBI WGS metagenome assembly WNFJ01 (sample SAMN13153349, study PRJNA577476) | soil metagenome | isolation source: 115 cm saprolite on Douglas fir-dominated hillslope | place: USA:California | collected 2013-09-17
GTGCGCGTCTCCAGCGGAAATTTTCTGGAGATGTACGACTTCATGGTCTTTGGCTATTACGCCACGGCCATCGGCAACGCTTTCTTTCCCAGCGGCAACCCTTTCCTCTCGCTCATGTTGTCGCTGATGACTTTCGGGGCGGGATTTTTGATGCGGCCCCTCGGCGCGATCGTGCTCGGAGCTTACACGGATCACAACGGCCGCCGCGCCGGCCTCCTCCTGACCCTGACGCTCATGTCCGTCGGAATCCTTTCGATTGCGTGTACTCCGCGATACGCGACCATCGGCTTGCTGGCTCCGCTGCTGGTGTTGATCGGGCGGCTCCTGCAGGGGTTTTCGGCGGGCATGGAACTGGGCGGCGTGTCCGTATATTTATCAGAAATTGCGACGCCGGGCCACAAAGGATTCTACGTAAGCTGGCAATCGGGCAGCCAGCAAGTAGCGGTCATGTTCGCTGCTCTCGTTGGCGTGGTGCTTAGCTCGATCCTTCCACCGGAGAAAATGACGGCATGGGGATGGCGCGTCCCCCTGCTTCTCGGCTGCGGGATTATTCCGTTTCTGTTTCGCCTCCGGCGCTCTCTTCAGGAGACGGATGAGTTCGTCGCGCGCAAGCACCGGCCAAGTGCGACGGAAATTCTCCGCTCGCTCACTGCCAACTGGGGGATTGTGGTGATCGGAATGATGATGGTGACGATGACGACTGTTTCTTTCTATATGATCACCGCCTATACGCCCACGTTCGGCAACTCCGTGCTGCATCTGGCCAATATCGACGGTTTGATCGTCACGCTCTGCGTGGGAGCATCGAATCTCTTTTGGCTCCCGGTTATGGGAGCGCTTTCCGATAGGATCGGGAGACGGCCCTTACTTTTCGCTTTCACAGTGTTGATGCTGGTTACGGCCTATCCGGCGATGCTGTGGCTGGTGCGCGAGCCATCGTTCATGCGCCTACTGACAGTCGAACTCTGGCTCTCCTTTATCTATGGGAGCTACAACGGCGCGATGGGCGTGTTCTTGACGGAGATCATGCCGATCGACGCACGGACTTCTGCATTCTCGCTCGCCTATAGTTTGGCAACCGCTGTGTTCGGCGGTTTTACTCCCGCGATCAGCACCTACCTGATTTATCTCACCGGGAATCGCGCCGTTCCCGGGTTGTGGCTATCCTTAGCCGCCGCGTGCGGACTTGTCGCAGCACTCTTAGCCAGACCTCAGCAGGATGCGGTTGGAGCTCGCTAAAATGTGGGCTTCGTCTCCGGGCCATCGAGAGCGAGAGATTCCGTCGCTGCGACGCCCGTGATAACAGTTTTCTCCGGTCTTCTGTTCACATTGGTTGATGTCGGCAAGAGCATCGAAGAGCAGTCCGGCTGACACTGGCCTCGAAATCCACTAGTTCCATTCCTTCGGGCTCGATCCTGTCCTTTGCTCACACGCACATGCGGGTTACGTGCCTATCTGCAATAGTATTTCTGGTCTCGGCGAGATGAGTGCATTTAGCTGCCGTAGCTTCACCTTCGATTGGGCGTTAGTGTCATTTCTCGCTTGAATTCATGGAGTTCTAGAGGTTTATTGAGAGACCAGAAGACCTGTCTTGCCGCGCATTGTCGTAAAAATGTAGTAATCTGGTGAAGAGGGGCTGTAGCTCAGATGGATAGAGCATTGGTTTCCTAAACCAAGTGTCGGGAGTTCGAATCTCCCCAGCCCCACCAGAATCGGAAGTTAGAGATCGGAAACTGGAAATGAGAAAAGTGCGAGCCCGAGTGTCGCACGATGCTGCCCGTTCGTTTCATTCAAAGCCCTCCGCAAGCGCGAGGTTTATTTGGACGGCGCCCTTCCTGCTGCTGAGTAACAGATGGAAGAGTTCACGGAAGAGCGCATTCGCACCGTATCGAGTCCGCAACACTGGTACCGGGGTAGCGTTGACCAAGCGAAAATCCAGTGGGTACTGTGAAGGATAGGGCGCCCGGGTGTCGGCGGAGGCATTTCCGCTGATCAGGAGCAGGAAACTGGCAATCGAAGGTCTGGAAATGGCTTCAGATTCCTTTCCTTCTCGAGCCGCAACCCGATTCGCTTCATGGGGGTTTGTGTCGCCAGTGCCGCCTTCGCTGGGCGGGAGATCGATTGAACGATGCCAACAGTAGCAAAAGCCGGAAGATACGAAATCGTCGGTGAGCTGGGCCGCGGCGCCATGGGTGTGGTTTACAAAGCCACGGATCCGGTGATCGGGCGCACCGTTGCGGTCAAGACCATCCGGCTGAGCGAAGAAGGCACGGGACTTTCGCGCCCCGAACTCCTCACGCGATTCCAAACCGAAGCGCGCGCCGCTGGTTTGCTGACGCATCCGAACATCGTGGTGGTTTTCGACGCCGGCGAAGAAGACGGCCTCTACTACATCACCATGGAACTGGTGGAAGGAAAGAGTCTTCAGGCGCTGCTCGATGAGGGCCACGCATTTCCCTTGCCGCGCACGCTGCGCATCATGGAGCAGACTTGTAGCGCGCTGCAATTCGCCCACGAGCGCAACGTTATCCACCGCGACGTTAAGCCAGCGAACCTCATGCTTACGGCCGACGATACCGTCAAGGTTACGGACTTCGGCACGGCGAAGATTCTGCAATTTGGCACCGTCCAGCAAACCGCGCACGTCATGGGCACCCCCAGCTACATGTCGCCGGAACAAGTAAAGGGCCGCGCCGTCGATGGCCGCAGCGACATTTTTTCGCTGGGTGTCATGCTTTATGAAATGCTGACCGGCGAAAAGCCTTTCCCGGGCCAGAACATCACCACGGTGATCTATAAGATCGTCAACGAAGATCCCGTTCCCCCGCGGCAGATTAATCCCTCGCTTCATTCCGGAATCAGCGCTGTGGTCATGAGGGCGTTGGAGAAAGAACCTGACCAGAGATACCAGAGTTGCCGCGAAATGCTGGAGGACCTGCGGAATTACCGCTCTCTCGTACCGGGCGGTGGCAACCCGCAATCGACGATGGTTATGGGTGGAGGCTCGCCGGCGGCGACCGTGGTCTCCGGAAATTCGCCGGGCCGTGGTTTCATCGGCGAAGATCAATCCGTCATGGAGACGGCGCGCTCCCTGAACGCCCGGGCATCGGCTCCCGGCCAAACTCCGGTAGTGCGACGAACAGGGGCTATCGCGCCCGCCCCAGAACCTCCGAAAAAGAAAAGTGTTTTCGCAACGATCCTCGCAGCAATGCTGCTTGTGGGCGTGATTGCTTACGGAGCGAACAAGATCAAACCGGTTTTCGAAGCCGCACGTGAACTGCATGATTCGCAGAAAAAGGGTGGCAGCTTGCCGGCGGTCCCAACAGCATCAGAGACCACTCCGGATGGCTCGGCGGCAAGTTCCGCCGGGAGTGAGACTTCGCAGCAACCCAGGGACCCAGCGGCTGGAGCAAGTGCGGAGGCGAAACCGGCAGAGCCCAAGTCCGCAGAAATCGCCGCGGTAAAAGTGGCGCCCAGGAAAGCTGAAAATTCGATTAGCTCCAAAGCGGCGGAATACAAAAGCCGGATCGAAAGGGCCATTTCCGAAAAAGGATTAAGCGGCCGCGTGAATGTTCAGGCCGCCGGCAACATGCTGACGCTCGCGGGAAAACTCCGCCCGGCTGAGCATGCCGCTCTTTTGAAATTATTGCGGAACGCCCCTTCCGGCGTCCGCGTTATCGATCACCTGGAGTACGACGACACTCCGGTGTCGACCGCCGGCAGCCCTGACGAGGGCGCCCACCCGGTTCCTGTGGCGGGCCGCGGAGCGATTCATGTCGTTACCGACGTGATCGGCGCCACCGCCGTGCTGCGCGGTCCTGCGGGCCACGTCCTGAATAGGTGCGAAACGCCCTGCAGCTTTAATAATTTGTCTCCTTCGCGCTACAGCCTCGAAGTGCAGAAGGAAGGCTATCAGTCCGTTCAAACCGCGCTGCAAGTAAAGAGCGGCGACGCTCAAGACCAGAAAATCAAACTCGAATCGCTGGCCAAAGGCATTTACATCAGCAGTCAGCCGCCGGGAGCCGATGTCTTCATCAACGGAGCAAAACAGTCAGGCCAGACGCCCGTTACGCTCCCGCTCGCCCCGGGCCAGTACAACCTCGTCTTGCGGCTGCAGGGTCATGAGCCTTACGCCGGAGGCATTCAGGTCAAGGACAATATCCAGACGCAGCTCAACGTCACACTCAACGAAAAGTCCGCGAGCCGCGTCGCTTGGGCACAGGTGAACTCCAATCCGAAGGGCGCAGAAATCTTTGTGGACGGAACCTCCACGGGACAGTTCACCCCTGCTCGCGTGCAAGTGCCCTCAGGGATGCACACGGTGACGCTGCGATTGAACGGATTTCAGCAGGCGAAACGAACCTTCCAAGTGAGCGAAGGGAGCACCGTCCCCATTGATGAGTCGCTCCACCAGAAATAGGCCACAAAAACTTTCAAATTTACCGCCATTCAATCCAGGCGGCGCTCCTTCAGCAGCGTAGTGAAAACCCTACCTGAAACGTAACAAATTGTTACATCGTCCTTGATTGCGTTCTAGTACCTTCATATGAATCAGCTACAAACAAAGGACTTATGGCAAACTGGCTCGGGTCGGAGGCGTGCTTGCATTATAGGTAGGGACCATCTGCCCGCGCGCTAGCTCCTCGCGACGCGGGAGGCGGCCTCCTCGCCGCTCGCTGCGGCGTAATCGAAATCTAAAGCATCAAGTGGAGATTCCCTGTGGTCCTGCGGGCCAGACTACCGGTCCATGAAGCAAAGCGCCAGACCTCGTCGTGGCAGACGAACCCGGATTCCACGCCGCGTACCTCGCTGCGCCATCTTGCGAATGCCGTCTCTCGGATTCCAGCAGATCCAAAGGACCAAAAAGCCAGCGAGGTTCACCGGGCACTCCGAAACCTGCATTTGCTCGTGCGGTCGGAGCGCCTTTACGAAAAGGACCATCCGCAGAGACTCGACAGCTTGGACTGCGCTTACGATTCCCTCCGCACGGCGGCCGAATTGCTTGGCGGGCTGGAAATTCGCGTGGAACGCGGCGGGCTGGTGGCGCCAAGAATCGGCGACGCCCACCTGCCGGACGCACGGGGAGAAATGCAGGCGCTGGCGATCGACTTGCAGCGGGCCGGAATTCACGCGCTGGCCTTTTCGAGAAAATTTCATGTAGGCGAACTGGACACGCTTGCGCACCTGGTGAAGGCTTCGTTGCTAAGATCGGAAGAGCCGGCGAACGGCGTCAATGCCTGGTGGCCGGCGCGGCTACTGGAGAACCGCGTGGAAGGCATTTCCGTGAATACGCAAACGGAGCGCAGGGTGGACACCGTCTTGGCAAGCCTCATCGCCGCGCTCGTGGCTTACGGCGGTCATTCGCCGCGCGAGGCCGCTGATGCGCCGATTCAGGATTGCCAGCCTGCGGCTCCTGGCGCGGCTTACCCCGCCGCTGGAAAGCACACGCGGCCTTTCCCCGGAAGAGGCCGCGCGCGCGATCCACGGCGCAATGGAAGAAGCCAGCCGCGACAGCGTGTGTATGCTGCTTAGTTCCGTCTCCCAATATGAACCGCACGAAGGCGAACGGCCACAACCCTATCTATTGCGCCTCTCCGAAAACATCATTTTTGAGTTTCTCAACGCGGAGTTTTCCAGCGGATCGCTCACTGCCCTGTCCATACGGCCGACGATCCATCGCTTGAGCGATGTCATCATTGAAGCCGGCGGCTATTTTGGTCCGCACTCTTCGCAGCATCTCTCGTCGCTGGCAGTCACCTGGGCAACGGACAAACACCGCGAACAACTGATCGATCGATTCTGGCTGGAACTTTCACCCCGCGAAAAATCCGCTGTCTTGCGAGGCCCGGAGGTCTGGTGCGTTCCGGTTGCGGCGTTGCGCCATACGCTCGGGCAACTCGCCGAGGCCGGCGCCGATGCTCCTCGCCGCGAAGCGCGCAACATCGTCCTGAATTATGCGCGCCGCATCGCGCATGCGGACCCTTCGGCGAGGCGCTCCGTTGCCGCCGGACTCAATGAACTCTCCTCAATCATCGAATCCCTCTGGCCGAATCAATTGCCGGAAGACCTGAGCCGTGGGGCCATGAAAGCCCTGGACGTAGAGAAGGCTCCGGAAGCCGCCGCCCTGCTCGCCGCTTTCGTCGAATCCCTCGGGCGCATTGCCGTGAATCGCGCCGACTATTCCGGTTTTGAATCCATCCTGACCGGTCTGGAGCGCGTTCCCCGGGATCTAGAACACGATCACATGGCTGCACTGGCAAACCGTCTGGTGGCACAGGATTGCTGGCTTTTGCTGGTAGATGCCGCTCTTGCCAACCGCCCTTTGGATCCAGTGCTTCCCCGGCTTTTGCAGCGCGATCCCGAGCGGCTGCTCGACCGCGTGACTTTGCTCCTCACCGAACCTCGCGGCGCAGAAATGGTACCGGCAATGGCGCGGCTCCTGCGCACCATCGGCGTTCCCGTTCTGAATCTTCTTGAAACACGGCTCTACGAGGCCCGCCGCCAGCGCGTGACTGCGGCCATCAAACTCCTGGCTGCGGCGGACCCCGAGCGGCTGCTGCGCGGCCTCGCGCGCGCCATGTCGAGTTGGGAGTGGAACCTTCAAGACTTGGCGGTCAGCGAACTCTCGCGGCCCAACAATTCCTCATCGGCGATAAGCACCGCTTTCGTGTTCTCCGCCATCCTCACAGACGCGCATCCCATGGTCGTTCCCATGATGATCGACCAGCTCGGTCTTGCGCAGGAAGCCACTGCCGTGCCCCAACTCATGGAAATCGCTGCCGGTGAACATGAAGTCTTGCGTGACCTGTTTGTGCGCATCAAGGCCATCGAAGCGCTCGGCCGCATGCGGGCCACCGAAGCAGCCGAGCTTCTTCGCACTTTGGCAGAGGGCCGCGAGGGCCTCACCTACGCGGAACCTGCCGGCTTGCGCGCCGCGGCGGAAGATGCCCTAGCCCTGATCGAGAATCGTCCCTCGTTCAAGCAGGCGGCAGCCGCGTTTGGCGCGCCCGCACAATCCAGTTCCGGCTACGTCATCCCGCGCCGGTACGTTCGAGTTCCCCTGGACTCACCGCTTCGTGCGCAGATCGAGGGCGCAAGCGCGGGTCTTGCTCGCGTAAAGACCATTGGCCTGGGCGGCGCCTATCTGGAATCCCCCAGAAAACTCAGCATCGGCGACTCGATCAAACTGGAAGTTCGCTCCGGTCTCCGCAAAATCAATTTCACCGCCGTCGTCCGCAATATCGGCCCGGACGGCAGCGGCGTCGAATTCGTGCACATGCGCGATGCCGACCGCGAAAAACTCCGCAAACTCGTCCAGCGTCACCTCCATCTATAGCCAATCCCCTCTGATACATCCCGGCTTCTTGCAATATTTTGCAGTTGCTCCCACATCCTGAGCCCGCCATCGGCGCAGGGATGACGACAAGAAGCGACATTCCTTTCTCCCGCCTCCGTTTCGTACCTTGTCTCTTGCCAGTCCTCGCGCTTTCATGGATTCTGCGCTGGTCCTCGGCGCTCTCATCGCAGTCAAGTCGATCCCGGGAGAGCCGAAGGTACTGGTGCCTCCCATATGCTTCGTTCTGGGCGACAGCTTGAAAGTTTTTGGTTGAAAGCGCCGCGATATTGCAGTAAAAGCCGTGTATCAATTGCATCACCTGTGAAACGGCGAGAGAGTCCGACACCGCCAGGGGTAGAGGAAGATTAGTTGGTGCCACAATAGGAGGATTCATGCAACGCAGCCAGGGTGTGTGTGTGTCCAGTTGGATTCGGGTCGACTCGCTGCTTTCGTCAGCCGCCTCGCGGTCGCGATCTCCCATAACCCTTTGTCAATCCGTAGCAATCGTGATGATGCTGTGCTTGCTGGTACTGGGGTGGGCCGCGGCTGCCTCGGCTCAAGTCAATACCGCAACTCTGTCGGGAACGGTATCCGATCCTCAAGGCTTACCGGTCAAGGGAGCCAACGTCACCGTCACCAACGCCGCCACCGGCGCCCAGCGCACCTCCGCCACGAATGATGACGGACGATACACTCTCGTCGGACTTCCACCCGGCCAATACAAATTGGCCGTCGATGGCGGCGCCAGCTTTGCCGTCTACGAGGACGTTGCCATCGTTCTCACGGTCGGCGAGGCCGCAACGCTCGATCCTCAGTTGCAATTGCGCGGCCAGCAACAGACGGTCACGGTTACCTCGGAAGCCGACCTTGTCGAGACCCAAAAGACTGATGTTTCTTCGACCGTCGATTCTCGGCAAATTACCAATCTTCCCATCAACCAGCGGAATTACATTAACTTTACCTTGCTCAATTCGCAGGCGGCGCGTGACGACACGCCTTCCATCGGCGCGGCTCCAACGAGCGGGCTGAACTTTGGCGGGCAGCGGGCGCGCTCGAATGAAGTTTCTGTGGACGGTGCTGATGCGGTGGACAAATCTGTTGGCGGCGTGCGCGCCACGGTCTCTCAGGAAGCGGTGCAGGAATTTCAGGTGATCACCAGCAACTACATGCCGGAATACGGCCGCGCCACCGGCGGCGTAGTCAACATCGTGACGAAATCGGGCTCGAACGATGTGCACGGAAACGTTTTCGGGTTTCTTCGTGCCACAGCAATTCAGGCGCGCGACCCCTTCTCCGTGCAGGGGAGCTTTAATCCGACAACCGATTCCGTCACTCTTACTCCCTTGAAGCAGTCCTACACACGCGCACAGGCTGGAGCCACGCTCGGCGGGCCGCTACAAAAAGACAAAACGTTCTATTTCTTTTCTTATGAAACCATCCGCGCCCAGACCAACGGGTTCACCAGCATCGGGCAAAACAATTTTGGCCTCGTGCCTGTTCCTGGCACCAGTGTTTGTTCCTCGACTCCTTTGCTTCTGACGGGCCCGGTGACGAATCCAAATAGCCAGGCGGCGTTCTACCCGACGGTGATTGCGGCCAATGGTGGATGCGGTGCACCCAATACTCTTGGCGCCGCAGCGATTCAGGGGGCCGCTCTAAGCGCTGCATCTTCGCAGGTAGCCCTGTTCGGCAATGCCTTGCCATTTCCGTTCAACTCGTTCCCTGAAGACGGCGCAGCTTGCGGCGGAGCACCATGCCGCCTGCCGCCCAGTTTCCATGGCCTCGTCTCACTTCTCGGAAATTACCCGACTCGGGAAGGAACCAGCCTCTGGTCCCTGAGGCTCGATCAGATCTGGAACACTAAGAACTCTACTTCTATTCGCGCGAGTGTCACGCCGTCGCTCATCACCGGCATCCAAGTGAACGCCCAAAATCAGAACTTCGGCCAGAACGCCGGGAGTCGTACCTCTAACCAGCAGACGAGGGATCTCGCGATTGTGGGCCAGCACACGACGACGTTTACCAATTCCCTCTTCAATGAATTCCGCTTTCAGTTTGCGCGGCGCGGATTGCACTACGGATTTTCGAACCTTCCGGGCGGGAGCGATCCCGCCGTCAACCTCACCGGATTTGCCTTCTTCGGCCGCGAACCGTTTACGACCGAAGATCGCGTGGAACGCCGATTCCAATGGACCGACAACCTCACCTGGACCAAAGGAGCGCACACGTTCAAATTCGGCGGCGATGTGAATTTAATAAAAATCAACACGAACGCCTCGCAGATTTTTACGCTGAACTACGGAGGCGTGTACACGTTTTCGGGCCTCGGTGCGGATAGCCTCGGTTTTCCGGCCGTGTTCCCGGGATTTAACGCCGTGCAGGCTTACGGCCTCGGTCTTCCCACTACGTACTTCCAGGGCATCGGAAACACCAACCGGCCTTCGACCGACAAGGGGCTGGGAGTGTTCGCGCAAGATAGTTGGAGGATCAACCAGAAGCTAACGCTGAACTACGGCGTTCGCTACGACGTGGAGTGGGCGCCGATCTTCTCGCCTGCGACGTCGATCAACAACACGGCTGAACAGGCGCTCGGCGTAATCCAGGGCATTCCGCTGAACACCAAGAACGTGCAACCCCGGATCGGGATTGCTTGGGACCCCTGGGGCAATGGAAAGACGGTCATCCGCGCCGGCTACGGAATCTTCTACGACAACCCGTCACTCGCGCTCGGATTCCTCGCCAACGCGTTTGACGGCGCCCAATCGACCTTGCTGCTAGC
>WNFJ01382267.1_pt2 | contig 10115 bp, 8 predicted proteins | sample 5400461 | NCBI WGS metagenome assembly WNFJ01 (sample SAMN13153349, study PRJNA577476) | soil metagenome | isolation source: 115 cm saprolite on Douglas fir-dominated hillslope | place: USA:California | collected 2013-09-17
CAACGACATGATGGACCAAGGAATGAAACGGGCAGTCAAGGAACTCGGTGTTGACTACGTGATCATTCAACCGCGCAGCATCTCGGAGTTCCAGTCGACTCTCGCACGGGCCGCCGGGCAAAGCTTCGACATCATTGTGGGCTCCTCATTCGACATGATCAAGCCTATGCAGGTTGTTGCGGCCGCCTTCCCACAACAGAAATTCGGTCTCGTTGACGTCGGCCCCGATCCGATCGCGCCGAACGTGATTTCCAGCGTGACCAAGGACTGGGAAGGCTCCTTCCTGGTCGGCGTCATCGCCGCGAAGGCGACGAAGACCGGCACTATCGGTTTCGTCGGCGGCAAAGATATCCCAATCATCCATCGCTTCTTCGTTGGATATTACTATGGGGCGAAGATGGCCAAACCCGACACCAAGGTGCTAGAGAGCTATTCAGGAACGTTCACCGATCCGGCCGCGGGCAAGGAATATACCCTAGCCCTGGTGAACCGGGGGTCCGACATCAATTTTGCGGTCGCGGGCGCGACCAGCGCCGGCGTCATTGATGCGGCGAAGAGCTCGAATACTTTCGCCATCGGAGTTGATTCCGATCAGAACTATATGGCCCCCGGTCATGTGCTCACCTCGATGGTCAAGCGAGTCGATACCCAGGCCTTCGACATGATCAAGTCGGTCGCCGACGGAACGTTCAAGGGCGGCACGGTGCTGTACTACGGCCTCAAGGAAGGCGGCGTCGACGCGGCGATGGACGAGTATAACAAGGGCCTCATTCCGGACGATGTACTGAAGCAGGTTGACGAGCTGCGCCAGAAGGTGATCTCCGGAGAGATCGTCGTGCCCAATTTTTTCGACCTGAAGCCCGGACAGCAGGAAATGGGTACGCCGCCGATGGCGACGCCCCCTTCGGTCGCGAACGCCAAGTAACCGAAATGGCGCCGGGGGGCTCGCGCCGCCCGGCGATATGAGGAGAAGCGCGGTGGACCCCGGCGCCGACGCGATCAGCATGACGCATATCGCCAAGCGCTTCGACGAGCTCGTCGCCGTCCGCGACGCGTCTCTTTCGATCCGCGCCGGCGACATCCATGCGCTCGTCGGCGAAAACGGCGCCGGCAAAACGACGCTGATGAACATCCTCTATGGTCTGTTGCCACGCGACAGCGGCGACATTCGTCTGCGCGGCGCGCCCGTAGCGTTCGGCGGCCCGGCGGAGGCAATCGCCGCCGGAATCGGCATGGTGCACCAACATTTCAAACTGGCGCCCTCTTTCACCGTAGCCGAGAATATCATTCTCGGCGCCGAGCCGCTCAGCTCCTTCAATCGGATCAATCGGGGCGAAGCCGAGCGTCAAACCGCTGAACTCGGCCGCCGTTTCGGCCTCGATCTCGACCCGCGGGCCGTCGTCGGCAGTTTGCCCGTGGGTCTTCGCCAACGAGTCGAGATTCTAAAGGCGCTCTACCGCGATGCCGAGATCCTCATACTCGACGAACCAACTTCGGTGCTCACCCCGCAGGAGACCCGCGAGCTGTTCGCCACCATGCGACGGCTCGCCGAGAGCGGGCGTTCGATCATCTTCATTACCCATAAGCTCCGTGAGGTGCTCGCGGTCTCCCACCGAATATCCGTGATGCGGCACGGCCGCATCATCTCGACCGAACCGAACAGGGACGTCACCGCGCAGCGACTGGCGAGCTTGATGGTAGGCCGATCGGTGCTGCTTCGCGTGGACAAGTCAAAGGCTCGCCCATCGGCGAACAGGGTTCTGCAAGTTGATGGCCTGACGGCGCTGGGCGACCGCGGCGAAGTGGCGGTCAATGACATTTCCTTCGCCGTCCACGCGGGCGAAATCGTTGGGCTCGCGGGCGTTCAGGGAAACGGCCAGGACGAGCTCGTCCAATGCGTTGCAGGCCTGCGACGTCCACTATCGGGCACAGTGTCGATCCGCGGCGTGACTTTGGAGCATTCGCAACCGAGGCGATGCCGCGAGGCAGGCCTGGCTTACATCCCCGCGGATCGCGCGCGCGTGGGGCTCTCGCTCACGAGCCAAGTTTGGGAGAACTTGTCTCTTGGCCATCTGCGGGCTTTCTCCCGCGGGCCGATCCTGATGACGAAAGCAGCGCGGCGGAAAGCCGATGGTTTGATCCACAGATTTGACGTGCGTGGCGCCAGCGAGAGCACGCTCGCCAAATCGCTTTCCGGGGGCAACCAGCAGAAACTTCAACTCGCGCGAGAGCTCACTCGTGGCGCGCGCCTGATAGTCGCAGAGCAGCCGTCGCAAGGCGTCGACATTGGCGCGATCGAGGCGATCCATCGCATTCTCGTCGAGATGCGCGACGACGGGCGCGCCGTGTTCGTGATCTCGGCGGATATCGACGAGATCTTTTCCCTCTCCGATCGCATTCTGGTGATCTATCGCGGGCGCATCGTCGCCGACCTGAGCGCGGACGAGGCCAACGTGGAGGAGGTCGGCCGCTTCATGGGCGGTTTGCACGATTCCCTTGACGGCGCCCACAAGTCCGACCGCATGGGGCCGACTTCGCGTGTCCACTGAGGCCGCTACATGGCGCCCCCCGGTGTCGCTGCGGCGCTTCCTCCGCCCGCTATTGAGCCCGCTTGTCGCCGTCGTCATCGCAATCATCGTCGGCGCGTTGCTGGTCGCGGCCATTGGCCAAAACCCGCTCGATGTCTACGTGACTCTGTTCAAGGGAGGGCTGGTCGGCTGGCCCAACCTGTCTGTCGCACTGCAATTGACCACGCCTTTGATCTTCACCGGCCTCGCAGTGGCCATGTCCTTCCGCGCGGGCCTATGGAACATTGGGGCCGAGGGCCAGATGCTCGTTGGCGCGCTTGCCGCCGGGATCATCGGCTTTGCGACGCCGTTGCCGGCATATCTTCATCTTCCGGCCTGCGTGATTGTGGCCTTTGTGGGAGGAGCGCTCTGGGCGGGCGTGCCGGCCATTCTGCGCGTCTATCTCGGCGTCAACGAACTCGTCGTCTGCCTGATGATGAATCCGATCGCGCTGCTGCTGACTGGCTATATGTCGGCGCGGGTGCTCAAGGCGCCCGGGCCGACCAACAAGTTGCCGGACATACTCGACACCGCGATTCTTCCGAATTTTTCGTTGTTCTCTCAGCTCAATGCGGGAATCTTCATCGCGCTCGCCTGCTGCGTGATCGTCGGCCTTGTCAACAGCATGACCGTGCAGGGCTTCGAATGGAAGATCATCGGGCTGAACCCTCGCTTCGCCTATTATGGCGGCGTCAACGTACGCGGAAATGCGCTCGCCGTCTTTCTGCTGAGCGGTGGCATTGCCGGCCTGGCCGGCGCCGAGCAAGTGCTGGGCGTCTACAAGGCTTATTATGACAACTTCTCGCCGGGCTACGGCTTTGACGGCATCGCCGTCGCGATGCTTGCCAGCAACAATCCTATCGGAGTCATTCTCGCCGCGTTCCTGTTCGGCGTCCTGAATGGCGGCAGCACCGTACTGCAGATGATGACCGGGGTTAGCAAATATCTGGTGCAGGTTCTGCAATTCATCATCGTGCTGGTGCTCGCCGCGCAGTTCTCTTTCAGCTGGCTTGCCGACCGTAGTCCGGCCAGCGGCGACGCCAACGACACGGACGGCCGCCGGGCCGTTGCGCCATAGCGGAGGCTGCCCATGGACTCAACAATCGCTTTCTCAGCCATCCGCATATCGACCCCGCTGATTTTTGCCGCCCTTGGCGGCCTTCTCACTTACCAGGCGGGAATCCTCAACATCGCTCTCGACGGTTTCATGATTGTGGCGGCATTCGCGGCGATCACGGTCGCCTATGCCACGGAAAGCTTGACGCTCGGAATTGTGTCAGGTGTCCTCAGCGCGGTTGTGTTCGCCGCGCTTCTTGCCGTCTTCAATCTCCGGCTCAAGGCCAACATCTTCATTGCCGGCATTGCCGTCACTTTCATGGCCTACGGTCTTACCGCGCTTCTTCTCAAAGGCCTGCTTGGCCAGGAAGGCGTTTTCTCCTCGGATCGCATTCCGACCTTTTCTCCCCTCCGCCTACCTTTGATTGACGACATCCCGGCCATTGGCCCACTCCTCAGCGGCCATACGCTGCTCGTCTATCTCGCCTATCTCTCTGTGCCGGTTGTCGCCTTCTTCCTCTATCACACCCGCTGGGGCCTACGCGTGCGCGTCGTTGGCGAGGCGGAGGAGGCCGCCGCCGCCGCGGGAATCAATGTTGCAAACGTCAAGTTTCAAACGATGTTATGGTCGGGTGTGTTCTGCGGTCTCGCCGGCTCGTATCTGTCGCTCGGCTACGTGTCCTTGTTCGCCAAGCAGATGACCAATGAGCGCGGGCTGATTGCATTGGCTGCGATCTTCTTCGCCAACGGCAATCCCTATTGGACGGCGGCGGTGGCGCTCCTCTTCGGCGCGGCGACGGCGCTTTCGGTTCGGCTGCCGCAAGTCACAGGCGCGGCCCCCCAGCTCCTTCAGCTCGTTCCTTATGTCGTGACCATGCTCGCACTTGTCGCGGTCGGCGTGCGCAACACGCGTGCCCGCAACCGGCACGGCGCCTGGCGCTTTGAGCTCTGAACCCCCTTGGACCAAATGCCGAGCGCTCAATGACGGATCGAACCCAACCAAATGTCGCTCTCAACGACGGCCGATCAATGCCGCAATTCGGGCTTGGAGTTTTCCAGACGCCGCCCGAGGCGACAGCTCAGATCGTGAAAGAAGCAGTTGAGGCAGGATATCGCGCGTTCGACACGGCTTCGGCCTACCGCAATGAGGAAGGCGTCGGCGAGGCCTTGGACGGGCGTGCCGACGTCTTTATTTCGACAAAGCTCGGCAATGCCGATCACGGCTTCGACGAAGCTCTGCGCGCCTTTGAACATAGCGCCAGGCGGTTGCGCCGCGACACGCTCGACCTATACTTGATTCATTGGCCGCGCCCCCGAGTCAATCGCTATGTCGAAAGTTGGAAAGCGCTCGTTCGTCTCCAGCAGGATGGCCGGATACGTTCAATTGGCGTCTCGAATTTCAATCAGGAACACCTGGAACGAATCATCGGCGAGACGGGGGTCACACCCGCAGTCAATCAGGTCGAACTTCATCCTCGCTTTCAGCAAAAAGCCTTGCGAGCGGTTCATGGCAAGTATGGAATCAAGACGGAATCCTGGAGCCCGCTCGGACGGGGCGCTCTGCTGACCGATGCGGTGATCGTCAAGCTGGCCGCGAAACTTGGGAAAACCCCGGCGCAAGTCATCATACGCTGGCATCTCGAGGGTGGCCTGATTGTCATTCCGAAATCGGTGCATGTCGTTCGCCTCAGGGAGAACATCGGCGCGCTCGACTTCCGTCTCGATGGCGATGATATGTCGCGCATCGAAGCGCTCGACTCGGGTGACGGCCGGATGGGCCCCGACCCGGCCGCCGCGACGTTTTGATCGAGGGTTGGGAGTCGGCTCCTTTTCACAGCGGCGTTTCCTTGATACCGCTTCATTCGTTTGACTCTGCTACGCGGCGTCTGATTTTCGTCCCCGCCGCGCGAGTCTGGCGTGCACGAGGCGCCGTCGAGGAAATGGCGACATGAATGATGTTAGAAGGTCGTCGGCGCGGCTGGGGCAGGGCGGGCACTGGCGCAACTGGGTTGGCAATCAATCCTTCATCGCCCGGCACAAGGCCGAGCCTGGTTCGGAAGACGAATTGGCTGCACTCGTGCATGAGGCCTCGCGTCAAGATCTCTCGATCCGCGTGGCCGGCTCCGGTCATTCCTTCACCCCGGTCGTCGCGACCAGCGGCCTGCTGCTCAGCCTGAAGAACTTGCGGGGACTCGTCAGCGCCGACCTCGATCGCCGGCGCGTCGTCGTGCGCGCAGGCACGAAGATCGGCGATATTGGCCGCGCTCTCAAACAGATTGGGCTGTCGCTTGCCAATCAGGGCGATATCGACACCCAGGCGATCGCTGGCGCCCTCTCGACCGGCACCCATGGCACCGGAATCACTCTTGGCTGCCTGTCGTCACAGGCTGTCGGCATGCGGCTGGTCCAGCCGGATGGCTCGGTCGTTGACATCGACGCCGACCGGGATCCGGAGACGATGGCCGCCGCGCAGATTTCCATTGGCACGCTTGGCGTGATTTCAACCATCACGCTGCAGGCGGTCTCGGCTTACAACCTCAAAGAAACGCTCTGGCGCGACGATTTCGAGTCCTGCATGGAAAGGCACGATGACCTCACGGCGAACAATCGCCATTTCAGTTTCTTCTGGTGTCCGGTCGCCGGGTCCAGGCGTCTCTACTGCCTGCCCGACGTAGCCGACGTCTCAGCGGTCAAGCGCGAGCACGACGTCTGCGAGATGAAGGTGATGAACGTCACCGACGAGCTGGCCTGCTCGAATGAGAAGACTTTCGAGCGGGTCGCCTATAGTTCTGAAATCTATCCTATTGAATACATCCCGAACTTTCACGAACTCGAATACGCCCTCCCGGTCGAAAACGGCAAGGAGGCTTTAGGCCAGATTCGCGAGCTGATGCTCACCAAGCACACGGATTGCGTCTATCCGGTAGAATATCGTTTCGTCGCTGGCGATTCGGGCATGCTCAGCCCTTATTACCAACGCACGAGCGTGACGATCTCCGTCTCCGGCGGCCCGGGGATCGACTATTGGAGCTATCTTCTCGACGTCGACGCGATCCTGAGGCAATACGGAGCGCGACCGCATTGGGGAAAGCTGCATTTCAACCGCGCGGAAGACATGCCGTCGCTCTATCCGCGCTTTCATGACTTCCAGGCGATCCGACACAGGATGGACCCGTCGGGCCGCTTCCTGAACGATCACTTGAGAAATCTCTTCGAGTGACGTTGTCAAGTCGTTGGTTTGGGTATGCCGTTGGACGTTGAATGGGCATGCGTCGGCCAAAAACAGTGGATTCTAGAGGGGGACCGGCGCCACTACGGAGCTCTCCGAGCCGTCGATTTCCCGCGGCCCCCAAGCGGATCGCGCGGTTGACAAGCAAAACTCGCCAACGTGACAATGCCGTTAGGGCTATCCCTCGCAGTTAGTTCGCCACCGGCTGCCGCCGACCCGTTGGGAATGAAACCCATGGTCCGAGGCCCAGCGCGACTTGTTTCTTTCTAGGGACACGGCCGCGCGGGAAGAATTCACTGAGCGGCGACGACGCGTCAGCGAAGACGGTTGCAAGAAAAGACGCGCATAGCTGGAATTGACTGCTACCTATTCGAGGTCTCGCTTGGAATCTGATCGAGTTGTCGGCGCGTTCGTCCTCCCTGAAGTATGGAAAAATATCTCCGGTTTCAAATCGCTTGCTGCTTTTCGGGAGCGCGGCGTCAATTCTGTCCTGACGGAGAGCGATGAGTATGATACGGCTGTCATAGCCGCCGTACACGAAGCTGGACTCCGCTTCTACGCGGGTCTCGCCTGTTTTTCCGAGCCTCGTGCGGCGTACTATATGGCGGTTGCCGCAGCATCCGCTCGCCATCCGCCCTTCGCGCCGTCGGCCAGCGACGCTGAAAAGAAAATCTCCTGCCGAAAGTCGTCCCCAGGTCGCCGCGCGCCGGAAGCGGGACGCGGAGGCCTTTCACCCGGCAAGCAGGCCCTTCACGATCGCGCTCGCCTTGGCAAAGTCCATCTGGCCAGGGTGGGCGCCCTTGAGGGCGTTGATCACCTTGCCCATGTCCTTGACGCCGATCGCGCCGGTCGCGGCGATGGCGGCCTTGGCGGCGGCGATCACCATCGCTTCGTCCATCTGCTTGGGCAGGAATTCGTTGATGACGGCGATCTCGGCGCTCTCCTGCGCCGCGAGATCCGTGCGCCCGGCTTGCGCGTAGATCGCGGCCGACTCCTGGCGCGACTTGACCATCTTGGCGAGGAGCGCGAGCTCGTCGGCGCGGCTGACGACCTTGCCGGCGCCTCGCGCCTCGATCTCCCGCTCTTTCAGCGCGGCCATGATCAGACGCAGGGCGCCGACGCGAACCCTGTCGCCGCCCTTCATCGCCTCTTTCATCCGATGAGTCACGGTGTCGCGCAACGGCGCCGTATCCGCCATGGGGTTCCTCGATCCGTCTTGCCCGCGCTCCGACCGCCTTGACGCGTGATGCGGGCCGCGCTTAAGCACAGCCGCATGTCAAGCGCAACACGCTCGAACCATCCGGCGCCCGCCGCCGACGCGGCGGCCGCGCCCGGCTGGCGCCCGCGCATCGCGACCGGCGTGCTGGTCCTCGCCGACGGCGAAGTCATCGACGGCTTCGGCGTCGGGGCGACCGGCTCGGCGGTCGGCGAGGTCTGTTTCAACACGGCGATGACCGGATACGAGGAGATCCTGACCGATCCCTCCTACGCCGCGCAGATCGTCACCTTCACCTTCCCGCATGTCGGGGTCGTCGGCGTCAACGACGAGGACATCGAAGTCGTCAATCCGGCGGCCTCGACGGCCGCGGTCGGCGCGGTCATGCGCGCCAACCTTTCCGGGCCGTCGAACCATCGCGCCAAGGCGCGGCTCGACGGCTGGCTGAAATCGCGCGGAATCATCGGAATTACCGGCGTCGACACCCGCGCGCTGACGACGCTGATCCGCAAGAACGGCATGCCCAACGCGGCAATCGCCCATTCTCCCGACGGCGCTTTCGACCTCGACGCGCTGCGCGCCGAGGCGGCCCGCTGGCCGGGCATCGACGGCATGGACCTCGTTCCGGCCGTCGGCGCGACCCAGCGCTACGACTGGGACGAGACGAGCTGGACGCCGGAACGCGGCTATGGCCGGCGCGAGGCGACGCGCTTTCGTGTGGTCGCCGTCGACTACGGGGTGAAGCGCAACATTCTGCGGCTCCTCAACGACTGCGGCTGCGCGGTGACAGTCGTTCCGGCGACCGCGAGCGCCGCGGACATCCTGGCGCTCAAGCCGGACGGCGTTTTCCTCTCCAACGGACCCGGCGATCCGGCGGCGACCGGGGAATACGCCGTGCCGACGATCCAGGCGCTGCTGGAGACCAGGATCCCGCTGTTCGGCATCTGCCTCGGCCATCAGCTCTTAGGCTTGGCCGTCGGCGCGCGCACCGTGAAGATGGCGCAGGGCCATCATGGCGCCAATCATCCGGTGAAGGACTTCACCACCGGCAAGGTCGAGATCGTATCGATGAATCACGGCTTCGCCGTCGATCGCTCGACCCTGCCGTCGAACGCTGAAGAAACGCATGTCTCGCTGTTCGACGGCTCGAATTGCGGCGTCGCGCTGACCGACCGGCCGGCCTTCTCGGTGCAATACCATCCGGAGGCCTCGCCCGGGCCCCGCGATAGCCATTACCTCTTCCGCCGCTTCGTCGACCTTATCGCGGCGTCGAAGGACGCGACGGCGCCGCGGGCGGCTTGAGGCGGAGTCGCCGCCGGACGCGGCGCGACCCCGGGCCGGCCTCATAAACACTGGTTGCAATCGTATTATTGGCGCGGCCAGCGGCGGGCGGCTCATGGCCGCCGCCGATGCCCGAAACCATCGCCGTGGAGGAGTTTCACCGGATTCTCCTTGCCGGTCTCCAGGCGCGACGGAAATTATTCCAAAGCCAAAGGGAAGCCAAACCAAGCCAAAGGGAAGCCAAACCAAATCAGAGGGAAGGAAATCCAAGGAAAATCCTTCCGCGAATCGAGACTTTCCAAGGGGTTACGGCGGAATCCAAATAAAACTTTTTTTGGGCTCCTTTTGACGTGCATAAACAAGCGGAGCAGCCACGTAAAATGCTGCGAAATCTTGACGTCCGTCGGTCTCCCGCCTCATGTCGTCGATCACGGCATTCATGCGAAGGGACCATAACACAGATTTCTGTTTTCCGAAAGACAATGTTCTTCGGCGCTGCTCCCTCTTACTCTTGCGGCCTCCGGTAGCGTGGGTTTTGGCTGTGTACAGAACCTTTACGTTCTGGCTCATGGCGCATTCTCTTTAGAGTGGCGTCCCGCGAGAAGAGAGCCGGTGCGCGCTTTGGGCGCGCGCCGATACCTCTCAGACCGATTATTTCCGAAGCGAACGGAAGCCCGCGCGAAGCTCTTCGGTAAAAAGCTTCGGCTGTTCCCAGGCAGCGAAATGACCGCCCTTTTCCACCTTGTTGTAGTGGATGAGATTGGGA
>WNFJ01395498.1_pt1 | contig 10114 bp, 9 predicted proteins | sample 5400461 | NCBI WGS metagenome assembly WNFJ01 (sample SAMN13153349, study PRJNA577476) | soil metagenome | isolation source: 115 cm saprolite on Douglas fir-dominated hillslope | place: USA:California | collected 2013-09-17
CTTGACGCCGGCGAAGTGTGTAAACAGGTAATCGGCCTGTATAAAGCGAATGGCTATACTCCGCGAGAACTTGTAGTCAGCCCCGCCCCCGACTGCAAAAGCGAAGGAGTTGAGAGAGGCTCCGCTGCCGCCGGCCCGTGCCCCGCCAACCAAGGCCTCGGCAAAAGGCTCAAGGCCACCGTGAGTACGATAAGTCACCCTTGGCCCGAATACATATTCGAAAACGTGGGCGCTGCCAACTGACAGGCCGGTCACCTTGCAACCCGCGAATTCGCCGGCAACGCCGATGTAATGATTCAGATTCCAGGCGGCTGAACCGCCGCCACCCTGGCAGTTTGATCCGCCTGGATTGATGCGAATATAGGTATAGTTGCCGGCGACTTCACCCTTGGGATAGTCCTGGGCCATGGCCGGTACCGCCGCGAACAGGATAAGACCCCCTAGAATCGACAATTTGCGCATTTTCCCCCTCCTCAGATTTTGGTGCTACTGGGCCTGATGAGATGATCTCGGGCTGGCGGGCGGGATTCAAGAGAGATACCACATTTGTACCTTATCGGGCAATAGCTCCCATTCGGGCAGCAATGGCAGCCGGATCACTCTAAAGTGCGGCGGCTTGCCTGCTTCGGCTCCTGTCGGGGCCACCGCTCTTGCGGTCGCTTGTCAACATCAATCTTGGATTCGGGGTTGTGCCTCATCCCCCCGGATAACCCGCTTAGCGTAAAGCTGCCGAAATTCGTGATTTGATCGAACGGCGCTGCGGAAATGAGCAGTTTATTGCATCCCGAACAAAGATGGATGGCGTGCTCAACGGAGCTAACTAAATGTGACGAGGTCCTATCGAAACTTCATTTAACAAATTCGGGCTGCTGACCCTTCGACCAGGGGTCGTAAGTTATCGCAAATTCCACGCGATCCGGGATGGGCGGGTGCGAATAAAACAGGAAGACGTTCACGGGATTGGGCTCTGGATCCGCCAGGTCCACGTCGCCGAGGATCTGAAACGCCTGGGCCGCCACCTGGTTCGAATCCGGTGTCAGTCCGTGGGTGACCTCGAGGCCATACTGGTCGGCTTGATGTTCATAGTGGCGGCTGCACGCGCTTGGGGCTCGCGGCGAAAGAAAAGATGGAGAGGAGCAGCAGCAAGGCAGGCAGAGACGCCCAGTCGTCGAGGCCGCGAATTTCCCAATTCGCGCCCCAGCGAGCAAGCACCCAGCCGATGCAGCGATGGCCGAGATAGAAGAGCACGAACAGGAACGCGGCGCCAAAAGCGAGCAGTTTGGGGATATGCCCCAGGACGTAATGGCCCATCTCATGACCGGCGACGTAAACGATTTGTGGGGTGGTCATCTTGGTGATGGTGGTATCAAACACGACGACGCGCTTCGAGGCTCCGAAACCAGTCACGTAGGCGTTCAACGCCGTGGTCTTCTCGGCCGCACCCATCCAGAACATCCGCTCCGGAGGGATGTTTTCTCCGGCCCGCTGCACCATCCGTTCAAAGCTGGCCGTGAGCGCGGCATCCTTCTGCTGGAGCGGCTCGAATTTGAAAAACAGCGGAGCAATGATGAGCGGCTGCACGAAAAACAGGAAGAGGCCAATCGGCAGCGAAATGAGCCAAAAATAAAACCACCAGCGGCGCGGGGATTTGCGGATTAGCGCATAAAGGATCCAGATCAGAATCGTCGCAATGATGATGGAGATCAACTCGCCTTTGGTCCAATCCCAGATCCACGAGGGCCATCTCTGGACCGAAAGGCCGTACTGCCGGGAGACCCAGTTTTCGTAGACGCCCGTGGGCAGCTCAAAGATGTCGAGGGTGAGAATCAGAAGAGGCGAAAAGACGAGGGCCTGGAGGAAGCGCTTGGAGGACTTGTTCTCGGCCCAAGTGCGATACTGCGCCGCGAACTTCCAGCGCAATACCAGCCAGAGGACCACCAAGCCGTAAACAAAACTGATCAACGCGAAGCGGAAATGAATGCGGGCGAGATTGCGCGCTTTTTGGTAGCGGCCGGGCGGCAGCGTGTACTTCGTGATTTTTTGCGATGGCGCTTGCTGCGAATCTACTGTCGAGGTGGAAGCTGACGGAGCACTGGTCGCGGGAGGCGCCTGCTGCGCGAGACTGAGGGCCGAAGTCCTGGTTGCACCCAGCGCCGGGGATGTTCCAAGGGAGAGAGCCAAGGCGAGGGCCGCGAGAAAAAGGCGTGATGGATTCATTTTTGCCTCGTTGTGGCCAGGATGGGACCCGGGGCCGAAAAACCATCGGCGGGAGTATGCCTCCTTCACAAGCTGCGCGCAAGGAGTTGCCTATGACCTAAGTCCATAGCATCCGTCGATGAGCGCAAAGCCCAGCTACTTCCAGACGGTGAGGATGGCGCTCATGACCAGGTAGCAGACAAGCTGGTAACCGGTATTGATGGCGAAGAGCTTCATGCTCTGCTTCATGAACAACACACCCGTCAATTGCACAGTGGCCACGAACCCGAGCCACACATGGAAGCCAACAGCCACGCCGAAGTCCAGGCTCTCCGCGCGAAGCCAGTGAAGGAACAGGGCCAGGACGAATGCGGAAACCAGGCTGGCCACGAAAGAGCCTCCATAGGCCGGGCCGGCACTTTTTTTCATTTCCTCCATCCGGGCTTTGTCGTTCGGATCGTAGCCCATCTCGCGCATCCAGGGCTTTGCGAAGAGCAGGGGCGAGTACCACAAAAAACCGACAGCCATGGTGGAAATGGCGGCGACAAGAACCGCAAGCAGATTGATGTGATGAAAGTGCATGAGTGATTTCCTCCGGTCGGCAATGAGGAAAACTGTGGGCGTTATCCTATGACGCGCTCTGCCGGGATGCAAAGGAAAAGAAGCGGAGGAAATTTCTCATCGTTTGCCGCGGCTCGCGGTTCCGCTTCTAAGGGCGGAAGCTTGAGCTAGTGGGGTCGGCGGAACTCCACATAATCACGGCCCGCGTAAAGCCTGTAGGTTGCAGCGGTGGCGGCGGCAAGCACTTGCAGCGGCACGGGGCGCTTCATTTCCGCATCGTGCTGCGAGGCGGCCTGCAACACGTCGTTGGCCCCGAGGTCCATCACCACAAATTTTCCGCCCGCGATGAAGCCAAACCCGAAGGCGCCGGGCTTCAAGGTTTGACCGGCGATTTCAAGCGTAACTTCATTGAGCAGATAGGCTTGGTATTTCTCCTTGATTGCCGAGGAGTAGCCGGAGCTGTCCACGAGTCCCGCGAGAACATAAAAATCGTCAGCGAAGTGGACGCCACCGCTGTTGCGGAACTGCACCGGCGCACTCTGGCCGCGGAAGAACACTCGTTCCGGGAAAATTTTCGGAGTGATGTCAGTCGCCTTGAGGACAACTTCCTTCCCCTCAGCGGGAGGGTTGCCGGCCATCGTGGTTTGCAGGTGCCGGATGGAAAAAGTCAGAAGCAGCACAGATAAGAGAACGAAATATTTTGCGTAGCGCGCCATGGAGGCTCCTTTCAGGGTGCGTGCATCGTACAACATTTCTCTGTGGCAGACGGCACCGGCCGCGAGAAAAATCCTGCCGAAAATGGAAAGGGCCGGACATGAGCCGGCCCTCTATTTCTGCGTGAAGACCCTTCGTCCTTGGGAGGCCGTACAATCTTTTCGGTTTGTCAGGCCTTACTTGGGAGCGGGCACGTGGTAGATCAGCGAGCGAGCGATCCCTCCACGCGAAGCATCCGCATCCACCACACTATTGAAGAGATTTGTGATGGCATCCTGTTCTTCCTGAGTACGGTGGCCGCGGTCAGCGATGAAGGCAGCGCGGATCTTATCCATCGCTGCCAGGTCCTTTGTGTCTATCCAGGCAAAGTGGGTGAACTCGCCGCTGGTGCGCACTTCTTCCACGTCCAGCCCGTATCCGAGTACCACACCGTCGGCCACGAGTTTATCGAGGACCGGCTTGTTGTATTTTTCCCAAGCTTTGCGGAAATCGTCGCCCTTGCCGGGCTTGACCTTCGCGAAGAAATAGCGCGTGAAGGGCAATACTCCAGCGGGTAGCGTAGAAGCTTCATTCGAAACCAGGTCGCGGGTGACATAGTCATGCGTCTTGCTCATATCAGCAATCGCGGCCAACCGATCGGTAACCGACCCAGCAGGTTTGGCGCCTTTTTTCCCTGCGGCCGCCATGGCATCATTCGAACTCATTTTTGCGATTTGTGCGCGCATCGCATCGTCGACTTTTTCAATCCCCGACCAATCGGCCACGACGTACCAGATCCAATGGGTTCCGTCGCCCGGGACGCGGAGCATGGAAGCCTGGACTCCCCAGCCCAGAACAACGCCGTCGGCCATGAGTTTGTCGCGCACGGGTTGTCCCACCGTCTTGACCAAATCCAGGAACTCATTTTCTTTGCCGGCGTTGATCGTGAATACGTACCAGAAAATGAGAGGTTGAGGTTTCGCTTGTTGCGCGGCACTCGAAATACATGACAGCAACATTGCGAGTAAGCAGAAAAACAAACGTTTCTTCATGATTGGTTCTCTCCTTGAAAGGTTTCTGCCTGCACCGGGATCCGGGCCAGTTTACATTCGCACAGGAAGCCCCAACGTTGTTGGCAGGCCGTCAACGTCCTTGATTCGAATGGGCCGGCCTGAGTGAAAATGCGCTCTCTTTTAGCATCCTGACTGAAGCGCGTCAAGCAATTCGCGCCGCTGCCAAGATCGTGTAAGTGTGGAGATGGTACATTGCACGTTTGCGACCAGATCGAACTCGGATGGGCCCCAGACGAGCCGGAGTGCGGGGCCTCCCTCCGAAGAGTGGTCGGCCGAGTGATTTAAGAAAGCCGCATCAAGGGAAGGGCGCAGAGTCTATTTCTTGAGTGCAGCGCGCGTGCGCTGGAGCTTCATAGCCGTGGTGCGGAGAGTTTCGGCAACGTTTTTGTTGGTGGTGAGGCGCTTGAGGTCGACGGCGTTGAGCATGGGAAGCATGTGCAGGGTCACGTCGAGCGGCACCTTGGGATTGTTGAGAAGGTTGCGGACGACGGAGTAGTTCTTGCGGAAATTGCGGTTGTTGGCGATCAAGCGAAGAATCTCATCGGTAAGACCGGACATGGAGGCAAAGGCCTCGACTTCCTGGTCCGTGAGGCGTGGGGACTGAAGAACCGCACGCTGGACAACTTTGTTGGGGTCGCGGATGAGCGTGCGGCGCGCGTCCGATCCCCCCTTGATCGCGAACTGCACGCGCTGCGCCACGGTCATTTTCGCCACACGCTGAATCAGCGTCTGACGCCTGGCAACGTCGGGTTCAGCCGCGGCGGCGGCTTCGGCGAGGGCGGCTTCGTCGATGGGATTACCGGGACCGTGCAGTTCGTGGAGCTGATTTTTTTGATCGACGGTCAACGACGTAGAATGCTCGAGCGCGAAGGCCAGCGCGGGAGATTGGCTCACGCGTTCGAGTTCTTCCATCAGCGACTGGATGCCGAGAGCCGAGAGGTGGCGAACGATAGGAACGAGTTGTTCCGCAGGACAGTTCTTGTTTTGCACCATGGCGTCGCAGACGCCGGGCTTGTCGGCAAGATTCTTCGCCGCGTAAGAGAAAAGCGCGGGGAGAGCGTGCTCCCGGTTCAGGGCTTCGACAAAGGATTCCACGGGCAGCGAGAGAATGGCATCCTGCGCGCGTTCGGAGACCATTTCGTCGGCGTCGTGGGCAAGAACCGCGAGAATCTCCGCGCGGTCCACCGGAGCAAGATGCGCACCGCCGGCGCAAACCGCGATTTTTCGTTCGCGCGTGGCCCGGCCGTGGCGCAAATCCTCGAGAATTTCAGGGCTCAGAGCTTCCACTGGATTACGGCCTCAAGTCCTTCTGACTCAGCACCATTGTACCGGAGGCGCCGGGCGCGCCGAGCGGCGGCATGGCCTTGCCGTTCAATTCCAGCAACACCGCGGAGGAGTCCCCGGCGGTCACCTCGAACTGCTGGTTGGCCGAAAAGTGACGGGTCTCCCCGGCAGGCAACTCGGCGTCGAGAAGAAGTTTGTTGTCCGCGAGGATGCGCACGCGCGTAGCGGCCGAGGTGGAGACGGAAAGGTCGAGAAGAGCCGCGGGGGAGGCCACGGAAGCGGCGGCGGATTTTTTTGCCGCGCGATACGCGGCGTAGCGGTGCCAGCCGAAGCGGCCGGCGTAGAAAAGCGCGGTGAGCAAGAGAAGCAAGAGGAAAACGGCCAGAACGGGAAGCCACTTCGGCGGCGAGGGAATGCGTTGCTCAAGTTTTTGGGGAGTTGCGGCCGAATGTTCCGCGCGGGCCAGATCGTAATCGCCCAGGAGCGCTTCTTCATTGAGGCCCAGATAACGCGCGATGGTGCGCACGAACCCGTGGCCGAAGATGCCGCCGGGCAGCTTGGCCCAGTCTTCATTCTCCAGGGCTTGCACAAAACGGGTGCTGATGCGCGTGGCCTTGGTGAGTTCGTCCATGGAAACTTCGCGCAGCTCGCGCTCGCGCTTCAGGCGTTCACCAAAATTTCCCCTGGCCATGAACCGGAACCTGTCCTTGACAATCCAAGCACCACCGCAAAGCGATCGATTATAAGCGCGACCGCGGGGCGGTCGGTTGCAAGTGCAACCGCAAAGCGGTTGACACGGCGGGCGCCCGGGAAAAAAAGCGAGCGGCATCCCTGAACGGACTATAGGCGGTGCAATCCAATGCTGTCAAACGGAGAGGAAAGTGGGCCGTGGGGAGTGGACAGTGGGCAATGAGGAGAAGAATGATGGAGGATGCGAGGCCTGGCGCTTGCCTGTAACCCGGAGATTGCGTATCGTCGAAACAACAGGAAATTCAATGAATCTGGAACGCCTCAACCGAATCACGGTCGAAGCCGGCAAGTGCGGGGGCCGGCCTTGCATTCGCGGACAGCGCATCCGTGTTACGGACGTGCTCGAGCCGCTGGGGGCGGGAGCCTCCTTCGAGGAAATCCTTGCGGATTACCCATTCCTGGAGCGCGAAGACACCCTTGCAGCCCTGGACTATGCAGCGCATCAGACTGACCACGTCGTGCTTCCGGAGTCGTGAAATTCATCGTCGATAACCAGCTGCCCGCCGCCCTCGATCCCGTGATCCCTCCCTCTCCCGTCATTTCGAACGAATGTTAGAAATCTCTCTTCTTCCCCAGGTCAGGACATTCCGGACGATTCTGCGGAACCCCGCCGCCTCCGATTTCAATCTGAAATTCCCCGGGGTGCGGCAAAACACGTTCTGGTCTCGCGGCGAGCGCGCATTTGTAGCGCCGGGCTTTCTCCCGGTTTATGGGGGTCCCGGCGATTTGTCTCGGGAAGCCCGGCATCTCCTGCTCTTACTTATGCAGGGTCACGATATATCGTGCCCTTCTTCAGCCCTTGTAGTGGCGGGTCTTTAGACCCGTTCTTTGCCTTCTATGCCATCAAAGGTCTTCGACCAGGCTTTCAATATAAAGCTCCATGGCTTCCCGGATGTTCTTGACGCCTTCTTCGATCGTCTCGCTTTGCGTATGGCATCCCGGCAGGGTGGGGCAAAATACGTGGTAGCCCCCTTCCGCTTCTTTCTCGAANGCGGGCCTCCGCACTCCACACTTTAGCCGATTCCAGTGTGCCCGTCCGCGGCCTTTCTTCTCGTTTACGCTGAGCGGACGGGATCGGGACACGTTGTCGCTGGTGGCGAGATAGCCACGCCTGTACCACGAGCGGGTTGCATGGCTTTTTGGGAGGGGCCTATACTGACGGAGATTCGCGGATGTTCGTGAGAAGTCGGCGAATTCGTGTATCTTGGCGTTAGTCTAAGTGCCAAGAAAGCGCGCGAGTATAGCCATGCCTGGAATCCGCAAGGGAGAGGAAATAGCGCGAGTGGAGGAAGTGAATCAGTTTCCGGCCGTCGAACGCCGCCGCAATCCAGCGGTGCCGTCTGAACAGCGGGAAAAGGGAGAGGTGGCCGTCTTCCAGGAGTTGGGGAAGGCGCTGACGTCCTCGCTGCAACTCGATCAAGTGCTCCGCACGATCATGGAGAAAATCGATGAGTTCCTGCGCCCGGACAACTGGTCACTCCTGCTGCTGGATGAAGCGAAGCAGGAACTGTACTTTGAGCTGGCAGTGGGGAAGGCGTCGCAGGCACTGAGAGACGTGCGCATCAAGATCGGGCAGGGAATCGCGGGCTGGGTCGCGCAGCACGGCGAGACCGTGGTCGTGCCGGACACCACGAAGGACACGCGGTTTTTCTCGAAGGTGGACGAAAAGACCAAGACCGAGACGCAGTCGATCGTCGCAGTGCCGGTGAAATTCCGCGAAACTTGCCTGGGAGTCATTGAGCTGATCAATTGCATCGGGCCGGAGGGATTCGATCCCCGGGACCTGAAGCTGCTCGAAGCGCTTTCGGACTTCGCGGCGATCGCGCTGGAGAACGCCCGGCACGTGAAGAAAATTCACGAGCTGACTATCACCGACGACTGCACATCGCTCTATAACGCGCGGCACATGGGGTTCATCCTGGAGACGGAGATCTACCGCTCGCAGCGCTACAACTACGAATTCTCGATCGTTTTCATCGACCTGGACCATTTCAAGCAAGTGAACGATACGCACGGGCATCTGGTAGGCTCGCGGCTGCTGGCGGAGATCGGAGATGCACTGAAGGAGCATTGCCGGCTGATCGATTTCGCGTTCCGTTATGGCGGGGATGAGTTTGTCATCCTGCTGCCGCAGACTTCGAAAGAGAACGCGTTGAACACCTGGCTGGTGCCGGAAGGGGTGAACATCCGGCTGACGGCCAGCGTGGGCGTGGCGTCCTACCCCATGGATTCGCGAACGAAGGAAGGATTGCTGCACCTCGCCGATGAGGCCATGTACCTGGTGAAGAATACCAATCGCGACGGCGTTGCCGCGGCGAATCTCGGGATCTTGCCAAGGACCGCCGCGACCGCTGAATCCGCCGGGTAATTCCCGCCTCCTTCTGAACGAACATTCCCTCTTCTATACACTCCTGCGAAATTTTGCTTTACTGAAGACATGAAGCGAAGCGAAGCGGCAAAGTATGCGCGCTGGTCGGCGGCGGCAGCGTTGCTGCTGGCAAGTGTGACGGCCGGTGTGTATCTCGAGCGGAAATTGGTCGCTTATAGAGAGCGGCAAAAAGCGCCGCCGCCCGCTCCGCAAGATGTGACGCGGCGTTCGAACGGGCTCACCTTTTCCAAGATGGCAGGGAACAAAAAGATTTTCACGGTGGAGGCGTCGAAGGCCACTGATTTCAAGGATAAGGACGCCAGTTTGCTGGAAGAAGTGAAGATCACCATCTACGGAAAGAATGGGGAGCGTCACGACACGATTCACACACAAAGCTGCCAGTACGAAAAATTGGGCGGAAACATCACCTGCAGCGGCGAAGTGCAGCTGGACCTGGAGAGCAGGGCGGAAGCCGAGCGGGCCGCAAAAAATCCGCAAATGAAAGCAGCACAGAAAGTACACGTGGAGACCCGTGGGGTGGTCTTCAACCGCGCCAACGGAATGGCGCGGACGGAGCAGCCGGTGAAGTTCGTCTTTCCGAATGGGAATGGGGAAGCCGTGGGAATCGAGTATCACTCCGAAGAAGGGATGGTGCGGCTGCTTAGAGATGTGCAATTTTCACTGATGCCGCCGAGAAATGAGACTGCGAGGAAAAAAACGGCGAGTGTGGGTTCGAAAGAACCTATTCGCGTGAGGGGGAAGAGCCTCGATTTTGAGCGGGACTCGAGGACGATGCAGTTGTTTGGACCGGTGGAAGCGGAAACTAAAACGGCGCGTTTGCGCGCGGGAAAGCTGACACTTACGCTGGACGCCGTGTTTCACGCGGAGAAACTTGTGGCGGCGCCGGGACCGAATGGGAAAAACCCCGAATTGGAATCCCAGAGCGCGGATGGTCCGGCAAATCTGAGCGCGGAAAAAATCACGGCACAATTTGTACCGGAGGGTTGGCTGACGAGAATTGAGGGAGCGGGAGATGTGCGCGGTTCGCGGCGCACCGGAAAAGAGGCAGATGACTTCCGCGCGGAGCGCGGCGCGATGGAGCTTTGGCCGAAGGTAAACCAGCCGAGAGAATTGAACTTGAAAGGCAGCGTGCAGTTGCAAACACACGCAGACACGTCCGGCGAGTCTA
>WNFJ01317864.1_pt1 | contig 10113 bp, 13 predicted proteins | sample 5400461 | NCBI WGS metagenome assembly WNFJ01 (sample SAMN13153349, study PRJNA577476) | soil metagenome | isolation source: 115 cm saprolite on Douglas fir-dominated hillslope | place: USA:California | collected 2013-09-17
GACGAGGCGGTCAGCCGGGCCCGCTCCCTCGGCCTCATCCGCGGCTAATAGCTATCGGCCGCGGACGCTGCCGCGGGAAATGGCACCCGCGCTTGCGGGCGCGCGCAGGTCACCCGGACCCGCGCCCATCACGAACGTCACCGTCTCACGCCAAACGCCGGCGCCGGCCGAAGCCCCGGCCCGCGTCCAGCTAGTGGCCCATTACGGTGCCGTGAACCGGCATCCCAGGCTTCAGCATGACCACTGTCCGCGACCCAGCGTGCATGACCATGCATGACCGCCCGGTACCGAGACCACCCGCATCTACCCGGGCAGCATGCCTGGCAATCTGGCCGAATGGGCGGTGGTGGCGATGAGCAAGCGTGCGTAGCTGCCCAGCCTGATCTGGGGGGTCAGTCCTGGTACTCGGCCTCTGCGGGCAGCGCCAGGTAACCCTGCATGACGAGGCGCTGTGGTAGGGCCACGTCCGCCGCTGGGCGCTGGGGCTGCGCCCGTGGCGCCCGGACGGCGCCAATCCAGCACGCTGCCCGGATATCTATGGTAGGAAAAGCAGCCATGCGGCACGACATCGGCTGGATAATCCTCGTTCTTGCCGGAGCTAGCGCGATTGGGCTGGCCCTATGGGCCATTCGGTCGGGTTATCTGCAACGTCGTAGGGAAGGGCAGCCGGCCTCGGCCGCGGCGTATCTTGTTGTCGGCCTTTGGTTACTGATTGACACGGCCGCGTTCAACTTGGCTCTCCCTGGCGGGGAGATAGTCGGCGCGGTGCTGGCAGTGTTTTGTCTACTCCGGGCGGTTCAGCTTCGCCGCCGATCCGGGGTGTGGCGGTGACGGCGACGCGGCCACGCCGCAACGCGGCGAGAGGAATCGGGCGAGACATGGTCATCGTCCGCGCCAACACGATGAGCCGGGCAAGCTGGAGCTCTTGCAACCCTGGCGGGCGCAATGGGCGTCCGCTGGGTGCTGGCCGGCCAGTGCCGGTGGGTAGCGTGAGGCTCATGAGTGAAACTGCCACGGTTCTGCCATCCGTAGTCGCCGCTGCTGGGCTGGCCGGTGGGTTCCTCGCCGGGCGCTGGACCGGCCGCCGTGATCTGTCCGGCGCGCTGTTCGCAGCGGCGAGCGCTTGGTGTGCGCGGGACTGGGTGACCCGCGCGGTCGCCCGCTGACCGGCCGCCGGCAACCCGCGACCTGATCCGGGGAACTGACCCACCGTGAAGCACCTTGGCATCCTCGCGCACAGCACCGAAGGAGCCTCGCTCTGTTTCCTCACCTTCTGCCAGGAAGGGGTTCGCCGTCTCGGTTCCCACGTGTACCCGGACATCACCCTGGACTACATCGCCTTCGGGCACAGCATGCCCGCGTGGGAGGCCGGGGACCATGACTCGGTGCGGGCGACCCTATCGGTGAGCGCCGACCGCCTCGCCCGCGCCGGTGCGGACTTCTTCATCTGCCCGGACAACACCGCGCACATGGCCCTGGAACGGCCCGGGCCCGGCCTGGCGCTCCCTGGCCTGCACATCGCCGAGGTCGTCGCCGATCAGGCCGCCCGCGACGGCCGCACCCGGGTTGGGGTGATCGGCACTAAATACACCATGGACGGCCCTCTCTACCCGCAGGCGCTGGGCGCCCGGGGGATCGCCACCGAAATACCCGCCATGGACGACCGCCTGCTCGTCAACGGGATCATTTTCGATGAGCTGGTGAACGGCGTGTTCACCGAGCAATCACGCCGCGAGCATGTGCGCATCATCGAGAGCCTGGCTGCACGTGGCTGCGACGCCGTGGCCCTCGTCTGCACCGAAACCCCGATCCTAGTGCCGCCGGAAACCTCCCCGCTGCCCACGCTGGACTCGACCCGCCTGCTGGCGCGCGCCGCACTCAGCGTCGCCCTCGAAGAACGCCCGATGCCAACCTGGCGAGGCGGACCGGCCGGGAAAGCCGCACTCCGGTGACACAATGAGCCCTGCAGGACGACCACTGCACGAGCCGCCGCGGCGGCCGACGGATCCGAGCGCCTTGCGCCCCTCCTCGCTCAAGCCGAACGGGACTTTCATCACCCGCTGAGGTCCGTCGTGGTTATGACAGATCACGGCCAGCAGATGTGACCGATGAGTTCACCAGAGTGGCTGGCGATGTGGTTCGGGCCTCACCCGACGTAGCCAGCAGCAGGCAATCTGAACTCGCACCGCACCGCCGTTCGGCGCGAACGCCGTCTCGACGGCGATCAACGCATGGCTGGCGCATCCCCGGACGTTCGGCGCGCCCGTGCCGGCGGCCGGTGACCCGCCCGGCCCACTGGTCACACACGTGGCCTGAAGGGGCGGTCAGGGTGTGCGGTGACCGGCAACTGTTTGCGATACCAGTCGATCTTTTCCTGGAGGTGTTTGCGCTGGGCTTGCAACAAGGCAATCCGACCTTCCACGCGCGCGTCGTGTTCGGTGAGCAGCTTCATCCGCTCGGCAAGGGTGGCCTGCCCGCCGCGGGCTAGCTCGGCGTACCTGCGCATCTGTGCGATCGGCATGCCGGTGTCGCGCAGGCAGCGCAGCACACCCAGCCATTCCAGGTCGTCGTCGCCGAAGCGACGGTGCCCGCTGGGCGCGCGTCGATGCCGTCCAGCAGGCCGATCCGCTCGTAGTAGCGCAGGGTGTCGAGGCTGAAGCCAGACTGCTCGGCGGCCTGGCTAGGCGAGAAGCTGCCGCTCATGGCTTCCGAGCATGGCAGCTGGAGTGCGCTCCAGGTCAAGAGCCCGGGACGCGCAGGTCTGTGGATCAAGCTGGCTGCACGGCGCCCCCGTCGAGCAGCCGGGCGATCTGGTCCATCTCCGCCGCGGACAGCGGGCCCAGGCGCAGCGCCGCGGCATTCTGCTCGGCCTGGGCCACGGCCCGGATGCCAGGGATCGGGATGGTGCGCGGGCTGCGGGCCAATAGCCAGCACAGCGCGCCCTGGGCCAGGGTGTGAAGTAGCCGACCCACGGCTGGGCGGCGCGCACGTCATCGGCGGGCAGCTGCGAGCCGGGGCCGTACTTGCCGGTGAGCAGGCCCATCGCGAGCGGGCCGCGGCTGATGCTCGCCAGATCACGACCATGGCAGGCGGCGAGCATCGCGGGTGCGTCGGCGAGCACGTTCAGCTCGTGCTGGATCGCGGCGCAATGCGCGCCGGCCGCGAACGCGGTCACACGCTGCGGTTCGTCCGTGCTCCACCCGTAACAGCGGATCAGCCCCTCAGCCACCAGCTCCTCCAGCGTGCCCCCCACCTCCAGCGCCTGTGCGACCGGAAGGTCTCCCGGGTGCAGCTGGTACAGGTCGATCCACTCGGTGCCCAGCCGCCGCAGCGATGCCTGGCAGGCCCGGCGGATGTAGGCCGGGGTGGTGTCCTGGCCGGTGATGGCGCGCTGATCAGGGTCAAACGTGTAGCCGAACTTGGTGGCGATCACCGCCTCGTCCCGGTGGCCGACCAGTGCCCGGGCGAGGATCCGCTCGCTGTGCCCGGCGCCGTAGACGTCGGCGGTATCAAAGAACGTGATCCCCAATTCCGCCGCGCGGTGCACCGCAGCCACACCGAGCGTGAATCCTGCAGCGATTCCCGAGCCGCCTCGTTATGCGCGCGGAGCGAGCCTCGGTGCTCTGCCACGCGGGCGCGCTGAGTCGGCTGATCTGCGCCGCCTGCTGGCGTGGCCGGCGGCGTCGCTCATGCGGGGATCGCCGCTGGCCTGGGTGCGTGGGTGATGGGCTTGTTGCGTGCCTGACGCCATCTTGGCCAAACCCCGGCTTGCGGGACTCTACGATCTGCTGGACTCTGACGGTTCTGATCTTGATGTCTACGCCGCCATGGCCGAAGAGTTCGGTGCCCGGAGCGTGCTGGACGTCGGTTGCGGAACCGGAACTCTGGCCTGCTTGCTCGCCGGGCGCGGGCTGGAGGTCACCGCGATCGACCCGGCTGCTGCCTCGCTGGCGGTCGCCCGGCGGAAACCGGGCGCTGATCGCGTCCGCTGGCTGTACACCGACGCCGCGGGTCTGCCTCCCCGCTCCAGGTCGACCTCGCGGTCATGACTGGAAACGTGGCCCGGGTCTTCGTGACCGGGCAGGAGTGGGCGGCCGCGCTGCGGCCAGCAGGCCGGCTGGTGTTCGAGAGCCGTGATCACCGCGGCGGTGATCGCCGCCGCCACGATGACCGGGCTGGGCGGTGTTGTCGATCCGGAGCGGCGCCGGGTGACGGGTAGGCAGAGGCCGGCGAACGGCGCCGGCCCGCGCCCGAAGGGAGCAGGTCATGAGCAAGTACGTTCTGGCATTCCGCGGCCAGCCGGACCGCGCGCGCCAGCCGGATGAGGGGCAGCAGTGGGGCGCCTGGTTCGCGAGCCTGGGCACCGCGATCGCCGACCCGGGAAACCAGGTGGGCACGGTCCGCACCCTGGCCGCCAAGGACGGCGGAGATCCGGCGAGCGCGATCCTCACCGGGTATGTCGTGATCGATGCCAGCAGCCCCGACGAGGCCGCCCGGCTGGCTAGCGCCTGCCCGGGCCTGCAGCACGGGGTCAGCGTCGAGACCGCCGAGGTTGTCAGCCCCTGACCGCCTCCGGCCGCATCTTGCTGCGGGACGGCCGGCGGATCAGCGTCGGCCCGTCTCGCAGCAGCCGAACGGACCCCGCCCGAAGTGCGGAATCCTGCCCGGGGCATGTTCAAGCACACGGGCAGCCGTTCGCCCGCCGATGGCGCGGCGCCGCAACCTGAGAATGGAGGCCGCAGATGGCCGGGTACATGGTATTCATCTGGGACGATGAGGCGGCATGGGCGAATGCCGATCCGCACACCGTCGAGTCCACGATGGCCGCGCACACAGACTTCATGGCGCGCCACGCTGCCGCGCTGCGCGGCGGCAGCCGGCTGCACACCAGCGACACGGCGACCTCGATCCGGCACGATGCTGATGGCGGGGTTGCCGTCAGCGACGGCGTATTCGCCGAAACCAAGGAGGTGATCGGGGGCTACTACCTGATCGACGCCGCCAACCTGGACGAGGCGCTGCGGATCGCCGCGGAGGTGCCGGCCCCGTTCGGCGGGGTCGAGGTCCGCCCCCTGTGGACGGCGAGCTGACCGGCGGCACGTGATGGATCCCGAAGTCGCGGCCGCCGTCGCCGAGGCACACCGCCGGGACTGGGGGTTCGTGCTCGCCGCGACCGCCCGGATCACCCGCGACCTGGACGCCGCCGAGGACTGTGTCCAGGACGCCTACGCCCAGGCGCTGGCTGCCTGGCCGGACAGCGGCGTCCCGGCCAGGCCCGCGGCGTGGCTCACCGTGGTGGCACGGCGGCGGGCGATGAATCTGATCCGCCGCAGCGACACGCTAACCAGGAAGCTGCCACTGCTCGTGGGCACCGATACGACACCCGGGCCCGGCGACGACGACACGGCTGCAGACCCGATCCCGGACGACCGGCTCCGGCTGATCTTCACCTGCTGTCACCCCGCGCTCGCGGCCGAGGCCCGGGTGGCGCTCACCCTGCGGCTGCTGTGCGGGCTGACCACCGGCGAGGTCGCCCGCGCCTTCCTGGTCTCCGAGCCCACCATGGCGGCACGGATCACCCGGGCCAAGAAAAAGATCGCCGCCGCCCGCATCCCCTACCACGTCCCGGCGGGCAGCGAGCTGCCGGACCGGCTCGCCGCGGTCCTCGACGTGGTCCACCTGGTGTTCACCACCGGGCACACCGCGCCTGCAGGCCAGTCCCTGCAACGTCGCGACCTGGCCGAACGAGCCCTCGACCTGGCCCGCATGCTGCGGCACCTCCTGCCCGGCGACCCCGCCGTCGCCGGGCTGCTGGCCCTCATCCTGCTCACCGACGCCCGCCGCCACACCCGCACCACCGCCGACGGGAGGCTGCTCCTGCTCGCCGAGCAAGACCGCACCCGCTGGGACCGGGCCGAGATCAATGAAGGACTTGCCCTGATCCGCACCGCGCTGGAGCAGCGAACCCCGACCCGCTACGCGCTGATGGCCGCCATCGCCGCCGTCCACGCCGCAGCACCCCGGTGGGAATCCACCGACTGGCAGCAGATCACCGACCTCTACGACACGCTGACCCAGATCTGGCCATCCCCCGTGGTCGCCCTCAACCGCGCCATCGCCATCGGCGAAGCCCGCGGCCCGCACGCCGGCCTGGCCGCCCTCGACCAGCTCGCCACCGAACCCCAGCTCGCCGGCTACCACTACCTGCCCGCGGCCCGCGCCGAATTCCTGCGCCGCCTGCGCCGCGCCGACGACGCCCGGCTGGCCTACCACGAAGCCCTACTGCTCACAGACAACCCCATCGAACGAGACTTCCTCACCCGTCGCCTCGGCGAGCTCGACCGGTAGCCATAACCCGGCACAGGCTCAGAACTCGTCCCGAGGCAGGTTGTAGGACGACGGTGCGATTATGCAGCGCAACATCGGATGTGCTCAACATAGCTTTTCCCATCTGTGAGCTTTGTGTTCCAACGGCGACCGCGTCGACCTAAGCGGGGGTCTGTGAGCCACTGCAGGGGCCGGTGCGGTTGTGCGAGGCTCCGCCTCAGTTGGTTCGCTGGTGGGTGTTGCGACCGAGAGCGTCACCGGTGTCGACTCCGATGCCTCGCAGCACGGCTGCGATTTTGTGGTCGAGGAAGCTGCCGACGTCGTCGATTTCTTGCACGCCCAGGCTGGCGAAGACGGTGCTGGGCCGGTCGATTGAGACAACCGCATCACCGTCGGCGTCCCCGTGAACCAGGATGCGCAAAGGCGCATACAGCAAGATTTTTGGGTCCCGGCGAACCATCTGGTCGGCGATCACATGGTTTCCCACGAAGTACTCAACGGCTTTTGTGCGATGGTTGGTGGTCGCGTAAAGCGCGGTCATGTCGAGCGTCTCGTACCGCATCATTTCGCTGGGAGCATTTGCGGCTACTGCCGCGGCGATATCCTCCCATGTGCCGCCATTTTCGGTGATGTGGCGGATGTGTGCGGCGTCGAAAGCCGGGACAGCTTGTTCAAAGGCGTCGCAGAAGCTGTCGAAGCCCATACCGGTGGGGATATCGACACGGGTCATGTGGTGATCGACCGTGCGGGGGCGGCCTGCGCTGGTCATGTGACTTCTCCCTCCTGTTGTTCCCAACCTGGGGGTGGGGTCTGTCTCTTGCTGACTACGCTCGTCAGCCCACGCATTGGCTAACGGATTTGCTAACGAGACCGAGCGAGACAAGGGAGACGGCCCGAGACGCTGACGATGTTCACCGACGGGACTAGCAGGTCAGCGAGACGCATCCCGGAGACGTGGAAGACGGCCGTCGTACGGTTCATACCCCAGAGGTCGCAGGTTCAAATTCTGCCCCGCTGCTGGCCAGCTAATTTGGTGTCGGCGAGGAAGCTGAGCGGTTGGGGCACGATCCGCTCATGGGCGTCCTCTTGGAGGTAGTGGCTGGCGTCGTCGAGCTGGGTCACGGGCGCGTCGGGCAAAGTCTTGCGCCATTGCTGGAGAACCGCGGGCGTGAACGCCGGGTCGCGCGCCGGCCACATGATCCGCGCGGGCTTGGAGCGGAAGTGCTGCGCGAGTTCGCGCTCGAGGTGCGTGAGCAGTTCGGCGACCGGTCCGGTGGGGCTGGCAGGGTTAGGGATCTCGCGCGGGAAGACGAGCTCGCCGGTGCGGCTTGACCACGTCGGGTGCGGCGCCAGGTACGCGCGGCGCACGTCGGCCGTAAGCCGGTCGCGGTGCACGACGCCGTCGCGGAACAGAAAACCCCGGACGAACATGTCGAGCCCCCTGCACGAGCACCTCGCCGACACCCGGCGTGCGGAACAGCCGCAGGTACAAAAGCCCCAGGTCGGGTTGCCGTGCACCAGTACGACCGTCCAGCCTTCGCACGGGGCGTTAACGCCGGTCGCGGCTGTCTGATCGGAGCCCACCAGCTTCTGGCCTTCAAAGCTCACGTTCACCTGAAGCGTCCTTCCCGCTAGCTGCATATGGATCAACGCTTGCAGCCTCGCCCGCGCCACACATCGTCAGATCTTGCAGTTCGTATGAGCGCTGCTGGCCCACGGGATCCTGTGTGCCCCGGCGGACGTTGACGGCTATCCCGGTTCCTGCGTCGAACAGCGGCTGTGCACGCTGCCGCCGGCCCCGTCAAGCTCGCTGACGCACGGAGCCGTTCGGTAACTGGCCTCAGGCCGGCCGTCTCAGACGCCGTAGCGCCCGGGCCGTCCGGCTAGCGCACCTAATGCCCAGAGCAGAGAAGATGAGGAGCACGCGAGAGGTCGCCGGCTCGAACGCATGAGCGGGGCGATGCAGCAGCAAAGTGCAGCAACCGCACCGGACGCAGCCGACCGCATTCCACGCGCACAAGGTCCGCTGACTTGCATCAACGACCTCTATCAACCGTCATGCACCTCGATGGTAAAGAGAAGGTCACCGCCCTGGCGGCGGCGGGACGTGTCCGCAGTACCCGCCGTGCCGTGGTGCCCTCGCTGGTGGAGACGACGGCGCAGTTGGCAGTGTGCACCAGGCCCAGCAGCGCGATCTGGGCTGGGAGGGGCCAGGCTTCGCTGCGGGTGATGAACTGCGGCAGGAGAGCCAGGAACAGCAGCAGGGCCTTCGGGTTCAGGCCGCTGACACCGGCGCCCTCCGGATCTCACCGGGGCGGACCGTGCAGTAACCGCCTGGCCACGGTGGCGGCCTGGCGGGACGCGCCGTACTTCACCGATGCGGAGCGCGCCGCGCTGGCCCTCACCGAGGCCGTCACCCGGCTGGCCGACCGGCCCGACCCGGTGCCGGACGAGATCTGGGACGAGGCGGCCCGGCACTACGACGAGGAAGGACTCGCAGCGCTGCTGCTGTCGATCGCCACAACCAACGTCTTCAACCGGCTCAACGTCCGCACCCGGCAGGTAGCAGGAGCCTGGAGCTGAATGCAGCGTGCGGCGGCGCGGGCGATCTCGGGGGTACGGCCGATCGTGGCTGGCGGCCGCTCAGGTGGCGCAGACGTTAACCATGCTGGCGCCCGCAGAAGCTGGCCCGCTAGGCGGGCGGCACCGGCAGACGGACCGTTTTGACAGAGGCCAGCCGGGGTATCTGGCGCGAGTAACCATAGCGAGGTCGGAGCCCGCGGCGAGGACCGGACTGGGGAGTCATGTCCTGTGTCACCGTCGGCACGGAGAACCGTCGGCATCGAGATCTACTACGAAGATCACGGCAGCGGCCAGCCTGTGGTGCTCATTCACGGCTACCCGCTAAACCGGCACTCCTGGGAATGCAGGAACGCGTCCTGCACCTGCCCAGGATGAACATGCCGACGGTCATGGTGCACGGCTCCGAGAACCGGATGCTGCCGTGCGAGACCACCGCGAAACGGCGGCCCGGCCTGATCAAACCTCAAGCTGGTCACCGTCGAGGGCGGGCCACGCAAACTCGGCTGAACCCACCCCGGCGAAGTCAACACTGCCCTGCTGGAATTCCTCGTCAGCTAACCCGGCGGATTCACACCGCATAACTCACAATGCCCGGCCGTAGGTCCATCGGCGGCAGAGCCGGGTAACCGGTGCAGGAGGTCACGATGGTTTTCGTCCGAGTACACCTGATGAAGGGACGCCTGAGCGCCGCTCAGAAGGATGAGCTGGGCGCGAAACTAGTCCAGGAAGTTGCCGACGCCGAAGGCCTGGTCAACAACGAGAAGAACAAGGAAGTCTCCTGGGTGCAGTTCTATGAGTTCGAACCCGGGAACTGGTATGCCCCAGCCACTCTCGCCGGCGCCAACCCCGACTCCCGGATCCAGCTCGACCTCGTCGTCCCGCAGAAACTCGTCAGCGCCCCCGAAGAAGCCCGCGCGTTGGTGGGCAAAGCCACCGAGGCCGTGCGATCGGTACTTGGCCCCGGCGTGCTGCCAGCGCACGGGCCGTGGGTGCACCTCTACATCCTCCCGTTCGACCAGTTTGCGCTGGACGGCCGCATACCCGACTGGGAAGGCTTCCGCGCCCACATGAACGCCAGCACTCCGGAAAAGGCCGACGAGGTACTGGCCATTGCCTACGGAGCCGGCCGACACACCAGTACATACCTGCAGGAATGAATTCCTGCAGGGAAACCCTCCCCAGCAAAGGCCTCGGCTGACACGC
>WNFJ01329881.1_pt1 | contig 10113 bp, 5 predicted proteins | sample 5400461 | NCBI WGS metagenome assembly WNFJ01 (sample SAMN13153349, study PRJNA577476) | soil metagenome | isolation source: 115 cm saprolite on Douglas fir-dominated hillslope | place: USA:California | collected 2013-09-17
TACACGATGGATGTACCCCTAATAGAGCACGTGGCCAGGGTGCGTCCCGATTGGCACTGGGTTTTCATCGGTTCGAAATCGAATGTAATCCAGGTGTCCGCGCCTAACATACATTTTCTCGGCCCCAGGCCTTATTCCGAACTTCCCCGCTACTATCGCCACATTGATGTGTGTGTACTGCCTTGGAACCAAAAAAACGCGTTTACCAGCTACGGAAGTGCAATTAAGGTCCGTGAATACCTCGCAACCGGCAAGCCCGTCGTCATTTCTCCGCTTTACGAGTACCTGCAAACGCCGGGCGTGAGAATCTACCGCTCGATCGACGAATTCATCCGATTGGTTGACGAAGCACTTTCCTGCGATACGCCTCGCGAGCGCCAATTGCGACAAGACGCTGTTCGGGACTGCACTTGGGACGTCCGCGCCAGAGAAGTGGCCAGTCTCTTTCGTCGCCTGCTCGATGGTCAAGACTTTGGCAAGGCCATGTTGCCTTGCGCTGGGCACAGACAGATTCGAAGCGCGATTGAGTGAGTCGAAGACGGCTCCCTTGAACTTGATAGCTAAACTAATTCTTCAGACGTTTTGCCAAGTTCTCTCCCGACTCGAATCGAGGATCGTCGCGGCAATGTGGGAGCGCTCGGAAGCTTGAGGAGTTTCTAGGATCTAGCATGTTGTTTGAGGAGGGCTGCTGATGTGCGGCATAGCTGGAGTACTTTCTTTCACTAACAGTGCTTTCCGTGTTTCCGAAAGCTATCTGACGCGGATGCGGGATGTGATGGCACACCGCGGCCCGGACGGCGCCGGAATCTTTGTCTCGCCTGATCGGCGGCTTGGCCTGGGGTTTCGTCGTTTGGCGATCATCGACCTATCGGAAAGAGCCATGCAGCCGATGAGTAACGAGGACGGCACACTATGGGTGGTTTTCAACGGCGAGATTTACAACCACGCCGAAATTCGTGCGGAACTGGAGAGCCGAGGCGGACACCGATGGAAGACAGACCATTCTGATACTGAAGTTATCTTGCATGCATTCGAGGAATGGGGTATCGACTGCCTTCAAAAGTTTCGCGGCATGTTTGCCATTGCGTTGTGGGACATGAAACAGCGGCAGCTGTGGTTGATTCGTGACCGTATTGGAGTCAAGCCGCTCTACTACAGCATTCACCATGGGCGCATCACTTTCGCATCCGAAATCAAGGCGTTGCTGGAGGACGAGGAGCAGCAGCGTAGCGTCAATGAGGAGGCGCTTTATTACTATTTGTCGTTCAATGCGACACCGGCGCCGCATACCCTCTTTGCGGGCATCCAGAAACTTTCTCCAGGCACGTGGTTGAGAGTCAACGAGGACGGTCACGTCCAGGAATGCCGCTACTGGGACGTTTGGGATCACACGAAGCCATTGACCAATGTTTCTGAGACGGAGATTGCCGAACGCATCCTATCAGAGCTGCGCACTTCCGTTAAGCTCCGCAAGATCAGTGATGTGCCGGTGGGCGTTTTTCTCTCCGGCGGAATTGACTCCAGTACCAACGCAGCGCTGTTTTCCGAAGGAGAGGGGCAGCCTGTCAAGACCTTCTCGATTGGTTATGACCGAGAATACGAGAGCTATCAAAACGAGCTTCACTATGCTCGCAGGATGGCGCAAGAGGTGGGTGCGGAACATCATGAACTGCGGCTCCGGGAAAGCGACCTACTCGACTCTCTTCCTCTGATCATTCGACATCAGGATGAACCTCTGGCAGATCCGGTTTGCGTGCCCGTCTACTATGTTTCAAAACTGGCTCGCGATTCTGGCGTGATTGTGTGCCAGGTGGGAGAAGGCTCCGACGAGCTGTTCTGGGGCTACAAGTATTGGAAGGATTCCTTGCGGTTCCAGCGCTTTTCCAACTTGCTCCCAATTCCAAACGCCTTAAGAAACGTTGGACTTGCTGGTCTCAGTTTCGTGGATCGGGCAGGGGGGGCCTCCTATCGAAATCAGTTCTCGTGTGAGGTTTTGCGGAGAGCTTTGTCAAACCGCCCGGTATTTTGGGGGGGCGCGGAGGTGTTCAGCGACTCACAAAAGCAGCGGCTACTTTCGCCACGATTGTGCAAGAGATTTTCCGGGTTCAGTTCCTGGGAGGCCCTCCGGCCGATTCACCAGCGGTTCGAGGAAAAATCTTGGGAGCCATCGCCACTAAATTGGATGACTTACCTCGATTTAAATCTAAGATTGCCGGAACTGCTGCTCATGCGCGTCGACAAGATGAGTATGGCGGTGAGTCTGGAAGCACGCGTCCCTTTTCTCGACCACAAGTTCGTAGAGCTGGCCATGAGCATTCCCGAAGCTGTAAAAACCAGAAACGGGGTGCTCAAATATATTCTTAAGAAATCGGTCAGAGGTGTGATACCGGACGAGCTTATCGATCGAAAGAAGCAAGGTTTTGGCGTACCCGTCTACGAGTGGTATCACACCAAATTCGGAGAGTACGCTGTGAAAGAAATGAAGGACTTTTGCGAAAACACGGACCTTTTTCAGTTTGAGGGAGTCTTGCCTTTTCTGAAGAAAAGGGGATGGGCATTGCTAAACGTGGCCATGTGGTGGAAGCAGTACATTGGTTCTGCGGCAGGCGCACCGCACGCTCTTTCCGGCCCCGTTCCCCTGGAAACCCAGCCAGTCAATCTGCGAACCATACCATTGTCTGCGGAAAGAAGTGTGTGAACCACATGTGAGGCGTGATGCGGTTCGTGATTGTCCAGCATTAGTCGTCCTAGGAGGTGAAAATTATGAAACGGATTGACTTGATCATTCCTGTCTATAACGAGAGTGGCGGATTGGCGAGTTTCCACAGCAGTTTGCGGAGTGCCTTGTTGGGCTTACCGTATCTGTTCCGCTTCCTTTACGTGAATGATGGTTCTTCGGACGAGACCGCAAATGTTCTTGCGGCCTTAGCACAACGAGATCCACAAGTGTACCCCATCGAACTGAGCCGGAATTTCGGGCACCAAGCTGCGTTGAGCGCTGGCCTGGATGCTTGCGATGCGGATGCTGTCATTATGATGGATGGCGACGGCGAACACCCGCCTGAACTGATTCCGGAGATGCTCCGGTTTTACGAGATAGGCTACGACGTTGTTCAGACTCAGCGCATCGATGCAGGCCGGCGCGGAGTTACTGTTAAGCGGATCACAGGGCACACTTTCTACTGGCTCATCAGCCGCCTGGGCGAGACAACAGTTCTGGAAGGCGCTGCCGATTATCGATTACTGTCAGGAAATGCCGTCGCTGCTTTGAGGCAGATGCCTGAATATCATCGCTTCTTCCGGGGCATGGTGTCTTGGATCGGATTTCGAACCGTCATCCTTCCGTACCGGCCGGCCGCCCGCCTTGCTGGGAAGTCCAAGTACTCCCTCAGAAAGATGCTGCGGTTGGCAGCGGATGGCATGTTCTCTTTTTCCCTCGCACCGCTGCGGCTCGCGCTGGTGGGGGGCTGTGCTTTCCTGTTCCTCGCGTTCTTGGAAGCTTTGTATGTTCTCAGCTTTTTCTTTCGGGGTACGCAAGAGCGCTTGGTCCCGGGTTGGAGTTCTCTTATGATAGTTATACTCGTTAGCAGTGGCATTTCCATGCTGGTAGTAGGCATTTTGGGGGTGTATATAGGAATGATATTTGAAGAAGCGAAAAAGCGCCCCGTTTACCTGGCCCGCGCGCCACAGCCCATGCCTGCTGAACATTCATCTCATCCGGCAAATACCTCCACAGCTACCCCAAACATACCCACGCATGGGGAATTTCCGGTGGCCTCGGACTTTGTCATGGGCGTTAGCGCGCAGAGCCGAACCTGAACACCCCAAACATCTGCTGCCCTCACTGAGTTAGACCTTATGTTGCCGGCTGGAAGGTTCTCCAGCCGGACGATAAACTGACATTGCCGGCTCATACCGAACTGCTGTGTAATGCTGTCCAAAAAGGCGCCGGCGCACCGCGAATTTCTTCACCAAAGATCATGCCGACCCCCAATTATACGGCAATGCACGCGCATGGTCCGCGCCCGTCCGCGTGTGCGCGAGAGAATGCAGTCAAAAATGGAAATCCTTTTCCAGAAACGGCGTTTCTCTGTTCATCCATTTCACAGACGGGGTTCCGTAGCCGTGCCCGCCGGTTTGCCGCCATTCTGATCCTCACGGTGATCCCGGGGTGTTCCAGTGCGGCGGCCGTATCGGCGCATGCAGATTGCGACGTTGCGCAATCAGTTTTCGAGGCAGACATGCAGTTCTTAAAGCAGCGACCTCCTACCCATCTGCGGCTCATGCCCACCAGATATGTTGATCTCCGCCGCGCTGCTCGAGGATTGGCTTGCTCGGGAGTGCCGCTAGTCGCCTTTGACGGCCTGCATTATGGGCCGGTTGCGCGGTACGACGATCCCGGCCTCTATTTTTTCGTGCCAGAACTTGCGCGTGCCTTCGGCGTTAGCCTCGCGACGGCTACAGACGTTTTGTTGATTGGAGTCGTTCTCCTGGCGTCCAGCTTCGGACTGTTGGGCTTGCTGCGGACGGTGCACACAAAGTTAGGACGACGAATCGGAGTTGTCGCTTTCCTGTTGTTGACAGTCGTGATGTTGATCGCAGGCGATGTGTATATCATGAATGCTGCGCCAGCGATAGCCTGCGTGCCTTGGATCCTGTCGTTCGTATCAAGCAGGAAATTGACGATCGGCATGCTCATAACTCTTGGAATGACGGGAGCGTTGGGCGAGACCGCCAACTTCGTCCGGTCGCACGCTGGAACGGGTCTTGTTTTGTTCGCGCTGGTGGTTGCGGTCGGTATTCATCAGGTAAGACCGGCCAGCCGGATTATTCTGGTTGTAACATTGCTGTTGGGAGTAGCTGGCGCAGCGCTGGTATTCCGGCACGTCTACGCGCAGAGGGACGCATTCCTGCAGCATCAGCCGGGAGCGGTGATGGAGTCGGCGCGGGGACACGTCTTCTGGCATGCCATTTACCTCGGTCTCTCCTATGTAAAAAATTCCGAGGTTCCGGAGTATAGGGACGAATTCGCTTTCGCGAAGGTGCGGGCTTTGCGGCCAGAGGCTACCGACTATTCGCCGGAATACGAGCAGGTGCTAATGCGAGAAATCTTCAAGTTAGCCAAACGCCAACCCTTCCTGATCCTGGCGAACTTATTCGTTAAGCTAGTGGTCGTCTCGCTTTTCTGCGTTTTTGCGGCCAACGTGGGGCTTTACGGAACCAAGTTGGCCCCCAAGCCGGTTTGGTTGGAGCTGGCATTCTGGCTGGCCATTGCGTTCAATGGGCTGTATGGAATCCTTGTACTTCCAAACCCGAAATATCTAGTCGGTCTGATTGCATTTGCGGTGCTGTATGGGGTGTACAGCATTGAATATGCGGCAGGACATCTGAATCTAAAGAGTCGACTCAGATGGATTGAGAGGCTCGTATTTATCAGATCTCGACAGGAGGCGGTCGTAGTTCCTTCATGAATCGGGCGCCAGGGCACATCAGCCGCCCAAGCTCTCTCCCGAGCAGTTCCTTCAGAGACCCAGCTGGTCAATCTTCGAAGTGTACCGGTGCCTGCTGAAAAGGGCGTGCAAAGCACGTCCTCCGCTTCGGTCATGCATTGGCTTCTACGATTGGCTGGACAGCCGCACTGCCGCAGTAGAGTCCCGGCTGGGCCACCATCGACTAAGGACAAGGCAAATGGCAAAGCTATTTATTGCAGTTGTGCTGCTATTCGTCGGCGCGGCGGTATGGCTGGGCGCCCCATACCTGTTCCCGCGCGCGGCCACGGCGCCTCCGATCAACGTCATGAACTACGGTGCGACGGGCAATGGAACAACCGACGACACCGCAGCCATCAACTCTGCCATCTCAGCCTTGCGGCCCGGCGACACTCTGTCGTTTCCGTGTGGGACGTACCTGACCACGTCGCAGCTCACTATCAATACATCCAATGTCACGGTGGATGGTGGCAGTTGCGCAATCATCCGCAATACTGGCTCCGGAACCGTCATGGCGATGGGCGCGTCCGGCAGCACCGATCCTAACGTGGGCCCGGCAGTTCCATTAAGCACGACCGCAAACGAACTTGACACAAATTTTACGACTGTTTCAATTCTCGGTGCAGCACCGGGAGATTACGTAGCCCTGCTGCAGGGTGGCAAAGACTCTTCTACGGGCAGCGGAGACACAGCTTGTGACGTGTCTGGTTGTCGCGGGGAGGTCTTGAAGGTCGCCTCAATCTCAGGAAACACGATCACCGTAACCACCGCTCTCCATGACACCTACAACCCATCCGTCAATGCCGCGGCTGCTCGAAAGATATTAAGCCCGCTCACCGGCGTAACCGTGAAAAACATCACATTCGACGGAAGCAGGTCCAACGTCTATGGATTAGCGATGGCCGGAGTCGCCGAATCCACGGTGAGCGGTGTCACATCGACCAATGTACGAGCTTCTGCGATCTTCAGTCTCGGAGCTTTTAACGTGGCGTGGAGCAACATCACCGTCACCGGGGCCGGCAGCGCGTGGTGCGGAGACGCCGTGTCGTTTGAATATCAGGGAAACTTGTCAGTGAATGGCATCTCGATTTCGAATGAGAATCCAGGGGCGACCAACGCCGGATGCCTCGGCAATGGCGCCTTCGGATTTGGGCTCGCTGCATCAGCCGGTAGTACGATTACCAACCTTACCGTTGATGCGGCCGGGGCCTACGGACGCCCGTTTAAAACAACAGCCGCCCGCTGGAACACTTTCAATTCCCTTACTGTTAAGAACGGAGTCCAAGCCAACAATGGAATCAGCCTTGAGTACTATTCGTCTCACAATACGTTCAACGGCTGCGTCGTGACCAACAATGGGGTAGGCACGGGTACGGGCACCGGCAATGCCGGGATCAACTCCTTCGGCAACTTCAACCAGTTCAACACCTTCAATAACTGCACGGTGACCGGAAACGGCAATGTACAGTTCCTGGTCAACAATTTCGACGCTCTCCGACTCGGAGCGGACAGCAACACAACGATCAACAGCGGAACGTATACGGGCACAGACACGCTTCAACCCGTGATTGCCATTATCGGTTCCGACGCGTATGTGATATCGGCCAACATCAACGGCCAAGGGACCCAAGGCTTGTATTTGGGATCAACGAACGCCTGTGTGAACAACAATATTTTCGGTTCGGAGACGGGGCTAAGTGCAGGCATTTTGTCAAACAGCGGCACCAATAGGGGCGCAGGCAACATTTTGAACGGCCGAAGTAGCAACTTGACTCCAGGAACCTGCACGGCCCCTTAGCGTCGCCATCTGCATCTCACAGATGCCGGCGACCGCGGCAGCAGTCGGACCCCGGCAGTTCACTACGACCGCGACCGGAAAACAGGAACAACGGCGCCAACCTGGCCAGCCTCGCGTCCTCGATGCTGTTGAGCATGTAAGCCTCAGCGGTATATCGCTGACGTTAGACGGCTATCCCTGGCGCGCCCCGGGGATTCGACCACCTAGCTGAACCGCCGGTGGGAACTCGACCGAGAGGCTCCATGCTGGAGGCGTTCTAAACGGTAGCTTCAGAGTTTGAGGAGCATGTAAGTCTACTTAACAGACTTTCTTACTGAAACGTTGCGTACATAGACGTTGCTGCGCTGTTAGTACCCCCTATAGGTCCGAAGGTGACAGGCCAAGTACCGAAAGGCTCCGATGTGATCCAGGTGGAAGTGGCCCCTCCAGCATCATATCGAAGGTTGTTCGCGTTTGCGGCCAGACCGTCTGCGTTGTAGGCGAGCCAGTAGTAGGCGTTTGCCGTGACCGGAGCGCTAATCGAGACGGTATTCCAGGCATCGGGCACGATGGTTTGCGACACGCTGGAAGCAATGAGGGCGCCCGGCGTGCTGTTGTTGTCGGCATAGATCGCAACCTGGAATTGGTTATTTGGGAATGCGGAGACGGGCGAGGCGATAAAGACGGACATTGAAGTTACTGTGCCGTTCTGGCCGGCCATTCGATAGCGCGTGGCCAAAACAGAGTTCGACATGGTAGTACCGACGGCCGCGCCTTGGACGGCATATCCGAAAGTGTTTGGCGGTGCCGATGGAGTCACGATTACAGTGGCGGAGCCCGTCTTGCTCGTATCGGCTTGGCTGGTGGCCGTCACGGTAACCGTCGTGTTGCCGTTCACGGTCGGAGCGGTGAAAAGCCCCGAGCTTGAGATCGAGCCCGCGGAGGCCGTCCACGTAACGGCCGTGTTGGTCGAGCCGGTCACGGTCGCGGTGAACTGCTGAGTGCCCCCGGAGGCCACAGTTGCCGCCGTCGGTGAAATGCTGACGGTAACGCCGGACGGTCCGCACGTTCCGGCGGTGAGATTGCTGCTCAAGCCGTTGAGGATGTTGCCCGAGCCGATGTCGCCGCTGCCATTGGAGGAGATGGCGGAGCTGAGTCCGGTTCCTGCGACGAATGTGTTGTTGTTCACGCAGGCATTGGTGCCAAGCGATGATATATATAACCCTTCCGATCCCGGACCTCGGACCGTAGCGCCGCTCATGGAAAAGTGAGTTTCACTTATGAGTATCGGCGGTTCTACGTTGTTGGGGCTGTTCCCGTAAGTCCCCCCGATGATCGCATTCGAATCATCGCCATTGACGCCGGAGGGGCCGTACCAATGATCATCCATAAATTGCACATTTCCATTTCCCGTCACGGTGCAGTTGTTGAAGGTGTTGAACTGGTTGTAGTTGCCAAATAAATTTATTCCCGAATTGCCGTTGCCCGTTCCCGTACTGGCGCCGTTGTTCGTTACCACGCAGCTGTTGTAAGTGTTATGCGAGGAATAATATTCCAGAGCGAGCCCGTTCATCGCTCCAAGGCCGTTCTTAACCGTTACCGAGTTCCACGTATTCCAACGGGCGGCCGTTGTCTTGAACGGGCGTCCAGAGGCTCCGGCCGCGTCGACGGTAAGATTGGTGATCGTGTTGTCAGCCGATGATATGAACTCAAATCCGAAGGCGCCGTTATAGAGACATCCGGTGCCCGGCGCTCCCTGATTCAGGTTGAAAACCGACATGCCATTGATCGATGATTTCCCCAGATTTTGAAACCATACCGCGCTTCCGCATTGCGCGCTGCCCGCTCCGGTGACGGTGATGTTGCTCCACGCCATGTTGAATCCGCCCTCGTCTAAGATGGCCGCGCCCCGTACGTTCTTCGATGTCACCCCGCTGACCGTGGATTCGGACACTCCCGACAACGAGAATCCGTAGACGATCGATCCATTGCCGTCGAATGTGATGTTTTTCACGGTAATGCCGGTGAGCGGATTTAATAGCTTTTGAGCCGTCGCGGCATTGACGGATGGGTTGTAGGTGTCATGGAGAGCGGTGGTTACGGTGATCGTGTTTCCTGAAATTGAGGCGACCTTCACAACTTCCGCCCGGCAGCCGGAAGTATCGCAACTAGTCGGGCTATCCGTCGCACCGGAAGGCGCGGATCCTCCTTCTTGCAATCGCACATAATCCCCAGGCGCCACGCCTAAGCCGGAAACCGTCGTAAAGCTCGTACTTAGTTCGTTTGCGGTCGCGCTTAACGCGACCGCCGTGCCGTAATTGGCATTAACGCCAGGGCCGATCACGAAGCCGGTTCCGGAGCCGGTGTTGAGGATGGTCGCGCAACTGCTCCCATCCAGCGTGAAATTGCTCTTATTGTTGATGGTCAACTGGGAGCTGACCTTGTACGTCCCACAAGGGAATAGGAGGGTGTCACCCGAAACCAACGCGGCAATGGCGTTGTTGATGGCCGCCGTGTCGTCGGTTGACCCGTTGCCCGTCGCCCCGTAGTTCATGACGTTGACTATTGCCGTAGCGCTCGCACCAGTACCGCTGAGGGCGGTGATGGTGGGGGAATTGGTGGCGTTGCTTACCACTGTGACGGTACCGGTCACAGTCCCGGCTGCCAGCGGTGCGAAGGCAACATTCAGCGCGGTTGATTGGTTGGGCGCCAAAATGGTACCTGGGGTGATGCCGCTGGCGCTGAATGCCGTGCCGGTGGGAGTCACACTCACACTAGAAATCGTGACATTCGAGTTTCCGTTGTTCGTTAGTGCCGCACTCGAGGAACCTGTATTCCCCACGTTTA
>WNFJ01440431.1_pt1 | contig 10113 bp, 6 predicted proteins | sample 5400461 | NCBI WGS metagenome assembly WNFJ01 (sample SAMN13153349, study PRJNA577476) | soil metagenome | isolation source: 115 cm saprolite on Douglas fir-dominated hillslope | place: USA:California | collected 2013-09-17
AATACCGAACGACTTCCTTCACCTGGGCCTTCTTAATGGCCCCCATGCCTGGTCTGTCCCCATACCGCTGTTCCTGTGTCTGGACCAATATTTCAATTAGATCAACCCAGACGACAACCGCCCTCTCTGCTTGGTCTCTGTTCTTGGCAAGGGATTCCAGTGCTGCAACGAGGTCCTTCTCGACGCCTCCCCCAAGTGCAGTCCGAAGAAGCTTTCTCAGGCTCCAAATTTCAGCGCGAAATCTGTTTTGCCGGTCGGCTGAGGCGGAGGTGGGGAAAAAAAGTTCGAAAATACAGCCAAAAAACTGATTCAGCATGTCGACTACCTCGTTAGGAGCCTTAAATCCGAACGCCCGTATTGAACGAGTTGAAGAAGCCGCCGTTGCAGCCAGGAGATTGCACCTAAGCAGGTAGGCGCATTGCAACGAGGGCTTTGACGGATATTGCTGGGTTGTCCCTCGGATGCTTGTGAACTGCTCATCTCAGTCGTCTCCACTGAAAGTAAGTCGAAATGTAGATGAGAACCAACACCGCGTAGAGCGGCCAATACAACGATATTCCGAACAGTCTTGGAAGCCGAGCCTGGGTGATAAGTAGAGCGATTCCTATGGACAGGATGGACGTTACCAACAAACGCACACGCCGGTTACGGGTCCGCGCAGTTTTTTGGGTCTCCGAGACGTCAACTTTAACCGTAAGCCGGCCCTCCGTCAGGTCGGCCACTATCTGGCGCAGCTGACTTGGCAAGTCCTGCCCGAGAGCAAGCACATTCAGAAGGATGGGTTGCCACTTTCGGGGGTCGAGAGAATGGAGGGCCTCTTCAACCGCCAGAGCAGATAAGAACTCTTGACCAACGGCACGCAAATTTAATTCGGGAGCGAGACTGGTGGCAACCGCTTCTGCCGTCAGCAACGCCCGGTACATTGAAAGGATTTGAATTGGAACCTTGTATCCATGGCGTCGCGTGGCGCGCATGATTCCCACCATCCATTGCGCAATAGGCGAGCGGTCCATCCGGCTTTGATTGTTGACACCATCAATGCCGCTGTTTGCCGATCTGGCCAACCAGGTTCTTGTTTCTGCCATAAACTCCATACGGAGGCCTTCGATATCAGGTCTGTCGCCCGGAATCAGAACCTCTATCAGGGCCTTGAACATCTCTTCCACGTCACCGCTATAAACGGCGGCGAGGTAACGCAACTGCTCCTTTCGGACTGTCTCGTCCAATTCGTCACAAAGGCCAAAATCGACGTATCCGACGACATTTCCAGGCAAAACAAGCAGATTGCCGGGATGCAAATCTGCATGGAAGAACTGATAGCGGAAGACCTGGCCTAGTGTGGATCTGACTAGGTTCGCAGCGAATTGGTTCCAATCCACTCCGGTATTTTTGACGCGCTTAAACTCTTCGGGGCGGCCTGACCGGAGGGCAATCAAGATCTCGCTGACAGGTACACCACTGAGGAACTCAGCCGTCAGGACTCTTGCACTGCTGAGATCTGGATACGGCTTGGGAACCTTTTCGTAGGGACTGTCGACAGTGAGGCGATACAGGCGACCAAGATTCTCCAATTCGTGGTTCTGATCGATCTCTTGCATCATCCACGTCCTAAGCTCTTGAAACAGCTCTTGAGGCGAAGCGATCAGCGAGAAGCCACTCATTTGCAACAGGCGAGCTAACACCTTCGCGCGTCGTAGATCCTTCGAAACTCGACTACGGATCTGCGGCCGCTGGATCTTCACCGCCACTTCTTGTCCATCCCTCGTTCGCGCGAGATGAGCTTGTGCCAGAGAACCCGCGGCAAGAGGCCTGGGATTTATGAACTTGAAGACTTCAGTTGGCTCTCTTCCAAGGTCTTCCGTCAAAATGGTCCGAGCCTGCTCCCATGGGAAAGGAGGGACTTGATCTAAGAGACCCATCAATTCGTCGCAGTACTCCTGTGGAACAAGATCGGGGCGAAGCGCGAGGAACTGCCCGAGTTTGATGAAGGTGGGACCTAATCTCTGCAAAAGTTCACGAAAACCGACGGGGCCCCGCACAAGGCGGTCCGCAAGCGATTTTCGTCCATCCTCTCGTGCGCTATTCACTTTGACAATTCTGTGGCCACAAGCGAAAACAGAAGCAGAGCCGTTGCGACTGACAGCACGGCTACTGCGCCGCTCGAATGGATCGTCAGGACTATTAACGATATTCCGCTAATCGCGCCCGACAACACTTTTGTGACAGCATTATTCCGCCGAAGGAGTTGGGGTGACTCCCCGACATCACGAAGCCATTCGACGTGTCGGTGAGAAATGCCGTCTAGGAATTCGGTCGAATAGTTCGCGATGCTATATGCCAGGCTGTGAGCGTTTTGGGCCGACGCCTCCTTGGAGAGGAGATGAATTATTCTCTCACTAAGCGACGGACGGAAACGCTCGAAGAAATGTCGCAGCTCGGTCCCAAGATCAAAGAGTGCAGAGAGGCGAACGGCACTAGAATCGAGCGTATTCAGGGCGCGCCAAAAAAGCAGCGTATCCGTACTCATCCTAAGTCGATTTCGCCGAATCACGCCGAACATTTCACCCCAGTATCTGCCCAAGTGACGATCACGGATTGGTGCGCTCGGATTCTGAATGCCTCGGTACAAACGCCGCAACACCGATTTCCCCTCAATTTCGAAATTCTTAAAATCGGTGTCATCGGACGGGAACAAGAATTTTCGGTAATACCGGAAGCTCTCATCGACATTACCGAACGCGATATTTTCAACATGTCCCGCGAGCATTTCGCGCTCGTAGTCAGTCAACTCTCCAAAGATGCCGAAATCGACGAAACCGACTGTGTTGTCGTCGCAGATCAGAATGTTACCCGGGTGAGGATCACCGTGAAAGAGCCCGGTGACAAAGAGCTGGTGGAGGCATGCGGTCGCCAAGTTGCGGCCGGCCTCAGCAAAGTTCATGTGAGGAAGAAGAGCACGCACTTCCTCCATTTTACCAGCGTCGACGAGGTCAGCGATTTTCGCAAGGCTGACGCCTTCCAGGAACTCCATTGTTAGCACTCTCGCCGTGGTAAGCTCCCATTGGATCTTGGGCACAATTTCGTTCGGTGTGGCAGTACGAGCAAGCGCTTCCGCAGTGTGACCCTCGATCCGGAAATCTAATTCACGCAGAGTCCATTTACCAAACTCGCTGACAAGCTCTCGAGTCGAGATATTGCCAAGCAAGCCCATCGCATCGGCGACGGCCGCCAAGCGGCCCAAGTTGCGCATATCCGCCAGGAATACCTTTTCTATCCCCGGGCGCTGAATCTTGACCGCGAGCCACTCATCAGAGTGGCTTCGGGCCTTGTGTACCTGCGCGACAGAAGCGGATGCTATGGGCACCGGGTCAAAGAAAGCGAAGATTTCCCCGATCGGCCTGTGCAGCTCACCTTCAACGACCGCTCTGATTTCGTTGTAGGACAACGGCGTCGCGTTCTCAAACAGACGGTTGAGCTGCCGGTAAACGTCTTCGGGCAGGATGTCAAAGCGCGTCGCCAGATATTGGCCAAATTTCAGATAGGTAAGGCCCAATTGCTCCAGGGCAAGACGCAATCTCTCAGCCGGCGTTGCCCCGGCGGGCGGGAGGCGAAGAACCTTTCTCAGCGGCGCACTCGGAGCATACTTCAAAACCACCCGAAGGACAGCAGCAAGCCGCCTGATATCGAGACGAACGGTTTGCCAGCGCCGCCGAGTCGAATCATTCATACTGTCTCCGAGCGAACTAGACGATTTTGCTTTTACCGCGTCCCGGTTTTCTCCACATCCTTGTAAGTATTGTAAAATCTATCGACCATCTTGGAAGGCACGTCGAGTGAACGGTCAACGGCTTTAACTAATCCAGAGTAAATGTCCCGCGGTAAGGTCGTCGTTTCAGATCGACTCTGCTTCCCGGTTCGTGTTCTAGACCGGCCCCGCTCGGCTGTTCGTTCTTCGGGCCGATTGCGCCCGGACGTCTCCTCCGCAAAGGCGTCGACGATGTCGCCAGCCACACGTAATGGTTCTAAGCAAGCAAGAGTAAGGGCCCTCACCGTTCTGCTGGCCTCAGCGATGAAGCGATCAGGAAGATTTCTCAGCACTTCAGAAGTCTCCGTTGGTGCATCAGGCGATTCAGCAGAAGCCCCTGTGTGGGCCAACTCTTCCTGAAGTTCCTTAACTTGCACGCGAAGTTTCGTAACTTCCTCTTGCAGCGCTTGCTCCGTTAACTTTGATTCAGATGGTTTGGGGGAATCAGGCATAATAACCTCCCTTTTAAAGACTCTGACATAGCTTACTACACCTTTGAAAAGCACCGACTCGAGTTCACATTTTGATTCCGGAGTGTTTCTCTAACGTCTTGACCGGCAGTTTCTCTATTTCTAGGTGCATTTCTTCAACCTTCTCATCGCCGTGGGACGACTCAGGTTGGACGTCAACAGGAGACTCTTGAAATAGTGATTCCCGAATCAGATACTCAGCCAAAGCTGAAAGCGTAGGATATTCAAAGAACAGAGTATTCTTCAGGGTGCATTTCAGGTTCACCTGGAGACGATTTTGCAGCTCCACAGCCATCAGGGAATCCAGCCCTAATTCGAACAATCTGTCTTCCGGTTCGATCCTCATCCCGGCATTAGAAGCCAGCACGCGTTCCACCTCCTCTTTCAGATAGCCGATCAGTAGTTTTGGGCGCTCTTCCGCACCCGCTTGCCCCAGGCGCAGGAGGATTTCCGAATTACCTACATGTGCAACTCCAGAGTCCCTCTTGGCTTCTCGGGCAAACTCGGACAACAGCGTTGGCAGCCGATCCGATGGAAACGTCCCCAAAAACTTGCTCCACTGAATCGCCAACACGCCAACCTGAACGGGAGCCCGTTCTCGTAGTAACAGTTGTTGCAGTATTCTGAGCCCCTGTTCTGGCTCAATCATGTCCACTCCCTGCAAAGCCCAGCGACGTTGCACTGCACCACCTACACTGGCTGCCATCCCAGCCTCACTCCACGGTCCCCAGTTGATGCTCAGTGCGGGCAGCCCCTGCGCTTGCCGGTGATGCGCCAAGGCATCCATAAACGTATTAGCCGCTGCATAGTTCCCTTGCCCAGGAGAGCCCAACAGTGATGCTGAAGAAGAGAAGAAAACGAAAAAGTCCAGGGGCAGATCTCGAGTCAACCTATGCAAGTTCCAAGATCCTTCCACCTTCGGCGCCATCACTTTAGTGAAGCGCGACCAGTCCTGCTGCCCCAGCATTCCGTCGTCCAGAACCCCGGCGGCGTGGATAACCCCTCGCAACGGAGGCTGGGATGTTCCGAACGTACTAACAAGCGTTGCCACATCCTCCTCTCGCGATACATCCCCCTGCGCAGTCACAACCTCTGCGCCCCCCTCCCGCAACTTCCTCAACGTCTCCGTTGGCGCGTCAGAAGCACCCCGACGACCCATCAGTACGATGTGTCGCGCCCCCTGGTCCACCATCCACTGGGCCACGCGCAGTCCCAGGGCGCCGAGGCCGCCTGTGATCAGGTAGGTGCCATCCCCACGGATCTCCTGGACGTTGGAAGGGGCTCCAGCAAGTCCCGCCTGATGAGATAACACAATCTTCCCGGTGTGTTTCGCCTGCGCCATGTGCCGGAAGGCATTGACCGCCTCCCGGACGGGAAAGACTCGTTTCGGGAGTGGCTTTAGGCTTCCGTCCTCAAATCCCTCCATCAGTTCCCGCAGCATCGACTGAATCAGAGCAGGTTCACCCCGAGATGTCTCTAACAGATCCAACACAAAATACGACACATCACCTCGCGACTGGGCCACCCGCTCTTTTGTCCAGATACCCCTCTTACCGATCTCCACAAACCGGCCACCCGCCGCTAGAATAGATAAGCTCTTGGGAATGAACTCCTCCACCAGCGAGTTCAGAATCAGATCCACACCTCGACCGCCCGTTAGCTGCATCACTCCCTGGGCAAAATCCAACGTCCGCGAGTTCATCACATGCTTCACACCCAACAATTCCAGTGCTGCCCACTTGCCCACACTAGCCGTGGCGAAAACCTCAGCACCACACCGTTGTGCCAACTGCACGGCCGCCATCCCCACCCCACCAGCTGCTGCATGGATCAACACACGCTCGCCGCGAGACATCTTCGCCAATTTGCCTAACCCGTAGTAGGCTGTCAGGAAGGTCACCGGGATTGTCGCCGCCTCTTCGAAACTGAGCGACTCCGGCTTGCACACCACATAGGCGGCCGAGGTCGTGACAAAACTGCTGAAGGACCCGGGAGCCAGCGCGACAACCGATTCGCCTAACTTGAAGCCGTCGATGCCTTCTCCTAGGGCGACAATCTCACCTGCACATTCGAGCCCAAGCGATCCCGCATCACCGGGATACAGGCCTAACGCGTTTAGTACATCGCGGAAATTCACACCCGTCGCCCGGACTCGAATTTCCACTTCTCCAGGACCCGGAGCACGGCGCCTGACTGGTTCGAGGACCAAGTTTTCCAGTATCCCGCGCGTGGAGATCGCCAGGCGATAGGGCTGCTCTCCAGGAAGTGGAAGCTGCTCTCCAGCCATCAGTGTTCGTGAACGGCTTCGTACCAGTCGGGCCACATGGCGTTGGCCCTCGCGATACCCCACTTCATCTTCGCCGTCGGGTGCCAAGATCTCCTCCAATAGAACTTCGACGCCCTCCGCACTTGCCGCCGGATCTAAATCCACCTGCACACACGCCAGTTCAGGATGCTCTAATCTGATTACGCGGCCCAATCCCCATAGCGGTGCCTGCCCTACCGCCACCGGACCTGGCTGCGAACCTACCGCTTGCGCTCCCCTGGTAACCAGCCAAAGACGTGGCGAGCGAGACCAACTAGCTCTGGCCACTGCCTGTATCAGGTTCAACACGCTGCCGCAGCCCACAGCCTGCGCTTCCTTGAGTGTTGAGACCCGCATCTCTTCCTCATGATTAATGTCAAGCCCCCACAGGTGCACGATGCCCCTGCAACATTCGTCGGCACCCAGACTCTCATGCAACAGCCGCCCGAGGTCTTCATATATCGTTCCCGGCAAAACCAGGACGCAGCTTTGACCTTGCTCTGTCATCAACTCTGCCAGCCGCTTGCCGATACCGCACCGATCAACAAAGATCAGCCATTTGCCTGGCCCTGCAACAGAACCCAACTCTAGGACCGGCTGACGAGCCTGCGGACGCCACTGCGGCTCATATAGGCAATCACTGAAGCGCTGCTCCGTGGCGCGGTTCAGTACATTCCTACCAACTCGCCTCAGCAAGAGGCCGGTTAGCTCTGCCACTAACCGCCCTGCATCATCAAACACAAGAAAGTCTGCCTTTAAAGTGTCGTGACTGGTGTCAACACCAGATTGCAGGCGAGCGTGGGCCCACAACTGGGTACTAGAGGAACCGGCGAACCGCAGCCTTTCTAACGCAATTGGTAAATACACACCTCCCTTTATCGTTAACTCGCCACCACCGCAGAAGATGGCCGCAAAAACTTGGAGGCAGGCATCTAAGAGCGCTGGGTGGAGCAAATAGCCCTCAACTTCGGGCAACACACCCGGCATTCGGATCGAGCCCAAACTCTCGCCTTCTCCGTGCCAAAGCCGTTCAATTCCCTGAAATGCTGGCCCGTACTCCAATCCTGTTTCCGACAGTTGCTGATAGAAAGCAGCTACTGAAACCTCTTTTCGGCAACGCGCCAGGATGTGCTCGATAGGTTCCGGCACCGTCGTTGAGGTCGCGAGATGGACACTGCCTCCAGCATGCAGCTTCCAGGTCCCGCCTTGCTGTCCCTCGTTTTTTCGGAGGCTGAAGATTTGGAATTTGGCGCCGTCGCCCCCGTTAGGTTTCAGGACCAGTTGCAGAGGTTGCGCCTGATCCTCTGACAGGATCAAAGGTTCATGAATGAACACATCCTGCAAGGCATAGCGGCCTGCCGCGAGTGCCGCCGAGGCGCCAGCCAATGCTATCTCCATATATGCTGTGGCTGGAAAGACCGGCAACCCGTAGATCCGATGATCAGACAAGAAAGGCTGGGACTCGATGGATTGATAGGATTCGAACTGGATTTCGGGGAGCGGCGACTGCAACTGAACACCGAGCAGGGGATGAGCGGCTGGAGTTGCCTCCCGCACTCTCGCCGCTATTCCAGACGGTTTAGTTTCCAGCCAATAGCGTTGGCGCTGGAACGGATACGTCGGCAAGGCTACTTTGCGCCTTCCGTAGTCTCGATCGAACCCAGACCAGTCTACCTCCACGCCGCGGACGTACAGCGCTTGTAGGCTGCCGAGCAGTTGTTGCCAATCGTCGCGCCCTTTCCTCAGCGACGGCAGCCAGACAACACTGTCGCCTGGCCAGCACTTCTTCCCCATGCCCAAGAGCGTCGCTTGCGGTCCCACCTCCACTAGGACGTCACAGCCTCGCTCGCGAAGCCTCTGCATCCCCGCTGCAAATCTCACCGGCTCCCGGACATGACGTCGCCAATAGCCTGCATTGCAAATCTCGTCCGCCTTCACTACCTCTCCAGTCAGGTTCGATATGAGGTCGATCTTTGGGGAATTGTATTTCAGCCTCGCCGCCGCGGCCTCGAAGCGGTCAAGGATCGGCTCCATCAAAGGGGAGTGGAAAGCGTGGGACACATTTAGATTTCGGGCTTCGATCCCACGGGCCTTCAGATCTTTCAGCACAAGCTGGACAACCTCGTAGCTACCTGAAATCACGGCCTCTTTGGGACCATTGATGGCTGCGATGGAGACCTGCTTGCGTCGTTGCTCGACAACCGGCGCAAGCTCCTCAAGCGAGCTGAACACGGCCGCCATCGTGCCTTCTCGTGGCAGTTCCTGCATCAGCCGACCGCGCTCAGCTATTAGCTTCAGTCCATCCTCCAGGCTGAACACCCCCGCTACGCAGGCCGCCACGTATTCGCCAACACTGTGCCCCATCACGACCGCTGGTTCGATCCCCCACGAGCGCCACAACTCTGCCAGGGCGTACTCCAGTGCAAACAAAGCGGGCTGGGTGTAGGCAGTCTCGTCGAGCAGCGAGCTCTCCTCGGAATCTGGATACACCACCGACAGAAGGGGCCTTTCCATATGGGGCCGGAGCAGTTCCTCACAGCGCTCCAGTGTCTTGCGGAACGTCGGCTGGGTATCGTAGTATGTACTGGGAGCCCTGACCGGTGAAGAGCCAAGCCACCTTCGGCGAAGTTGCGCCTCTCACGTGCAAACTCATCACTCCTGGAGACGGCCGCGCGGCGGCCACCGCCGCCAAACTTTCTCGCATCTCCTCCATCGTCCCACCGACTACCGCTAGCCGATGCGAGAATCGCATTCGTCCACTGTTAGCTGTGTAACAGATATCTGCTAGCGCCATTTCCGGGTGAGCTCCCAGATGACCGGCGAAAAGACCCGCGAGCTCGTGAAGAGCTTCCTCGCGTTTCGCCGACAGAGTCAATAAATGCAGTGGCCGTTCCGACTGCGCTAAAGCAACGTCCTTGTCGGGCGCTTCCTCCAGAAGCAGGTGGCCTGTAGTTCCTCCGAGGCCGAAGGAGCTCACGGCGGCAAAGCGACGCTGCTGGCCAGCGAACCATGGCTGCAATTTGATGGGAATGAAAAAGGGGGTCTTCTCAAGAGAAATGTTTGGATTAAGATTCTGCAGATGAAGATGTGGAGGAATGATTTTGTGCTGGAAAGCGAGGATCGTCTTGATCAATCCAGCCATCCCAGCCACGGGTTCGGTATGGCCGATGTTGGTCTTTACGGAGCCCACAGCGCAGGGCAACTCATTGCCACGCGGCTTGCCATACACCGCCTTTAAGGCATTAAATTCAATTGGATCGCCAAGAGCGGTGCCGGTGCCATGGGCCTCTATGTACGAGACCTCTGAAGGATCCAGCCCGGCGTTCTCTAGGGCGCTTCGCAGCACCTCCTGTTGGCCAAGGACGCTGGGAGCTGTGAGACCGTTGCTGCGTCCATCCTGGTTAACGGCTGAACCCCTGATCAAGGCCAGAATCCGGTCGCCGTCAACGCGAGCATTGGAAAGTCTCTTCAGGACCAAAATTCCGCCCCCCTCCCCTCGGACATATCCGTCGGCGCGGGCGTCGAAGACTTTG
>WNFJ01741699.1_pt2 | contig 10110 bp, 14 predicted proteins | sample 5400461 | NCBI WGS metagenome assembly WNFJ01 (sample SAMN13153349, study PRJNA577476) | soil metagenome | isolation source: 115 cm saprolite on Douglas fir-dominated hillslope | place: USA:California | collected 2013-09-17
GCGGCAGCGATGAACAGTAGAATGATAGTCGAGACCGGCAAGCGCATCGATGTCCTCCCCCAGTTATAATTCGATTGGATTGCCGAAGGCTTATTCTATCCGATCGCCCCGGCCGGCGCCAGAACGACAGCACCGCCAAATCGATAATGCACCGGCCCGCTGCCAGTCGGTGCCGCTTCCGCACAAAACAGAATGCGCTCCCGCACCCTACGCGGTCACCGGCGTCGTGTGCAGAAGAACCGCGCTGAACCGGCGCGGCTGCAAAGCACAACGGCGGGATTTCCTCCCCCCTCAGTCTCCTTCTGGCGGAAGCTTCTCGAGCAGGTAAGGCCAGTTACGCGCGACGATGCCGCGTATCTCGTGGTCGACCTCGGCGATGTTGTCGAAGCCTTCCTCGATCTGCTGGCGGATCATCTCAAGCTCTTCCGGGCTGAGAGGGCGGCCGTGTAGGAATTCAACTGGCATACTCTTGCTCCACCACCGCGTGCAACCCGGTGATACCGGCATAGGCGCGTTGCCTGGACACCAAGAGCACCGCAGGCCGAGCACAAGGTTGCCGACCGAAGCGAGCGGGTGGCGGTCCAAGGTGCGGATATCGATCGCCCGGCTTGTGCGACAGCCTGGACAGTAAACGTCCAGCCATGGCGTTCCGGCGACGACGGCGCAGCCGATTGTTCGCGACCACAGCGGTGATCGCTCGGCGTTCCACCGCTCGATGATGCGGAAAGCTTCTTTCCGCGCTGCCTCCTCGGCCGCCCGCTTCTGCTTGAGCTCGGCAGCGCTGAGGCCGCGGTTTGCGATCGGGCCATCGGGCATCAGGCTGTAACCTCGTCGATGACCGTCGGATCGTCATCGCCGGTGCTCGTCTTGTTGACGCGCCTCGATACCGGCCACCTGCGAAGACGATCCTCGGCGGCTGGCCTGAGGAGCTCCGTGCCGGCTGCGCCGTTTAGCCATGGCCGGATATCCGCCTTGTCGAGCACCACCGGCATATGGTCGTGAATCGATCGTGTCAGCGCATTGGCATCTGTGACGATGATCGTGCAGGAGATCACAGGTTCATCAGTCTGAGGGTTCTTCCATCTGTCCCAGAGCCCGGCGAAGCTCAGCACACTGCCGTCCGCGGCGCTGATGTAATAGGGCTGCCTGCCGTCCGGTCTCTTGAGCCACTCGTAGTAGCCGCTCGCAGGAATGACGCACCGATGGCGCGCGAACGCATCCCGGAACATGGGCTTGTCGGCAACGGTCTCCGCTCGTGCGTTGAAGCTGGCTGGCAATTGCTTCAGGGGCTTTTTCCATCACCATGGAACTAGGCCCCATCGCATGGAGACGGGTTCGACCCCGCCGGCGGCTGCGGGTCGCACGACTTCTACCGGGTCCGTCTGGGCGACGTTGTAGTGGGCCTGCAGATTGCGGGCAGGGCCGTCTGGGAGTTCGTACAAGTCTTGAATCTCGTCCCAGGTGTCGCGCTGGACAAATCGACCGCACATAGTGCCTAGCCCGCTCGTTCGGGAATGACGATCTTGCCATCGACTCGCAGCGGAACGTAGACAGCCCACCCGCCCTGGGCGTCGGTCACTGCTTGTGACATATTGTCGGGGTAGTCCCCACCGTGCTCGCCCGTCTCGAACCGGAGCCCGGTGCCGTCGCCGCGAGGATCCTGCGGCAGCATGGTATAGGTCAGTTCTCGGAACGTCTGTGTTGCCGTCATAGGCGGTGCCTTCATCCTTCGATCGCCTTCCGCCCCGCCTCCGTAATCCTAACCCGCACGACCTCGATCGTCTTGCCGCCAGCCTTCATCACCTCAAGCTCTTCGGCCGCGAGCCCGGCACGAACGAGGCCAGCGATCATGTCGGTATCGAACACATGAGCGACCTCAAGCAGTTTCTTTGGTGGCGCCGTGCGGACTGCTGGCGAGCAGTTCTAGAGCGCGGCGCCGGTGTGCCGGGTTGAGACGGCGAGAGGGTTTCGCCATCATCGCCGCGTCCCTGGCAAGCGCTCCCCACCAAATCGATCACAGAACGCCTGCGCGTCCTCCGGTTTGCCAAAGCAGAACACTATGTAGTCGCGATCATCGCGGCGTAAGGAGTACGTCAGTGGCGCCACTGATAAGGTCGCCGCAACGCTAAGTGCGACTTCGCTGTTCTTGAGGCCACGCACCCTTTCCGCCGGCAACGCGACGTGGTGCGGCCACCCGCGCTGAAGATCAGACCGGGTAATCTCGCACTTGCGGCGCGTCTCATTGCGCACCCCTACGCGGTCACTTGCGCACCGCGATCAGCTTCGACGCGTGTTGCTTGAATTCCTTGGCCGCCTTCTCGACGGCCTCGGCTTCGTTGGCCGCCTCAACCTCGCCCACCCAAGTCTGCTTGGCAGCGACCTTTTACGAGGCTTGGCGCGGCCGTAGGATGGGTGAGCGATAGCGAAACCCATCAGGGCTTTCCAGCGGCGAGGCCGACGGTGGGGTTTCGCGGAGTTTGCCATTGGGCCGGCCAAGGCCGGACCCGTTGGCTCAACCCACCCTACAGGATGAGATCGAAGGGTGCGGCGGCGCCAGAATCTGGTCAGCCAGTGATCTCGCGCGCGTCACTCGAATCCCTGGACGGGCGGCGAGTCCCAACTGCGTTTCGTTCCCGTAGCGGGCCTGGGCGGGGCTGCCGAAACGCTCTGGGCGGCTGCCTGCTTCAACTCGGCGTTATTGGAGCGTGCTACCGCCGAACGCTGTGCAGCCCTGTCCGCGTAACGGGGGTCCGATCGCCTCGGTCCCCACGAGCGACTGATCGACGGCCCCGCCGCGTAACCCACAACGATGCCGGCGACCGCACCCACGGGCCCAAAGACGAGCGCACCGGATAATCCGCCCAGCGCTGCATCTCCCACACGCTCTTGAGCGGATGCCCCCAATGGCGCCAATGCTATTGCCATAACCAGAGCGGCAAGAAACTTTCTCATGTCAGGCCCTCTGGTGGTCGTTGAAGTGCTAGTCTGATCCAATCAGACTGAGGTGATCCTGGCAAACCCAATACGCCGCGCAAATGACGCGCGGCGTATGTTGCGTCTTTTTGATCACATCCTACGTAACTTTTCGATCACACCGGCACGTAATCGACCGCGCCGGTCAACGGGTCCACGACCATTACTGCCGGGAACCAGTAGTAATACTCGGTGGCGCCGTCGAAGAAGGAATAGCCGATATACAGGACCCCTGCCTGGGCGGGTCCAGTCATTTGCGTTGCGGCTGTAGAGTCGCACCACGGGGCCGTCCCGGCGCACGATCATCCGGTAACCGTCATGCTTGATTTCGTGAACCCAATCAGGACCGGACGGCGGTCTTGAGGCCATGACCGGCTGGGCAGGGATGACGAACCCGGCCGGAAGACGCTTGATCCTCATAACTTCGCAGATAGGGAGGGTTGCCTCGACATACCGGCAGTATCGGAGGTGCAGCGGTCATGAGACGGCACCAATCTAACCGCCGCTCTTAAGCCATCTCCTACATAAAGCCGTCTCCTATATGGAACTGTCGCGAGTTTGAGGGCATTGATAGCTGGAGGCCCCGGAGCATCTTGAGGCACCGCGGATTGAAAAGCCTAAAGCTTGGCTACCAAGTTTATCTAACGAGGCTCACGTGTTCGGAAAAAGAAAAGAGATTTCCACGTGCGCTAAAGCATTTTGGTGGACACGCCGGTGTGGCGCTGAATCGTTTTCCGGCGCGCTTCTGTCGTTTCTGCTTATCCAGGGAGTTCTGTCGGCGGCGGCTCAAAGCACCAAGCCAGAGGAATCGGCCAAAGAGAAGATCCAGCGGGCGCTATCGGCCGGTCCTTCGAACATTACGAACGATGCTACGGTTGCCGAGATCGACCCTGACGGGCGAATGAAGATCCTGCGTCAAGGGACAAACGACTTTACCTGTATGCCCGGCGATCCCACCGGAATTGGTATGCCGGCGATGTGCGCCGACAAGGTCGCGATGCAATGGAATAGTGACTTCGAGCATCACAAAACGAAGCCTAGTACTGCTGTCCCAGGCATCGAATACATGTTGGCCGGGGCGACACAGCGTAGTGACTCCGACCCGTTTGACAAGACGAGCCCGCCTATCCCCATTGGACCGCACTGGATGATCCTGTGGCCCTTTGATCCGAAAACCACGGGACTGCCGACCACGCACGAGCCGACTGGCGCGTACATCATGTGGGCTGGTACACCGTGGGCACATGTCCATATCATGGGAGCTCCATAAGAGCACGTGGCACCGCATAGGCCTGTGGCGGTGACGGTGGCACTCAAACGGGTAGCCGCTCTAGCGCCGCGCAAGCGGCATTTGCGGATATCGGTAAAGGATTTCCGTACAAACCTCTAACACCATGCCGCCGCCAGCATTAACAATGGAGCGCCGCAATGTCATTTGACCGAAAGGCTTTCTTGGTTTGGCTCACAACCGTGTCTTGAGAAGTTTCCCGATTGACTATCCGGAACTTGCCCCCTGGGTATGCATTGGGCGGCCATGATTGACTCCAAAAACCTGAAAACCCAAACGAGCTATTCGCTTCAGTTGCACGACGTGCGCAAGGCGGCTGCGGCATACGAACTGATGCACAGTGCCGCCGCGATGTTTCAGATGCTGCCGGTTCCGGTTTTGGAGGCTTTGCGGGATTACACCCGTGAACAGGTTAAGGATCGAAAGGGGCCGCTAACGTTGTGCGACCGCTCCTTTGTGGAGCACTTGAATGAACTCATGCGCGGCGCGCGCCTAAAGGAACAGCGCCTGTTCCACGGGATCACAGGCATCGTGCCGAATCCAGATGAAGACGAGAAAAAGAGCAGCTAATGGAGCGCGTGCCCCACCCAAAGTGGTCCGCAAACGGCCGATGCGCCTGCCCGCCGTAAGTCGAACCGGAGTCGGCGATCAGCCGCTTTCGGCACGCGACACATCATCGCTTTTCACTTGTTAGCGGAAAGCGCTGTTTCGGTCGAGACGGCGCTGCAATTCGCTGGCGTATCGGCGTCCTATGTCTCGGCGTGACGCGCGCGCCCAATCGCTGAGCCTGGTCGTGCCAAGCGGGGGCGATTGCACATAAAGCTTTTCCTGCATTAGGCCCCTAACCTCATCGCGCGTGTTGATCACATCCCCAACTGTCCAGCCAAGCACGCGGACAGCTTGGTAAGCGAGCATTGGCGGCATCGACACGATCAAGGCGGCCGAGCCGATCTCGCGCGCAATCATTTCGACCATCTCGCGGTAGAAATACGTTTCCGGCCCGACGGCGTCGATCGTTTCGTTGGGCCCTCCGGTTATCTGGTCGATCGCGGCCGCCGCAAGGTCGTCGACATAGATTGGCTGCAGCCGATATCGTCCGGCACCATAAATGCCGAACACGGGCAAGCGCCGCAGGGCCCAGGCAATGTTGTTGATCAGGATATCTTCCTTTCCGAACAGCACTGCAGGCCGGAGAATCGCGTATGAAATACCGATCTTCTTGAGATAATCCTCTATCTTGGCCTTGCCGCGGAAGTAGGGAAGAGGCGAGTTGGGATCAGGATTAGTAATGCTGATGTGCACGATGCGACCAACGCCGGCGCGCTTGGCAGCATCGAGCAGAGCCTTCGAGTTGGCGATTGCCTGCGCAAAAGTGAAATGTGGCGGATTGTCGAACCGTACCCAATAGGTATTCATAAGAACGTCGATGCCGGATAACGATTTCTCTAGCTCGTGCGGTTGGGAGAAATTGTATGGAAACGCCTTAATCGATCCGCCAAACGGATTTGATCGATCGGGCGAATTCGTGAGTGTAATCACCTCGTGCCGTAGCGCGAGCAGGCGTTGCGCGATGTACCTGCCTGAGAAGCCAAAGGCTCCTGTTACCGCAACTCGCACGCTGGCTCCTCATCAGGTTGTTAGCGGGCGTTTCCAAATTCGAATGTAGCCTCGTGTCGCCGCCCTCATTCAATGCGGCACGCAGATTACCAAGCGGCGTTGTTCGCCCGCCAACTGTCGATCTCATGTAGATCGACCTCAGGTCGTTCGGTAACGATTTTCCGTTGACCCAGGAAAACCTGGCCGCTGCCGCCCTCGATGGAAACCCAATCGCCCTCTGCGATTCTCGCATCGGCAAGCCAGCCCTGGCGATTCTCCTCGTCGATCCTCAGGGCTTCGCAGCCGACAACGCAGGGCTTGCCCATCTGGCGCGCCACCAACGTGGCGTGGGCAGTGCGGCCTCCAGCCGCCGTCAGGATGCCGGCCGAGGCCGAAAATCCTGCCACGTCGGCTGTGCTGGTATCGGGTCGCACCAGAATCACGGGGTTGCCGTCTGCGGCTAACCGCTGCGCGGCACGGGAATCGAATGCGGCACGCCCGACCGCTACACCGGCGGCAGCGCCGGTCCCACGGGCAGCCGCGTGTCCGGTGTCGGCAAAGCGATCAATCGCAAGCGCCGCACGGTCGAGACCCTCAAGCCTTCGTATCGCTTCGTCTGGAGGCACAAGCCCTTCGCGCACGAAATCGACCACGAACCGCAATGCGGCACGCGGCGTGCGTTTGGCAGCACGCGATTGCAGAATCCAAAGCTTCCCGTCTTCGATGGTGAACTCTACGTCCTGGACATCAGCGAAGTGGCGTTCAAGTCGCGCCAGCACGTCGCGCAGTTGGGCCACAGCATCGGGCATTGCCTGGTCGATGGCAGCTTCGGTGCGCGGCGTTCGCCGCCCCGAGACGACGTCCTCGCCTTGCGCATCAAACAGAAAATCGATCACCGGCCCGGCGTTGCCGGTCGATGGATCACGTGAAAACGCCACTCCGGAGCCGGAGGATCGCCCACGGTTTCCGAAGACCATGGCCTGCACGGTCACGGCGGTACCTTTCAGGTGCTCAAGCCTTTGGAGTCTCCGATAAGTGCGGGCGCGATCACCCCAGAAGGAACGGCACACAGCACGGGCAGCGGCGATCAATGAGCCCATGGCGTGATCGGGGACTTCGGCGCCACCTGTTGCGATCGCAGTTTCGTGGGCGACAGCAAGGCGTTCACGATCCTCGGCGTCGAGATCGTACTCGCTCGCGGCGCCGACGCCTTTCATGATTTCCTCGGCTGCGGCTGCAAACGGAGAGGGATCGAGGCCAAGAACGTTCCCTGCAAACCCTTCGAGAAAGCGGCGCCGGCAATCCCAGGCGAACGCCGGATTACCGGTCATCCTGATAAGCCCGCGGGTGGCGCCTGGTGTGCAGCCGACATTGAGCACGGTGTTGAGCATTCCCGGCATCGATATGGCAGCCCCGGAGCGGACCGAAACCAGGAGCGGCCGGCGGCGGTCACCAAATTTCCTGCCTGTCGCGGTTTCCAGATAAGCGATGCCATCGTTGAGGGCCCCTGCCAATTGCTGTTCGGCCGCACCGTCGGCTTCTGCTGCATCGACGCAGTCCTCGATTGGCAGCACGAACGCGGGCGGTACTGGCAACCCCAGCGCGACCATGCGAGCCAGATTGGCCGCCTTGGAGCCGACCTCGTCGTCCGGCCATGTTTGTTTGCGTCCGTCGCCTATCTGGCGAATATTCATGGTTTCCCGTCCTCAAGCGGAGAGGTCCGCCATTACGTGCTCGCGGAGGAGATGGCCGACGCGAGCGAGGCGGTCAGTCGCCCGCTCGATAGCGCGCGTGAGTTCGAGGATACAGACTCCACCGTTTGCGTCACCTTTGCTCAGCACAAGCCCGGTGATCCGACGCTCGGCGTTGTCAGCCGCGTGTTCGATGTCGATCAGCCGGCGTGTCGCTTCAAATGCGTCATCCACGTCGGCACGACGGCCCTCGGCGACTTCGGTTGCTGCGTCAATACCGGAGGCTGCGGCTTCGGTGCCATGGACGGCAGCGTCTGCCAATTCGCCGAGCGGTGCGAGAAACTTTCGCTCGATGACCGCGGGCGCCAAGGAGGCGACGAAGGCCGCCTGCTCAAGCTCGTCGACCGTCTGCTCCGCCGTGTCGATAAGTTGCGTAATGATTGCGCTGGCATTCGTTCGCTGCGCGATTGCGCGCGCATCGACTGCAATTCGATCTGCCTTTTCCTCGATGCGCCGCGCGCGCAATGCCAGCGTGGACTCCTCCGGAATGCCGCCTCTGATCGCCGGCTCCATTGCACGGTCCGCGATTTCGCTCGCGATGTTGACCGCGATGTCGTGCGCAAGGCCAAGCTGCCGGGTCACGATGCTCAACATGGCGCGGTCGGTGCGTTCGAGATGCCGCACCAGCTCAGTTTCGATCATGTCACGCACGAGACGGCTCGAGCGCCCGTGCTGCAGGCCTTCCGTGGCAATGCGCAGCACCGCTTTGAGGAAATAGACCGCGATGTCGTAGCCTAGAACCGCAGCAAGCCGTTCACCGAACCCGATGCGCGTCGGCGCTGCGTGCCTGATCGCAGCCGCCACCAGGTCGCTCCCGCCATATTCGAGATAAGCGCGGTGGCCGATCCGGTGGCGTGCCGCCCAATCGAGCAGCCGGGTTGCGCTTTGGCGGTCCACAAGATTGCGCAGGCTCCTGCGCGCCTTGTTCCAGTCGATCAGAAACACGAGCGATATGCCGACGGCTTCCAGGAAGGCCGCTCGGCTCTTGTCAGCATCCGCCTGATAACGACCGGTGATGAGGTAGAAGGCGTCGCCCTCAGCGAGCCCTTTCGCCCTTTGCTGGCCCAGGCCGCTCCACTTGACCACGAAGCGATCGAACAGCGCGACGAAGAACCTGGCCCGGGCTCGGTGGATGTCCGTGTAGGTAACGGTGACGTTCATGGCCTCGACGGTGACGACGACAACATGAGCGTCGGTCTCTCCGATATCATTCTGGATCACCAAGCGCGAGCCGGAACGTGCGACGGTAGTGTCGAGGCCTGGGTGATCGAACTTGAGGTCGCGCGTGCGATGGACACCGCCCATGAAAGCCTCGATGATTGGCCTGTCTTCGGGCAACAAGCCGTGCGTGTGAGCCCCCGCGACATCCTCCTCCGCACACGCTGCCGAAAGCCGGTTCAGCGCCTTGTGCAGATCCATGATCAGGCGATGGAGGCTGTCGGCGCCCTCCGGAAGCGCCGAGAGCTCGGCTACGCGAGTAACCTCGATCTCGTCGTATTCGGCTGAAAGTCTTGTTCGCAGAGCCGCCAGCCGGTTAGCTGCCGCCGAACCCGCCGCCTCGTCTCCCGCCGTTACGGCTGCAACCATCGTGCCGACGTCCTCGGAGAGGTAACGGATGAGCTCGGCAAGCCCGGGCGCTGCGATTCTGCCCGGACTGGTCGCCCGTGCAGCGGCCACCATGGAGCGGATCGCCGAGACGTCGAGGCCAGCGCTGGCGCACTCGACCGAGAGGTCATCGGGCTCTTCGGCCGGATGGGTGGCCTGCTTCGCGACAGCCTGCAAGGCGCTAAGGCGGGCCTTCGCCCGGTCATTCGCCGCGAGCCCTTCGGCAACACGCGCCGGCAGGAGCACTTCGACTTCGCCAAGTTGCTGGACAATACCTGCCTTCATTGTCGGTCCATCGATCTCATTAATTTGAAATATCTGGCATCCTTCCGCGCGACCGCAATTGCGCTGCGTCATTCACCAAAAGGTCACAGGAGCAAAATGTCACAGGTCTGCTTCACGTCCGGGCGCTCCAGCCAACGCGGGAATGATCGCCCAGTCTCAATTGACATGAGGCAGCACACCGGGCTTGACGCGAGGACGCGACAGTCCATTCGCCCAGTCAACGTTCTGCGCGGCCAGATCGATGGCGACGTGCCCGCGCGCCGTCACCCATTGCTGGTCGATGATGCCGCGATCCGCCAAGAAATACGCGTAGAGAAACCGACCGATTAGGCCGTTAGCGGCGACCGATGAAAGCGCACGCGAAACACCAACCCCGCGGATCAGCACGTCGCTAAGCGCGTCCAGGCTGGTGAGCAGACGCAGGTCGATGCGGCCCGCTACATCAATCGCGTGATCACGCCAAAACAGAGATGTCCTTAGACGGATGGCGCACAGATCGGAGAGACCGTCCGTCAGCGCCGGCGGTGGCGCAATGACCCGAGTTGGCCGGGCTGAGACGGGGGATAATGGGCGGCGTGAATGAACATCCCCGCAACATCATGGACGCCTGGG
>WNFJ01373407.1_pt2 | contig 10109 bp, 9 predicted proteins | sample 5400461 | NCBI WGS metagenome assembly WNFJ01 (sample SAMN13153349, study PRJNA577476) | soil metagenome | isolation source: 115 cm saprolite on Douglas fir-dominated hillslope | place: USA:California | collected 2013-09-17
GCCGAATTGAGGTTTTCGGCGGCTGTACGCCTGAGCGATTGCTCGCCTTAACCGAAAACGACGGCTTAGAGACGTGACGTGCAGCTGTGGAAAGCGAAGATCCACGCCATCCGCCTCCGCTTCGGCTATGGCGCGACAAGTAATGCGCTACAAACTTAATGAGGTAGAACTCATGCAACCTCTCGCCGCCTTGGAGCTTGCGGCGGGCGAGAGTGGTGCCGGGGTTCTCGTCCGGCGCAAGGGGCGTCCGATCGGTTTTCTGATGCAAGAAAACGCCGGTAAACAAACATTGCCTCCCGAAGAGTTAAGCATCTGGATTGCCAACGAGCTGAAAACGAAAATAGCGGAGGAAGCAATTCGGGACGAGCTTACCTGGTCGCGGCCAAATACATTGTTCCCATCGCTGTCAGTGGCCATTTGCACAAAAGATAGGGCCACGACAGTGAAGCGATGTCTCGACTCGCTCCTCCCGTTGCAGAACATATACGGTTTCGAACTGCTCGTTGTCGATAATTCACCTTCCGATCAAGCGACCGCCGGCCTGGTAAAGGAACTACCAACCGTGCGCTATGCGCTGGAAAAGTATCCAGGCCTGAACTTTGCGCGAAATCGCGCGTGGAGAGAGGCGAAAGGAGAGCTGATTGCCTATCTCGACGATGACGTGGTGGTAGATCGAGGATGGGTGGCAGGCCTGCAGGAAGCATTTGCCGAAAATCCGGATGCGGGCGCTTTCACCGGTCTGGTGATGCCGCTGAAACTGGACACGAGAGCGCAGGTACTTTTTGAAAAAAGGAACGGATTCCGCCGGGGATTCGATAAGAAACGCTTTGGTCGGACATTGCCAGGCAATTCGCTTTATCCTTGCGGGGCGGGGATCTTTGGCGCTGGTTGCAATATGGCCTTCTGCCGGGACGTGTTGCGCGAACTCGGCGGGTTCGATGAAGCACTGGATACCGGTGCCTCACTTCCGGGCGGTGGTGATCTCGACATTTTCTATCGAATCATTCGTGCCGGACATGCGTTAGCCTACGAACCGAGTTTCATGGTCTTCCATGAACATCGCGAATCGGAGTCAGCACTGCGACGCCAGTACTACACTTGGGGTTTAGGGTTCATGGCTTTTGTGGAGAAGAACTATCGGGACGATCCTGATCAGAGGCGCCAATTCCGTCATACGATCAGTTGGTGGATCCGCAATCAGATCTGGGAATTGGGCCAAGCAATGCGCCGGAAGCATGTACTCCCTGTCTCGATGATATTTTCGGAATTCGCAGGAGGAATTGTTGGTCTTTTCGGCGAATACTCCCGTTCTTTGAAACGCGTTACCGCGATTCGCAAGAAATTTGCATGAGCGTCTCAGTAAGATGGGAGGTCATCCAGGTGAGGCTCGATCAACCGCTAAGGGCGATCAGTAAGCCAAGGAACGCCGCGGGCGCATATCTCGTGCTTTGGTGGGACAGTATCCCGCTCGGTCATGCTCTGGTTCACGCCGCGGAGTTCCCGCTCAATGAAGCTGATCTTCGGAATCGGGCTCTGCGTGCGATTGCCCCCGCGGTCGGGAGTTACGTCCTGCAACACGGTTTCAGCCCCCCCCTGCCGGTGCGGCGCCAGAATCACCCTCATATTCCTCCCGCCACCCTCGAATCTCTCGTTGGTCTCAACCGGCCACTTGAGCAACTGGCAAGTAAAGTTGCACCTGTAAGCAAAGAGGTCTCGACTTCGGTTATCGTTTGTACCAGCCGGCGTCCCCAAAAGTTGAGACGTTGCCTGGCCGCCCTCCAACAGCTGAATCCATTCCCGACGGAAATCATCGTGGTGGATAACGCGCCTGACGAATGTTGCACCCTCAAAGTGGTCCAGGAGTTTGACGGAGTGATTTATTGGCCCGAGCCAGCTCCGGGGCTCAGTCGCGCGCGTAACAGTGGCATTTCGCGGTCTTGCGGAGAGATTTTGGCGTTTACCGACGATGACGTCCTGGTTCACCCGCGCTGGCTACTCTGGGTTCAAGAGACTCTCTCACAGAAGACGGCTTTCGGTATGACCGGCTTGGTGCTCCCAGCAGAATTGGAAACCGAGTCCCAGATCCAGTTCGAGTTTGACGCCGGCGGATTCAACCGCGGGTACCGTTCGATAATTTTCGATTCGGTTTTCTTTAACTGCATGCTAAATCGGGGGGTTCCCGTCTGGCGTATTGGAGCTGGTGCTAACATGGCTTTCCGCCGGGAAGCTTTTACCCGGATTGGCCTGTTCGATGAGCGTCTTGGCGCCGGGGCCTCTGGATGCAGCGAAGACTCGGAGTTCTGGTATCGCATGCTGGCAGCCGGAATGTCTATTGTCTATGAGCCGCGGGCGATTGTCTGGCATTCACACCGGATTGATCGCCCAGCCTTCAGGGGCCAGATGAGACAATATATTCGGGGCCATGTCGCCGCGTTGTTAGTGCAGTTCGAGAAACACCACCATTGGGGAAACCTCAGAAGACTTTTCACAACTATTCCCTATGATTATTGCCGGCGCCTAAAGCGGATGCAGTTCAAGAGTGACTGGAGCCTCCTGTTCGATGAACTGCTAGGGTTCGCTTCGGGATTCATCAGCTACTTCCATCAGTCCCTTCGCAATGGTTTCAGATCCGCCCCGCGGGCAAATGTGACTGGCTCTGCATCTGTCCAGCCTTCTATGTCTAACCAAAGCAAACTCCCCCTTCGTGATTTCCTCCGCGCCAACCCGTTCCCACATCCGTATACGCAAGGCCTCTTCTACCGAGAAAAAATGCGGGCGATCCACCAGATCGCACCCGATCGTGCCGTCGAAAAGCTGCTGGAAGTGGGCGGCGGTCGTAGCGGACTCACCTCACTCCTTTATCCAAATACCCAGGTCGTTAATATCGATCTCAATGACGAATATGCCTCAGCTCCGTGTAATCGGCGACCCGGCGTCCGTTTCATCTGCGGAGATGCCACTGATCTGCCATTCGAAAATGAAAGTTTCGATGGGGTAACCATGTTCGATCTCCTGGAGCACGTTCCCAATGACCGTCAGGCGGTCCGGGAAGCGTTTCGCGTGTTGCGCCCAGGCGGATTTCTACTGGTTAGTACCCCGAACGAAAACTGGCGATATCCTTATTATCGATTCATGAAAGCGCTTTGCCCTCCGGAAGAGAAACTGTTCGCCGAGTGGGGGCACGTTCGGCGCGGTTACTCGCGTGCTGAACTCGAGGATCTGGTTGAGTTCGATGCCAAAGAGACTGCCAGTTTTATTAATCCACTGACTGTCCTTTGCCACGATATCGGTTTCTCGAATCTAAGCTGGCGGCGGCGTAAGATCTGTTGGGCGCTGCTCGGCCCGGTCACTCTGGTTGGGTATGCGCTGCATCAGGCGGGAGGTAAAGGGACAGAGACTGCTTATGTATGGATCAAACCTCATGTCGAGCATCGATGGGAGCAAAGGCGAAGCCCTTCAAACCAAACAGTCCAGACGCTCAGCTAGCTCGCATGTCTGCCTGGTGCCCTGGGGACACACATTTGAGGATTTTCTCGACGGAGTTGGAGTATCGCTCGACCAGTTTGCCTCCGAAATGACCGGTGGCTGGCTTTTTGGATACGCGCAGGCTCTGCAACAGGTTGGTTTTCAAGTCACGATCTTTTGCTTCTCCAGCCGGACCCGGGTCGTCAAGACCGTGCGACATCACCCTACCAATGCAGAAATTTGCCTGATTCCGGCAACTTGGTTCTACCGTTGGATGCGGAGCTTTTTTGCTAATCCCTATGCGTGGGAAACCGAACATATGTTTGCCGGTAGAAATGTACCGAGGCTCGCACAAAGACTTCTTCGTCATGTGTTGCCCTATTTCACTACGCCGGTGTGGAAGTTTTGCCGAGAGCTTCGTCGTAGACGTGTCGACATGATCCTGTGCCAGGAATACGAATACGCCCGCTTCGACGTACTGGCGGTCCTCGGACGCACGTTGGGCGTTCCGGTTTTTGCTACCTTTCAGGGTGGCAATTGGCAAAGCAGTCGGCTTGAGAAACTAACGCGCCCACTTGCGATAAAGCGATGTGCAGGGTTGATCATCGGACCGAGCAGCGAAGCCGCGAGAGTGCAGGCGGAATACGGCATTTCCGCCAATAAGATAGCCCGCCTTCCCAATCCTCTTGATCTCACCGATTGGCAGGCGGTGCCTCGAACCGAAGCCAGACAGAGACTGGGTCTTCCACTCACTGCCCGAGTCGCGATTTCGCATGGGCGCATTGATATCTTCAGAAAAGGTCTGGATTTGTTACTCGATGCTTGGTCGAAACTTCGCGCAGCTCATTCTGCTCAAGATTGGCGGCTTGTCCTCATCGGCTCCGGTGACGACGCTTCAAAATTTCGTAGCATGCTGAATGGACCTGGTCATTCATCCGTTTTCTGGATTGATTACTACATTCGCGACCGATCGCTCATGCGCACGTGGCTTTCTGCTGCCGATGTTTATGTGATGGCGTCGCGCCACGAGGGCTTTCCCGTTGCACCTCTTGAGGGAATGGCTTGCGGGCTGCCGGTCGTGGCGACAGAAGTTTCGGGCATTGCCGAAATAATGGGCGACGAAGCTCCGTTGCCAGGAATTACAACTCCGATTGCGGATGTAGCTGCCTTGGCTAGGGCATTGGAAAGATTGTTGGACGATATTAAGCTATCACAAGATTTAGGATTTCGCGCGACAAGACGGGCTCAAGATTTCTCCTTGCTATCCGTCGGTACGCAGTTGCGGACTTTCCTAATGGGACGCACAAACAAGAACTAACTCGTTAGCTAGGTGCGAAGCGATGAGTGCACGTCTTCAGGTCCTGGATGAATCTGTAACTCAGAGTGCACGCCGGCACTTGGCGATATACGGAATCAGTGACATTCGAATCGAATCGCTTTGTTGTGGAGCTACCAACGGCCAGTACTGCAGTCATCCAGATTCACACTGCATAAACCAAACAGGTCCGTTCGGGCGCAATCGCGTGACCCGGCGCCTAAAGGCCAGGGTCATTTGTTAACTGAACCATTGCACCTTCGCTGCACTGCTCACATGATCATTGCATGACGATGATCTGGGGTTGATCCGATATCGGCAGGCCAGTGACAGAACATTGGGTTCCGTTTTGAGACCAATGGTATGACGAGAGCGGCACCTTGGTTCCAGTAAGGGCATTCATCACGTAGGCTTGCGAATAAGGATTGGGAACAGTGAACGTAAGTTGGCACGTGCTCGCGGGTGGTGGTGTCCGCGGGTCATGGTTTCCGAACCAGAAGGCAACGACGGTTTTGTTGGTCGAGCCCTGGTAGGCGAAGGCTTTAACATCCGCGAAATCACCGTTCGCGACCGAGTTGATAGTAACAAAGCTGCTCCCGCCCCGGACACCGGCCAAGCCAGATATAATCCGCTGCACTACGTAAAAGGCGACTTTAGGCGTCGTCGGATTGCTCGAATCCACACCGTAAAGCTCTGGACCGTTGTCTTGGAATTCGTAGATGAATGAATGCTCCACGCCAAGGCCTGACTCTTGCAGTAATCTCCGCGCTATAAAGTCCGCTTGGTTCGTGTTGGTAAATGTTGACGTGGTGCCAATACCCCATTCGGTTTCCCATTTGGGCAACTTCGTTTTCGGACTCAGCGCCTGAATCCAGCTTGCGTAATCCCGCCATTCCCATTCGTACGTTGTCTCGGGAATAAACCCGTACCCATTGCCATACGGATGATAGACCACGCCATCCATCGTGGTTCCCATTGCCAGCATGTCGAAGATTTGCGTGCCTTGCGCGCCGAGGCCAATCACCTGAATCGACGCGTTAACCGCGTGAACGGCAGCCTTAACGGCATTTGTTAGCGCCACCAGCTTCGTTTCCCAGGTCGGCCCTTCATAGGCGGCGTAAGCGTTGTTCGGTTCGTTGGTAATTTCGAACGCAGTTACCAGGCCTGTCTTGGCAATCCAGGCTACTAGATTGGACATTGCGGTCGGATCGTAATTGTCTCGGTAAAGCGAGTTCGGGCCTAAAACACCAACGACCTTCAGTCCATTAGCCTTCGCGGCATTGAGCCAAGCCATATCCCCCGCAGGCTGCACATAGACGCCGAGTTTAGGCTCCCAATTCCCGGAATTAAGATCATCGAGAATGTACGATACACCTGTCGAGGCGATATCTTGCATAACCGGATTCGGCGCCCAACCTTGCTCGAAATGCGTAGCGAATCCAAACCGGTCATCACCGGCGCGCACGGTCGTTATGCAACCGATGGCGACACTTAGTAGAACCAGCCGGTGATTTATCTTCCGTGCACTTGCTGTCCAGGGCTGGAAACCGTCTCGGTGACGGGTGCAACGTCCTCCGCGAGCCACTCGATTTGTAGCACTCATATCGGGTCAGATCTTTCAGTATTTGTGGAAAAAAATGGTTATTGAAACACTCCGGCCGTCGAATTCAACACTTTTTTTTCATGTATCGACGAACCTCCTGCGTCGCTCGCAAAACTCGCCCTAGTCTTTGCCTTTGCTGACGCGCGACGCCTACGCCTATATCCAGAATTTCGTTGCCCGCAATCCGCAGGTCTGAAGTTCTTCGCTAATACCCTTCTGTCTGACGAAAATGTTTTTCCAGACCATTCATCGGAAGTAAGGCTAGAAAGAGGGAAGCGGATCCAAGCACCTCAGTGCGCTTCACTCAGGAAGGAGCCGGCAGCCAGCCGCGACAAGTCTCGCAGTTGACTGGCCGGCTTCTTTCATTTTCGAGATGAGCCGTCCAAACTCGGGAGGGAAGGCGCTTTGTCAGATAGCAGTTCTGTAAGCCAGTAGCAGGCGCTCCAAGCGTGGCCGAGGATTGCGCAGCTCTGTTGGTCGCGCTCGACTCGACAGTTTCCCAAGAGAGACGCTCAATTAAGAAGACCCCACGCCTGCCGTAGTTAAGGGATTGACCCGAAAAATCAAGTCCTCAATAGCCGGTTGATCGGCTCGATGCTCAACGGATTTTCGGACGAGCGGATGATGCGACGAAAATTCGCACGCAGGGTCGGTATTTACCGGATCGCCAGTGAGTAACGCGGCTTGACAGCGGCAACCGCCAAAATCAACCACTCTCTGTGGACAAGATCGGCATGGGTCCGGCATCCATTCTGTCCCGCGAAACCGATTGAAACTTTCCGATGCTCTCCAGATCCAAGCTAGCGACCGCTCCAGCACATTATCAAAGGCTAGGCCCGGAATTTCCCCGGCTGTGGGGCACGGAAGAGCGAAGCCATTCGGATTGACTGTTATATACGTTCGGCCCCAGCCGTTCATACATGGCTTCGGCCGACCTGTGAAATAATCGGGTAAAACATACAATACCTCCATGATACCCTCCAATCGTCTGCGGGCTGCCAAAGCGACTTGCGCGGCGAGTTCGACTTGGTCAGGCGTCGGAATCAGGAGCGAGCGATTTTGAAAAGCCCAGCCGTAGTATTGCGTATTAGCCAGCTCCAGTCGGGTAGCACCTAGCTGTCGAGCGAAGTCGATGATTTGCTCGACTCGGTCGACGTTGAAACGGTGCAAGACGACGTTCAAACTCAGAGCAATTCCGCTCTCCTGAATCATCTCGGCTGCGCGGAGCTTTTGCTCATGAGCGTTGCGAACTCCGGCGATTCGGTCAGCCAGCTCTCCCTCGATCGCTTGGAAACTAAGCTGGATGTTGTCCAGGCCACTTTCGGCCAGCTGTCTCGCGCGGCTCTGCGTGAGTCCAAGCCCACTGGTAATCAGGTTTGTGTACAATCCATTGTCGCGCGCACTCCGCACCAAGGCCTCGAGATCCTTGCGCTGCAGAGGCTCGCCCCCGGAGAAGCCGATTTGTAAGACGCCCAGAACTGCTGCTTCTTGAATCACTCGCTCCCACTGAGCCGTGTCGAGTTCATTCCTACCGGTAACGCGGACAGGGTTTGAGCAATAAGGGCAATGCAATGGGCAACGGTACGTTAGTTCCGCTAGCAAGGCGTAAGGACGTTCGGCTACGACCATGCGATTAGCCCTTTCTGGCTGATCGCCTGCAGGTACTCGGATATCTCCCGCGACAAAGTTAAATTATCGGCGGAATACTTATTACCCATGGCTTGAATGATCTCGGGCACGGTATGCGAACCGTCACAAAGTCGCAGGATCTCGTACCCGGTTTGATTCAGGACGATAATCGTTTCCGGAAGCAGCAAGACCGGAGCACCGCTTACCCTGTCGGTTTGCAGTCGCAAGTGTCGTGCCAGGCGAGGACGTTTGTTTAGAGAGCGCGCATTCATGGTTAGCCGGAATTCTTGGTTAACAATAAACCGTCGAGCATCGCCCACAGAACGTCACACTTGAAGCGAAGCGCATTAATGGCTGCCTCCTGCATTTTTCGGTCATCGCAATATTTCAATGTCAGGTCCAATGCGAACTCGGAATCTTCCCGTGCCTGAATCAGCCGCGCCCGAAAGTAGTCGAGTCCATCCGATGCAATCCAGGTATAGTAGTTCTGAAAAGCTTCGAGTCGCTTTGCCATCAGGTCCGGGGCAAACAGTTCAGTAAGCGAGGAGGCGATTGCGATCGGCCACGGTTGCGTCCGGGCGAAATTCACATATGCCTCGACGGCGAAACGGACTGCGGGTCGGACGTGCCTCTCGTCGATCATTGCCTCCGAGTTGAGGCCGCAGGCAATTCCTAGCCGCATCCACTTCTCAATTCCACCTTCATGTTCCGATGTGCCGTCATGGTCGATGATCCTTTTAATCCATTTCTGTCTTACCTCGCGCAATGGACAATTAGCCAATATCGCCGCGTCCTTGAGTGGGATATTCTTTTGATAGTAGAAACGATTGGCCACCCAAAGCTGGATTCCAGTTTGATCGAGCTCTCCAGCATTCATCCTAATATGGAAGGGGTGTAAATGATGGTAACTCTGGCTCCCCACCTTCTGGAGTCGCGCGAGAAACTCTTCCCTGCTCCATGCCTCTGGCATCATACCTCAATCGTCATCCCATCGGTTGCCACCCGAATCCTCGATTCGCGTAAGAGTTGGCGCTCCGGGCCGCTGTCCCAGAGAATCGGATTGGTATTATTGATGTGAACATAGATTTTGTGGTTTGCAGGCATCGCTGCCAGCGTTTCGAGGCTTCCACTCGAAATCGGTAAATGGCTCTGCAGAAGCTCGGCCATCGATCGGGTGCAGACGCCCGATCTTTCGAAATCATCATTTGACCAGAGTGTGCCATCGAACAGAATCGCATCGGCACGGTTCAGCTCCACTAAGAGCTGGGGTTCGAGCTGCGCGACCGCCGGAGCAAGCAAGACGGATCTGCCCGTGGCCAACTCGCGGACGACGTAGAAGACACGGCACGAGTGGCGACCACTTCTTCGGTACCGGGGACCAGGGCCCGCGATTTCAACCGCTTTGTACTCAAGGCCAGTCTCCGCTCCATTACGGCAAAGTAACGGTTCAAAATCTAATGGTGGAGTTAACCACTGAATGCCGCAATAGCGACTGAGAACATCGGTCATCCGCAAACCCTCTTCTACCGCTTCCTTAATGGCTTCTAAGGCGTAGATGGGAAGTGGCAGATCGCTTTCCCTCAAAAGAAGAAGTCCCAGCGTATGGTCAAGGTCCGCGTCGCTTAGTAAAATAGCTTCTATTGGCGATTGTCTCGTCTCGGGAGGAGGTCGGCATTCAAAGTTTAACCAATACCCAGCGGCGCTCGTCGGTGCTGATCCCAATGCTGCATTGGGTTCTCGAATCAAGTATGCCGCTACGCGCGGCATTGCACTGACGGCATCCGCAATTCCATTGCGGCACTCCACCACCAGCGGCCGACCCTAATACACGGATTAGCATCGCTAAGCACCCAATTACAATGGGCTTAATCTGGGTCGCCCATCTCGCCGCCTGAACAAGATCGTAAGTTCGGGCGACGGTACATCACAAGCCCAAGCGTTCGTGATCTTATGATCTCCCAGCCCTCTTCACCTGAAGATCATCGATTAATAGGATCGTCGTCGCCGGTCAGAGCATAAGATGTTGCTTCGAAAGAAATCGGAAGTGTTTGGAACGTCGGGGCTTTCCAATCTTTGTCGATATCGGTGGGACAATCT
>WNFJ01228787.1_pt1 | contig 10108 bp, 5 predicted proteins | sample 5400461 | NCBI WGS metagenome assembly WNFJ01 (sample SAMN13153349, study PRJNA577476) | soil metagenome | isolation source: 115 cm saprolite on Douglas fir-dominated hillslope | place: USA:California | collected 2013-09-17
CCACGGCTTCCTCAAGGCCTACGTGGAGGACGTCGAGGACGACGCCGAGCGGGACGACCGGGAGCGCCGGCTGCCACCGCTCGCCGAGAACGACCCGCTGCGCGGGGTGGTCACCCCGGCCGACCACATGACCCGCCCGCCTGCCCGGTACACCGAGGCGAGCCTGGTGAAGGAACTGGAAGACCGCGAGATCGGGCGGCCGTCCACGTACGCCTCGATCATGGGCACGATCCTCGACCGGGGGTACGTGTTCAAGAAGGGCACCGCGCTGGTCCCGTCGTTCCTGGCCTTCGCCGTGGTGACCCTGCTGGAGCGGCACTTCGCGCACCTGGTGGACTACGACTTCACCGCGCGGATGGAGGAGGGGCTCGACGAGATCGCCCGCGGCGAGGCGGCCAGGGTTCCCTGGCTGCGCCGTTTCTATTTCGGCACCGACGGTGAGGAAGGCCTGAAGCAGCTCGTCAGCGACCTCGGTGACATCGACGCCCGGGACGTGAGCTCGTTCCCGCTGGCCGGCACCGACATCGTGGTCCGGGTCGGGCGGTACGGGCCCTACCTGGAACGCGACGAGCAGCGGGTGAACGTCCCCGCCGACATCGCGCCCGACGAGCTGACCCCCGAGCGCGCGGCTGAGTTGTTCGACCAGCCGAGCACCGACGTCGTGCTCGGCACCGACCCGGAGACCGGCTACCAGATCGTGGCCAAGAGCGGCCGGTTCGGCCCGTACGTCACCGAGGTGCTGCCCGAGGGCGCCACCGGCAAGCCGCGCACCTCCTCGCTGCTGAAGTCGATGTCGCTGGACACGGTGACATTGGACGACGCTCTGCGCCTGCTGACGTTGCCGCGGACGCTTGGCCAGAACGGAAGGTACGGGCCCTATGTGAAGAAGGGCAGCGATAGTCGTTCCCTCGATAGCGAAGAGCAGCTTTTCAACATCACGCTCGCCGAGGCCAAGGAACTGTTCGACCAGCCCAAAACCCGCGGCCGCCGCGGAGCCGCCGCCCCGCCGCTGCGGGAACTCGGGGAAGACCCGGCGACGAGCCGCGCCATCGTGATCAAGGAGGGCCGGTACGGCCCGTACGTGACCGACGGCGAGACCAACGCCTCGCTGCGCCGTGGCGACGACGTGGATTCGATCACGATCCAGCGGGCGATCGAACTGCTGGCGGAGCGCCGCGCCACGAGCCCCGCGGCACCGCGGCGCCGTGCGGCCGGGACCGCGCGGCGGTCGGCGGCCGGGTCCCCGTCGCCACGGCGGCCCGGCAGTTCCTCCCGCAGCCGGCCCTCGTCACCCACCGCTGGCTGACCCGAGCGGCACCTGGCACCGTGTCACTGCGACCTCGTACCATCCGATATCGGGGTGGCTGCCGAGAGCTGGCCGGGCAACACGATCCTCGCCCGGCACGAGGCCGCCCACACCACCTTGACCGCAGGCGGCCCGCGCCCGCCGACGATGACCGGCGCCTGCTGGCACCCGGTTCGCCGGTGCCCGCGACCGGCGCCCGCCGACGCGGACCGCCGCCTGCTGGCACCCGGCCGGCCGGTGCCCGCGGCCGGCGCCCGGCCGGTCACGACGGCGGTCATCGCAGCCCAGATCCACGTGAGCTTGTGCATTCCAGCCCAGGCAGGCCGCGCGGGGCGGGCGTGATCGGTACCCTAGCGCCGTGACCCTCCGATTCCCCGGTGAGACAGGCGGCGTCAACGTGCTGTCCATCAGGCCATTCCGGCGCCTGTGGATCGCGACGTCCCTGTCCAGCCTGGGAGACTGGCTGAGCCTGCTCGCGCTGACGTCGCTCGCGACCTTCCTGGCGAAGCGCGGTGTTGCGGCTCAGGGCGCGGCCGTCGGCGGTGTCTGGCTGACCTCACTGCTGCCGGCGCTGCTGCTCGGCCCGCTGGCGGGAGCGGTGGCGGACAGGCTCGACCGCCGGATGAACATGATCATCGGCGACGTGCTCCGCGCCGCGCTGTACGTGTCCATCCCGGTGAACCTGTCCCTGGGCCTGGTCAACAAGCTCACCTGGATCTACGTGGTCCAGTTCCTGGCCTCCTGCGCGTCCCTGTTCTGGACCCCGGCGAAAGATGCCTCGATACCGAACCTGGTGCCGCCGGACAAGCTGGAACAGGCCAACCAGTACAGCCTGTTCACCACGTTCGGCACCGCCCCGGTGGCCGGGCTCATCTTCGTCCTGCTCGCCGGGATCGGCCGGGCGCTCGGCTCCAACCAGGTGAACCTCGCCCTGTACTTCGACACGGCGACCTTCATCGTCTCGGCAATCACCATCTACGCGCTCAAGGAGATTGCCAAGCGCCAGACCAGCGCGCACATCTCGGCGCCGTCGGTCGCCAAGCTCATCTGGGAGGGCTGGAAGTTCATTGGCCAGACCGCCGTGGTGCGCGGGATCGTGATCGGGATGGTCGGCGCCTTCGCGGCCGGCGGGGTGGTGGTGGGCCTGGGCCCCTCTTACATCAAGTACACCCTGCATGGCGGCAGCGCCGGGTGGGGGGCCGTCTTCTCCGCGATCTTCATCGGGCTGGCCGCAGGCATGTTCCTCGGCCTGCGCATCCTCGGGGGATTCAGCCGGCGCCGGCTGTTCGGGCTGAGTATCGTCGGCGCCGGCGTGCCCCTGATCCTGATAGGGCTGATCCCCAACCTGATCATCGTGGTCGTCCTGGTGATCTTCCTGGGCGCGTTCGCGGGCATCGCCTACGTCACCGGTTACACGATCGTGGGCACCGAGGTGGACGACCAGACCCGGGGCCGGACGTTCGCGTTCCTCCAGTCCGGCATCCGGGTGATCCTGTTCGCGGTCATCGCCGTGGCGCCGTTCATCGCGGCCGGGTTCACCGCCCTGGTCCACAGCATCAGCGGTGGCAACACCGTCCGGATCGCGCACATCAACTACGACGCTGTTGGCTACAACTTCGTGCTGCTGCTCTCGGCGGTCATCGCGGGGGGTGCCGTTGCGCGCTGACCTGATCGCCGCCTTCCGCGGCGAGCCGTTCACCCCGGTGCCGGCGCACCCCAACGGCACCGGCCCCCAGCCCGCGCCGCGCCGCGGCCTGCTGATCGCGTTCGAGGGCGGGGAGGGGGTGGGCAAGACGACCCAGGCCCGGCTGCTCGCCATCTGGCTGCGCGAGCAGGGCTTCGACGTGATCGCCACCCAGGAACCAGGCGCCACCAAGATGGGGATGCGGCTGCGCGCCCTGCTGCTGGACACCGCGCATACTGGCCTGTCCCCGCGCGCCGAGGCTTTGATGTACGCGGCGGACCGCGCCGAGCACGTCGATTCGGTGATTGCCCCCGCATTGGAACGGGGCACGGTTGTGGTGACGGATCGTTATGTCGACTCTTCTATCGCCTATCAGGGGCGCGGACGTGAGCAGCCGGTCGGCGAGGTAGCGGCGCTGAACAGATGGGCGACCGGGGACCTGGAGCCGGACCTGACCATATTGCTCGACCTGCCGCCCGAGGCGGGGCTCGGCAGGCGCTCGGTGTCCGCGGACCGGCTGGAGGCCGAGCCAGCCGACTTCCACGAGCGGGTCAGGGAGGGGTTCCTCGCGCAGGCCCAGGCCAGCCCCGGCCGGTACCTGGTGCTCGACGCCACCCAGTCCCCGGCCGAGCTCAGCGTCCAGATCCAGGACCGGGTCCGCGACCTGCTGCCCGATCCGGTGCCGCCCGCCACCGAAGACAACACCGGGAGCTTCCCGGCGATCGTCGAATGACCGGCACCGACGGCGGGCCGGTCGGCCCGGGAGTATTCGGCGACCTGGCCGGGCAAGAGCCGGTCGTCGCGGAACTGCGCCGGGCCGCCGACGCGGCCAGCGCCGTCCTGCGCGGCGAGCCCAATACCGGGATGACGCACGCCTGGCTGTTCACCGGCCCGCCGGGCAGTGGCCGGTCGGTGGCGGCGCGCGCGTTCGCGGCCGCGCTGCTGTGCCCGAACGGCGGCTGCGGGCGGTGCCCTTCCTGCCACCAGGTGCGCGCCGGGACCCATGCCGACCTGCTCCTGGTGCGCCCGGACGGCCTGTCCTACGGGGTGAAGCAGACCAGGAGCCTGGTGCTGCGCGCCGCCCGGGTGCCCTCGGGCGGCCGGTGGCAGGTGGTGCTGTTCGAAGACGCCGACCGGGCCACCGAGCAGGCCGCCAACGCGCTGCTCAAGGCCATCGAGGAGCCGCCGCCGCGGACGGTGTGGCTGCTCTGCGCGCCGTCGGCGGAGGAACTGGTCACCACGATCCGGTCGCGCTGCCGCCTGGTGGTGCTGCGCACTCCGCCCGCCGAGGCGATCGCCGAGGTGCTGAGCGCCGAAGGGGTGGCACCGGACCGCGCGCTGACCGCCGCCCGCGCCGCGCAGGGGCACATCGGCCGGGCCCGCCGCCTCGCCACCGACCCGGACGCGGCGCAGCGCCGCGACGAGGTGCTGGCGGTCCCGCCCCGGCTCACCAGCCTCGGCCCGGCCCTGTCGGCCGCCGCGGCGCTGGTGAAGGCCGCGGAAGCGGAGGCGGCCGCGATCTCGGCGGATCTCGACGAGCCCGAGCGGGGCGCGCTGCGGCGCGCGTTCGGTGAGGGCTCGACCGGCAAGGGCGTGGCCAAGGCCCTCAGGGGCGCCGCCGGGGCGCTGCGGGACCTGGAGGACCGGCAGAAGTCCCGGGCGACCCGGCTGAAGCGCGATGCGCTGGACCGGGCCCTGCTGGATCTCGCGGCGTTCTACCGTGACGTGCTCGCGGTCCAGGTCGGGGCGACCGTAGACCTGGCGAGCGCGGGCCACGAGGGCGACGTCAGGCGCCAGGCGGAAGAGTCGTCGGCCGAGGCCACGGTGCGCCGGATCCAGGCCGTCATGACCTGCCGGGAGCGCCTGGAGCTGAACGTGGCTCCGTTGCTCGCCGTGGAGGAGCTGACCCTGGCGCTGGCCCTCCGCAGCGGGTGAGAGGCTCCCGGGGAGGCGCAATAGGCCATGTCCGTCGTAACCTGAAGTGGTGGGCATGATGATGGCAGTCAGTTTTGAGCGGTCCGGGCGGCTGTACTACCTGGACCCCGGCCCGTACCAGCCTGCCGTGGGGTCGAAGGTGCTCGTGCCCACCGACGCGGGCCCCGAGGTGGCCGACTGCGTCTGGGCCCCGCAGTGGGTCGATGGGGACGTGGCTGGCCTGCCGGTCTGCGCGGGCATCGCCACCGAGGACCATCTGGCCCGGGACGAGGAGAACCGGGCCAAGCGGGCCCAGGCCAGGGTGACCGCCCGCCGCCTGATCCGCCAGCACGAACTGCCGATGAAGGTCGTCGGGGTGGACTACGTCGGCGGCCCGCCGGTGTTCACCATCTACTTCAGCGCCCCGCACCGGGTCGATTTCCGCGCGCTGGTCCGCGACCTGGCCAGCCGCCTGTCCGGGCGGGTGGAACTGCGGCAGGTCGGCCCGCGGGACGAGGCCAGGCTCCAGGGCGGGATCGGGCCGTGCGGGCGGGACCTGTGCTGCGCGACGTTCCTCAAGGACTTCGAGCCGGTTTCTGTGCGGATGGCCAAGGACCAGGACCTGCCGGTGAACCCGCTGCGGATCGCCGGTGCCTGCGGTCGGCTCATGTGCTGCCTCAAGTACGAACACCCGCTCTACCAGGACTTTCACGCGAACGCCCCGAAACTCGGCGAGCAGGTGGACACCCCGGAGGGCCCGGGCGTGGTCGCCGGGCACAACGTTCCGGGGGACAAGGTCGTGGTGAAGCTGACCGCGGACGGCCGCAAGTGCGCGTGCACGCGGGCCAGTGTCTGCGGGTCGCGGAAGTCCTACGAGGAACGTTACGTCGACGGGGCCGGAACGGAGTGAGGCGCCGGTCACTGGGACGGGTCCGTGGCCGGCCGGCCGGCGCCTGCCTGCCGCTGGCCGGTGCGCTGCTGGCGGGCTTGCTGGCCAGCGGGTGCTCGCCCAGCGCCGCGCCGCCGCAGGGATCGGGGGCCTCCGCTGCCGCCACGGATCCGGACGGGCCGCCGACCGCCCCGGCGGGCCCGCCGCCGGTGACGCTGGCCGGCTACGACGCGCAGAAGCTGCGCTGGCGGCCGTGTAACAACGGCTTCCAGTGCGCGCGGCTGCTGGTCCCGTTCGACTACCGGCGGCCCGGCTGGCGCCGGTTCTCGCTGCCCGTGATCCGGCTGCCCGCCACCAGCCCGCGGAACCGGATCGGGTCGCTGGTGGTCAACCCGGGCGGCCCGGGCGCGTCCGGCGTCCAGTACGCCCTCCACGCCCGCAGCGAGGTCTCGGCCGCCGTCCGGGCCCGGCTCGACGTGGTCGGCTTCGATCCCCGCGGGGTCGGCGGGTCGATCCCCGCGGTCCGCTGCCTCACCAATTCGCAACTCGACCGCTATTTCGCCACTTCCGACACTCCTGGCAATACGACGCAGCGTGCGGCCGTGGTCGCCGAAAGCAAGCTGTTCGCCCGCGGCTGCCAAGCGCATTCGGGTGCCCTGCTGCCCTACGTGGGCACGGCCAGCGCCGCCCGGGACATGGACGTGCTGCGTGCCGCGCTCGGCGATGCCAAGCTCACCTACCTCGGTAAGTCCTACGGCACCTACCTGGGCACCTGGTACGCCCAGCTGTTCCCCACGCACGTGCGCGCCCTGGTCCTCGACGGCGCCGTGGATCCGGGGGAACCCGGTTTCGCCATGAACCTGGCCCAGGCGCAGGGATTCCAGGTCGCTCTGCGGTCCTTCACCGCGGACTGCCTGCGCCAGTCCGCCTGCCCGTTCCCCCGCGGGGAGACCGTGACCGGGGCCATCGCCCGAGTCCAGGCGATGCTGAACCAGGCGGCGCGCAAGCCGCTGCCGAGCCAGATCGCCGGGCAGCCGGGTCGCCCGGCGCTTCTGCTAACCGGGGTGGCCACCGGGCTGTACGCCACGTCCTACTGGCCCTACCTGCGCGAAGGGCTGACAGCGGCGTTCGAGGGGAACGGCACGCTGCTGGTCGCCCTGGGTGACGTGCTGGTGGAGCGGAACGTCAGGGGCCAGTACTCGAACCTGATCGAGGCGGAGATGGCGGTGGACTGCACCGACCGGCCGTGGCCGCATGCCCTCTCCGCGTGGCAGGCGGCGGCGGCCAAGGCGGCCCGCGCCGCGCCGCAGTTCGGTCAGGCGATCATGTGGGGCAGCCTGGCGTGTGCCTACTGGCCCGTGCACGCGGCGCCCCCGGTGCGATTGCGGGGCCAGGGCGCGCCGCCGATCCTCGTGGTAGGCACGACCCGGGATCCGGCCACCCCGTTCCGGTGGGCCACGGCCCTGGCCGGGGACCTCAAGTCCGGGGTGCTGCTCGGTTGGAACGGCGACGGGCACACCGCGTACATGCGCGGCAGTTCGTGCGTGGACTCGGCGGTGGACAAGTACCTGATCAGCCTGGCGGTCCCGCGCAACGGCACCGTGTGCCCCTAGCTGGGCCGCGAAGTTGTCCCGCGCCCGGCCGGACGCCGGCCCGCCCTCCAGGCCGGTAGACTCTTGGCGCTGCCGCCCCTGCCGCGGGCGGCATTGCCGCCTTAGCTCAGTCGGTCAGAGCGACGCACTCGTAATGCGTAGGTCATCGGTTCGATTCCGATAGGCGGCTCCCAGCTCAGAGGCCCCTTCCGATCAAGGAAGAGGCCTCTTTGCTAACAGGTGTGGGACAAGGCAGCCATCGCTTTGCAGTATTTCCAGCCGCTAGGTTTCACGTGCCCTCAGCTGCCATGGCGATTCCTGACTCGTCGTACCATCCGGTGCGTCCCGATCATCGGGAATCATGACCATGTACTTCCGGCCATCGTCTGGCCGGGGGGCCAGTGCCCGGTTCTGGCGCTCAGGGCTGGCATCGGCTCACGGTAGGCCAATTGTTTCCATTGGCCGAGCCTGCCGACACTAGGTCATCGCGCTTGCTTGTTTTCTTCCAGGGGAAGCCGGATGGTCACCGTCGTGCCGCCTCCCTCCCGCGACTGGAAGTCCAGGTCACCGCCGTGGTTGGCGATGATGGCCCGGACTATCGACAAGCCGAGCCCTGTGCCCGGTACCGCGGCTCTGACCGCGTTCGACGCACGGAGAAACCGGTTGAACAGATCCTTTTTATCCTTGTCCGGAATGCCGATCCCCGTGTCGGCCACCCGCACTACGGCCGTCCCGTTGTCTCTGCTTGCCGACACCGTCACCCGCCCGCCAGGTGGTGTGAACTTGACCGCGTTCGACAGCAGGTTCATCATCACCCGGTCGAGTTGGTCCTCGTCCCCGCTGACCACCACTGCCGGGTCGGATACATCGGATGTCAGCATCAGGGCGCCCTTGTCGGCTGTGGGTGACATGGCCGCGACCGCCGACGAGACGACCTCCGCCAGCCGCACCGGCCGCATGACCGTCTTGAACGCGCCGGTTTCGATCTTGGACATGGTCAGCACGTCTTCGATCAGGCTCCGCAGCCTGGAGGCGTTGCGGTCGATGGTGTCGAGCATCCGCTGCTGGTCCGGGCTCAGTGGCCCGGCTTCATGAGCCCGCAGGATCTCCACGAACCCGGTGATGCTGGTCAGCGGCGTGCGCAGCTCGTGCGAGACGGTCGCTATGAAGTCGGTCTTCTTCTTGTCGAGTGCCCGGAACCGCTCCACGAGCTCGCCCTCGGCCTCATACATCTGGGCATGCTTGAGTCCGCGTCCGAGGTCGGCGACGATCGACTCGATAGCGTCGATCTCCACCGGGCGCCACTGGCGGCCCTGCTCGCCACGCAGCGCGACGATCACCCCGAGCTGCTCGTCGCTGCTGCCGACGGCCAGTTGCAGCCCGGAAACACAGCCGCAGGACAGCAGGGCCTGCGACATCGTGGGCGGCATCGTCAGCCCCTCACTGTGACGCAGGTCGGCGACGACCAGCCGCTGGCGGAAAACCGCCTCGGCCCATTCGCGCGCGCCGTTGGGCAGCCGATCGTAGAGGTCGATGGGGGGACCGCCCTGGTATGTCTGCGGCATCCCAAGCTGACCGTCTGTCATCAGGTGGATGTACACCATGCCGCAGCCGAGGTCGCGTTCCAGGGTGGTGATGGCCTCACGGATGACGTCGTCCGCACGCAGGTTCGCCCGGATGCGGATGCCGGCCTCCCGAGCCAGCCCCCGTAGCCGCGCCTGTTCCTGCGCGGCCCGGTCAAGCCGCTTGGCGCTGCGTACTACCACCGCGACGCCCATCACCATGGACACCACCACCACGCCGATGAACAGCCCGTCATAGCGGATCTGTCTCGCCAGCGACTGCTGGCCTGCGCGTGCGTCGGCGTTTCTCGCCTGGTCTATCTGCTGCTGCGTCTTGGCGTTCGCCGCGAAGAACGCATCCGAACTGTTGACCGCGCCCGAGGTCAGCATTGCGTTCCCGGCCCGGCGGGTGACGATGGCCGCCCGATCGGCCATGCCAAGCCAGGCGTCGGCCGCCCGCTGCTGGGAGCGGATGAGCGGCACCAGGTCTGGCCACGCCAGCCGGGTCACGCGCAACGTGGCGTTGATGGTGACCTGGAAGTCGGCGCTGCAGGTGCTGTAGCCGGCCAGGTAGTCCCCCTGGCGGGTCAGCCGGAAGCCGAGGTACCAGGTCTGGCACTGGGAGAATCCAGAACGCAACTGGGTGTTGGCTACCTGCAGCGGCTGCACCACCTGGGTCAGCTCGTCGATGGTGCGCTGCTGCTGAATCCCGCCGTACAGGGCCACGCCCACCCCGCCCGCAAGCAGCACGCCCACGAGCAGCCCACCGGCCCGTAGCCGGCCCACAATGGAACCAAGCGCCGAGACCTCGTCGCGGTGGCCTGGCATGGGGCCACCCCGCCACGTCCCCGGGCGCCTGCGGTCGCGCCGCCCCGGGGCGGCAGGAGGCAGCACGAGCATGCGCATGACCTCTTCCGATCCTCGCCCGCGCGGCAATGTAACTTTATGTAGTAATTCTATTACTATTTGTCACTGAGCTGTGCTCCCGCCAGCAAGGGCCCCCGCGCGCGAGGATGCTAGTCAGTTGCTTTGTGGCCGGAGGTCGTAGACGAAGACGACGTTCGGGTAGGCAGGGTTGACGTGGAATCCGGAAAAGGTGTCGCGCATTGCGTACTGGTAGTTGGTGTTGAACAAAACCGCGATCGGGGCCTTGTGCAGGAT
>WNFJ01150532.1_pt2 | contig 10107 bp, 12 predicted proteins | sample 5400461 | NCBI WGS metagenome assembly WNFJ01 (sample SAMN13153349, study PRJNA577476) | soil metagenome | isolation source: 115 cm saprolite on Douglas fir-dominated hillslope | place: USA:California | collected 2013-09-17
AGCAGCGGTACTCCTACCAGGAGCAGCCGGGCGAAGGACCGGAGCTGTGAATTAGTTTTTCACCCGCCCCCGCCGCCACCGAACAGGCCGACGTGCAGCGTGATTGTCGTGCCCTTCGGCTGTGAGCCATTCGGGTCATAGCTCATCACCTGGCTGCCGAGGATGCCCTGGTCCACATGCACCTGGAAGCCGGCTCGCTGAAGGGCCCTGATCGCTAGCGACAAGGGCCAGCCCTGGACGTTGGGCACCTGAACCATTGGCGGACCTTGCGACACGCGGACGGTGACAACCTCGCCGGGCGTCATCGGTGTGTTGGCCCCGGGTGACTGGCTGAGCACCGTGCCGACCGGCTGGTCGTTCACGACCTGCAGCTGCTGAATCGTGAAACCACCTGATTGCGCCGCTGACAGTGCCGCCTGGACGGGCTGGCCGACGAAGTTCGCCAGGCCCGGACCTTCGCTGATCGTGAGCACGACGGGCTTGTTCTGCGGCCAGTTGGTGTAGGCCACCGGAGTCGTGCTGATCACGTTGCCGACCGGCACCGAACCCGAGGGCGCCCGCAGCACGTGGCTGTCAGGAATGAGCTGTGCTAGCTTGAGCGCCTGCTCGGCCTGGCTGAGCGGCTGTCCGGTCACGTTGGGCACCTGGATCATCACGGGCCCGAGCGAGATCGTCAAGGTGACCGTCGATCCGCCGGTCACCCGGGCGCCGGCCGCCGGATTCGTCGCGACGATCTCGCCATTGGGCAGGGCGAAGTGCATGGACCTGCCCAGCCGAACGTGCAGTCCCAGATTACGCAGGTCGGCCCGCGCGGAACTCACCGTCAGGCCGCGCATCGACGGGATCTTCGTATACCGGCCGGCACTCAGCCACCACATCGTCACGATCAGGATCAGCGCGACCGCGACCCCGCCGATCAGGTACAGCAGCCGCCGGCTGAACAGCAGCCCATGCAACCACGGCTCCGACCGGCGGGCGACGGAGCCGCGGCCAAGATACCGCGGGCTCGCGTAGAGGCGGTCATACGCGTCGTCGCCGTAGCCGCCCCGATCGGCTCCACCGCCGAAGTCCGCGTATCCGGCGCCTGCGGGAACCACCAGCGTGTGGTTCACTGCCGACTGCTGATCGGCTGATCGCAGCGGTGCGATCGCCGCCGACTGCGGGCTCAGCGATGGCAGCGCCGAGGCTCCCACCACCGGAAGACCAGAACGAGACGGAAAATTTCCGCTCGGGCTCGGGCCACCACGGTCGTAGTCGAGTGCGTCCAAGTCGAACGGATCGGTGAACGGGCCGGTTCCGGCGCGATCGTAGGGATGTCCAGGGCGGTGGGAGGCTGCCCCCGTCGGCCCTGCACCGCTCCGAACCTCGCTGATCGCCCGCAGGAACTGCCCGGCGTGGGCCGGCCGAAGCTCGGGATCGCGGCTGGTAGCCATCGCCACCAGCGCGTCGAGCGCGGAGGTCAAGCCGGGAACCAGACTCGACGGCGGCGGCACGATGTCGTTCACGTGCTTGTAAGCGATGGCCAGGGGGCTCTCGCCAGTGTGCGGCTGGCTTCCGGTGAGCAACTCGTACAGCAAGATCCCGGCCGCGTAGACGTCAGTCCGCGCGTCGGAGCGGCCACCGGTGACCTGCTCGGGAGCGAGGTAACCCGCGGTCCCGATGATCATGCCGCCCTTGGTTTGCACCGCTCCGGCCACCGACCTGGCCAGTCCAAAGTCGGCAACCTTCACGTCGCCGGACGGGGTGAGCAGCACGTTTTCCGGTTTGACGTCCCGGTGCGCCAGACCGGCCTGGTGCGCCGCGTCGAGCCCGGTGAGAACACCAGTCATGAGGTCCAGCGCCTCGCGGGCACTGAGCCTGCCCTTGTCGTTGAGTAGCTGGCGCAGTGTCCTGCCCGCGATGTATTCCATCGCGATGTAGTGCAGCCGCCCGTCCGAGCCCTGGTCATAACTGGCGACCACATTCGGGCTCGACAGCCGGGCGGCCGAGTGGGCCTCGCCGATGAACCGCCGCACGAACTCGGCGTCGTCGGACAACTCAGGATGGGCGATCTTGAGCGCGACGACACGGTCGAGCCTGGTATCGGTGCCGAGGTACACCGTCGCCATGCCACCGCGCGCGATGCGTGACCCGACCTGGTACCGGCCGCCGAGCAGCTGGCCCACAGGTGGCGAAAGGGCGGCATCCATCGGCAATAGTGTAGGGGCAGGGTCCGTCGCCCGAGCCGGTTACTGATTGGTGAATCAGCTGTCCATTGGAGGCGACGACGCTTTGGCGTAGCGTCGCCGTGGTATCCGACCGGCGCGATAGGCGAGGCGCCCGGCGACGACGGCCGATCGCATCGCCGCGGCCATTAGCTCGGGATCGCGCGCCCTCGTCACGGCCGTGGCAAGGAGAACCGCGGCGCACCCCAGTTCCATCGCGAGCGCCGCGTCGCTGGCCGTGCCTATGCCGGCGTCCAAAATCACCGGTACCGAGGCCGCCTGCACCATCAGCTCGATGTTGTGCAGGTTCCTGATGCCTAGGCCCGAGCCAATCGGCGCGCCGAGTGGCATCACGGCGGCACATCCGGCCTGTTCGAGCCGCTTGGCGAGGACGGGATCGTCGTTGGTGTACGGCAGCACGGTGAACCCGGCCGCTACGAGTTGCTCGGCCGCTTCGAGCAATTCAATCGGATCGGGCAGCAACGTCAGCTCATCGGCGATCACTTCGAGCTTGACCCAGTTCGTCTCGAGCGCCTCGGCGGCCAGCTTGGCGGTTCTGACGGCTTCGGCCGCGGTGAAGCAGCCCGCCGTGTTGGGGAGCACGGAAATGCCATGCGCCGCGAGCAGGTCGAGCACCGAACCGGCGGAGGACGGGTCCACTCGACGCATTGCCACGGTGGTCATCTCGGTGCCTGACGCGATGAGCGCTCGTTCGAGCACCTCCAGGCTGGGCGTCCCGCCGGTGCCCATGATCAGGCGCGAGCCGAATTTCTCACCGGCGATGATCAGCGGGTCATCGGTGATCGGATCGCTCACATCAACCTCCCTGGACAGCGGTCAATACCTCGATGTGGTCTCCAGGCGCGAGCTTGACCCGCGGCCAGGACATCCTGCGCACGACATCGCCGTTGACCGCGACGGCGATGCCGGTGGCAGAAGTCGATATCAGCGCCACGGCTCGGTCGAGCGAGGTTCCGTCGGGCACGTGGCGGGTCGTGCCGTTGATCGTTATCTCCATGACTGTTCACGTCCAGACGAACCGAAGCGCGCAGGGGTGAACGGCGCCGCGGCGACGGGCAGGTCCCCGGTCACGAGCAGCTCGGTGACCAGGTCAGCGGTGACCGGGGCGAGCAGGACGCCGCTGCGGAAGTGGCCGGTCGCCAGCACCAGCCCGGGCAGCCGCGACATTCCGATCACCGGCGCATTGTCCGGGGTACCGGGTCGCAGCCCGGCCACGACCTCGGCGAACTCGAGCTCGGCAATGCCGGGCAGGATCGCTCGGGCATCGCGGAGCAGTTGCCAGACGGCGCCCGCGGTGACCGTCGTGTCGGGACCCATCTCCTCTTGGGTGGCGCCTACCACGAGCTCGCCGCCTTCCCTTGGCACCAGGTAGACCGAAGAACCCTGCACCAGGCCCCGGACTGTTCTGGTCACCAGCGACGGTGACAAGCCGGCGGCAACTGTCTGCGATGTCGGTCGGAGCCGCATGATCTGGCCTTTGACCGGTCGTAGCGGCGGCGCGGCGCCGTGCGGGATGCCCGCCAGTGCTGTCGATGCCCAGCCGGCGCTGAGCACGACCTGGGTGGCCGCGCCCTTCGTTCCATCGGCCAGCGTGGCGCCAGTCGCGCGGTCACCTGCCGTCAAGAGCGTGACCGCACGTTCGGGCCGGTGCCGCAGGCCGGCCTTGACAGCGGCTGCGAGCAGCGCGTCGGTCAGCAGCCGAGGGTCGACCGACGCGTCGTCAGGGACGAGCAATCCGCCGCTTATCGCCGGCCCGAGCAGCGGCTCGGCCTTGCGGCACTCGCGGCTGGACAGCCGCTGACTCGGTGCTCCGAACGACTCTCGCAAGATCGCGTGCTCCGCGATCGCGGCCAGGTCGTCGGCGTCATACCCGACAAGGAGCGTGCCTGACTGGCGGAACCCGACATTCTGGCCAGTGGCGTCGGCCAGTTCGGCGACGAAGCTGGGATACCTGTGCAGCGACGCACAGCCCAAGTGGAAGAGCTCGTGCTCGGCGTAGGCTGCTTCGGCTACGGGCGTCAGCATGCCGGCGGCCGCGTAAGACGCGCCGCGCCCGGGGTCGGGATCGGCCAGGACCACGCTGAGGCCGCGCTGCGCGGCGCGCCAGCCGATGGCCAAGCCGATGACCCCGCCTCCGACGATCAGGACGTCGGCGGCGGTAGCAGCTGAGTTATTCACTGGCACATGCGCGCTCCCTTCGCCGGCATGACCCGGATCAGGTTCTGCGGTCGGCGGCTCAGCAGCCGCCCTCTCAGCCCGGTCTAAACCGGGCTCCCGCGCGTGAGATCACCAGCTTACCCGGATGTTCACCCCGCCGGCCGTCTCGGTTGTCGGATGCCACCGAGCGGCACCGGACAGCCGGATACGATGCGCTCTTAGAGCGGGCGGAGGGTCGCGGGTGACTGCTGAGCAGATTGTGGTGGTCGGCGCCGGCCTCGCCGGATTGCGCACCGTCGAGGAACTGCGTTCGGGGGGCTACGAGGGCTCGCTCGGCTTGATCGGGGCGGAGACTAGGCAAGCAGCTACTGGCGGGCTCGGTTCACGACACCACGCTGCGGGCGGACCTGGAGTCGCTGGGCGCGGACGTCAAGCTCGGCGTGCGCGCCGCGGCGCTGTCCGACGGTGCTCTGCACACCGATCGCGGCGAATACCGGTTCGACCGGCTCGCGATAGCCACCGGGGCGCGGCCGATCACGCTGCCCGGGCCAGGCAGCCAACGAGTCCTGCGCTCGATCGACGATGCGCTCGCGTTGCGCGAGGTGCTCAGGCCGGGTCATCGGCTCGCGATTATCGGGGCTGGCTGGATCGGGGCCGAACTCGCGACCGCGGCCGCCGCCAAGGGCTGTGCCGTCTGCGTCGTCGAGGCAGGCCACACGCCGCTCGCGGTCGCGATAGGCGAGCAGGTTGGCGCCCTCACCATCGGCTGGTACGAGCAGGCGGGGGTCGAGTTGCTGCTCGGCCACGCGGTCGAGTCGGTACAGGACGGCGGGCTCAGCCTGGTCGGCGGCGGCTGGCTGCCCGCCGACGAGATCGTGACCGCGGTAGGGGTGCGGCCCGAGGTCGGCTGGCTAGAGTCGTCGGGCATCGCGTTGGAGAACGGAGTCGCCGTGGACGAGCAACTGCGCTCGTCGATCCCGGACGTGTACGCCGTGGGCGACTGTGCCGCGTTCTGGTCTCGCCGATTCGCCCGGCGGTTGCGAACCGAGCACTGGGTGCTCGCGGCCAATCTCCTCGGCGGCGAGCAGAGCTACGATCCGGTGCCGTACTTCTGGTCAGAGCAGTTCGGCCGGATGCTGCAGTACGTCGGCCACCATACCCGCGATGAGCAGTTGATCCTGCGCGGCGACCCGGCGCGGTCACGCTGGGCGGCGTGCTGGCTGTCAGGCGCCCGGCTGGTCGCCGTGCTCACCGTTGACCTACCTAAGGACCTTATGCAAGGCAGGCGGTTGATCGAGTCGGCGGCACCGATCGACCCGGACAAGCTCGCCGATCCGGGGGTTCAGCTGCGCGAAGCGGTGGTCTAGTCCCGTCTTGGCCCTGACGGGGGCGGTGAACTGGCGTCTTTCTGTGGTTTGGCTATTGGTCATGATGGGGAAAAAATCTGGACGTGGCACAGATCGACCCCCACGCCGACGCCAGCGTCGGTGAATGGCTCAGTGTTTCCCAGGTCGCCGAACGGCTCTCCTTGCCAGTTAATCGGGTCAAGCAACTCTTGCGCGACCGCAAGCTGCTAGGAGTGCACCGCCCGGACGGCTCGTTTGCCGTGCCTGCCGCGTTCATCGAAGGCGGTCAGGTCGTACGCGGCCTGCATGGCACACTGGCGCTGCTGTTTGACTGCGGATTTAGTGACGTCGAGGCCATGCGGTGGCTGTTCACGTCCGACGAGTCCCTGCCCGGTAGGCCGATCGAGGCGATCGCCGCCCACCGGTGCAGCGAGGAGCCGATAGCGGAGCCTCACCAGCACAACGGGGTGCACTCACGGTCGGTACTCGCGCGGCCGATGGCAAGATAGCTGGGTGACCAGCGCGGGCTCTGACGAATGCGGCAGGACGCTGCGGGCCCGACTGGCAACCGCCCGTCTGTACCTGTGCGCGGACGGCCGGGAGCGCCAAGGTGATCTGCCCGGGTTCCTTGACAAGGTGCTCGGCTCGGGCGTGGACATCGTGCAGCTCAGGCAGAAGGGCCTGGAGGCCGCCCAGGAGCTGGCGCTGCTCGAGATATTCCGGGCCGCCTGCGACCGCCACGGCGGTTTGCTCGCCGTCAACGACCGGGCCGATGTCGCCTACGCGGCCGGTGCGGACGTTCTGCATCTGGGTCAGGACGACTTGCCGCCGGTCGTGGCCCGGCAGATCGTCGGCCGGGACCCGATCATCGGGCTGTCCACGCACTCGCAGTCGCAGGCCGACGCCGCTGCCGCGGACCCCTTCGTGGACTACTACTGCGCCGGGCCGGTCTGGGCGACGCCGACTAAGCCCGGACGCCCAGCGGCCGGGCTCGGCCTGATCAGCTACGTGGCCGGTCTGGCGGCGACCAGGCCGTGGTTCGCGATCGGAGGCATCGACGAGGCCAGGCTCGGCGATGTCATGGAGGCAGGAGCCCGCCGGGTAGTCGTGGTCCGGGCGATCACGGACGCCGAAGACCCAGCTGCCACGGCAGCCACACTGGCTAGTCGCCTCGGCAGTTGTTGACACGGCCCGTGATGCGTCGAGGGTTTCAGAGCTCGTGCTCAGCCCGAGCCGGTCGGTTAGCCTAGAGCAATGGTCGTTCCCGTACCCCGCCAGGCGCCGCTGATCAGGGAATTGCTCGCATCGGGCGCGAGGTCGTTCTCGTTCGAGTTCATGGCGCCCAAGACTGATGCCGACGAGCAACAACTCTGGCTGGCGATCAGGCGGCTCGAGGCGCTCGCACCGACGTTCGTGTCGGTGACGTACGGCGCTGGTGGTACGACCCGGGATCGCACCGTGCGGGTCACCGGCCGGATCGCGGAGGAGACGACGCTGACTCCCGTCGGTCACCTGACGGCGGTCAACCATTCGGCCTCCGAATTGCGACACGTGATCGGCTCCTATGCTGCGGTCGGCGTGCGGAACATGCTGGCGCTGCGTGGTGACCCGCCGGGCGATCCGGCCGGGGAATGGCAGGCGCATCCGCAGGGCTTGCTATACGCCCGCGAGCTCGTTCGGCTGGTCAGGGAGTCGGGTGACTTCTGCGTCGGAGTCGCGGCCTTTCCCGAAGGTCACATCCGGGCGGTCAGCAAGGAATCCGACATCGCGTTCTTCATCGAGAAGTGCGCCGCGGGAGCGGACTTCGCGATCACGCAGATGTTCTTCTACGTCGAGGACTACTTGCGGTTCGCCGCCGAGGTCGCGCGCCGGGGCTGTACGGTGCCGGTCATCGCTGGCATCATGCCGATCACGAGCGTGGCGATGATCGATCGGTTGGTGATGCTCTCGGGCGCCCGGTTTCCCGCCGACCTCACCGGGCGGCTGCAAGAGCATGCGGCCGACCGGGCGGCTGTGCGCAAGATCGGCGTCGAGTACGCGGCGGGAATGTGTCAGCGGCTGCTCGGCGAAGGCGTGCCCGGCCTGCATTTCTATACGCTCAACGGGTCGCGCGCGACCGGCGAGATCTATCAGATGCTCGGGCTGGCCGACAAGGATCGGACCGAAGCGGCGGTCGGATCGCTCACGTAGGGCGGGCTGCCGCCGGGGAAGTTGTAGCCGGCCAGGAGTTCGGCGAACCCCATTCGGGCGTAGAGGCGACGAGCTGTGCTGTCCCGGTCCGGCGTGGAGAGCACGGCCGTCCGCTCCGACCGACCGCTGGCCAGCGTCATGAGCAGCCGGGTGCCGATGCCGGATCGCTGGTGTTCGGGCTGGACGTGCACTTCGGCGACTTCGAAGCAGTCCGCCAGCCAGCTCGCCGCGCAGCGGACACCGGCCGATCGGGCGAGCGCGGTCCAGACAGCGTCGTACCACCACTGGCCGGTTTGGCCATGAAAACCGTAAGCGAACCCCAAGACCCGCCGATCGCTGACATCGCGCGCCTGGAGCGCGCGAAACGCCGGGTACCCAGCGTGTCGCCGCATCAGCTCGCGGCGGCCGGGTAGCAACGAAGGATCGGCCTGCATCGCGTCCGCATAGATCGCGAGCGAGGTCTCGATCTCGCCGAGGAACTGCCCGGTGGTCAGCTCGTTCAGCGTGGTGGTTGTGGGCATTTCGTTCAGACTACGCGACGGCTAGTCCGGCTAGCTTGTCGGCGCGCAAGCGCCGGTACGCCAGCGCCTGCGGCCTGATGTCGGCCATTGACTGTCAGACCCATTCGATAGCTTCGAACGTGATGACAAACGGATGGACATGCAACCGAATCTATGTTCGAATACTGCTGTGGGAATGCCCGATAGCCCCAACCCCTCTGGCTAGCGCCCCGCCTGGCCGCCCGCGGCGGACAAGGAGGACTGACACATGAGTACTCCCGCCCAGGTGCGCCCGGATCGGCCGAGGTGCAGGGTAGCGCCGTCGGCGCTGGCTCTGCTCGAGTCGGCCAGGCAAGGACTCGCCGCCGCGGAGTGCGATCCGTCGGCTGGCGGTCGCTACGTCGGCGCTCACCTGGCCGCCTTGCGTGCGGCTGCGGCCGTTGTCGCAGCCCGGGCCGAGCCTGCTTCTCCGCGCAGGAAGCGCCCGCAGAGTGTGTGGGAGTTGCTTCCGCGAGTCGAGCCGACGCTTAGCGAGTGGGCGGCGTTCTTCGCGGCCGGGGCCGGTAAGCGCGGCGCCGCCGAGGCCGGCCTGCCGCGAGCGGTATCCGCACGCGAGGCGGACGAGCTTCTACGCGACGCCGAGACCTTTGTGTCGCTGGCCGAGGGTGCGCTCGGAGTCGTCGCTCAGTCNNNCTGCCTGCGGCCATCTGAGGATCTACCCAGTATCCGTCGGAATCCGTCGGACGTGATCGTTCAGGTCGGCTCGACGGCGCCGCGTGCCGTGGAGTCGAGGATTCCCCAGCCGATCAGTTCGTCGGTCAAATCGGCCGGTGACTTGTCGTAGATGACCGCTAGCGACCGCAGGTCTTCCTGGCGGATTGACAGTACGCGCCCGTTGTAGTCGCCACGTTGGCTCTGAATCGTGGCGACATAGCGCGCAAGCGGACCAGCCTGCTCCCTGGGCAGCTGTGCCATCCGCTCTAGGTCGATGACCAATTTGGGGGCGGGCGCGATCAATCCTGGTGAGTTGTCCCCGGGGAGCAACTCAGACACCGGCACGCCGTAGAAGCCGGCAAGCTCGGCCAATTTTTGGACAGTTACGGATCGGTCGCCACGTTCGTACGAACCCACGACGACGGCCTTCCAACGGCCACGGGATTTTTCTTCCACGCCGTGCAAGGAGAGGCCTTGCTGAGTGCGGATGGCGCGCAGCCGGGCGCCGAGAGTCTTCGCATAGTCAGATGGCATGATCCGGATCCCTGGCCTTACGCGGCGGACGCGAGAGATGGTTACGGACAGTGACGGTAGGCCGAGAGCACGACAAGGTCAAGCCGAACGGCAAAAACTGGCTCAACTTACGCGTGCCATGGCAACATGGGAGACACTCTACAGACTAACGCCCGGAAAGTCCGGATTCAGGCCAAGTGCCACGTCCGCCTGCGTAGATGCCAAACCCGCCGCAATCTGGTAACCGGGATGTGTCTGCTTTAGCCATATAAATGTAACTAAGGTCACAGTCATGGCGCGGCTGCCTGCTGGTGCGTTCGGTTGCGTGGGTCCGCCGGGCGCCGGAGGCGGGTCAACGGGTCGCCGGAGGCTGGGTAGCGGCCGCGCCATTCGGTAGCGCTTTCCGTAGATGTAGCGTTTACCGGCGTATTCGCGGAGAACTCTTCATCAACGGAAAGTTCT
>WNFJ01330766.1_pt4 | contig 10107 bp, 11 predicted proteins | sample 5400461 | NCBI WGS metagenome assembly WNFJ01 (sample SAMN13153349, study PRJNA577476) | soil metagenome | isolation source: 115 cm saprolite on Douglas fir-dominated hillslope | place: USA:California | collected 2013-09-17
CCAGGCTCCAGGTTATGACGCTTGACGCCAACAGCAGGTTTGGGATAATCAATTTCTCGCCAAAATCCGCTTGGAGGGAAGAGGAAAAAAGATGCGTGGCAAAAATATTATTCCGGGTTGCTTGTTGCTTGGCCTGGTACTTTGCCAGCCGGTCCTGGCCGGCAACTGGCCGCGCTTCCGCGGGCCCAATGGCACCGGCATCGCCGACGACAAGGACATTCCCCACCAGTTCGATGATAAGAACGGCGTCCTGTGGAAGGTCCCTATTCCCGGTCCAAGTAATTCTTCACCCATCGTCTGGGAAAACAAGCTGTTCGTGCAAACCTCAACCAGGGACGGCAAAGCCCGGCAGCTTCTGTGCCTGGATGCGACTTCGGGCAAGACTCTGTGGTCGCGAAGCATTGCCGCCGCCAAAGCCCATACGCATGAAAAAAACACTTTGGCTTCGTCCACGCCGGCCACGGACGGGCAGGTCGTCGTCACCGCCTTCTGGGACGGCAAGGAAATCACCCTGGCCGCTTATGATTTCCAGGGCAAATCGCTGTGGGACAAGAACCTCGGCGCCTTCACCAGCCAGCACGGCGCCGGCGCCTCGCCCATCATTTACAAAGACAAGGTCTTTTTCGCCAACGATCAGGACGGCAGCGCGGAACTCCTGGCCCTGGATAAGAAGACCGGCGCCATCCTGTGGAAAGCGCCGCGCGAAGCGGTGCGGGCTTGTTATTCCGCTCCGTTCATCCTGGAGAAGCCAGGAGCCGAGCCGGAGTTGATCGTCACCAGCACCACAAGCATTCGCAGCTACCAGCCCGACAAGGGGGCCCAAAACTGGAGCTGGTCCTGGACCTTCTCGGGCATGCCGCTCCGCACCACCGGTTCGTCCATTTATGCCCAGGGCACGATTTTCGCTTGCAGCGGCGACGGCGGCGGCGATCGCCACATGGCCGCGGTCCGCCTGCTTGGGGCCGGCACAAAAACCCAGACCAAACTTCTCTGGGAAAACAAGAAGGATTTCCCTTACGTCCCCACCCTGCTTTCGAGGGGCGACAACCTCTATTTCGTTAACGACAAGGGTTTTGCCGGTTGCTATTCCATGAAGGACGGCAAGCAGATCTGGTACAAGCGCTTGCCGGAAGCTACCTTCACTTCGTCCCCGGTCCTGATCGACGGCAAAATGGTGGCCGCCAGCGAGGAGGGCGATGTTTACGTGCTGGCCGCCGAGCCGTCGTACCGACTGATAGCCAGAAATACGCTCGGGGAGCGCGTCCGAGCCACGCCGGCCGTCGCCAACAATCGCCTGTACATTCGCGGCCAGCATCACCTGTTTTGCATCGGAAAAAATCAATAATTCCTTTTGCAAACGCTTGCGGCTTAGCGCTCGGAGACTGATCAGCGAGCGCAAAGCCGCAAGCGAAAAATTGGGGAACCCATGTTTGAAGGACTCCTGGCCGGCATCTGCACAGCTCAAAAGAAACGCGACGATTTGCAAGCCGTCGATCAAGCGGAAATCAAGGTCGGAGGCGGCCTGGTCGGCGATCGCTATTTTCGCCCCAAGGACGGCGGCCAAGCCGATCAGGAAATCACTTTGATCGAGAGCGAAGCCCTGGAGGCGCTGGCCAAGGAATGCGGCATCACCTTGCATTCTACCCAGGCCCGCCGTAATCTCGTCACCCGCGGCGTGCCACTCAATCACCTGATCGACCGGGAATTCAGCGTCGGCGAAGTGCGTTTGCGAGGCATCCGCCTCTGTGAACCGTGTGGCCACCTGGAAGACATGACGCACAAAGGCGTCCGCGAAGGTCTTCTCCACCGCGGCGGCTTGCGCGCTCGCGTGATCAAGGGAGGCACCGTTCGCGTCGGCGACATGGTGAGCGGTGATTGATGCGAATATTTACTTAAGTATTTATCATTAAAGTAGATGTGACAAAAACAGTTGTAAGTCCTTATCATGAAAATAGTTGGAGAAATGATATTCACGAATGGGTAGCAAGCGCTTCCGACCTGATTTTGCTATTTGTTGTAACGCCTTGAAAATATTAAAGTTGTGGAAAGTATGATTTTGTTATATATTTTTATTAACATCATGGCTCCTAACAGGAATTGAACGACATCCATTTTTCAACTGCTGGCGCTGCGATAGCGCTTGAGGGCATAGCGAAAAAATCGCCGGCTGAAAAACAGCACCATGATCGTGGCCAGGAAGGTGTAGCCCACCATGGCCGGTTCCAGAGCCTTGACCATGATGTTGGCCGGCACGTTGATCACCAGCATGATGGGCACGATGAAGGAGAAGAATATCCCGGCCGGCGCCGCCCAATTGCGAAAGATCTCACGTGGATAACGCATCAAAGTCGTGAACAGCCACCACATTTCATACAGGCTCTGGTTGCGCATGAACCAGACCGACGCGGATGTCAACAGCAGCAGGAAGCCGTAGGCCAGGGCCGTACCGCAAGCGAACATGATCACAAACAGGGCCGCCTTGCCAGCATCCCATTGCCAATCCAGGTTCACGAGGGCGAACAGCATCACCCCGCCGCCCATGAGCACGTTCGCCGCCGTGGACCAGTCGATGTTCCGGCACGAAACCAGAAATTGCTCGTCGATGGGCTTGAGGAGAATGAAGTCGAGGTCCCCCGTGCGAACCAGGTCGGCAAACTCATTGCAATTTTCCAGAAATAAAGTTTCCACCAATCCGCCCAGGGCGAAGTAACAGCCCACGAAGAACAGGAACTGGAATTCGTTCCACCCGGCCACCAGGTTTGTCTGGGCAAAGACCGTGCGATAAAAGACAAGCAGGATCGCCAGCCACAGGACTTCGACGGAGATCTTGACCAGGAAATTGCTGCGGAAAGACAGTTCGCGCACCAGCCCGAAGCGGGCAAAACCGAGCCAGAGACGGAAATAGCGGGCAGCGGTTCGCATCTTTTCATCCACCGTAGGCGCTGTAGCGCCTCAAGCCGAGTTTGTACAACCAGCGCGCCACGATCAGAAACGTCACCACCCAGGCCAATTCGAAAAGCAAGCCGTAAACCAAATCGGCGCCTTCCACTTTTCCCAGAAATACCGTGGCGGGAAAGTAAGCCAGGTATTGAAATGGCAACGCCTTCAGGACCAGGACCCATCCGGTTGGCAAAAGTTCCAAGGGGAACATTTGTCCCGAAACGAAAAAATTGAGCGTATTGATGACGTACAGAAACGACGTCACTTCCAGAAACCAGAAGCCGACCATGCCGATCATGGCTTCGAAAAAGAAGCCCAGCAAAAAGCCCAAGAGGAGCGCGGCGAGATAGGCGAGCCAGGTCGCCAGATCGGGCCAGCCAGCGAAGGAATCCCGGCACAGGAAAAACAGCACCGCGTAGGGCAGCGAAGTAGTGAGGATATAGGTCATCTTGTGCGCGGCCCGGTAGGACAGCAAATAAGCAATCATGTTGATGGGCTGGAGGAGGTATTTTTTTAAGGAGCCGTCGCGGATGTCGCGGGCGATGCCGGCCGCCAGGCCGGGCATGCTCGAAAACATCCGGCTGATTTGCACCAGCAGCAGATAGGCGATCATCTGGTGCCGGGTATAACCGGACAGGGAAGTGGTGCCGGTCTTCTCGGCCTCCTCGTAAACGGCTTGCCACAGCAGAAGCGTTGTGACCAGGGGCAGAAACCGAAACACCGTGCTGACCATGAAGTCGGCCCGGTACACCATGCGCTCGACCAGGGAGATGCGCAGAATCTTTCCGTATTTTTTCAGGGATGCAACCAGCCCCGGCGAGCCGGGAGCGTTAGCGACCGGAGACATTGGCGGGCTCATGGCGCGCTTGCCCCTCCTCAAACACCTTGGCGATCACCTGGTCCAGGGGCGGATCCTTTACGCTCACGTCTATTATGGTGAATTGATCGAGGATGCTGGCCAGGACCTCCGCGACCCTGGTCCGATCCACCTTCAGATCGACCACCGGTCCTTGCCGGCAGGTGACTTCGCCGAAGCGGGCCAGGTCGGGCGGGATGGACTCGTCGGCAAATTGCAGCTTGACCAGCTTTGACTGGCCGAACTGCTCGGTGATGCCGGCCAGCAGGCCGTCATATACCAGCCGGCCATGCGTGATGACCAGCACGCGCGGGCACAGGGCCTCCACGTCGCGCATGTAATGACTGGTCAACAAAATGGTAACGCCGCGCTGGGCATTGTACTCGCGCAGGCATTTCTGGATGGTGAACTGGGCGACCACGTCCAGGCCGATGGTCGGCTCATCGAGCAGCAGCAATTTCGGCTGGTGCAGCAAGGCCGCGATCAATTCCATCTTCATGCGCTCGCCCAGGGACAGCTCGCGCACCGGCTGCCTCGTCAAATCGCCGACGCCGAACATCTCGGTCAGCTCCTCCAGCGTGCGCTGGAACTGGTCGGCCGGCAGCGAGTAGATTTCGCGATGGAGCTGGAAGCTGTCGGCCGCGGGCAGGTCCCACCAGAGCTGGTTCTTCTGCCCCATGACCAGGGAGAACTGCCGGCGAAAAGCATCCGCCCGGTCCCACGGCACAAAGCCGAGCACCCGCGCCGAGCCGGTGGTCGGAAAGATCAACCCCGAAAGCATTTTCAGCGTGGTGGTCTTGCCCGCCCCGTTGGGCCCGAGAAAACCGACAATCTCACCCGGCTCGATCGTGAAGCTGACATCATCGACCGCCCGCACCTCCTTGTACTCCCGCCGAAACAGCCCGCGCACCGCCCCGAGCAGCCCCTCCTTCTTTTGAAAGACCCGATAGATTTTCGACAGCTTCACAGCCTCGATGATCGCCATGGAGGCATTTTAGGGAATGGGCGGGAGCGCGGGAGCGCAAGGAGCGCCGAGGCGCGCGGGAGCCCGGAGCGCGGGAGCGCGGGCCATGTCATTCTTGGCCGCGACCAAGAGTGCCTGGACAGAAGCCGAAACCATGAGCACGTTCATGTCCGGCAGTACGAGCGTTGGGGGCCATTGCTGGTACCCTTGTACCTGATCGCCGGCGCGGTCCTGTTTTTTCGGGGACTCGACCCTTACCTCGACAATCCCTTTGAACGCGAGGCTTTCGAGCATGGCTAAGGATCGTTTCACTCCAGGTTTTTCTCCAGCACCTGGGCGATGCGGAAGCCGGCCAGGAGCAGGCGGCGCTCGGCCAAGGGCTGCACGGTTTTTGGGTAGTCGGCGGGCAGAACCGGAGCGTCGTTGCGCTTGGAGCTGCCTCGAAGCCTGCCGTTGCGATAGACGGCCTCCTTGGCGAGCTGGAAGCTTTCGGCGGCCCATTTGTCGAAGCTCGGCTCCTGCAGTTCCTTCAATTTTTTCTTGGTGAATTCAGGCCGCGCGGTCAGTGCGATGCCGCGGTTCTTCACGGTCTGAAAATTCTGGCTGCCCAGGATCAAATCGTCCCAGAACTGATGCAGGGAGATGACGTTGGAATCGGGCTCGACGCGGATGAAAAACGAATTGCCGCCGCGATCTCCCCTGGGAAATTGCCTGCTGAAAAGGGCGGCGGTGTGCAACGGTTGATGCACGTCGCCCACCAGGTGGAAGATCCAAGCAAGGGCAATGGCCCGTTCCTGGAGAGTGCTCGACTTCTTTTTGAGGAGGTCCAGGTTTTGGCCAAAAGCGCGAAGGATGTTGTTGGGATCGGGATCCCGTGGCCGAATTCCCGCCGCCTCCCCTGTCGGCTTGAAGGGCATGTTGATGAAATGCCATTCGAAATGATGATATTGGGGATCGTCCCTGGCGTCATCGGGCCAACGAGCCGCCATGGTGAACAGATACAGGTCGCGATCTTCCGGGCGCCGGTCTGCCAGGCGCGGCTCCCAGGTCTTCTTATAGTACGGGTGTTCCTTGAGGATGGCGACGGCTTTTCTGATGGTTTCCGGGCTTTCCTTCTTCAAAACCTGGTAGGCGATGACGCCGGAAGTCATGTGCCCGGCCCGGTTCCAGGCGTGAACAGGAGCAGACATCCAACCGGTGATAGCCAGCGTCAAGGGCATGTTGATAATGATTCGCGGCATGGTTGTTCTTTCTGAGCATGAATTAATCAAGCCAGTTTTCCACTCGCAGTCCTGGGACTTTTCGAAAATCCCGCAAATTGGCGGATAATAGAAAGGCATTATTCCATAAGGCGATGGCAGCGATCTTCAAATCCTGGGAACCAATGTGAATTCCCTGTTTTCGAAGGTGTTGACATTCGTTCGCGGCGGTTGGGGAGAATGGCAATATTTCCCACTGAGAAAAAAATTCCACGACCTTCATCAGCCTGGTGTACGGAGAAACCTGGGCCAGGAAGGATTTGGCACGATTTACTTCAGCTAACCAACCGCGAACCTGCTCTTCCCAACTTATAACCGTGATGGTGACAGGTTCTGAATGCGCCTTAAGGCGAGCGGCCAGGGATGAACATTTTGGGTTATCTTCGTACCCAAGAACGGTCAAGTGGTCGGTGTCAAGAATTACCATGGGGATCAATGTTTCTTGGATCGTTGGGCGCGGGCTTTCGCTCGGTCAGCTTCCCGGTATTTCTTGGCCGCCCGGTCGATCCGTTTCATGACTTCGTCTCCGGTAAACATGCCAATGGTTTTTTGCCAATTCTTGCTTGGCTGGTTTTTTTCAACCGCCGCCCTAAGTTCCGCCATCTGTATTTCCAACGTGGCCAATCGTTTTTCCAGTTCGCTCTGCGACATGATCTTCTCCGGAGTATTGATCCCTCGTCCTGTGACCGATAATAGCAAATCCGTGGAAAGCCGCAAAGTGTAATTTATCGTCCTTCCACCGTCACCGCCATCACGATCGGCGCTGTCGCATCCGGGCCTTTGACGAGCTCGATTTCGCGGATCGTTTGTTCGCGGCGGGGATGGATTGCCAGGTAGCGAATCTGCTGCGCTCCTTCAAGCAAGAACGCAAACCGGGAGCCGGGGACATCCACGCGGCGGATGTAGTCGGCGAAGTGCTCGCCGTTTATGAGCGGGTGATCCTCTTTCTTGCCGTCCTGGTAGTAGAGGCGGACGATCATCGACACGGTGCCTTTCTTGCTGTAGGGGAATCCCCAGCCGCTCACGCCGCTGAGGAAATGGATGGCTTTCGCCGAGGTATTGCAGGGAATGGTCACCGATTTGGGCATGGTGGGCGGGAACTTGCCTTGCGGTCCGTAAAGGAGCACCACATTCTTGACGCGGCCTTCCTTGGGGTCAATGAACTGGAAGGGCACGCCTTGCACGGTCTTCGGGCCCCAGTCGGGGAAGATCAGCCGTTCCTGGGTGCTGGCCGCGCTGTAGAACATGCCTTTGGTGCTGACGATGCTGGCGGCCTTTTCCAGGGGCAGGGGCAGATACTTGCCCCTTGCCGACAGGAATTCGAGCAGGTCCACAAATTCCGCGGCGGTTATTTGCTTCTCGAAGCCTTCCGGCATGATCGATTTTGCCGAGGAAATCAAGCGCTCGATGTCCTCGCGCAGGATGGTGTGTTTCTTGGCTTCGTTATCGACCAGCTCGATGGCGGTCTTGGTCTCCGAAGCCAACAGTCCATTGAAGATTCGGCCGGAGGTTGTAACCACGCGGTACTCCCGATAGTTGCCTTCGACCGAGCGATTGGGGTCAATGATTTCGGTCAAAAGCTTGGCCTTGGGATGGACGGCAAAGCCGGTGAGGTTGGGGCCGATGTTTTCGCCTATTTGTCCATGGCGATGGCACTTGACGCAATTCTTCTTGAAAACCTCCAGGCCCTTGGCGACATTGCCGGTTTTTTCGGTCAGGTGCAGCATGGAATCGAGGACTTTTTGCCTGTCCGGGCTGGGCAAGGCGCCGCCGCGTGCCAGGATGGCTTTGGCCTGTTTGGCGATCATCGCGTCGGGGTGATTGGCCAATAGCTGCCCCTGATCCGCGCTCAAATCGCCCACGGCGATGAGGTTCTTTTCCAGAGCGATCAGGAGGTTCTTGGACCATTCGGGGCGTTGCAGCAGAATGGTCAAGGCTTTTTGTTGGAGCTTGGGCGTCAGCTGGCGCCAGCGAGCTACAAGGACTTCACCCAAGGCCGGCGAATTGGTTGCAGAAACGGCATCCAGGATGCCGGCCGCAAATGTCGGGCTGGCCTGTATGGTCAACTCCGCAGTCAACCTTTCCAAGGTCTTCTGGTCCGGTTGCGTCTGCATGACTTTGCGAGCTGCTTCCAACCGAGCCTGCTCGGAAAGCCTGTTGTCGGCGACCGCAACCAATAGCCGTTTTTGCAAGCTGGCGAGGACGCGTTGAAATTCCTTGGTCAATCCCCATTTGCCCGCGAGGGTAGCCAGGTGCAACTCGCTGGCGTCGTCGCCCAGGATGGACATTAACCTCTTGAGACTGGCAACATCTTTGGAATCCAGCGAAAGCTTGGCTTTGGAGGGCCAGCCGGCGGCTAGGCCTTCCAGGATAACCGACGTATCTGCCCGATGCGATGGTAATTGGCCAAGAAGATCCATTAGCTTGGCGTCCGGAGATCCGCGTGCAAAATGTTCCGCCACGATGCGGGCTGTAGCGCGAGCAACTTCGGAGTTGGTTTTGGTTTTCCAGGCAGCTTTGAGGAATCCAAGATCATGGCGGGCTGCAGCGCACGTTGCCGCCAGGGGCAGCCAGCGATCTTTGAAGTTTTCGACATCGAGGAGGAATCCGTGAATGGCCGCCCCTGCTTTTTCGGAAGCCGGCATCTCGCTCAGGGCCAGAAGAGCGGCACGGCGAACCAGCGGGTCGGGGTCCGACAACATTTTTTCCTCGAAAATACTCACAAGTTGGATTTCAAACGGAGCTTTGGGCAGTATTCCCCAGGCTGCTCGCCGAACACCTGCCGAAGGATGTGTCAAAGCCACGCTCAGCGGTGGCCCGTGTCTTGGAGCGTCGAATTGACCTAAGGCGTGCAAAGTCCACAACGCATGAATGGCGGGGAGATTCTCGTTAGTCCTGTCAACTTGGCGATCGAGAACCAGCTTCGCCAAATGTGGTGCCACGTCGGCCTTACCGCGTTCGATTAGCTTCCATTGGGCCTGAAGGCGCCAGTACATGTTGTCACTTTTCAGCCCATCAACCAGTTGCTCTCCGGTCGCCTTGGACAGGTCAAGCGGTTTGGTTTTCTTCGCCTTGGTATCCACAATCCGGTAGATTCTTCCATGGCTCTTGTCGCGCAGCGGCGTCTCATAAGCGTTGCCCTTGCCGGTTTTGAAACCGAGCGGCGTCGGATTGTGCTGCACGATGTAGTTGTACCAGTCAATGACCCAGACCGCGCCGTCGGGGCCGACTTCGGCCGCGATGGGGGCGGTCCATTCATCGGTGCTGGCAAATAAATTGAAACGGTCGCGGGTGACGAAACTGCTCCCCTGTTTATCCAAGAGGCACATGTGGACCAAGTGGCCGGTTGGCTCGGCCACGAAGGCAATCCGATTCCAGTACGAACTTGGGAATTGCCGGGCCGTGTAGAGGGCATGTCCCGCCGCAGCGGTGAAGCCGCCGTGAAAATCAACCTGGCGAATGGTTGTCAGCGGATGGATTTTGTAATGGTCCGCCATGCGAATCGTGCCCTTGCCCAACAGGCCGCGCACGCCTTCGAAATAGCGATTAGGTATTGCCAGGTAGGAGGAATGTTCGCCATTGGCCGTCGAATAAAAGATTTCGCCAGTTTCACTGATTCCCAGGCCCCAGGTGTTATTCGTGGAGGAGCCGAGAAATTCCAGCTCCGAGCCGTCGGCCTTGAAGCGGAAAACCCCCTGGCCGAACTGGTGGAACTTGCCTCCAACCTTGCCGCGGAAGCCGGAATAGCCGATCGTGGCGTAAATCCAATTGTCCAGCCCCAGCCGCAGGTTGCTCGGGCCGGCATGGGTGTCGCCGGTGTTGAAGCCGCTGAACAGAATCTTGCGGACATTTGCCTTGCCGGTTCCCTTGGTGTCCTTGAGGAAGAGCATGTGCGGCGCCTGGGCAACGATCAGGCCGCCGTTGACCGCGACCATGCTGGTGGGAATGCTCAGCTTGTCGGCAAAGACGGTGAAGGTGTCGGCCTTGCCGTCGCCGTCGGTGTCCGCGCACAGAACGATGCGGTCGTTACCCTTGCCGGCCGGTTGCAGGTGATTTGAGTAATCAACCGATTCGGCCACGAAGGCTCG
>WNFJ01373739.1_pt1 | contig 10107 bp, 8 predicted proteins | sample 5400461 | NCBI WGS metagenome assembly WNFJ01 (sample SAMN13153349, study PRJNA577476) | soil metagenome | isolation source: 115 cm saprolite on Douglas fir-dominated hillslope | place: USA:California | collected 2013-09-17
TCCGGCAGCCGGCGGGGGGTATTTCCGAATTTTTCCCTTTTTATACACGGAATGGGTCTTTCAGACTTTTGAACAACACTACCGGAAGCCTGTTGTCACCTATTTCCATCCGTGGGAGGTTGATCCCGAGCAACCTCGCATTCCGGCCGGGCTCAAATCCAGTTTTCGCCATTACACGAACCTAGGGCTCGTCGAAAAACGCCTCGGTGTCCTGTTGCAAAAACATTTGTTTCAGCCCATTGCCACGGCGCTCGAAGCCGGAGATTTGTGCCCGTCCGCAGTGAAAAGGAAAGCCGTCAGCATGGAACATCGCAGTTTTCCTGTGGCCCCTGCTGTATTTCCCGCTGAACAGACGGAAGGGAGCAAAGGATAGGGCGTATGTTCAGTGTCGCGTTGATTGGGCCCGATGGGGCCGGGAAAACAACCCTAACCGCTCGGCTCCGGCAGTCTTCCGCGATCCCAGTCAAATGCTTGTACATGGGCATAAATATCGAAGCGAGCGACCACGCCTTGCCGACTTCCGCATACTTCAAGCGCCGACAGAAGACAGAATTCGGAGAGTACCGCTGCGGGGATGACTCGCCTCCCGGAGGAGGAAACGCAAAGCGAGGTCTGGGTGGCTGGCTGTGGGCCACCGGCCGTTTGATCAATCGTCTTTTAGAAGAGTGGTACCGGCAACTGCTGTCGTGGGGTTACCAATTTCGTGGCTACGCGGTTGTATATGACCGTCACTTCCTCTACGACTTCACACTCGATGGAATCGATGGCGAAAAGCAACCTGCCGACAAACGCATACACCGACGGCTACTGGAGAATTGCTATCCACGGCCTCACCTCACGATTTACTTGGATGCGCCGGCGGACGTGCTCTTCGCCCGCAAGGGTGAAAAGACCTTGAAGGAATTGGATCGCCGCCGTCAGGCTTTTCTTCAGCTCGGGCACAGGACGAAGAACTTCGTCCGGATCGACGCCACTCGCCCCGTTGATATCGTCTATGCCGAAGTCAGCGCGCTTATTGAGCAGGGATACCGGAACAGGCAAGCGAACGCCGGCCGCGGGCTGAGATTTCGGTTACAAAGACTCGGCAGATTGTTCGATTAGCGCGAACGATCAAAAGCTACTCCAAAAGGGGCTCCCTTTTATATTTCGTCGACAAGCACAGTCCTGGTTTTCAGAAACAAACCGGAGGAACGATCTTCTAAGGCGCGACATGGACCGTCCCAACACAGAAGCTTCTGAACATCCTGGAAAGGTGGACTTCGATATTCACGGCGTGGTGGGGGTCCGCCTGATCGATCCCTCGCCGAGCGACCTTGATGCGGCCTGTATACTGCTCGGATGCCCGTCCAGACTGCCGCTGACCGCCCCCGACATCACCGTACAGTTCGTGGAGGATCTGCCAGTCCGCGGAATAAGATTTTTAGGCACTGACCAGGATGCCTTTACGGACAACGGATTCTTCCTGTTGCAGGAAGGAACGAGACGAGTCAAGGCCCGAATCCCTTTCGACCGGATTGGAGGACCGTGCGAGATTGTTTGTAAGAGTCGACTCGGATCGGTACCGCTATTGATTCCCATCGTCAGCTTGACTGCCCTGAAGAAAGAGTGCGTCCCAGTACACGCTTCCGCTGTCGTGTACAACGGCGTGGGCATATTGATGGCCGGCTGGGCTCACTGCGGGAAAACCGCCGCGCTCTTGGGATTCGCTTCAAAGGGAGCGGAGTATGTCGGGGAAGAATGGGTGCTTCTGGCCGGCAACGGTCAAAGAATGCAGGGGCTCGTGAGGCCGTTGGAACTTTCGCACTGGCATGTTGCCAGTTTGCCCCACGTCCGGAGCGCGGTAAACCTCATGAACCGTTGTGCGTTCCATGGAATCGGCATTCTGGATGGATTGCAGAAGATGATTTCCGGCAAAAGGACTCGAAGCAGCCTTGTGTTCCGGAGTCTGCGGAGGGCTTCGGCAGCAGTCGAGGACCGGCTGAGGCCGACCGTGGCGCCTTCAGCCATCTTCCGGAACAGGATTCGCTCCGCGGGCGCCCAGGTGGACAAGATATTTCTTTTCGTCAGCCACGAAGATCACAGAATCGAAGTGGAGCCAATCACTCCTTTGGAGATGGCCCGCCGCCTGACTTTTCTGGTTCAACGCGAGCTAACGCCGCTGCTGCGGCATTATGCTGCCTACCAATTTGCGTTTCCCAGTCAGAGGAATGAGCTCATTGAAAGCACCGCCGAATATTCCTTCGGTATGCTTACCCGCGCGCTGAATGGGAAAGAGACCTACATCGTGCGGCTTCCCTATCCGCATGTGTTTCCGGAGCTTTACAAGACGATTCAGCCTTTATGCAAACCCACGACCGCTGCGACTGCCGAATCTCTGCACGCACTCGCATGAATCCAGAAGGCGATCAACCCATCAGGATGCAAGTACTTTCTGAAATCGAAACGGTGCACTTGCCCAGCGAGCAGGATGCCACTCGCAAACAGATCCGCGGGTCCAGCCTTTTCCTCGCGGGTAGGTTCCTGTCGATGGGAATAAATTTCTCGGCGCAGGTGTTGATGATCCGTTATCTCGCCACGGCAGAGTATGGCGCACTGGCTTACGCACTGGCAGTTGTGGCATTTTTCCAACCCTTCGCCACCCTCGGACTGCACGAAGCAGTTTCCCGCTTCGTTCCCATCTATCAAGAGAACCGCGAATTTCCAAAGATGCTCGGGACGATCCTGCTCTCCATCTGCACGGTTTTCCTGGCAGGTCTGGTGATCATTGCGGCCGTCTGGAGCGGACCCGCGCTTCTCACGCATTTCATGACGCACGAGAAACTGCCCCGTTACCTTCTGTCGATCCTGATTATGGTGGTGCCGCTGGATGCGGCCGATGAGCTGTTTAATTCACTCTTCGCGAGTTTTGCCGGAACACGGGCAATCTTTTTCCGCAAGTATATCTTGGGCCCAAGCCTCAAGCTGGGCGCCGTGCTGCTGCTCGTCGCGTTGAAGAGCACAGTCGTTTTCGTGGCGTACGGATACCTATTTGCCAGCGCGGCTGGAATCGCAATTTACAGTTGGATGCTCGTACGGCTCTTGCAGGAACAACAGCTTTTGCAGCAACTGCGGTCAAGCCCGCTGAAAATCCCAGCACGTGAAATTCTGGCATTTGTTCTCCCCGGGCTCAGTTCCAGCCTGGTCACAGTGGCCATTCACTCAGTCAATATCTTCATCTTGGGTTACCTACACACGATGGCGGAGGTGGCCTACTATCGAGCGGTGGTTCCGGTGGCGCAATTAAACGGCGTCGTTATGGCGAGCTTCACGCTTCTCTATATGCCGGTGGCGGCACGTCTCTTTGCCAAATCGGACTATCATGGAATCAATAAGCTCTATTGGCAGACGGCTGCATGGATGTCTGTGATGTCCTTTCCGGTCTTTGCGCTTACCTTCTCATTTGCGCAGCCCCTGACCGAGTCTCTCTACGGAGCCCGGTATGCGCGGTCCGGCCCCATCCTAGCGTTGCTGGCTCTGGGGAGCTATACGAACGTGGCCCTCGGCTTCAACCTGCAGACGCTCAAAGTTCTGGGGAGGATGCGTTACATCATTCTGGTGAGCTTGGTGGCAGCGCTGGTGGACGTTGCCCTAAATCTCCTGTTGGTTCCCGGTCATGGAGCCCTTGGCGCAGCGATCGGCACGACGGCAACGCTTATCATTTACAACTTACTGATGCAGGTGGGGTTGCTTTCGACCTCGAACTTCAGTGCGTTTGACCGTCGCTATCTACCTGTCTACCTGAGCATCGCGCTAAGCGCCGGAGGGCTGTTCTTCGTTCAATGGTTCCGCTCGATGAGTTTGTACCTCGCTTTGCTCTTGGTTGCCTGTATGTCGTTCCTAGTATTTTCTGTGACTAAGAAGAAGCTTAGAATTGCCGAAACGTTCCCGGAACTATTGAAGGTGCCTTTGATGCGCCTGATTTTTGCCTGAGGGTATGGATCTGCAACCCTCCCTATTCACTTTCCGGCGTAATTCCATCACTTGGGTTCGCGCAAGTTCAGAGGCACTCCGCAAAAGGCTTTCGACCGAAGAGAAAAACCGTGTCCGCTCATACTGCCACAATGCACGACACGCGCATCCTCTGGCCGTGCGCTGTTTTGGGATTTTTGGTCTTCTTTCTCCTGCAGAAGAGCCTCCTACTGGGCTTGGCTGTGGTCTTCGTCCTGGGCCTTTTCGCTCTCGTCCTGCGCTGGCCGGAGTTGGGAACGCTGATTGCGCTGTTCGCGATCTACTCCAACATCGCTGTCCTCGGCATGAAATCACGGGCAATACTGCAGACCACCGTTCAGACCGGTCAAATGACGATCGCCACTGCAGGCCAAAACGCGCGAGTTGTTGTTGTGATGGCTGCGCTTTGTTTGATCCTTTGCGTGCCGCTCCTATACCAGTTCCTGGTTCGCAAGGAGAAACTGACTTTTGACCGAGGTTTCTACCTCATGTTGGGATACTTCGCTGTATTTCTGACCTCCTCCTTTTTTGCCCGAGACAAGGCGATCGTCACGTCAGAAATCACCGACTTTCTCCTGGAAGGCGTCGCGATTTATTTCCTGGTGGTCAACGTCGTTCGCGAATACACGACTTTGAGGCGGGCCACCTGGGCTTTGCTGCTTGCCGGAAGTTTTATGGGCGGGCTCTCCGTCTTTCAGCACGTTACCCACACCGAGACTAGCAATTATGGGGGGCTCGCGATGCTGGGAGCGGAACTCGATTTTAATCCTATCGGGCGGCGAGTTAATGTCTCGTGGGCTGATGCCGAGAATCTTCATCCACAGGGAGCTACCAGTTCGGCGCAGGGCGTCCAATTTCGATCCGCGGGGCCGATTGGCGAGCCGAATCGTTACGCGCAAGTGTTGGTCGTACTTCTTCCCCTTGCCGCCCTTCGGTTCCGGAAAGAGCGCTCGCGCGCCTTGCGATGGCTCGCGCTGGCGTCCGGCGCTCTTATTTCCGGCGGCATGATGCTCACGTTCTCAAGAGGAGCCATGTTCACTGCCGTGGTCATCTTCGGATTGTTGGCCTATTTTCGTTTCATTAGACCTCTCCATGTTATCGTGGCAGCGCTTGGCCTCAGCTTGCTCGTCCTAGTTCTCGATCCGCATGCCGCGCTGCGGTTCGCGAGCTTGGGAGGAGTTAAGACCCTACTTGCCCATAAAACTGTCGGTTACAGTGAACCCACTGGGGGTCAGACGGGGGTCCCGGACACGTCGGTCGTTCGGCGCTACGTCCTGAACGTGGCAGCGTGGCATGTTTTCCTCGATCATCCAATTCTGGGCGTAGGTCCGGGACATTTCGCCGCGTACTATTCGATGCCCTACGGCAATCGCGTGGGCCTCATTGAACAATTGAAGAAATATCGCGGGCACAATCTTTACTTTGAGACATTGGCCGAGACCGGGATTTTGGGGCTCGCTTCCTTCTTGGCAATAATCCTGGCCATCATGCGTGGCTTATGGAGAGCCTGGAGAAGGTTGCAGCACAAGGGTTCCGAGTTCGCCGATGCCGCAATGGCTTTTTTCCTGTGTCTGGTCGCCTATTTGATTTCGGCAATTTTCGCGCACTTGTCCTATCAAAGGTACTTTTGGCTGTTGATGGCCCTCTGCAGCGCCACAATTCACATTCTTGGCAGGGTCGAGCAGGAGACCTCCGGTGAACTGGGTCCCGCGTGACCGGAGAAAGTTACCACAAGAGGAGGTTCGCTATGACCATACACGGGGTGGGTGATAAGAAGGGCGGCATCGCCCATCGGGTAAGGTCCTCTGTGTGGTTGCTGGGTCTGGGAGCGGCCGTGGGTTGTCTTTCGGGTTGCGGAGGAGGCCGTGCATCCGAACCCGTTACCTTGGTTTCCATCGCCGTGACACCGGCTAACGCTTCCCTTCAAGCGCCGGCAACTCAGCAGTTTACCGCCACTGGCGCCTTCAGCGACACTTCGACACTGGACATCACCAAGTCTGTGAGTTGGACATCTTCGGATACCAGCAAGGCAACAATTCTGAATACGGGACTCGCGACAGGTGTCGCGGCCGGTTTGGTGACCATTACAGCCACATCCGCCGGCCAAACGGGAACAGCAACGCTCACGATCACCGCGCCGACACTAACTTCAGTTGATATAAGCCCTCTCAATCCCACGATCGCTGCTAATGGAACACAACAATTCTTTGCCAATGGCAGATACAGCGACAACTCTCTTCAAGATGTCACACAAAGTGCGACCTGGACATCCTCGAATGCGAGTGTGGCAACGGTTCAGAGTGCAGGCCAGCAGAACCCTGGTCTGGCCACGGGAGTAGCGGCAGGGACGGCGACGATCACAGTTGCTTTCAACGGAATGAGCGGCTCAACCTCGCTCACCGTAACCAGTCCCGGCGGCAACGCTACCAAGATACCTCTCATGGACATGACGCCGTCACAAAATTATTTGAACTTCCAGGGAGGGCTCTACGAAAACAGCACCGACACAGTTCCCGCGGACCATAACACAGCAGGCTTAGCAGCTGCAGCCGCGATTCAGCCTCTGGAGACAAACGGGAACCCCAGTGCGTCCGGCAAGGTTGTCTTCGTCGCAGTGGGCAGGTCCACCGCTGTTGACGAGTTTACGGTCTTCGTGAACCAAGCTGCGGCCAATTCTGGCGTCAATCACGCCACGCTGGTTATCGTGAACGGAGCGCTGAGCGGAGCCATGCCCTGTGTTTGGACCGTAGCTGGCGGACCGCCATCATGCAATCCGACCCTGGGAAATCAGTATGATCGCGTTCGGGATACGGTGCTCGCCCCCCTTGGTCTGACTGAAAAGCAGGTTCAGGCTGCTTGGATCGAGGAATACAACGGCGACCCGGCCGCTGACAGCTTCCAATCCTTGTGCGACCCCACGGTCGCCACGTGCTCGAACAACGTGAGCCACACGGAGGCATTGCGCTTCGAGCAGCAGTTGGGAGGCCTCTTGCGCGCTGCCAAGACGCGCTGGCCAAACTTGCAGCAGGTTTTTCACTCAAGTCGCATTTATGGCGGATATGCCACGACCAACCATAGCTCCGAACCCTATCCGTACGAGTACGGCTTTTCGGTGAAGTGGTTGATCCAAGCGCAGATTCTCCAAATCCGTAGTGGGGGAACGAGTATCGATCCCACAGCCGGCGATTTGAATTACAAAGGGGGTGTGGCTCCTTGGACGGCGTGGGGCCCTTACACCTGGGCCGAGGGTGACACACCGCGTTCCGACGGCTTGATCTGGTGCAATGGGCAAGCCGGCTCGCCGTGCAACGGGGAAATGGACTTCCAAACGGATGGCACCCATCCAAATACCCAAGGTGACGCAAAGGTGGCGAATCTGCTGATGAACTTCTTCCTGAATTCTCCTTACACGGCCTGGTTCCGGCCTTGAGTTTCCCCCGAATGACTATTGTAGGTGCGGTTGAGAGCGCAGAGCGGAGACCGGAAGGCGGAGAGTCCCTCTTCGAGGGAAGGCTCTCCGATCCAGTCCAAAGATTATGGTTGCGCTACTATCCGGTTTCTCGCCACGCGCGCTTCAAAGAGCTCCTTTTGCGGAACATCCGCCCAACCGATCATGTGCTCGAAACAGGAGCTGGGTCCGGCACGGCGAATCAGAATCACTTCGACCTGCGTGGGAAGGTAGCCCGCTACGTGGGCACCGACCCAGACAAAAGCGTTCTGGGGAATCCGTATTTGGACGAAGCATACCAATGCGCTGCAGACTCTCTGCCTTTCCCGGATGAATCCTTCGAAGTCGCATTTCACTACTACGTTGGCGAGCATTTCGAGGCGCCGCTTGCTTGTCATGGGGAGATTGCCCGGGTTCTCAAACCGGTTGGTTTGTTGTTGTTTCAAACGGCGAGCCGATACTGGTACCCCATGCTGGCCGCGCAGGTTACTCCGCAGTGGTTTCACGAATTCTACGTGCGTCGTTTCGGTTCTGGCCGCACGGAGAACGAAGTATTTCCAACTTATTACAGATTCAATGCTGAGCATGCGATCCGAGAGCAGTTGAAGAACTGCGGATTTGACTGTGAGCTCGAGCATCGCAGCGTTGCGCCCGGTTACTTGCGCTTTAGCAGGCTCAGATTTTTGCTTGGCGTCCTTTACGAAAGAACCATGGAAAAAAAATTCCCCGCCCTGCGCGGTGTGATCATTGGCGTGGCTCGGAAGAAGACAGCGGTACTGCACGATATTGTGCAGCAGGTTGAGTGCGGAACCGCCGGTCTAAACGATTCCGGGCTCAAGCGAATAAGTCAAAGGCTCACCCATCAACTGGAGGACTGAACAGTCGTGCTGCGAATCCTAGCGTATCACCGTGTTGCGAAGCTGCGGGACACTCCTGCAGTGGACTCGCGCAGCGTCAGCGCGACCCCAGGAGGGTTTGCCCAGCAGATGGAGCACTTGGCCCGCTTCTACCGCGTCGTGTCCATGCCCGAGGTATTGGAGGCTGTTGAAAAAGGGCGGCCCCTTCCGAAGCGCGCCGTGCTAATCACCTTTGACGACGCTTATGCGGACTTCGCGGAAATCGCCTGGCCCATCCTCAAACAATTCCGCTTGCATGCGACCATGTTCGTTCCCACGGCTTACTCGAACCAACCGGAACGCGCCTTTTGGTGGGATCGTCTCTACCAGGCATTCGCGGCAACGTCCAGGACAAAGATAAACGTCTCGCCCCTCGGCCACCTTCCGCTTCTCCCTCCAGACCAGAAGCGCAGGAGCCTGCGCGCGATTCAGAATCACGTGACCACCATTCCTCACTGTGAGGCGATGCGGTTGGTGGATTCGCTTTGCGCTGAACTCGGGCCGAGTTGCGTACAAGGAGGCAGCGTCTTGACCTGGAAGCAACTTCGCGAACTTGGACGGGAGGGGCTAACACTCGGATCTCATACGCGAACACACACCACGATGACACAAGTTACGCCCGAACGAATGCGAAAGGAGGTTCAGGGTTCTCAGGAAGATCTCCAAAGAGAAATCGGCGCGTGCCTGCCGATCTTCTGTTATCCGAATGGCAACCACAATGACACGGTTGTCTCTGTTCTCCGGGAACAAGGCATTCGCCTTGCTTTCACCACGCTGAGCGGGCCAAACAAATTGGACTCCTTAGATCCTCTCCGTTTGCGCCGCACGGTCATCATGCCTCGGACCACGCCAGCGATCTTTTGCCTGCGCCTCCTGCGATTGGGCATCCAGTTGGACGCTTGGCGGGACCGAAAGCAAAAGGGAGTCTTGACGCGTGGGCTTCCCGAATATCGCACATATCAGGTCTGAACGGAGCTCAAGCATGTCCTCGCCGTCATCTTTTCCCGATGCTTCCCGGCCGCTGCGGCTTGCCCAGCTCGTTTCGCGGTTCCCTATGGTTACGGAAACCTTTGTGTTATACGAACTGGAGGCTATGGAGAAGCTCGGTGTGACGGTCGAACTCTATTCTCTGCTGCGCGAGCGTCCCAAAGTCGTCCATCCGGAAGCGGGGAAGTGGGTTAAGCGTGCTCGCTATCTTCCCTGGCTGTCTCCAGCGATCCTTCGTGCCCACTGGCACTTTATTCGCCGCGATCCCGGGCGCTATTTCAGGACCTTAGCCGAAGTATTGCGAGGGGCCTGGGGATGCATTCGCTGTTTTGGCGGGGCTCTCGCGTTCTTCCCGAAAGTGGTTCGATTTGCTTACGAAATGGAGAAACAAGCGATCCAACATCTCCACGCGCACTTTGCGTACCACGCGGCAGTAGCCGGGCTGATTGTTCATCGCTTGACCGGGATCCCCTTTAGCTTCACGGCCCGCGGTTCAGACGTTCAAGCCGATGGCCACATGCTGAGACAAAAAGTTGAAGCCTCCGATTTCGTCATTTCCGTGTCCGAATACAATAAGGAAATCATCCTTCGTAAGTGCGGTCCCGGATTCGGCAAGAAGATCCACGTCATTCATGGCGGAGTGGATGTGGATCGCTTGGTACCGGGTCCCGAGTGTGGAGCAAACACACTGCTGCGAATTCTCTGCGTTGCAAGGTTCGAGGGGGTCAAAGGTCACACATACCTTGTCGAAGCGTGCAGAGTCCTCAAAGAGCGAGGCCTCGATTTTGA
>WNFJ01000392.1_pt1 | contig 10106 bp, 12 predicted proteins | sample 5400461 | NCBI WGS metagenome assembly WNFJ01 (sample SAMN13153349, study PRJNA577476) | soil metagenome | isolation source: 115 cm saprolite on Douglas fir-dominated hillslope | place: USA:California | collected 2013-09-17
GATGTCGTGCTTCGCAGTTCGGCAACGAACACGGCACGCAATGTCGTCGAGCTGGGCCTGTTCTCTACATTGCGAATTTCCGACGCCTGGTCCGTACTGGCGGAAGGGATTGCGCAACGAACGTGGCGTCCGCCGGAAAGAGGCGATAAGCCGAACGTCGACCTGAATCTCGAGCGACTTTACGTCACGTATCAGACCTCGGACGCCCTGCGGCTCGAGATCGGTGAGACGCATACCGGGATCGTTCGCTGGAATGAGCGCGAACATCGCAGCCGGTTTCTGCAGACGCCGATCGAAGTTCCGGCAATCGCCAGACAGGCTCAAGACGACGGTGCGTGGCCGCCCCGATTTGTCGGATTGTGGGCGTCCGGACAGACAGGTGGCTCGCTCCGTTTCACGTGGGAGGGTGGGGCGGGGGCGGGCCCGGGAGCGGTAAGAGACGTCATTCCGATCTTCAGCCAGGACCGCTCTCCTGCCGCATTCTTTTCGGCGAGCGTGGCGCCGCTCGCCATTGAAGGGCTGGAGAGCGGATTCGCGATTTATACGCAGCACATACCGTCCCGGCCAGATGCTCTTCGCGAGCGCGATCTCACTCTGTTTTCGAATTACCTCAACCGCGGAACCGAGATCCGCGCCGAGTGGGCGCGCATGGAGCATCAGCGCACGCGAATGCAGCAGACTTTTCGAAATGAGGGCTACTACGTTCTCATTTCGAAACGTCTCAGCGGATCGGCCGATCATGCGAGGCCATATCTGCTCCTCGATCACCTCAATATTGAAGCTTCCGACCCGTATCTGAAGGATGCGACGGATGAGAACGCGTGGGCGGTCGGCGTGCGCTACGACTTCACACAATGGTTCAGCGGGAAGGGTGAGTACCGGTCGCAACGCGCGCTCGACGGCAGCCGCCGGTCGATCTTGGGCGTGCAAATCGGCGTCTCGTTCTGACCATGATGCTGGCGCTGGCGCTGCTCGCGTGGATGGAGGTCGTTCGAGCGGACAGCGTGCGTCTCGTGGTCATTGTCAGTGCCTCGCAACCTCTGACCGATATCTCCACTGCGGACATCCGTTCGATCTACCTCGGCCGGATTACGCGATGGCCGAATCATCGCGCGATTGTGCCGATCGTCATGCGACTCGACGTGCCGGGGGGAAAGATGTTTCTCCGCCACGTGATCGGAATGGGCGACGTCGACTACGCGCAGCATTGGATCGGCATGGTCTTCCGCGGTCAGACGGCCTCCGCTCCGCTGGTCGCAGGTTCGACCGAGCAGGCGGCGCGATTCGTGGCCGCCCATCCGGAGGCCATCGCAGTGGTCACTGACATCCCCGCAGATAAGAACGTGCGCGTGCTCACCGTGGACGGAAAATCACCTGAGGCGAGCGGTTACCCGCTGCTTTGGTGACGCCCGTCGCCACAAATGACTAAGATGCAATTCATCCGGTTCGGTACACCAGGCGTTTTCGATCCGCCGCCACCGATTTAGGAGTCATGGTGAGCATTTCAACTTACGACAACGTTCCCCCGACGCACGATCCGTATCGAGCTGCTCCCGATCGCTATCGCAACTTCGAATATCGTCGCGTGGGGAAGTCGGGATTGCAGTTGCCGCCGATGTCGGTGGGCCTCTGGTACAACTTCGGCGACAATCGGCCCTTCGAGACGCAGCGCGAGATTCTGCGTTTCGCGTTCGATCGCGGGATCACGCACTTCGACCTCGCCAACAACTACGGTCCGCCGTACGGCTCGGCGGAAGAGAACTTCGGAAGAGTCATGCACCGGGACTTCCGACCGTATCGCGATGAGATGATCATCTCGACGAAGGCCGGCTGGGATATGTGGCCGGGTCCGTATGGACAACTGGGATCGCGCAAGTATTTGCTCGCCAGTCTCGACGCATCGCTGCAGCGCCTCAACGTGGACTACGTCGACATCTTTTACTCACATCGTTTCGATCCGGCCACTCCGCTGGAAGAGACGATCGGTGCGCTGGATACTGCGGTGCGACAGGGGAAGGCGCTTTACGTTGGCGTGTCGTCATATTCCGTCGAGCACACCCGCGAGGCCGCTGCGATTGCGCGCAGGCTGGGCATACCACTCGTCATTCATCAACCGTCGTACTCGCTGCTCAACCGCTGGATCGAAGGTGGTGTGACCGAGGCGCTGGCGGAGAACGGGATGGGGGCGATCGCATTTACGGCGCTTGCTCAGGGCCTGCTCACCGACAAATATCTCGAGGGCACCGCCGGCGTGCACCGCGCTACCGCTCGACCCACGTTCGATCCCTCGATCCTAACGGACAAGACATTGAACCGCGTCCGGGGCCTGAATGCGATCGCGAAGAAGCGCGGTCAGACGTTGGCGCAGATGGCGCTGGTGTGGGTGCTGCGCGATCCGGTTGTTGCGTCGACGCTGGTGGGCGTCTCGAGCACACGGCAACTGGCGGAGAATCTGGCGGCGCTCGAGCAACCGAATTTCACCGCCGAGGAGCTGAAAGAGATCGACCGGTACGCCGTCGAGTCGGGGATCGATCTCTGGCGCGCGTCCTCCGACCTCTGAGCCTGTTATTCTCGAAGCGCATGCGCCCGGAAGACCTGATCGCATTCGCGCGGCGCGACTGGGCCAGCGTGGCTGCGATGAAGGAGCGTTACTGGGCTGAACAGAAAGAGCGAATGACCGCCGCCGACGTTCTTCGTCTCTCCGATGAGCTACGGGCGGCGATGACAAGCCGGCGAGAGGACTGGCCGTCCGAAGAGGAACGGCGCCTCGGTCTCGCCACGCATGTCCGGGTCTCGGAGAGTCTGCAACGTGTCTCCTCGTCACGCTCTCGATGAAGTCCTCGCCGCGGTGGCGGCGGTGATACGTGACATCGCAGCGCGTTGGTATCTTTTTGGAGCCCAGGCTGCGTCGCTTTGGGGGCGGCCGCGGCTGACCGCGGATATCGACGTCACGACTGAGATTCCGTACGATCGCGTCGATGCCTTCATCGAAGCGATGATGACAAAGCGATCTGCTCGTGGTTTTTGAAACTGAGCTGGCAAAACTATGCTTGCGACTCGATCGGTGGCAATTGCTTCTAGTCATGATCAGGCCTGATCAAATTTCAGCAGTGGTGAACACCCTGCGAATCATCATGGGACTGGCGATGCTGGCAACGTTAAGCCAGCCGGAGCCAACGCGGAACTACCGACTGCGCTATTGGATCGGCATCCCGACCCTGGCGATCATCGCACTGATTGGTCTGCGCCCGCTTCTAGCGGACCCGCATCTCGATACCTGGGAGAATTACGGAAGCGTTTTTCAGGCGCTCTTCAACTTCGGCGTGATTTTCGTCTTGCTCATCCGCTACCGAGTCTACATGCCGAAGGAGAGCTAAATAGTCATGCGAGAAAAAGGCCCGCCGGCGGTCCGCCGGGCCTCGTTGTGGGGACGGCCCCGGCTGACCGCGGATATCGACGTCAGGACTGAGATTCCGTACGATCGCGTCGATGCCTTCATCGAAGCGATGATGACAAAGCGATCTGCTCGTGGTTTTTGAAACTGAGCTGGCAAAACTATGCTTTCAAACGGCTGACGGTCACGGTCGATCCACCGCGCGATCGGCGAAAAACAATCGATGCGTCGCCGAGGACGATCGTCTGACCGTCGTGAATCGAAGCCGGGCCGACGAGCTTCAAACCGTCGAGAAACGTGCCGTTCTTGCTGGAGAGATCCTCGATGGTGACGGCGTCCTTCCGGATCGTGATCGCGGCGTGTTTCCTCGACACGGTCGTGTCATCGATCTGAACATCGGCAGTGGCGTCGCGCCCCAGGATGTTCGAGCCTTCGTGCAACGGAAACTCGCTTCCGTTGAAGACGACTGAGCCCGCGCGCGGCGGCGAGCTCTCACTTGGCGGTCCGTAGCAGAAGGCATATCCGAATCCATGCACGGTGCGGATGAAGCGAGGTTTCCGCGCCTGATCGCCGAGAGCAGTGCGAAGCTCGTTGATCAAACCGGCGAGATTCGATTCGTCGACAAACGTCTCTTGCCAAATCGCTTCGTAGAGCTCCTGCTTCGCGAGAGCACGAGGGCGGCTCGCAATCAGAATTTCGAGGAGGCGAAATGCTTGCGGTCCCAGATGGACGGGGTGTGCGCCGTCGAGCAGCTCGCGCCGTTCGGAATCGAACGCAAAGCGGTCGAAGACCACATGCATCGCTCCATTATCACAACGAATCGAGGAGCGAACGTAGTCTGGCCTTCCGCCGTTCCGCCGCGGCCGCGAGCCGCGGATCTTCTGCCCGAGTCGCGATCTCCGCGACCGGTTCGGGAACCTTGAACTCGGTTGGAGTGTCTTCCGCCTCGGTTGACTGCTCTTCCGTCGCAGCGAGGCCGAGAGCAACGATCTTGCGCAGCGTGAGCCGCTCGAGCACTTCTTTGACTGATCTTGCACGCATATTGGGGTCTTCTTCGATCATCGATATGAGGACATCCTGAAGGTTTGCCGGCAGAAGCGAATGCATCGCCATCACGTCGCGAATCTGCATCGCGGCGTGCTTGGCCATGACGGCAGTCACCCCGTCGGAACGGAAGAGCTCTTCGCTGGTGACGCAGTAGTAGAGGATCAAGCCGATGGAGTAGACATCGCTCCGTTCATCGAGCTTGGCTCCAGCGAGTTGCTCGGGACTCATGTAGAACGGTGTGCCGAGGATCATGCCGGGTTGGGTGAGGGAGGTGTCTTCGACGGCACGAGCCAATCCGAAATCCATGACGAATACGTCGCCCTCCGTGTCGATCATGACGTTCTCCGGTTTCAGATCGCGGTGGATGATTCCCTTGCTGTGCGCGTGGGCGACGGCGCGGCAGATCTCGACAACGATCGAAATGGCATCCTCGTAAGCCAGCGATTTACGTCGTTCGACAACCGATCGGAGTGTGCTTCCTTCGATGTAGTCCATCGAGAAATAGGGGAACGATCCCATCGTGCCGACTTCATGAACGGATACGATGCGCGGGTGGCGGAGGCGGGCGGCAATGCGCGCCTCGCGTCGAAATCGCTCGATGAACTGCGAGTCCTGGCTGCGGTATTCGGGAACGATTTTCAGCGCGACATAGCGGTCGAGCGCGCGTTCCCGCGCCTTGTAAACGTTGCCCATGCCGCCGCGGCCGAGGAGAGACTCGACTGCGTAGCGCTCGTGAAAGGCCTGGCGCACCGCATCCAGCTCCGGATCGATGCCCGTCCGAGTGACCGTGCGATTGAGCGCGCCGCCGCAGGCATCGCAAAACTTCGCGCTGTCGCGATTTTCAGATCCACAGAGGTTGCAGAGCATACGGGTCTCCTAAGCTTCGGCGGGCTTCCGCGTGGCGTTGACGTAGTAAAGGATGTAGCCGGCGTAAAGAAGCAGCCAAAGGACGACGAGGAGCAGCGGATTCTCCACCGTGGCCATCACCGTGGCCCACGCGCGCATCGACGGAGCGAAAACGAATTGAAAAAACGAGTCGCGAAAGACTTGCCACTTGGTCGTCGCGGACAGCGTCACAAAAAACAGGATCAGAAAGAGAATTCCGCTCCTCGCCGTGCGCGTGGCGCTCCACTTGTTGCGGGGTGCCAGGCGCTTCCAGGCAGCTCCGGCGCTGCCGAAAATCATGAGCGTTACAATTCCCGCTTCAACCCACACGAAGACGATCGTCGGCAGAGGACTCAGGATTGCCACGACAGTCAGCAGCGGAAGACAGGCGATGTGAATCGTCGCCGTCGCGCCGAAGACGCCGAGGGTCTCACCCCAGAATCGCTCGAGAGGTCGGATCGGAGCGGAGTCCATCAGGTCGGGAGGAAGCGCAGTCGCATCGACCCGAAACAGCCGCATGCTTCCGAACGCCTCGGATGCCCCAACGATCACGAACGCGTGAAAGAGCCAGGAGATCAACGCGAGCCTTGCAAAATTTCCAAGCAGTTCATCGGCAGTGGCGCGGAAGATTGGCTCCGGCGTGACTTCGTAGGCCGCCGCCAGCAGCGGAGGCAGCGCGGCCAGGATGAAGATCGGCGTCGCCTCGCGGATCGTCGTCAGCAGACGGAATCGTGCGACGGCTAGGAAGCGCATCTTCGCTCCAAAAGAAACGCGGCAAGGGCGGCGCAGACGATCGCAACTGCGACGGCAGCGATCAGTTGACTCGATGACTTCGACTTTTCAGCCCAAATTACTGCAGCGGCGCATAGTAGGTACGCGCCGATGATCATCCCCGGGTTCGGTGAGATCGTCACGACAAGCGTTCCTAATGCACCCGCGGCAAGAGTGCCCGCAACAACTTTCAACGCCATCAATGCAAGTTGTGCCGGGAACGCTGTGGTCAGTACGCCGATCATGGCCATGGCACCAATCCAGCCGGCCAGTCCAATCCCGGCGGCAAAAACAACCAACGCCAGCACGAGAGTAATCGGGCGCGTCGCGAAGAGGAATGAACCGACGGATCGCGTGGCAATCTCCGAGCGGAAGGTCCAGAACGCAGTGATCACTGTGAAAAGGACACAAATAGCGGAGGTGATCTGACCGGCCAGGGCCGCGTTTTGTTGCGGCGTGAAGTGAACGTTCATGAACATGGGATAGACCGGGTGACCTTTGGTGAGCGTCAGGTCGAGTGTGATTCCGACCATCGCGGCGAGCGGAAACATTATGGGAAAGACGATGAACGCGATCAGCGAGCTGTCGCGCAGACTCTTGAGATACGCGTAACGCAGCATCGCGATCACGACGCCACCTCTTCCTCTTCTTCGATGGCCTTCGCGAACTCCTGTTCGAGCGTCGATCGAATCGGACTGACCTCGCAGACATCGATCCCTTGGGCGACCAGCTCGGCGATCCACCGCGCCCGTTCGCCGGCCGAAAGATTGCCTTCGAAATCCACCGAGGTCGGTCCGCTCTCGACGACTTCTCCGCGAATTCCAGTCGGAATAGTGATCGGCCTGCTGACCGCCGTGAGACGCCATCGAGTTGTCGACCGCATCTGACGCCGGAAGCCGGCGATGTCGCCCGCAAAAATCACTGTTCCTTTTCTGATCACGACCAGCTCGTCGCAGATTTCTTCCAGATCGGCAAGAACGTGGGACGAGAGAAACACCGTCTTCCCGCGTTCGCGCAGGAGACGGAGAAGCTCTTTCAGCTCCACGCGCGCTGGGGATCGAGGCCGGCGGCCGGCTCGTCGAGGATGAGGATTTCCGGGTTGTGAATCAGAGCGCGCGCCAGCCCGACGCGCTGCATCTCGCCGCGCGAAAGCGCCTGCAGCCTCCGCTCGGCCAACTCCTCGGTTCGCGTGAGCTGAAGCGCGGCATCGACGCGTTTCGATCGATCACCGCGCGAGATTCGGTAAAGGTCCGTGAAAATGCCGAGGTATTCGCGAAGCGTGAGGACAGCCGGAAGATCGAACGTATCGGGAAGAAATCCAATCCGGCTGCGGATCGCGTACGGCTCGCGGCGGACGTCGTGTCCGAGAACGTGGCACGTTCCGTCGTCGGCGTGCATCAGCGTCGAAACGATTTTCAGCGTCGTCGTTTTTCCGGCGCCGTTGCGGCCGACAAATCCGGTGATCGTTCCTTTGGTCACCGCAAAGGATGTATCGCGCAGTGCGGTGATCTTGCCGTAACGCTTCAAGAGGCTTTCAGCGACGATGGCGTGTTCAGTCATGATTTCGACTCTCGTATCTTGATCCAGACTCTGTCGTAGGTCCGTTGGGCCGGACGTGCGAACGTCACGGTCACGATGCCGCCATGCGCGGCGATTTCGCGAAGAACGCCCAGCGGAATCTCAGCAAAAGGACTGCTGTAGATGTCTTTCTTCGCCAGTGTCAGCTTCGTGCTGCCACCCGACCATGTGAGTTCTGCCTCATGACCGTGGAACGGGATTGTGATCTCCGCAGCGCGAACATCCGAAGGAAGCACGAACGTGCAGATCGCGCGGCCGTCCGATTGCATTGTCAATTGCGCCCCGAGCCGGGACCAAGCGGAGTTGCCGCTCGGCCGCTCAACAAGCCAAAACCCGATCGGATCGTGAAAATCGGCGCTGAATGGTGTGGCTATCGCCTGATTGCGAAACGACGTCGAAGTGGCATCGACCTCACGCTGATATGACCACCGAGTCACCGCGTCCCAATCGCCGGAGTGACGCAGCAGACCCATCGAGATCGGCGTTTCGGACGTACGGACCTCAGCGTTCGCCCACTTGCCGTAGTCACCGGTGATGCTCGTCCTCGCGATGGGCGCTGGTCCGGCGAGAGGAGTCGGACCATAACTGCGCCAGACGTGGAAATGGTCGACGATGCCTGGCGCGATCGGCGCTCGAATGACGTAATCGCGAACGTCAGACGCCGGCCGAATGCGGCCGCGCTGAACGAAGAGAATTGCCGCAGCCAGAACGACGGAGACCGCGACGATGGCACGCGGTGTTTTTCGCAGCAGGATCCACGCGACGATCGCGAGGACGATCGCGGCAATCGCGGCGATGGCGCCTGAATAGACACGCAGGAAATCGTGCTTCGCGGCGATGCCCAAGAGGTGGCGGCGCGTCTCGTCCGGCCAATCGCTCGCTTCGAGCTGCAGCGAATTGAAGATCAGCGGCCGGCGGTTCCCAATTCGAGCCATCGCCGGCAGAGCACGGCTTACCGCCACTTCATCCGCGCCCCACGCGGCGGCATTCGTCTGCACGAGGTATGGATTCTGAGCCGGGCCGATCTTGTCAGTGCCGCCTTTTGCGGTCCAGGAGAGCGGCGTCGCTGCCGGCATTTGTCGCGAATTGCGATACGGCCACGGCGCATCGTACGAACCCGGTCGCGCACTAAACGCGATCGGCAGCAGCGTCTGATCGAGCCGTCCCATAGGCTGTCCCGGCCTTGGAAATCCGAAAAAGACAACGGACCTGCCCGAACCGAAGATCGCTTCGCGAATTTTTTCCGGTAAGTCGAGCCACGTGGCGACCGGCATGACCACCGCAGAGAATCCTGTGTACCACTGCGCCCGATCGGGGAGGGCGTCCGCACGCTCGACGTAAGGCTTGCTGCCAAGGACTTCGGCCGCGCTCATTTCCGCGCCGGATGCAACGACACGGAGCGGCAGCAGATCGTCCTCCCACGAGGTCCACGGAGGAACGCCCGCAGAGCGCGATGCGATCTTCTGCATCGTGCTATTCCGCCATTCGACTCCGATCTCTCGGGGAGCTGAAACATTCTGAACGCCCCATCTCCGAAGACTCGCCGTTGTCTTAAACGACCACGATTCGTGCGGACGAAGCGTGGCCCGCGCGATCACGGGCGTGTCGAGGGTCAGGCGATCGCCAACGGCAAGGTGATAGCCGATGTAACCGTTAAACGGAACGTCGTTCGCGGTCGCGCGAATGACGATGGGAGCGTTCAGCATCGGAACGTACGGGCCGGGGTAACCGAATTCGATGGTGACCGCAGGCAGTCCTGCGCGCGGCGAGGGAACCGCCGCATGCCACGGCTTCCGCTCCGCGATCGACTGCCCCGGGACGCTCGATGAAAGCAGCGCAATCAGCACCGCGATGGGTGCGCGTACCGATATAGATTGCAAGGGTCGGCGGCCATCGTAACAGGACTTCACGCGAATCAATATCGAGCGGCAGAGCTCGCGAGTCTTGGCAGATTTGTGGAAGTTTTCTTTCTTCAACGCGCTCACTTAGGCGCGCGCGGTCCGTCCAGCTCCATCGTCATCTCGACCATCGTCTCGCGGAATCCCAATCCGCGGAACGGCGCGCGGGCGGCATCGTTTGACGCTGCACTCCAGAGGATGACGCGTGGTGCTCCGCGGTTCCGAAGCCATTCGACGGCGGCCTCGATCAGTCTCGTCCCGATGCCTGCCCGCCGCGCCTCCACGGCGACCGCAACATCGTGAATGAATCCGGCCGGACCGCGAAGCTCTTTCCACGAGAGAGGCTCGAGCGCCGCGAAAATGTAGCCGACGATCAGGCCGTCGCGCTCCGCCACGAACACGCAATCGTCAGGAGAGTCGAGGGCACGGCCGAGGAATGATGCGTAGCCTTTTTCAACTCCTTCAACCGGCGCCAGAAAACGCTGGCGGTCGAACGCGTAGTGCGTGCGGATGAGCATCGCACCGAGCCGGCC
>WNFJ01074092.1_pt1 | contig 10106 bp, 5 predicted proteins | sample 5400461 | NCBI WGS metagenome assembly WNFJ01 (sample SAMN13153349, study PRJNA577476) | soil metagenome | isolation source: 115 cm saprolite on Douglas fir-dominated hillslope | place: USA:California | collected 2013-09-17
CGCCCCGCCCCCCGCCCCGATCGTTGCGCCTGAACCGCCCCCTCCGACACTCGACGAAGCACTGGCCGCCAAAGCGGCGGGCAAGCTCGACGAGTACGACCACATCCTGCGCGTCCTCGCGAATTCGCATGAACCGCAGACGCAGCATCGCGCGCTCGCTTTGCTCGCCCTGCACGAAAACACGGTGGCGCTGCTCGAGCAGGCGGCGGACGGCTATCCCGCGGTCGCGCCGTGGCTGCGACTCAGAATCGTCGAGCTGCAGCGCGACTCGGCACATTTTTCCGAGGCTGTGCCGGCAGCGACGCGGATCGTGCAGCAGGCGCCTGCAAGCTCTGCTGCGACGATCGCACGCGTCCGACTTCCAGCGCTCTATGCGCTGGCGAATGATGCAGCCGGCGCCGATAGCGCGGTGAAGGATCTCGCGAACGTCTCCATCGACGAGCAGACGGAAAACGAATTCGTCAAAACCGCGACCGCGCTCGACAAAGCCGGTCGCGCGGATCTGGCTGCGTCGATTCGCATGCGGCTGCTGATGGCTTATCCGCAGGGACGATTCACCGAACAGACGTACGCCGCTGCGCCGATCGACACAATGAACGTCAGCGACGCGCTGGCCCTTGCAAGGCGGCTCGCGGCTCAGGATCACTATGACGAAGCGCTCGATCTGATGCGGCGGATCGAACAGCGCGATCCGAGCGCCGTTACGTCGCGCGAATATCAGACGTTCCGCCTGCGCGCGCTCTTCAACTCGCGCCATTACGACGACGTGCTCAAGGAAACGAATCCGCGCAAGCTCAAAGATCCGGCGCTGATTCTTCTCCGTGCGCGGGCCGCGTGGCGCGCGGACGAGCCGGAAGTGTTTCTCGCCGGTTTGAAACGCGTCGAACGTTTGTATCCGAAGAGCCCGCAGGCCGCCGAGGCCAAGCTCCTGCGCGCGAAGTACTACAGCGTCGACGAGATGAAACTCGACGCTGCAACCGAGAATCTGGAGAAAGGTCTCAAGGCTGCCGGGTCAGGTGCGGAAGGCGAAAATCTCTGGACCCTCGGATGGACGTATGTGCTTGCGAAGCGATACGACGACGCGCTCGCCGTCTTCGATCGATACGCGAAAGAATTTCCTGACGGCGACTACCTCAGCAACTCACTCTTCTGGTCGGGGAAGATTCATGAGTGGCGCGGCGAGATGGATCAGCGCAACGCCGCTTTCAACACCTTGCTCAGCAGCTACCCGTACAGCTACTACAGCGTCCGCGCGAGAGAGATCCTCGGCCAACCGGTCGTCGCACCGCTGGAAATCGCGAACGGCAATCTTTTCCCGAACGTCGACGCCGAGATCGCCAACGCGAACGAGCCGCGTCTCGACTCAGTACGCGAGCTCACGTGGCTCGGCCTCAATCGCGAAGCGTCAGCGGAGATGAAAGCGATCGCCGCCGCCCATCCGGACAACGCAGGCATCACCTTCCGGCTCGCCGACCTCTACGCGTCGTCCGGCGAGCCTTTCAAAGCCATCACGCTGCTCCAGCGCAACTTCCGCCCCTTCATCCGTCATGGCGGAACTGGAGTCCCGCGTCGATTCTGGGAGATCCTCTTTCCACTCAAATATTGGGAGTCGATTCGCACGGAGGCCCAGCGGCGACAGATCGATCCCTACCTGATCGCGTCGATCATTCGTCAGGAAAGCGGCTTCGAGCCGACGGCGGTCTCCAACGCCGGGGCGGTCGGAATCATGCAGATCATGCCGCACGAAGCCGAGCGAATCGCTACGGCGGCCGGCATTCAGACTCCGAGTCGCCAGGAGCTATTCGACCCACACACCAATATCGCAATCGGAGTTGCCGAATACGCCCAGAAGCTGTCGGTGATGCGGGGCACTGAGGTCCTGGCAATCGCGGCCTACAATGCTGGTGAGGACGTCGTTGGCAAATGGATTGCTCAAGCGCCACTCGATGATATCGACTTATTCATAGAATCGATTCCGTATAACGAGACGCGGCTCTACGTTAAAAGCGTTACACGGAACCGCTTCGAGTATCGGCGGATATATGAGGGCGTCTCTAGTTCTTCGTAGTTTCAAAGTTCTGGCAGCGACCATTTTCGCAGGGCTCCTCGGCGCGTCAGTCGAGGCGAGCACTACCCAACTCCTCCTCAATCGAGAAACGCATCCTGAAGGCATGATCAGCGGGGTCGTCGACCTCACGGTCAGCCCCGGCTTCGACGATGCACGCGTCACGGTCGTCGTCGACGGGCAGAAGCTCGCGGAGGGACTCCGTTCGCCATATCACCTGACTGTCGATTTCGGTCCGACAGTCGTCGAGCACAAGATCACTGTCATCGCGTATGCCGGCGAAAAGAAGCGCGTCCAGTGGTACGAGACGATCAACCACGGTCACTCTCCGCTGGCGATCCACCTCCAGCCCGTCGATCTCAACAGCCGCGTGTTCGAAGCGTCGGTAACCTCTCCGCAGAACGATCCCGTTCAGGCCGTGCAGTTCTGGGATGCCGGCAAGGTCATCGCAACGCTCGAGTCCCAGCCGTATCGCTTCGCAATCCCGGCTGAGAACTTCGCGCAACAATTCGTGCAGGTCACGGCCAGGACAAAGTCGGGCGACGAAGCGGCCGATTTCTGGTCAGGATCGGGAGACGTGCACGCGGAATCGGTTGAAGTCCGCACCGTTCCGATTTTCGTATCAGTGGTCGACCGCAACGGCATCACCCACGATGATGTCGACCGCTCGCTCTTCCGGATCATCGACAACGGCAGCGAAGGCAAGATCCTCGAGTTCGGCAAGGCGTTCAATCAGAAGATTTCGATCGCGCTGATCGTCGACGCGTCAGCCAGCATGACGTATTCGATGTCCGACGCAGTGAAGGCGGCCGTTACGTTCGTGCGGCACACGCTCAAAGAGGGCGACCGCTGCACGGTGTTCTCGGTTCGCGATACCCCACGCCGCGAGGTTGCCATCACCGCCGACCGGGCGTCGGTAGAGAAGGCCCTCACCAGCATCAAGGCGTCGGGCAGGACTTCGCTCTACGACGCGATCGCCAGCGCGACCCGCGAGTTGCGTGGAGAGAAAGTGCGCAAGGCAATCGTCATTCTGAGCGACGGCGGCGACACTTCGTCCGTCATGTCGTTCGAAGACCTGGATCGCCAGAGCAAAGAGGCGGGGATTCCAGCGAGCCGCAGGAAGTCGACCGTATGAACTATCTCGCCGGCGAGACCGGCGGCTTCCTCGTGACGGCCTCCGCGGATAACCTCCAGGCGAAGTACGGCGACATCGAGAAGGATCTTCGCGCCCAGTACGCGATCCTCTATCAGATCGGCGATCTCGCGAAGCACAACGAGTGGCGCAAGATTCATGTAGTGCTGAATTCGCCGAAACTGACGGCCCGCACAATTCGCGGCTACTTTACGCCCTAGCGTCATCCTGAGCCGCAGAGACGGCGAAGGACCTCGAGTTGCGACGTGGTGCGCATCCTGAGATCCTTCGCTGCGCTCAGGATGACGACCCACCGCAATGACTCCCTAATCGCGCAACTTCGGCGCGAACTGAAGAGCACTCCCTCATTTCAGCGCTTCCTCGAAGCGAAGCGCATCGACATCACCGGACTGGCGCCCGAAGCGCGCGCTCTGACGATCGCAACACTGCAGGAGTCGCTCACCAAACGCATCGCGGTAATCGTTCCGGGTGACGCCGCAATCGACGATTTCGAGTCGGCGCTTCGCCTCTTCCACCGCGAGCCGCGATGCGTTTCCGCGTATCCGAGTCCTTCGCTTTCTCCCTACCAGGAGCTCGCGCCGTCCCTTGGCGTCGTCCGCGAAGAGATTCAAGCGATCGGCAAACTGGTGGCCGCGGAGCTCGACATCCTGATCATTCCGCCGCGCGCGCTCTTCTCGCGGATGCCACCTCCCGATGCATTCTCGAGTCGCCGAATCTCGCTGCAACAGGGCACGGACATCGACGCGCGCCCAATACTCGAACGACTGGTCGAGAACGGATTCATAAGGACCGATCTCGTCGGCGAAGCGGGCGAATTCGCGTTTCGCGGCGGAATACTCGATGTCTTTCCGCCGAACTCCGCAAAACCATTGCGTCTCGAGCTGTTCGGCGACACGATCGAATCGCTGCGGCACTTCGATGTCGAGACGCAGCGATCCGAGGACGTGATCGAGTCCGCGACGATCCTTCCCATGACGCAGTTCCCGATCTCGCGCGAAACGCGCAGCGCAATCGCGCGGCGCTTGTCGCTCGACTTCATGGATCCGCTTTTCAAGCGCGATGTCGCTGAGAAAATCGATCGCCTCAACGAGCACGCAACGTTTCCGGGGATCGAGCACTACGCGGTCGCCGCGACCGAGACGGTCCCCTTCGCCGAATACATTCGCAATTGGGAGGTCGTACTGGTCGAACCCGATCAGATCACGACCAATGTCGCCAAGTTCGAAGCCTTGCTCCGCGCGGAGTACGAAGGGGCGGCGGCGAAAGGAAAGGCCGCCTATCCGCCGGAGAAGCTGACAACGCCGGGCACGGACGTCCTCAACTTCCTCGGCGGCGCACGGCTCGCAATGAGTGAAGTCCATATCGCGACCAGGGAGTACGCCGAGGTGCGGATGCATGCGCCGCAGGTGGATCGGTATACCAATCGGCTGAGCGAATGGGCAGTCGACGTGAAGAAGTCGCGCGACCGGCGGCAGATCTTCTTTACCGCGACCAAGGGCGGACACGAAAAAGTCGAGCGGCTGCTGAAAGAATTCGAGATCCAGCTCGAGATCACGTCTGGTGCGCTCCCGCGCGGCTTCCATTACGACGACATCAACCTCACCGCCTACTCCGAGTGGGATCTCTTCGAACCTCCGACTTCGACGCGCATCGGCGGTCGAAAGCGTGTTGCGGATGCGTTCGCGACCGATCTCCGCGACCTCAAAGTCGGCGACTACATCGTCCACGTCGATCACGGCGTCGGGCGTTTTCACGGCCTGCAGCGAATCCCGTTCGGCGAAACCGAGCGCGAGGTCATGGAGATCGAATACTCCGGCGGCGGCAAGCTGCTGATGCCCATGGAGAACCTCAATCTGATTCAGAAGTACTCGGGCGGAGCCGACAGCCAGCCGAAGCTCGACAAACTCGGCGGCACGGCCTGGGCCCGCACGAAGGATTCCGTCAAGAAAGCGATGCGCGACATGGCCGACGAGCTCCTCAAGCTCTACGCCACGCGCCAGATGGTGCAAGGCCACGCGTTCAGCAAGGACTCGCCGTGGCAGTTCGAGTTCGAAGAGGCATTCGAATTCGAGGAGACTGAAGATCAGGCGGCGGCCATCGATGATGTCAAGTCGGACATGGCGTCGCGCAAGCCGATGGATCGCCTCCTGTGCGGCGACGTCGGATACGGAAAAACCGAAGTCGCGATGCGCGCGGCGTTCAAGGCAATCATGGACGGCAAGCAGGTCGCGATGCTGGCGCCGACAACCATCCTCGCCTATCAGCATTACCGTACATTTCTACGGCGCTTCGCGTCGTTCCCGGTGACGATCGAGCTGCTCACACGGTACTACTCGGCAAAAGAGCAGAAGGAAATCGTGAAGAAACTCGAGACCGGCGAGATCGACATCGTGATCGGCACACATCGCGTCCTCTCGAAGGACATCGCATTCAAAGATCTCGGCCTGCTCGTCATCGATGAGGAACAGCGTTTCGGCGTCGCCCAAAAAGAGCGGCTCAAGCAGATGAAGAAGGCGCTCGATGTGCTGTCGATGTCCGCCACGCCGATTCCGCGAACCCTCAACATGTCGCTGATCGGAATCCGCGACATCTCGGTCATCGAGACGCCGCCGAAGGACCGGCTCGCGATTCAAACCGCGGTGGTGCCGTTCAACGACGACTTCATCCGCGAGGCGCTCGAGTTCGAAACTGGACGCGGCGGCCAGATTTTCGTCGTGCACAACCGCGTGGAATCGATCTACGGCATGAAAGAGTATCTCGAGAAAGTCGTTCCGGGTCTGCGCGTGATCGTCGGTCACGGACAGATGGAGGAGCGTGAGCTGGAGCGCGCGATGCTGGCGTTCATCAGTCGCGAATTCGATGTGCTACTTGCCACGACGATCATCGAAAACGGTATTGATATTCCTGCATGTAATACAATACTTATAAATCACGCTGAGCGCTTCGGGTTGTCACAGCTCTATCAGCTTCGCGGCCGTGTGGGCCGCAGCGACCGGCTGGCCTTCTGCTATTTGCTCGTGCCGAGCGACAAAATCCTGACCAGCGATGCGAGAAAGCGCCTGGCCGCCATCCAGGAGTTCGCCGACCTCGGCGCGGGCTTCCGCATCGCGGCCAAGGACCTCGAGATCCGCGGCTCGGGCAACATCCTCGGCGGCGAGCAATCGGGACAGATCGCGGCCGTCGGATTCGAGATGTACACCAAGCTCCTGGAGGAGGCCATCCGCGAGCTGAAGGGCGAAACGATCGAGGAAGAAGTCGAGACCTCGATGAACCTCGGCGTCGACATCTATATCCCGCACGATTACATCAGCGACGAAAACGTCCGCATGATGTTCTACAAGAAGATCGCCGCCGCCACGACCGACGAGCGGCTCGTTGCAATCGCCAGCGAAATGCGCGACCGGTTCGGCGCGCTGCCCGCGAACGTCGAGCACCTGCTGCGCTTCGTCCGCGTCAAGCGATACGCGCAGCAGCTCGGCGTGCTGTCGATCGTTCGCGAAGGCGCACGCGGAGTGATGAAGATGACGCAGCGCGCGAAAATCGACCCCAACAAGCTGCTGCAGCTGATCAACGACAATCCGCAGGTGAAGTTCACCCCAAACGGAGTGCTTTCTTTCCCGCTCAAAGCGCATGGGCCACAAGTGATCGACGCCATCAACGAGCTGCTGCAGATGATCGCGGCGTAACGCTTGTCATCCCGAGCGTAGCGAGGGACCTGTGCGGATGGGCGGCGCGAAAATGTCGCTCGTCGCACCGACCCTCCGCCCGGGTCCCTCGCTACGCTCGGGATGACATTGATAGGATCGCGGCGTGCGCCGCCGTGTAATCCTCGCGCTTTGCATCGCGACCCTCGCCTGTCATCGCAAGCCGTCGATTCCGGCGGATGTCGTGGCGCGCGTCGGCGATCGCATGATCACGCTCGCCGACTACAAGCGCTATCTCGAACGCAACGCCGGCACGGATTTGTCCCAAGTCGGACCGGAAGTGTCGAGCGCAATGCTCGATCAATATGTTGAGGAGATCATCCTCTCCGAATACGCCGCCGCCCACGGCGTCGAAATCCCGGCCGAGCAGATCGCCTCAGCGGTCCGCAACGATGCTGGCGCAACCGTCATCGAGAAACGCGACGACATGCGGCGCGAAAAACTCATCACGACGATATCGGCAGATGTTCCGGCGGCTTCAGACCTGGAGATTCGCGCCTACTACGATCAGCACGCCGGCGAATTTCGTACCGGCGAGGAAGTGCATGTCCGCCAGATCCTCGTTCACGACGAAGCGGTCGCCGATAACATCGAAGAGAAACTGAAGCACGGTACGCCATTCGAGAAGCTGTCGACCGAGTTCTCGCTCGCGCCGAACGCCAAGAAGGGCGGCGAAATCGGATTCGTCGGCCGCGGACAATTGCCAAAGATGTTCGAGGACGAGATCTTCGCGCTGAAACCTGGCGGCATCAGTAGCGTCATACGAACAGAGTCGAGCTTTCACATTTTCAAAGTCGACGAGCGGAGAGCGCCGGGTGTGGTCGACCTGCAGAGGGCCGCTCCCGTCATTCGGGAAAGACTCAAGGACGAACAGGTCAAGAATCGAATCGCTGAGCTTGTCAGTAAAGCCCGGAAAGAAATGCAGATCGCGGTTTTGACCAAACGGCTTCCCTTCCGCTATTCCGGCGGGCTGACGAAGTCGGAAAACGAATAAAGCCTCCAGCTTCTGGGTTGACGGTGGACGCATGAAAAAAGCTCTGATTTCCCTGGTTCTCCTGGCAGTCGCCTCAACCGCGGCGGCAGCCGAAATCGTCGAAGCCATCGTCATTCGCGTCGGCGATCGCGTCATCACGCGCACGCAGTACCTCAAACGTATGCGCGACGGCCTCGCCGAGATCGATCAGACCGTCCAAGCGGCTGATATCAACGCCCGCAAGGAAGAGTTCAAGAAGAATCTAGCCAACGACTTGATCTCCGAGCTGTTGATCAAGGATCGCGCTGACCGGCTCAACCTGTCGGTGTCGAGCGATGAAATAAAAGATGCGATCGAACGCCTGAAGCAGCAGTACGGTCTCACGACCGACCAGCAGTTCAACGAGTCGCTGCAGAAATCAGGACTCACGCGTGCCGATATGGAAGCGCGCCTGCGCGACACTCTTCTCATGAACAAGGTTTTCGGGCGTGAGCTGCGCGGGCGCGAAGAACTGACCGACAAAGAACTTCGCGAACGCTACGATCGCGAGAAGGAACATTACCGGCTTCCCGAGCGTGCGCGGCTGCGCGAGATCGTCATCCTCAAGCCGGATAACGCCACTGCTCTGGAGCAGGCGCGTCAACACGTCCAGCAGGTCACGGAACAGGCCCGCTCTTCCGCCGACTTCGCGCTGCTCGCGAAGACTGCCTCGCAGGCGCCGACCAAAGACAAAGGCGGCGACCTCGGCGAAGTCGCTCGTGGGGAGCTGCTCCCCGAGCTCGACAAAGCAGTGTTCAACAGTAACGCCGGCGCGATCATCGGTCCGATCGAAGCGAAAACAGCCTGGCACATCCTCAAAGTCGAACAGCGCTTGCCGTCCGAAGTGCCGGCGTTCGAGTCGGTCAAGGACAAGCTCCGCAAAGACGCGAGCGACGATGTCTGGCAACGCGACTACAAGGCCTACATCGATCGGCTGCGCAAGGATGCGTTCATTCAGATCAACGAAGCGAACGTTCCGACGGCCTAACATCTACGCTGGGTAGAGGGCCTTCGCGACCGAGGTATCCTCGGGGTGTGGACGCGATCAAGGCAGCAGTTGACGCAATCCGGCAAGAGAAGCCGCGCAGTGTCGTTGTTCTGACCGGCGCCGGCGTCTCTGCCGACAGCGGGATCCCGACATTTCGCGGCGAGGGCGGTTTGTGGCGCAATTTTCGTGCGGAAGATCTCGCGACACCGGAGGCCTTCGCACGAAATCCGCTGCTGGTCTGGGAATGGTACGAATGGCGACGCTCGATCGTGCGCACTAATGCAGCGCATCGCGCGATTGCGTCTCTTGCTGACGCATTAGTCGTCACGCAGAACGTCGACGGTCTTCACCTTCGCGCCGGGTCGCAGAACGTGATCGAGCTGCACGGCAATCTCTTTCGCGCGCGTTGTGTCAGAGAAGAGATAACTCGGGACGCATCGAATCCATTCGCCGAGCTGCCGCCGCATTGCGAATGCGGCGCGCTCCTGCGGCCGGATGTCGTCTGGTTCGGCGAAATGCTTCCCGAAGGCGCATTCGCGAAAGCCGGAATCGCCGTTCGTGATGCCGATCTCCTGCTCGTAATCGGAACTTCGGGCGTTGTCTTTCCAGCAGCTGGTCTCGTTTCCCTGCACCACGGGCTGTCGATCGAGATCAATCCGCAGCTCAGCGCGATCAGCTCGTCATGCACATTCGCGATCGCAGCCAAAGCGGCCGACGCCACACCGACAATCATCGAGGCAATACGTGCAGGAACTGATCGCTGACCTTCCGCTGGATGACCGGCCGCGCGAAAAGATGCGGCGCCACGGCCCGGAGGGTCTCTCCGACGCCGAGCTGATCTCTCTCCTCCTCGGATCCGGTACTCGCGGGAAGAATGCGATCCAGCTTGCACGAGAACTCCTCCGAGATGGCCTCGGATCGCTCGGAAACAGCAGCGCCGACTGCATGGCGAAGATCTCAGGAGTCGGCCCTGCGAAGGCAACCCGCATCGGCGCGGCCTTCGAGATCGCGCGGCGACTCGCTTCCTCCGAACCGTCCGACGGCGCTCGCTACGATGACGCGATCGTCGCGCGAGCGCTCATCGGCCGCTACGCGCACGAGTCACAAGAACACCTCGGCGCCGTCCTTCTCGATTCACGCCATCGCGTTCTCAAGCAATGCGAGATTTACGTTGGCACGGTGTC
>WNFJ01309458.1_pt8 | contig 10106 bp, 9 predicted proteins | sample 5400461 | NCBI WGS metagenome assembly WNFJ01 (sample SAMN13153349, study PRJNA577476) | soil metagenome | isolation source: 115 cm saprolite on Douglas fir-dominated hillslope | place: USA:California | collected 2013-09-17
GACGGGGTGTGGTATGGTGGAGTCCTCGCTCCCGTAACGGTCGAGTCCCGGAGCGACGGCACCAGAGCCGGCGCGACTCAGGGCAAAGTCTTGAGCCGACCAACCGTCCGGTGTACCGAGGCCGCGCCATCCCGATTCCACGCGGTGTCCTGAACCTTCCGAGGGGGGCTTCGGCCCCCTTCACCAGCCTTACGCGTACCGTCAGTCGCCGTCCTACGCTCGAAACCCCACCTCGCCAAGGCCCGTAAGACGTGCCAGTATGAAGCCTATCCGCAGCAGGGAGGGGCCGTGAGCGCATTCTGGGACACCTGGCGCAAGGAAATCATTCGCGGGTCGGCGTTGTTTTGTGCCGTGCTCGCGATCGGTCTTTTCGTGCACTATGCCGCGGGACGTGTGCGTAACGGGGTGATGAACGAGCTCCCTACGGCGCTGCGCGACTTGCGGAGTGAGTTCGGTCGGGACGACGGTGGCCCAGGTCGCTTGACCGGGGCCAGCTGGACATACCGATCCAAGCTCCCCGCGAAACAGTGGGTGTGGATCCGGAACACACGGGGCTCTGTGACGGTGGAGCCCGCCAAGGGTGATTCGCTGCAGGTTTCCGCCGTGAAGACCTACCGGTCGTCGGACACCGCGAGCGTACGTCTAGTCGCCGTGCCCTATCAGGGCGGCGTTGCCGTCTGCGCCCTGTGGGGCAACGACAGCGCGTGCGCCCCCGGGCATCAGGACATCGAGCTGCGAGGCAGGCGCCACAACGACGTGGCTGTGGACTTTACGGTGCGACTGCCGCGCACCGCCGGTCTAGGCGCTATGACGATGGTGGGGGACGTGCATGTGACGGGGGCGCGTGGCCCCCTGGTGACGACTGCGAAGGGCCCCGTAAAGGCTGAGTCGATGAACGGCGACGTGCGAATCCGTGTGGAGGCGTTCGGTGACACCGGTGGCGTGTCCGCCCGCACGATCAACGGCTCGTTGACCGCCGAGCTCCCGGCGCAACTCGACGCGCAAGTGGAAGCGAACACGGTGAACGGCTCCATTACCACAGACTATCCGCTGACGGTGAACGGTCAGTTCACGGGCCGCCATGTGAAGGGAACGCTCGGGCGGGGCGGGCGCGACGTCCACCTCGAAACCGTGAACGGCTCGATCAAGATGAAGAGAGCAGTCTAGCCACGGCGTCCGGGAAGGTGCGGACGTCGATGGGCTTGGAGAGGTAGCCGTCGAAGCCGGCTGCCAGCGCTTTCTCCCGGTCGCCCGGCATTGCGTGGGCCGTGAGGGCGACCACCTTCCAGGGGTGGTTGCCCTCGATGCGTTTGACATCCCCTAACACGCTGTAACCGTCGCGTCCAGGCAGCTGGATGTCGAGCAGCACGAGAGCGGGGGGCGGTTGCTCCGCCAGCAGTGTAGCGACCAGCGGCTCGCCCGACATGAGGCCGATGACGCGGTGGCCCTTCATGGTCAGCAGAGCCGTGATGAGCTTCAGGTTGTCGGGCTGATCCTCCACGACCACGATCGTTGCCATCAGGCGTGCTCCGGGCGGCTCTCGGCGCGCCGCAGGGTGAACCAGAAGGTGCTGCCCGTGCCAAGCTCCGAGTCCACCCCGATGGTGCCGCCGTGCAGCTCTACGAGTCGCTTGGAGAGCGCGAGCCCGAGGCCTGTTCCTTCGTAGCGGCGGCTCTCGCTCGCGTCGAGCTGCACGAATTCCTGAAACAGTTTGCTCTGGTCCGCGGGGGCGATCCCGATGCCCATATCGGTCACGGCGACACGCACGCGCGCCGTGTCTTCGAGCCGCGCGCTCAGCGTGACGCGGCCGCCATCGGTAGAGAACTTGATGGCGTTGGACAGCAGGTTGAGCAGCACCTGGCGAAGGCGACCCCGGTCGGCCGTCACGACGAGGTGATCCGGTAGTGGCTCGATCACGAGCGTGTGCCGCCGGGCCTCGAGCTGGGCGCGGACGGTGTCCGCGGCGTCCCGGAACAGCACGCCCATCTCCAGCGGCTCGAGGCGCAGCTCCATCCGGCCGGCCGCGATCTTCGAGAGGTCGAGCAGCTCATTGATCAGCTCGAGCAGGTGGCGGCCGTTGCGCGCGATCGTCTCGAGGTAGTCGCGCTGCGTCTCGGTGAGAGGGCTCTCTGGCGCCGCCATCGTCAGGAGCAGGTCGCTGAACCCGATTACGCTGTTGAGGGGTGTGCGCAGCTCGTGCGACACATTCGCGAGGAATTGGTCCTTGAGCTTAGCCGCCTGGTCGAGCTCGGCGTTCAGGCGCGACAGCTCGCGGTGCTGCTCCTCCAGCTCGGCGTTCTGCGACTCGAGGCGCTGCGCGGCGCGGCGTACCTCCACCGCCAGGCGACGCGTATGCTGATGTGCCGATTCGCGCTCGCAGGCGATGGCCAGGTTGGGCGCGGCGTGCTCGAGCGCGACGCGTGCGTCGGCGGACAGCTCCCCCGGCACGGTCGCCACCAGCAGCCCCACCAGCCGACCCTGGGAGCGCAGGGGCGCAAGCGCGAGCCCTCCGCCGGCATCGGCGTCCGCCGTGGCGAGGTATAGCTGCGTCCGTACAGGTTCGGCTGCGGTGCCTGCATAGTAGATGACGGTGACCGCGTCACCCACCAGCTGGCGCACGACGTCGCGCGACAGGGGTCGGGCCGTGGCCCGGCGCACGGCCGTCGGCCCCCATTCGTTGGTGTCGTATTGCGGCTGGTAGAGCGCCAGCGCCGCCGCGTCGATGGCGCCCGCGATCACGTCGAGCGCGGGGCCGAAGCTGCCCCCGGCGCTGGCCTCGCGCGGCGGCGCGTTCAGCGCCGTCAGCAGGCGCCCGACCTGGTCCTGCATCCGCTCACGCCAGGCGAGCGCCGCCGCCATCTGATTCACGCCGTGCGCGATCCTGCCGAACTCCTCGGGCTGGCTCTCGTCGAGGCGTTCGTCGTAGTGGCCCGCCGCCACTCGCTGGAGCGCGCCCACGACGTGGGCGAACGGGGTCGCGAGACGGCGGCGGTTGTACCACAGGCCCACGCCGAGCGCCACGAGCACGATCACGAAGATGACCGTCGTCTGCGCCGCCGCTTGGATCGCGTTGTCGCCGACTTCGGCGGCAAGCTCCCGCATGGCCGCGATCGGCGGCTGCAGCGCGGGGAGAGGCGCGATCCGGGCCAGCTGCTCGAGCCGCTGGCTGAGGTCGATCATGTCGGCCTGGGTGCGTCGGGCGCTCCGCCAAATGGCGATCTGGTCGGCAACGCCGGCGATCGCGATGACGAGGAACGCCGCGGCGAACAGGCGGCTGATGCTCGGAACGGGCGAAGGGCGAACCGGCGATGGATCGGTCATGCGAGCGCTACAAATAGGGGAATGGCGGGCGGCAGGACAAGAGCGGCGGGGGCGCCGCCACGCTGGCGTGGGGCTGTGGCGCGCTGTAAGCTAGCCCCCACATCCCGTGCCCGATCTGCTCGACTCCCTTCGTGAGGCTCTCGCCGACCGCTACGCGGTCGAGCGTGAGCTCGGTCGGGGGGGCATGGCGACGGTGTTCCTCGCGCAGGATCTGAAGCACCATCGGTCGGTCGCGATCAAGGTGCTCCACGCGGAGCTCACCGCGGAGCTCGGCGCCGAGCGCTTCCTGCGCGAGATCGAGATCGCCGCGCGGCTGCAGCATCCCCACATCCTGCCCCTGTACGACTCCGGGGCGGCGGCCGGGTTCCTCTATTACGTGATGCCCTACGTCGAGGGGGAGTCCCTGCGCGACCGCTTGACGCGCGAGAAGCAGCTCCCGCAGGAGGATGCGCTCCGCATCGCCACCGAGGTGGCGGGGGCGCTGGCGTACGCACACAGCCGCGGAGTCGTACATCGGGACATCAAGCCAGAGAACATCATGCTCTCGGGCGGCACGGCCGTAGTGACCGACTTCGGCATCGCGCGCGCCGTGAGCGCGGCGGGCGATGAGCACCACCTCACACAGACCGGGACCATCATCGGCACGCCGGCGTACATGAGCCCCGAGCAGTCCGCGGGAGCGGGTGAGATCGACGGCCGCAGCGACGAATACAGTCTGGCGTGCGTCGTGTACGAGATGCTGGTGGGCGCGCCGCCCTTCACGGGGCCTACCGCGCAGGCGATCATCGCGCGGCACTCGCTGGATATGGTCTCGCCGCCATCGATCGTGCGCGCCACCATCCCCGATGCGGTGGAGGGGGCGATTCTACGCGCGCTCTCGAAGGTGCCGGCCGACCGCTATCCGACCACCGCGCTGTTCGCGGAAGCGCTGAACACGCCGTCCGCAGCGACGGGGGCGTACCGGCGCGCGACGCTCGAGCGCGCCGCTCGCCAGCGCCCCAGGGTGTGGCGTCTCGCGCCGATCGCCGTGGTACTGTCGGCCCGCCCCGGTCGGGGGGCCGCGGTGACCGGGCTCGACCCGCGGCGCATCGCGGTGCTGTATTTCACGGATCAGAGCAGCGGCCATACGCTGGGATATGTCGCGGACGGCCTCACCGAGGCGCTGATCGACGCCTTACGGCCGGTTGGCTCGCTCACGATCGTGTCCAAGAACGGTGTAGCGCCGTATCGCAGCTCCAGCGCGCCGCTCGACAGCGTGGCGCGCGCACTCGGCGTCGGCACGATCGTGCAAGGCGGCGTCGACGAGGTGGGCGGACGCTACCGCGTCTCGGTGAGTCTGATCGACGGGGCGAGCGGCGCCGACCTAGGGACGCGCGCCAGTTTCGACCAGCCAGCGGACGCCGTGCTGGCGATTCGGGACAGCCTCGCCAGCAAGGTGGCCGAGTTTCTTCGGGTGCGGCTGGGCGAGGAGCTGCGGCTGCGTCAGGAGCAGGCGAGCACGCACAGCGTCGCGGCATGGTCACTCGTGCAGCAGGGCGAGCACGCCCGCAAGGATGCCGAGGCCCGGCTCACGCGGGACGATGTGGATGGCGCGTTCTCGGGGTTCGCCCGCGCCGATTCGTTGCTGGCCCTCGCCGAACGAGCGGACCCATCGTGGGCCGAGCCCGTGACGCAACGTGGCTGGCTTGCATACCGTCGCGCCCGTCTGGCGGGAGACCGCAAGGCGCTCGTTCACTGGGGGGAGGTGGCCGGGGGACACGCGGAGCGCGCCTTGACCCTGGCGCCGAACGACGCGCGCGCGCTGGAGTTGCGAGGTACCGTCCGTTACCTCAGCTGGCTGCAGGAGCTCGCTCCGGATCCGGGCGCGCTGCCGAAGTTGCTGGCCGCGGCGAAGCAGGATCTCGAGGCGGCGATCCAGACCGATCCGTCGCTCGCGAGCGGGTACAGCACGCTGAGCCACCTGTATTATCAGACCGAGGACGTGCCCCTCGCGGTGCTGACGGCGCGCAAGGCGTACGAAGAAGATGCCTATCTCGCCGTCGCGCCCGACGTGCTGGCTCGTCTCTTCTTCGGGTCGTAGCGCGGCGGTTCGCCGGCGACTTCCGGTTCCCGGAGTGCCGGCTGTGGCTCATGACGACGCCCGGCGCACAGCCGGATCCGCCCGCCACATGGCGCTTGCTCGCGCAGATTGACTCACTCACGCCGGCGCCCCGCAAGGCGCTCGAGCACCATCGGGCCGAAACCATCGTGGGCGTCGCGCTGGCACGCGCCGGGCTGGCCGACAGCGCGCGTCACGTGTTACTGCGCGCCCGTGCGGATCGGGACGTGGATGCGACTCAAGAGATCCTGTCGATCGAAGCATTCGCTCGCACGATCCTCGGCGACCGCGATCAGGCGATCGCCCTGCTGCAGCGCTACATCGCCGCCAACCCCACCCACGCGTTCACACGCGGCGGGGACATCTCCTGGTGGTGGCGCGACCTGAAGTCCGATCCGCGCTTCGTTCAGTTGACGGAAGCCAAGCGCAAACTGTAGCAGTTGTGTTACAAACCTCCGTTCTTACGTCGAGGGTCCCGGCGGCAACAAGGAGGCGCAGATCTTGCCCCATCGGCCCCTCCAGAGTCCGGATTGCCGTCCCCGACGCCTGAAGGAGCCGAGCTATGAAGCGCATCGTCCTTTTGCCCATCACCTGCGCCCTGGTCGTTGCGTGTCAGGACCAGCGCACTCCGACCGCTGTGAAACCTCCTTCATTCCAACTCGTCGAGGCCGGACACGATCACTTCTTCTTCTTGCCACCGATCGTTCCTCAGCGGACGTTCTCGGGGACGTTCAATCCGGCGCTCAAGCCGGTCGTCGTGATTTGCCAGCTCGACGTGGGGCCAGCCCCGCTGAACACCCCAATTGGTTGTGCTGCGGCTCCTCCAGTCGTCGTCTTGGCGGTCGAGGCCGACGTGGCGGGCCAGCAGTACAAGGTGAACTGGGACACGAAGCAGTCGGGAATCAATCCTGACTTGTTCTACCGCATTCAGGTGTTCGGGGGCGCCGGTCAGCGCGATCCCCTGGGTTTTGCCGACGTGGATCCCGTGAACAACGGGAGCGGGCTGAAGAACGTGAATACGAACGAGTATATCGGCCTCGTGGACGGGCGGACCCTGCCGATCAAGTTCCGGATCGAGCGGGGCGCCTTCGGGACGAATTGCACAAGCGATTGTGCGGAAACCAGCGTCCCCGGTACTGGTGGCGTCGTGGTAACCAACACGGGCTTCGCGGGAGCATTGTTCCCGTCAGGGTGGCTGCCGGCGGGATTCACCGATGTGGTCGTGACGATCGAGCGGGTGAATCTGGCGAGCCTCGATGCCAGCTGCATCCCCCTCAGCCAGCCACAAGCGGAGGGATGCTATCGTTTCAGAACTTTCCCCGACGTCGGCAACTTCGCAGGTGAAACACCCGTCACGGTCGGCATTTGCGTGGAAATCGAGCACATCGCACAGCACGACGCCGCCCAGTTGTTCAAGGTTGAAGAGTTCTTCGGCGAAGGGATCACCCTGGGAGCGGTCACCGCGCTCGAGAATGCACCCGCGACATTCGTCTCGTGTTCAGGGTTTGCCTCCGCGGCTTCCCGGCCCGGTCCCTTTGCGGATGTGGCCCGTGCGTTGCGTCGACTGGGAACGTGGTTCGCACCTTCGTCCGCCTACGCGGCGCACGTCGGCGTAGGAGGTCTGACCGGCTCGTTCAGCCGCATCGGCTGGATGCTGCCGACGACGATCAATTTCGATTCCACGCCGGGCTCGCAGCCGGAAGCGATCCCATCCGGCACGCAGGTGAACAACACGTACGAAGGCCTCGTGACTTTCACCCGCGTGAGCGGCGGAGAGGGCTGCGGCAGCGGCACGAGCGTCTTCGCGACCAATGGAGACGGGTCGTTGGCCACGAACGCCGTCAGTGTATGCTCTGGTTCGCCGGCGTTCCGCGCGGCTAACGACGGGATCATCCAGGCAGACTTCAACGCGAGAGCGTCCAAGGTATGCATCGATGTCAAGCCGGGCGACCCAGGATCGACGGGGTTCCTCTCGGTGTGGGATGGAGAAGTGACGCTCCAGACAGTGACGTCGGCTCCTGACGTAGCCCAGGTGCTGTGCGTTGAGTCGGCTGGTCCGGGCGCGCCGGGCATCCTCCACGTTCGGTTCGCCGGCTCGGCGGCGACCCGCGCCGTCTTCGACAACCTGCCGTTCACCACCGCGCCCGCGAGCGACTGACGGCTGAACGACCGATTCGTACAAGGGCGGCACGGTGAGTGCCGCCCTTCGTGTTTCGACGCTAGTTTCCCCTCGTGCGCCCCTCCAAACTCGGCATCATCGGCCTCGGTGCCATCGGCGGCTCGCTTGCCCTCCAGGCGAAGCGGGCCGGCGTCGCCACGGTGCTCGGCTGGTCGCCCGAGCCCGCGGAGCGGGTGGCCGCGGCACGCCAGGGCGCGCTCGACGACGCACCGCCCCGCGCGGCGGACGTGGCGCGCGCGGTCGAGCTGCTCGTGCTGGCCGCGCCACCGGCCGCCAACCTCGAGCTGCTCGGCGCCCTCAAGCCACACGTCGGCGCGGGCGCACTGATCACCGATGTCGCGTCGGTAAAGCGGGCGATCGTCGCCAAGGCGGAAGCCCTTGGGATCGGAAGCCGCTTTGCCGGCGGCCACCCCCTGGCCGGCACCCATGCACACGGTTTCGCCGCCGCGCGGGTCGATTTGTTCAAGGGCGCGACCGTGTACATCACCGCCACGCGCGACGGGGACGGCGCGGCCCGCGAGGTGTCGCACTTTTGGGAGAGCGTGCTGGACGCTCATCCGGTGCGCATCGACGCGGCGCAGCACGACCACCAGCTGGCGCTCACGAGCCATCTGCCGCAGGCCATGGCATCGCTGCTCGCCAACGTCTTCGCGCTGGCCGCGCCCCCGGGCGCGACGTTCGGGCCCGGGGCGCGCGATACCACCCGCCTCGCGTCGAGCGAGCCGGGGCTCTGGTCCGAGATCCTGCTCATGAACCGGGACGAAATACTGCCGGTGCTCCGCGCCCTCGAGGAGCCATTGGGCGAGCTCGAGCGCGCCCTCGAGACGGGGAACGCCCCGGCCCTGACCGCGTGGCTCAGCCGCGCGGCCCGGTGGCGCCGGCAGGCGGAAGCGTGAAGGTACGAGGCGTCGTCCGGCCGCCGGGCGACAAGAGCATCTCACACCGCGCCGTGATGCTGGCGGGGCTCGCTCGCGGCACGAGCCAGCTCGAAGGCCTGCTGACCGGCGCGGACGTCAAGAGCACCGCACGAGTCCTGCGCCAGCTGGGAGCGGACATCTCGTCCATCCGCGACGGCTCCACCGTGACGGTCCAGGCCTCCCGCATCTCGCGACCCGCGTCTCGCCTCAACTGCGGGAATTCCGGCACGACGGCGCGGCTCATGCTCGGCATCCTCGCGGGTCAGCGCTTCGCGGCGACGCTCACCGGAGACGCCTCATTGCGCCGCCGCCCAATGCGGCGGGTCACGGAGCCGCTGCGCGCCATGGGGGCGGAAATCCAGGAACGGGGCGGAGACGCGCTGCCCCTCACCATCCGGGGCGGCCGGCTCCGCCCGCTTACTTACACGACGCCAGTCGCGAGCGCGCAGATCAAGAGCGCCCTGCTGTTGGCGGGACTCACAGGGAGGGTCGCGGTCACGATTCGCGAGCCGTATCGCTCACGCGATCACACCGAGCGGCTGTTTGTGCATCTGGGATTGGGGCTGCACGAGCGCCAGGGAGCGATCGTATACCAGCCATCCGGTCGCTCCGACCTTCCCCCGTTCCGCCTTTCTATCCCCGGTGACGCCTCGTCGGCGGCGTTCCTGGTCGCGGCCGCCGTGCTCGCCGAAGGCGGCGAGCTGGTGATCGAGAATGTCGGCGTCAACCCGACCCGCACGGGATTCCTGGTAGTCCTCGGGCGCATGGGCGCGCGGGTGGAGCGGGTGAACCTGCGGGACCAGGGCGGCGAGCCGGTGGCCGATCTCGTGGCTCGCCCGGCGGCGCTGGGCGGGACGGAAGTGAGCGCCGCTGAGGTGCCGACGCTGGTGGACGAGGGGCCGGTGCTCGCCGTCCTGGCGAGCCGGGCCAGGGAGTGAGACGGTGTTCCGCGAGGTGGGCGAGCTTCGGGTGAAGGAAAGCAACCGGCTCGAGCTCATCGCGGCCAACCTGCGGGCGGTGGGCGCGGAGGCGGAAGCCCGCGGCAATGACCTGTTCGTGTGCGGCACGAAGCGACCCCCGCGCGGCCGGATCGACACGGCGCGCGATCATCGCTTGGCCATGGCGTTCGCGGTGCTCGGGACCGTGCCGGGGGCGGACGTCCGGCTGTCGGAACGGCGCTCGGTGGCCATCAGTTATCCCCGGTTCTTCCACGACCTGCGGAGCCTTCAGGAGACGTGACCCTCCGAGTGATCGCGATCGACGGCCCGGCGGCGTCAGGAAAGAGCTCGACGGCGTCGCTGGTCGCACGCCGGCTGGGATGGGCGCACCTGGACTCGGGGGCGCTGTACCGGGCGATTACGCTGGCGGTGCTCGACAACATCGGCGAGCGGGGAGCCGGGAGCGGTTCCCCCTGGTCCGCCCAACAGATCGTGGCGCTCGCCGAAGGCTTACCGGTGCGGTTGGTGCTCGTGGACGACGTGTTCCGCCCTGAGGTGGCGGGCGTGGACGTAGCGCAGGCGATCCGCTCCGAGCGAGTCACGCAACGGGTCTCCGAGCTCGCCGCCATCCCCGAGGTGCGCCACTGGGTGAA
>WNFJ01074300.1_pt3 | contig 10105 bp, 11 predicted proteins | sample 5400461 | NCBI WGS metagenome assembly WNFJ01 (sample SAMN13153349, study PRJNA577476) | soil metagenome | isolation source: 115 cm saprolite on Douglas fir-dominated hillslope | place: USA:California | collected 2013-09-17
CGTTCACGCCATAACTTTTCAGCCAGTAGAAGGTTTGTCCGGTATTGGCGTAGATACTCATCAGCGCCACGACATCGGCGCCCTTGCTGCGCGCCACCAGCATGGTCGCGAGGTCGGCGATCCCAAACGGCGAGCCGCCGGAGCCTACCTTCAGTGCCGAGACTCCGGAGCCCTTGCCGACCTCGATGTTAAGATCGATGCCGGCCTTCTCATACCAGCCTTGCGCCTTGGCGTAATAGAACGGCGAATGGTCGGCGGTCGGCGTCCAGTTCAAAGCCAGATTGACGGACTCGGCGGCATTGGAGGGAACAGCCGGCGCGACAAGCGCGAGTGCCAATCCCGCGATCTTCAGACACTTCATGGCAGCTCTCCTCGCTTGCGCCTCGTTTGCGGCTGGCTCGTAACCGCCGGCCTTGTCGTTGCACGTCGTTGCGTTTACCAATGCAACAAGGGACGGGACGAATTGTCAACTGTCTGGTTGGAAATGCCTAGACGACGGTCAAATACAAAGCCGCAGCGGCGCGATCCGGTCGCGACGCGGAAGAAGCTGCTGACGGCGGCACGGCGGGAATTTGCAAACAGCGGCCTCGCCGGCGCTAGGGTCGATGAAATCGCGGCGCGTGCCGGCGTCAACAAGCAACTCGTCTATCACTATTTCGGCGACAAGGATGCGCTCTACCTTGCGGTACTGGAATGGGTATACGAGGAAATCCGCGCCCAGGAGCGGAAGCTCAACCTCGAAGGACTGCCTCCCGAACAGGCCATCAAGAAGCTGATCGAGAGCTCCTTCGACCACCTCGCATTGCATCCCGATTTCATCGTGCTGCTCAATGATGAAAACCGCAATGGCGCCAGACACGTACGCGCCTCACTCAAGATCGAGGACATGCATTCGCCGCTGGTCAGCATGGTCTCCAAGATTCTCAAGGAGGGCGTGCGGGCCGGAACCTTTCGCAAGGGTATCAACCCGGTGCATCTCTACATTTCGATCGCGGGCCTCAGCTACTTCTTCTTCTCCAACACGCCGACCTTGTCGGCGATCTTCGGCAAGGACCTGTCGAGCGCCGCCGCCAAGCGAGCCCGCCGCAAACATGTGGTCGATCTGGTGATCCAGGCGCTGCGGCCTTGACGACTTTATCAACCAGATGGTTGAAAGATTTAGAGGAACACGATAGATTGGGTCGATCTGCTCTCGCTAACAAGCCGGAGCGAAACTGGGAGCATGCGGTGCCTGGCGACGGAATGCGCTCAGTCCGGTCCTTTGCGATCATCCTGATCGTGCATCTCGCCGTGATCGTGCTCTGGCAGGTTCTGGTCGACGCCTTCCACGTGCCGAAATTCATCCTGCCCTCGCCGCTTGCCACGCTCGCAACATTGACCTCGGCGAAATATGCGTGGCTTTCCAACCTCGTCGTCACAGCCGTGGAAATCCTCGGCGGCTTCGCGCTCGGGGCCTTTGTCGGCGTGACGCTGGCGGTGCTGTTCTGCTGGTCGCCGCTGATAAGCCTCTTGTTGCTGCCGCTGTTCGTCACGCTGAACATGATTCCCAAGGTGGCGCTCGGTCCGCTGTTCATCGTCTGGTTCAGCTACGGCATCTTTCCGAACATCCTGATCGCCTTCAGCATCTGCTTTTTCCCCATCCTGCTGACGACCGCGCGCGGGTTGAGCGAAGTCGAACCCGACCTATTGGACCTCGTGAAATCGCTGCGCGGATCGCGCTGGACATTGTTTCGCAAGATCCAGCTGCCGGGCGCGTTGCCTTACGTGTTTTCCGGCATGAAGGTCGGCGCCATTCTTGCGGTCGCAGGTGCGATCGTCGGGGAGTTCATCGCGTCGGAACGCGGACTCGGCTATCTGATGATCCAGGTGCAGTCCTCGCTCGACACGCCCGCGATGGTGATGGCGGTCGTGCTTTTGACGTTGCTGGGGGTTGCGCTTTACGGCCTTGTGCTTGGCCTCGAACGGCTGCTCGTGGTCAGGGACGTACGGCTGCAATGAAAAATCAGGGAAGAAATATGCTGCTCACGCGCGACAATCTGCCAGACACCATTTCCGATATCGCAGCCCTTGATGAGTTGCTGTGCCGGCCGAGCCAGGCGCTGATCGACGATCTCCAAAAAGTCGACGGCGACATCATGATCCTCGGCGTCGCCGGCAAGATGGGGCCGACGCTCGCCGGCCTCGCCAAGGCCGCCCTGCCCCGTTGCGCGCTTCAGTGACGCGAGCGTGAAAACGTGGCTAGAGGCCCGCGGCATTGAAACGCTTAGTTGCGATCTGCTCGATGAGGCCGCCATCAAGGCGCTGCCGAAGCTGCCCAACATCGTCTTCATGGCCGGACGCAAGTTCGGGGCGGAAGGCGATCTGTCGCTGACCTGGGCGATGAATGCGCACGTCCCCGCCCTGGTCGCGCAAGCCTTTGCGGACTCGCGGATCGTGGCATTTTCGACCGGCTGCGTCTATCCGTTCGTGCCGGTTAACGGAAAGGGCGCCGATGAAAGTCTTGCGCCCAATCCACCCGGCGAATACGCGCAATCCTGCGTCGGCCGTGAGCGCATGTTCGAGTATTTCTCGCGCAAATTTGCAACGCCCGGCCGATTGTTCCGGCTGAACTACGCAATCGACATGCGGTACGGCGTGCTGCACGACATCGCGAAGAAGATACTTCAGAGCAAGCCGATCGACGTGAGCCTCGGCCACGTCAATTTCATCTGGCAAGGCGATGCCTCGGCGCAGGCGCTGCGCTGCCTCGCGCATTGCGACACGCCGACCTCGCCGATCAATGTCAGCGGTCATGAAATCCTCTCGGTGCGCGATCTCGCGGCAAAATTCGGCGCGCTGCTCGGCCGCGAGCCCATTATTGTCGGCACCGAGGAGCCGACGGCCTGGCTCACCGACACCTCGCAGGCGGTCAAACTGTTCGGCTTGCCGATCGCCGATACCAACCAGCTGATCGCCTGGACCGCGGACTGGGTCGCCCGCTCAATGCCCAGCCTAGGCAAGCCCACCAAATACGAAGTGCGCGATGGCCGATACTGATCATATCGCCATCGTCCGGCTCGGTCCGGACGACGCGCTCGCCGGGCTTGCGCTATCAGCGGAGGCGCACTGGAACCAGAACGAGGCCGACTGGCGTTTTTTCCTCGGTAAGGGAATCGTGTCCGGCGTCCGCGACCATGACGGCCACCTGATTGCCAGCGCAGCGCTGCTGCCCTACCCGTCCGGCAATGCCTGGATCAGCATGGTGCTGGTAACCGCGAGCTGGCGCCGCCGCGGCCTTGCGACCAGACTGGTCGATGCGTGCCTCGATACCGCGGCGAAGCAGGGCCTCACCCCCTGGCTCGATGCGACGCCGGCGGGCGCCACGGTCTATGGCCCGTTGGGTTTTGCGCCGACGCTGCAGCTGCGGCGGTTGCGGCTTGACAATGCGATGTCAACGAAAGCTGAAGCGCCCCCGTCGCTATCGCCCTGCGGTATCGAAATATTCACCGCGCAGGACCGTCTCGCCATGGGCTTCGATCGCATCACCTTGCTCAGGGAAATCAGCGGACGTTCGGGCTCCCGGCTGCTGTCGAGCGGCGAAGCGCTTGCGCTCGTCCGCGACGGCTGGAAAGCGCGGCATGTCGGTCCGTTGTTTGCGGATGGTCCAGATCGCGCGCTTGCCATGGTCAATGAGATCGTTCGATCCGAAACCGGACCTTTGCTGATCGACGCCGTCGCCAGCCAGGAAGAATTTATCAAAGGCCTCACAAGCTCCGGCTGGACCATCGAGCGGCCGTTTCAGCGCATGCGATTCGGCGGTGCTGCCGTCCTGCCTGCGAAACTGCCGTTCGCCGTTGCCGGCCCCGAATATGGATAAGGATTGGCGCCATGCATCATAGCGAAATGAAATCCGACGTGCGGCGCCTGATTGCCGATGGCACGGTACTTCCGGCGCACCCGCTGGCGCTCGATGCCAGCCGCAAGCTCGACACCGTCCATCAGCGGGCGCTGACGCGCTATTACATCGACGCCGGCGCCGGCGGCCTTGCGGTCGGCGTCCACACCACGCAGTTCGCCATCAGAGATGTCGGCCTCTACAAGCCGGTGCTGGAACTGGCCGCGCAGACGGCGGCTGACTGGACCAGGCGGCCGCTGGCACTGGTCGCAGGCCTGGCCGGTCCGACGCAGCAGGCCATCACTGAAGCAAAGACTGCGCTCGGCATCGGCTATCACGCGGGACTGCTCAGTCTCGCCGCGATGAAATCCGCATCGGAAGACGAAATCATCGCCCATTGCGCGGCGGTGGCGCGCGAAATTCCGCTGGTCGGGTTTTATCTGCAGCCGGCGGTCGGCGGGGTCATCCTCAGCGCGGATTTCTGGCGGCGCTTCGCGGCGATCGACAATGTCATCGCCATCAAGATCGCGCCGTTCAATCGCTACCGCACCCTCGACGTGTTGCGCGGTGTAGCCGCCGCCGGCGCGCTCGATCGTGTGGCGCTCTATACCGGCAACGACGACCATATCCTGCTCGATCTCACGCTGCCGTTCGATCTGCGCGATCGCGGCATCACGACAAGGACGTATTTCCGCGGCGGCCTGCTCGGCCACTGGTCGGTGTGGACCGCGAGCGCCATAAAACAATTCGAGATGTGCCGTGCCGCGCGGCACAAGGACACGGTGCCGGCCGATCTCCTGGCGCTGGACGCCCGCGTCACCGACTGCAACAGCGCATTCTTCGACGTCGCCAATAATTTCCACGGCTGCATCGCCGGCTGTCACGAGATCCTGCGGCGGCAGGGCCTCTTACAGGGAATTTGGTGTCTCGATCCGGCCGAGGGCTTAAGCCCCGGCCAGATGCAGGAGATCGACCGAGTCTGCCGTGAGCATGCCGATCTAAGCGACGACGATTTCGTTGCCGCTAACTTACAGAAATGGCTCGCATGACGACGCCTGGGGAGCCCTTCATTCGTCTGCGCAATGTCCGCAAGGTTTATCGTTCGCAAGGCGCCGAATTTCTCGCGGTCTCCGACGTCACGATGGACGTGCAGGAAGGTGAGCTGATCTCTCTGGTCGGCCCGTCCGGCTGCGGCAAGACAACCGTGCTGAAAATACTTGCCGGGCTTCACGACGCCGACGGCGGCACCATCCAAATCGGCAATGCGCGCACGCCGTTCGACCCCGCGCGCGACATCGGCATGGTGTTTCAGCAGGCGCTGCTTTTGAAATGGCGAACCGTGCTCGACAACGTGTTGCTGCCTGCCGAGATCGTCGGTTTGCCGATGAAGGCCGCTCGCGCCCGGGCGCGCGATCTTCTCAACCTGGTCGGGCTTGCCGGCTATGAGGACAAGTATCCGCAGCAATTGTCGGGCGGCATGCAGCAGCGCACCGCGATCGCCCGCGCCTTCATCCACGATCCAAAACTGATCCTGATGGATGAGCCGTTTGGCGCGCTCGACGCGCTGACCCGGGAGCAGATGAACCTGGAGATGCTGCGGATCTGGCGCGAAAGCGGCAAGACCATCATCTTTGTCACGCACAGCATTCAGGAGGCGGTATTCCTCGCCTCGCATTGCGCCGTTCTCACCGCGGGGCCCGCGCGGATGGCGGAATATTTCCCGATCGATCTGCCGTTTCCGCGCGCGCTGCCGATCAAGACCACAGACGAATTCGGCGCCTATGCGCGGCGGATTTATGGGAGCCTGGGGCTTGGTGCGAGCGCGTAGCAGCCATGGCCTCGTGGTTCGAGACACGCGGCGTTGCCGCGCTCCTCACCATGAGGGTTTAAGACGAGACCCCGGTATGGCCCCTCATCCTGAGGAGCGGCGTCTTCGCCGCGTCTCGAAGGATGAAGCCACCGAACTGGAAAATGGTCTAATGCATCCCCAGCAAGTTCGGGAGAAAGAGCGTCAATCCCGGCCAATAGGTGACGATCACCAGGAACACCAACATGGTGAGCAGCCACGGCATGACGGCCATAGCCAGATCGGTGATCCGCATGCCGGCAATCATCGATGCGACGTAAAGGTTGAGGCCAACCGGGGGGTGGCAGAGCCCCACCTCCATATTGACGTCGATCACGATGCCGAAGTGGACGAGATCGATGCCGAGCCGCTTCGCCGCCGGCGCCAGAATCGGAGCCATAATCAGGATGATCGACGTCGGCTCCATGAAGTTGCCGGCCAGCAACAGCAATATGTTGACGAGCAGAAGAAACCCGACCCAGCCAAGATCCTGAGCCGTGATCCAATCGGCGAGGGCTGACGGAATATTCTCATTGCTGAGGACAAAGGAAAACAACACCGCATTGGTCACGATATACAGCAGCATCGCGCTGGTGTTCGCGGCCCTCAGCAACACCCGCGGCACATCCTTGAACTTGAGAGCCTTGTACACGAAGACTGAAATGAAGAATGAATAGACGGCTGCCATGGCGGCGGCTTCGGTCGCGGTGAACAGGCCGCTATAGATGCCGCCGATGATGATGACGACCAGCATCAGGCCCCAGATGCTTTCCCGGAACGCGTACCAGGTCTCGCCCCAACTCGCCTTCTTCATTCGCGGATAGTTTCGTTTCCTGGCCAAATACCAGGTCACCACACACAGCATGGCGGTCAGCAGGGAGCCGGGCAGCAAACCGGCGACAAATAGTGCGCCGATCGATGTGCCCGTGGAGATGGCGTAGATGATTTTCGGGATCGACGGCAGCATCAGGATGCCGAGCGAGCCGGCAACCGTGATGATGCCAGCGCCGAATCGCATCGGATAGCCATTCCGTACCATCTCTGGCAGGACGATCGCCCCGACAGCGGCGACGGTGGCGACGCTCGACCCGCAAACAAGCGCAAACATCGAGCATGCCACGATTCCGGCGAGTCCCAGTCCGCCGTGCCAATGCCCGATGAGGGATGTCGCGAAGTTGATCATCCGCCGCGCGACACCGCCATGGGTCAGAAAATTGCCGGCCAGGATGAAGAACGGGATCGCCATGATCTCGAAGCTCTCGATGCCGGTGAACAGCTTCATCGACACCGCTTCAATGGGAACCGTCGTCAGCGTGAACAGGAACGTGAGCACGGTGAGACCGAGCGCGATCGAAACCGGGATACCGGTGAGCATCAGCGCGATCAGCAGCGCGAAGATGGTGGCCGCGCGCAAGGCCTGCGGCATGACGATGATGCCGGCCTTGTCGCCCAGGCAGACCGCCAGAATCAATATCGGCGCCATGATCAGGATCAGTCCCAGCGGGCTCGCCTTGCTCGGGTCCTCGTTGGGATCGGCCGGCGCCGGGTGCAGCGCCGGGGCTGTTACTTCAACGCCCTCGACCTGCGCTTCATTGTGGTGCGGCAGTTCGCCCGTCCAATAATAAAACCAGGCAACCTGCAGGAAGCGGAAACACATCAGGCCTGAGCCAACGGGGATCGCGAGGTAGACAATCCACATCGGCGCTTCGAGATCGTTCGATTGCTGGCCGGTCTTGAACATCTCGGCTACGAACGAGCCACCGAATGTCGCGATCATTCCGGTGAAAAACGCACCGCACAACAAACTGAACAGGATTACCTGTTTGCGCGAGCGCGCCGGCACCCGGTTGACGAGCAGGTCGACGCCGACATGGATGCCGGTGCGCACGCCGTACGCGGCGCCGAACTTGGCCATCCAGATGAACATGTAGATGCAGAGCTCCTGCGCCCACGAGACATCGAGGGCGGCAAGCCACAAATAGATTTCCTTGAGAATCCCGGGCAGGATCGGCACGCCGCGTGCGGCCGCCCATTTCGACAGATCGATCGAGACGCCGGTCCCGTACCGATGCAGCACGGCGGCGAAGATCAGCGCGGTCGCCGCCGCGATGAGGGTGGCGATCAGCCACTCTTCCAAATGGTCGAGCGCTCGGTTGAGCACTTTAAACACGCTAAGTCCCCCCGTCTCAGACCGAAACGGCCGGGAGTGCGATCACTCCCGACCGTTTTGTTGTTGTTGTTATGCTAAAGGCCGGCCGTCAGTTCATCTTGATGTCGAGTTCCTTGGCGATCAGGTCGAGCACCTCTTGCCCGACGCGGCCCTTGGCCCATGCATAGGTCGGCTGCATCGCCTGTTGCCAGGCCTTGCGCTGATCATCGGTCAGATAGTGCAACGTTACCTTGCCAGACTTCTTGATCTCGGCGAGGGCATCCTCATTCTCCTTGACCGCGATCGAGTTGGTGTAGTCCGTCGCCTCGTCCATCGCCTTGTCGAGCTGTTTGCGGATGTCGGGCGGCAATCCGGTGGTAGGAGACCGTGATGTCCTTCTGCACTTCATAAAACTTCTGCGTCAGATAATTGGACGGCGTATTCTCGCAGCCGTCGACCACGCCGGTCTGCAGGGCCTGATAGACTTCCGAGAACGCCATGATCTGCGGGATCGAGCCGACGTCGCGGAAATACCGGTCGGCAATCTTGGAGCCGGAGATGCGGACCTTGAGGCCCTGGAAATCAGCCGGCATCAACAACGGACGGTTGGCCGAGGTCATGTGGAAGCCATTGTCCCAATAGGCGAGGCCGCTGATGCCCTTGGACTCGAGTTTCTGGAACAGCCATTTGCCGACCGGCCCCTTCATGGCCTTGTCGTAGGTCGCTTCATCCTTGAACAGCCACGGCAAATCCAGCGCCTCGAATTCCTTGGCGCCGAGCGGCGCGAATTTCGCAGTCGAGGGCGCGAGCATCTGCACCGAGCCGAGCTGTAGCGCCTCGATCTCTTCCTTGTCCTTGTATAGCGAGGAGTTGGGATAGACCTCGATCCTGACCTTGCCGTCGGTATATTTCTCGGCGAGCTCCTTGAACTTGAGCGCGCCCTTGCCTTTCGGGGTGTCGTTGGCGACGACATGGCTGAATTTGACGATAATCGGGCTCTGCGCCAGGGCGGCGCCTGGAGCCATGCAAACGGCAGCTGCCAGCCCAGCGAGAATCAACCTGCGCATAAACTCTCCTCCCAATTGACACGGAAACCGATTTTTTTTGGTTTTCCGGTGCTTTGTTGTGGCAACAAACCGTTGGTCGAGCAACTAGACCTAAGCCGAATTGGCGAGGCCCGGCATCCGACCGAATTGACGGTTGTATAGCCAGATTTTCAAGCGAACTGCAGCGGTCATTTGCCACAGACGCGGCGCGGCCCTGGAGTAGGTCGGCATCAGGCTTTGCGCTGAGCGACCATGAACAGCCGCCGGAACGGGAAAAGCGTCTGGCCCGCCGAATTCCGCGGGTAGGCCTTCGCAACGCGCTCGCCGTAAGCCGCCTCGAAGGCTGCCTTATCTTGACCCTGAAGGGCATCCAGATATCGCGTCAGCCAGGTACCCTTGGTCCATTCCCTGACCGGATTCTCGCCTTCCAGAACCTGCAGATACTCCGTCTCCCAGATATCGACGTTTTCGGAGTGCGGCGCCAGCAGGCTGTGATAAAATCCGGGCACCTCGACCGGTGGTGGCGTCACGAGATGCTCGAGTTGGCTGCGCCACGGCCCGTTCAGGGCGGTTTCCGCGATCAGCAAATGCGAAGGGGCACCGAAATTGCGCGGCATCTGCGCCGCGAGGATGCCGCCCGGCTCGACTTTTTCCATCAACGAAGGAAACAGCCTGGCATGATCAGGCAGCCAGTGCAGCGCCGCATTGGAGTAAATCAGGTCATATTTGTGCGCAGGGTGCCATGACCCCAAATCCTGATGCAGCCATTCGACCTCGGGTGCCGCCTTTTTTCCGGCAGCGACCATTTCGACCGAGCCTTCAACGCCGACGACAACGGCGTCCGGCCATCTCTCCTTGATCAACTTGGTGACGTTGCCGGCCCCAGCGCCAAGGTCGGCAACGCTCCGGACCGGGAAATCCGGAATCCGCATCAAAAGATCGACCGCGGGTCTAAGTCTGTGCCCGGAAAATTTCAGATATTGCTGCGGATTCCATACCATCGTTTTTTCTTCTTCCTTTGCGCGACCGCAGGGGTATTAGATTTGGCGCCATAGCAGACCAAATCCATCCTAACATGCGTGCATGTTGTTAACAGAAAGAAAGCTTTCAAACATGGACCTCGATCTTAAGTCCAAGACCGCCGTCGTGACCGGAGCCAGCATCGGGATCGGCCGCGCCATAGCGAAGGG
>WNFJ01126817.1_pt1 | contig 10105 bp, 14 predicted proteins | sample 5400461 | NCBI WGS metagenome assembly WNFJ01 (sample SAMN13153349, study PRJNA577476) | soil metagenome | isolation source: 115 cm saprolite on Douglas fir-dominated hillslope | place: USA:California | collected 2013-09-17
CTCTACCGGATGGTGCTGCGGCGGGTGCCCGCGGAGGCGGCGCACCACGCGGCGTTCGGGCTGATCCGCGCGGTCGCGGCCGTGCCGGGGGCGGCGTCGCTGCTGCGGCGGCGGCTGGGGCCGCGCGACCCCGTGCTGCGGGTGCGGGCGCTGGGGCTCGACTTTCCCGGGCCGCTGGGGCTGGCGGCCGGGTTCGACAAGGACGCGCGGGGGACGCGGGGGCTGGCGGCGCTCGGGTTCGGGTTCATCGAGGTGGGCACGGTGACCGCGCGGGCCCAGCCGGGGAACCCGAGGCCGCGGATGTTCCGGCTGACCGCGGACCGGGCGCTGGTCAACCGGATGGGGTTCAACAACGCGGGGGCCCCGGCGGCGGCGGAGCGGCTGGTGCTGTCGCGGCGGCGGCCGGGCGGGCCTGTGGTCGGGGTGAACATCGGCAGGACGCGCGCCGTGCCCGAGGCCGAGGCGGCGGCGGACTACGCGGCGAGCGCGCGGGCGGTGGCCGGGGTGGCCGACTACGTGGTGGTGAACGTGAGCTCGCCGAACACGCCGGGGCTGCGCGACCTGCAGGCCGCGGACCGGCTCCGGCCGGTGCTGGTGGCGGTGCGGGCCGCACTCGACGCCGCGGCCGGGACGGCCGGGACGGCCGGGCGGCGGCGGGTGCCGCTGCTGGTGAAGATCGCGCCGGACCTGGCCGACGCGGACGTGGACGCGGTCGCGGACCTGGCGCTTGAACTCGGGCTTGACGGGATCATCGCGACCAACACCACCGTGTCCCGGGACGGGCTGGCCAGTTCGCCGGCCGAGGTGGCGGCGGCCGGGGCCGGCGGGCTGTCCGGGCCGCCGCTCCGGGCCCGGGCGCTGGCCGTGCTGGTGCGGCTGCGGGCCCGGGCCGGGGACCGCCTGGTGCTCATCGCGGCCGGCGGGATCGAGACCCCGGACGACGCCTGGGAACGGCTGCGGGCCGGCGCCACGCTGGTGCAGGCCTACACGGGGTTCATCTACGGCGGGCCGCTGTGGCCGCGGCGGATGCACGCCGGGCTGGCCGCGCGGCTGCGGGCTCCTAGCTAAGGGGCGCGTCGAGCAGGCGCAGGGTGGCGGTGCCGGCGTCGAGTTCGGCGGCGATGCCGTAGGGGAAGGCCTGGAACTGGCCGCCGTGACCCACGTTGGCCCAGGCGATCATGGGCACGCGGAGCGGGCCGAGGCGTTCGGCCAGGATGTCCTGGATCAGCTCGGCCGGGCCGCAGTCGGTGAAGGTGCCGGCCACGATGCCGGCCACCCCGTCGAGGTAGCCCGAGCGCCGCAGCTGGGTCAGCATCCGGTCGATGCGGTAGTCCTCCTCGTTGACCTCCTCCAGCAGCAGGATGCCGCCGCGGGCCGGCCGGGACGTGCCGGTGGCCAGCGAGGACGCGAGCAGGCACAGGGTGCCGCCGGTGGTGACGCCGCGGGCCGTTCCCGGGGTCAGGGTAACGGCCCGCGGATACTCGATCAGGGTGGCCTGCTCGGGCCGCATCAGGGTACGCAGCAACGAGCCGAACGAGTAATGGGCCGCGCCCTCCCTGATGGCGACCATCGGGCCGAACACCGACGCCCAGCCGAGCCTGACCGCCACCGCCTCGAGCACCGCGGTCACGTCGGAGTAGCCGGCCAGCACCTTCGGCGGCATTCCGCTCTCTGGGCCCAGGCCGTCCCAGTCCAGCGCCTCCAGGGTGCGCTGCGCGCCGGAGCCGCCGCGGGCGAACAGGATCCCGGCGATGCCCGGATCGGTCAGCGCGGACCGCAGGTCGCCGGCCCGCATCGCGTCGTCGCCGGCCAGGTAGGGCCGCATGGTGCCGGGGTCGTGCGCCGAGGGGTAGGTGACCGGGTCCAGGCCCGCGAAGCGCAGCGCGTCCAGCCCGGCCGCCAGCGCGCCCGGGTCGACCGGGCTGCTCACGCACAGCACCGCGACCCGGTCCCCCGGCCGCAGGGCGCGCGGGCGGGCCAGCGAGACGGGGTCCATGGGGCGACAGCCTCCTTCGCACGGTCGTTCGCGTTCTACGGTACGCAGTGCGCGAACAGGCCTGGCGGGGTTCCGGCACGCGGCATAGCCTGGTGGGGTGGCGCCGCGTCGAGCCTGGTTCGGCCTGAGACGATGGCTGGTCTGGGTCTGGGAGCACGTGCCTTTCGTCCGCCGTGGGGGCGGGCCGGGGCTGGCGGGCGTCCGCCGTTCCGGCCGCCGCAGGCCATGTCCGCGGAACCCGAGGCCGCCTCGGTGGTGACCCTCACCCGGGTCGGCAGGCGGCGCTGGCCGTGGCGGCGCCGGCCGCACGCCGGGCCCGCCTGACGCCCGAATTCTCAGCGGAAGATATGGCACACTGAGTCCGTGGCAGCGGACCAGGACTCCGCGCCGGTGCACGCATCTGAGCCTGCGCCTGGCGTCACGGCCGGAAGGCGGAAGAAGTCCTGGCGCCAGCTGATGGCGATCGTGCTCACGGCGATCGTCCTCATGCTGCTCATCAAGGCGTTCGTCGTGCAGGTGTACCGGATCCCCTCATCCTCCATGGAGGACACCCTGCTCACCGGCGACCGGGTGCTGGTGAACAAGCTGGTCTACCACCTGCGCGGCATCGACCGCGGCGACATCGTGGTGTTCAGCGGGGAGGGCTCGTGGGGCACCACGACCGGCCAGCCGGATCCCGCTCAGCCGGGCAACCCGGTGCTGCGGGCCGTCGACGACGTGCTCGCCGACATCGGCGTGTACAGCACGCAGACGTACTACATCAAGCGGGTCATCGGCTTGCCGGGTGACCACGTCATGTGCTGCCAGGACGGCAAGGTGACGGTCAACGGGGTCCCGCTGGACGAGACGTCGTACCTGTTCCCTGGCGCGAGTCCGTCGAATCAGCCGTTCAGCGTGGTCGTCCCGCGCGGGCGGCTGTGGGTCATGGGCGACAACCGCGCGATCTCCGACGACTCCCGGGAGCACATGTTCAGCGGTTTCCCTGACGACGGGACCGTGCCGGAGAGCGAGGTGACGGGCCGGGCCTTCCTGATCATCTGGCCGCCGTCGCAGTTCGGCGACCTGCCGATCCCGGCCACCTTCCAGCAGGCCCCGCTGCACTCCGGGGCGGCCGGCCTCGCCGCGGCTGGTTTCGGAATCCCGCTGCTGGCCCGGCGGGTCAGGCGAGCGCGCCGGCGTCGGGGACCATCACGTGGCTGGCCCCGGCGGTAGCGTCAGCGGCGGGGTTGTGTGGCGCGATAGAGGACGGCGGCTATCTCGTCGACGCTGTCGAGGTGCCCCGAGGCGACGTTCATCACCAGGTCGTAGGCGGCGTCGTTGGTGAGCGTCAGGCGGCGCCCGTTGAGGCCGTAGAAGGCGATGAGCGCGGCCAGCGCGAGCCGCTTGTTGCCGTCGATGAGGGCGTGATTACGTGCCAGCGAGTGAAGCAGCGCAGCCGCCTTGGCATCCAGCGTGGGATAGGCGTCCTTGCCGAAGGCGGTAGCTCGCGGACGAGCCAGAGCGGCTTCCAGCAGGCCGTAGTCGCGCACCGCATAATCGGGTCCAAGCGTGCGCTCGGCGACGTGGCGCAGCTCAGGCAGGGTCAGGAAGATCACTGGCCGAGCCGCTCCAGGGCCTCGGCGTACCGGGGTAGCTCCTCATCGAGCACGCGGTCCAGGAGTTCAGCGCGGCTGTGGTTCTCGACGTACTCGCGGATGGCCTGGCGGGCTACTTCCTGCATCGACCGGTGCTCGAGCTCAGCGCGCCGCCGCAGGGCCTCAGTCTCATCGTGGGCCAGCCGCAGTGTCATCGCCATGTTCACAATGGTATCACGATCGATACCATCATCGGCAGGCACGGGCACGCCACGCGGCCCCGGCGCAGCCGCTCCGCCCGCCGGATTCGAACCTGGGTGAACCGCTGTCGCTGGTGGCGGCGCGTGCAACCGGCTTCCGGATGGGGAACCCGGTCGCGACGCTGCATCGGCAGCCGCTCACCCCGGCCCTGAACGGGAGCGGTGACGCGCTGCTGTCTCCGAGCGGCGGGACGCCGAGCATCCGTATCGGGGTCTACTATCCGTACCTGCCGGATCTGGCCATCGCGCAGCTCCTGCTGCTGGCCGGGCTCACCGTCGCGGTGCTTGGCGTGCTCGGCCTGCGCCGGGGCCCGGGTGCGCAGGCGGGGCCGCGGCGGGCCGCCATGGTGGTTGCCGTGGCGGGGCTGGCGGCGGCCGGGACCGCGATCGGGCTGGCCAGCACGGCGTACCAGACCGCTCAGGGTGTGGTCATCCCCGCGCTGCACGACGCGGCCAGCGACCGGCCAGTTCCCTACACCCCGGTCTGCGCCGGGGCGGGGACCCGGTGTGCGTGCACCCGGCGCTGCAGGGCATCCTGCCCAACCTGACCGCCGCCCTCGGGCCGGTGCTCGCGCAGGTGGCGGGCGTTCCCGGCGCGCCCGTCCTGGTCGATCCGGACCCTGCGCCAGGCCCAGCCGGTGACATCCCGTGGCTCTCTGGGATAGGACAGACCGAAGCGTTCGTCGGCGGCTCCCCACCCCTGCGCGGACTGCCGCCACCGGGCTCCTTCGACGCGGACACCGCCATGTTCACGAAGGACGCCCGGGCGATGACCAGCGCTTGCAGGAGCGGCTTATAAAACGGGCCGATCGCGGTCGCGGCGGACAGCCAGATCCCGCCCGCGTAAATCGTGACGGCGGCGTAAACGCGCTCAATGACGGCGGGGAATCGCCACCGTGCGCCGAACAGGGCTACCGCCCACGCGGCCACCCCAGTGAGGACGGTGAGGGCTGGCCACCAGTGCGGCCGGGTGTGGTGCAGCCACCACGCGGCCGCCACCATGCCAGCGGTAACACCTACCGGGGCGAGCTCGGAGCGGTACCGCCACGCCTGCCGCGCCAGCACGACGCCGAGGGTCTCGGGGAAGCCGTCCCCGGTGTTGATCATCATCATGGGCTGAAGGCCGCCGCGCCGCGCGAGGCGGGCCTGGCGGCGCATCTGGCGGTAGCTGGTCAACTTCGGCCTCCGCGAGTCCGCAGGATCGCTCTCAGGCGCGTCTAGCTCGTCCCGGAGGTACCACAGGGGGTCGGGCTCGCCGTCGGCGTGCGCGGTGACGGTGGCGCGCATCGCGGCGCGCAGGTTGGCCCGGGCCAGCCGGGCGCGGTCAAGCTCGTCAGAGAGCCGGCTGACCTGGGCGGATAGCCGGGCGACCAGGGCGGAGAGCAGGACCGCGTCGTTGAGCGCGTCGTCCACGGGCCGCCACAGGTCCGCAAGGGCGGGCATAGCCGATGCGCAGTAGGCCGCGATACCGCGTGCCCTGTCGTTCCTGGCGTTGAGCTGCTGAAGGTCGATTCCGGGGCTGGGGTTCGGGTTGGCGTGTGGCATAAGGCGCCACCTCCTTAAATCGGGTTTTGGTCATGGCGTCCTTTCTCGTGTCCCGCGCATTCGCGTGAGCGCGGGACACGTCGTCGCGTGCGGTTGCTGATTCCTGCATTTCTTGCTTCTCTTCGTGAGCTGCCCGGTCAGAGCAGGCGGAACAGGCTCGTCATGATGGTCGCGATATCCGGCGCGAGGCTGGATGACGCGAGATAGAAACCGAATATGATGCACACCGCGGCGTGCAATATCCGCAATCCCGCATACCGGCACAAGACATACACGCCCGCGCCCATCAGCAGCGCTGCCGAGAACGTCACCGTCAAAGCCATCACCTCCCTTCACCATCGATTACCGGGAACTGGTTCCGGCTGTTATCCGGCGTCGAAGCCACGGCGGGTCTTGCGGCGCAGCCAGCGCGACCGGAACCGGCACTTCTCGCCCACGCCCGGCCCGTCCGTGGCCAGCCCGCCACACGTGCACTTGAGCCCGCTGCGGCACCCGTTCAACTTGCGTCCCATGCTCTTCACCTCCCGTCAGCGCTCGTTAGCTATCCGTAAGGTCCGCAGCGCCAAAAACGCGGCGTCCGCCGGATACCATCGGTTCCGGGAAACACCGCGTTTCCTTTTCGGGCAGCCCCGACACATTCCAGTGCGGGCGGGGCTGCCCGGCTTATTCAGTTATTGTTTTTCGCTCTCAGGCCCGGCCCGTGCCGTATCCAGTCCCGCACGGGCCGGGGGCTTTCGCGCCGAAGCGGGCGCACGTATCAAGGATGCTCGCGATCATATCCGCTGCCGTCGCGATTTCAGTGTCATTGCCGATGCTGAGCCACCGGTCCCACGTGATCTGGCAGTGCTCCCCGACGTGATCACGGTCGATCATCAGCGGCTCACAATGCGGGTCGTCAGGAAATACTACCTCCAGTTCCTGACCACCGTCTGGCACCTCTGAAGCATTTACGTAAGTCACCAGCGATACCCTGAGATTCGGCCGTCGCGTCAACTCGACAGCCAGCATGCGCAACCGGGTGCCCGCCATATATTCATGCAGATCCAGTTCCCGGCAAAGTTCTTCAAGCCGCGCGGACACCTCATCCGGCGTCCCGCTCAGCAACTCCTTCTGGGCTTTCATCACGTCGTCTCGTCTTTCGAGAGCCTGACCCGTAGGGCACGCTCGATCATTCGCATGCGCGGCGGAATGGCGTCCGGATACAGCGCTGTGATGATCGTTCCGACCGGAGCTGGAAACCTGGGAAAGCACACGAATTCCTTCGTGAAGGTCCCGAACAGAACGATCCATCCGGGGTTTTCGCGCTCCGTCCGCTCCGCTACCTCGCGGGAAACGTCGTCGTCAAGCGCGGAGACCGCGCCGGGCTCCGGTTTGCCGGGGCCGACCTGACGGCCTGAGAACAGACCCACCTGGACACCACCTCCCTTCGCCTGTCATTGAGGCCCGAGACCCTTAGCAGGGAGTCTTCGGCTTGTTCACCTCAAGAGTCGCGCAGGATACCGGGACGTTGATACCGCAGGGACGGGACACTACCGGGGACGTTCCACGACGGAAACGTCCCCTCCGAAGGATGAAACGTCCCCCGGAGAACGGAAACGTCCCCGGAAGGGGAGCAGGCGCGTACTAAGTTAACGGCGCGCTATCGTTCCTTCCACATTGTTGCAGATGTGCTGATAAAGACTGCTGCGGCTATCAGCGGAGCTATAGCGTAAAACCACGCCGATAGATCCGTGTAAATTGACAACAGGCACACCGCAACAGAAAAAGCAAGCGTTACCAGGGAGGCCGCAGTATCTTTCCGAACCACCTTCATAAAGTGCCAGTAATCCGCTGGATCAATGAAATTCTCGGCTCTTGTCCGGATACTCGAGTACTTGAGCGCTGCCGCGCCGACGAGAAGGAGAGAGGAGAGAGCGGCCCACCAGAGAGTATTAGTCCCTACCCATGCTGCCGCCGCGACCTCGCTGCTACCGAGGATGTAAGGAACGGCCGTGTCGAGAATCGTTGGGTTCCAGTGAACCCTCCTGGTGAGATCAAAATATGAACCCGTGACTATAATTATCGTAATAAGCATCACGAGCGCCTGCGTTCCTATGGTGACAGAGCCGATAGCCTGCCCTCCCGCAATAGACGCACGCATGGCCGGCAGGGTACTAACGGCCAGAGTCACGAATGCTACGCCCTGGATAATTGCAACAACGGTTTGATAGCCACCTTTAAAATCGTCACTACGATCTGAATCGGTGGCGGGTGTGGCCCTCGTAACCGCTTTATTGACTTGGATGCCACTATTAGGTGCAGCACCCGGCCTGCTCCGGAAAATCGCCCTGCCGATGAGATAGCCGACTATCGCGGCTATAGGGATAAGCGCTGGTGGTTCCCTTAATTTCATGGGGAATATCTCGACTTCCTGCTCATGCCTATGAGCCAACTCGCCTGCGAAGCTCGTCATCTTCGATCCGATAAAACAGCTTGGATTCTCTGACGGGAATGCCAAGCTCTGCATAAAATCGCTGCGCGTCAGGATTATCTCGGTCGGTTGTCCATTCGACGCGACTACAGCCATGCTCGGCCGCTATATCGTAGAGACGCTGCATGAGCAGCTTGCCGATCCCGTTCCGCCGCGCGGTCTCGATGACGTACAGCTCTTTAAGATACAACGATCGCGTGAGCCTGGCCGCAGGCCACAAGAATGAATATGACGCGAAACCAGCTAGCTGCCCGTCGTCCCACGCCAAAAGAGCGTAAGCAGACGGAGGATCGCTAAATAGGGCCTCGTTAATCTGCCTGATACGGAGTTCCAGCGGTTCGGATTCGCTTGTGCCGTAGAAACGATCCATTTCCTCGGCAAGCTCAGCAACCGCTATGGTATTTACTGGCTCGGCAAGTGTGACGGTAATCATCCGCATCTCACCGTGCGCTGCCGTCGGTCAGCATCAGCAGCTCATTGAAGTCACGCGCGGCTATCAGCCTCTTCTCTCCTTCGGGCAAGGCTTTAACTATCTCCTGTCCGCGAAGCGTGATAATGCCGCGCCGTTGCGCTTCGGTAACGCTTGTCATCGTCGCAGTAGCATATGCCAAGCCACCACCGACATCACCGGAATACACTAGGCATTGCGCACGGTCAAGCCGTGTCAATGCCCAATCGGTGTAATTATCCTGACTGCATAGCTCTAGTGCCCGCTCTTGCGCCGTAAAGGCAGATTTCACATCACGTAGATGGGTATAGGCATTTCCCTCATGGAAACGGAAAGACGCCTCATTATAGCCAAATGCGGACGGAATGAGAACATCTCCGCTAAGTTGCGAAAGGATGTTTTCGGCTCGTGCCAGCGCTTCCCTGGTTTCCTCATGCCGTCCCATGGCGGCGTGCGCACGTGCCTCAAGGGCTGCCGCCAGTGCCGCACCCGCGCACGGTGTCCGTACGACTTCAAAGGCGTGGCAGGCAACGTCAATCGCCTCTAGCAGGTCGCCGCTGTAGTAATGCCCGTAAGCTTCCTGCGCTAGTACCCATGAGAGCGTTTCCGGATCACCTGACTCATTTCCTGCAAGCCTGGCGGTACGCGCCCATCTCCGGAATGCCGGACGGTCATCAAGTATGCAGAAAATAAGGCACATGAGACCGGACATCTGAGCCGTCACCCTAGTAAGCCGTCGCATGGCTGACGCAGACCGATGCTGATTAAGTGCCAGATTCAGCTCAGCGAGATCATGGGCTATGTCGAAAAGCAAAACGCTTGCCGGACGGTCACGAGTAGCGCGAGCATAACGGATCGCCGTTCGCTCCCAGTCATCAAGGCTACCCTCTGCCATTGCACCTTCACCGAGTACGCTATTCATTTCTTTCCGCAGCAGCTCGATTCCATCGAAATCAGGAAGCCCGCTACCGGGGGTCGGCATGATAAGCGAAATCGCCGGGGCTTCCGGTTCCGCCTCCGGGGTGGCCATCTCATTTCCGGCAGCTTCCTGTCTCGGACCCACCTCAGGCCACAATTCGGATTCCTCGCGCCGGAGAATTTCGCACGCCTTCCGACGGTGCCGCGTATGGGGAATACGTCCCGTGGTAATCCACCGCTGAACCGATTTCGGATCTATGCCCACCTTGCGCGCGAGTTCTGCGCCTCCAAGCCGCTCGCCAATATCGCATCACGCAACGGCACATTCAAGCGCTGCGCCGACGATACGCCATCTGGATCACCAGAATCACACTGACCAGAAACGGGGGAATCAGGCAGGGAAAGCCCTGGGACAGCAAAACCTAGCTCGCTGGCCGGCCGACAACACAATTGCGTGAGAACACGTCGGTAGGCTGGTCCCGGATACCGGATATCCCCGGACTCAAGCCGCTCCACATACTTCGCGTCCGGATAAACAGACTCGCCGATCTCCCGCGCAACCCCAGCCATCGCCTCCGCAAACTCGGCGCGCGTTTCGCGTCGTTCTTGCTCGCGGATACACCGCAATATCAGATTCGGAGCCTTCCCCAGCGTGCTTCGCTGACTCTCATCGGATAGACCGGGAGCCATACGCGATCCTCTCAAGAGCGTGGTTGCCTGCCCGATCAAGACTACGCTAGCGGCTTGCGCGTGGTTCGCGTTTGCTCAGGGCAAAACGCTCGACGCATCCCAATTGCCCGCATTCGTGGCGTGTGTACGTGCGCGCGGCGCATGTGGCTCCCCCAGCGGGTAGTGGGTTAGTTTGATCGTCAACCATCGCCGGTACTGCCGACC
>WNFJ01162574.1_pt1 | contig 10104 bp, 12 predicted proteins | sample 5400461 | NCBI WGS metagenome assembly WNFJ01 (sample SAMN13153349, study PRJNA577476) | soil metagenome | isolation source: 115 cm saprolite on Douglas fir-dominated hillslope | place: USA:California | collected 2013-09-17
CCTAGATGAGCCTCAACTTCGATTCCGGTAACCTGCGTATCCAGCCACAGACGCACGCCACGTTCGCGGGCGTTCAGCATAAATCCCATCATTACGCTGTGCGGATCGACAAAGCCGTCCGTCGGGCAGAAGGTGCCGCCCAGGATGTCGTCCACGCGTAATTGCGGCACCATCTTCACGATGTCTTCAGGCGAGACCCATTCGACGTTAGTCACGCCGAGCGCATTCTGCCTTTCGCGATTTGCTTTCAAGTAGGCAAGATGATTCTCGTTCGTCGCGCAGAAGAGGTATCCATGCGCTCGATAATCCGCCGGGTGGCCCACCACGTCGTCGAACTTCGCAAAGAAGTCGATCGAATACTTGGACATTTGAATATTGACCGGCGTCGAGAACTGCGCGCGCACGCCGCCCATGCTCTTGCCGGTCGAGCCTTTGCCCTGATGCGCCTCGTGTTCAATCACAAGGACGTTGGTACAGCCACCCTGCGCGAGGTGATAAGCGACGCTCGAGCCAACAATGGTTTCCACGAAGGCAAAGGTAGAAAGGAAAAAGGCAAAAGTAAAGAAGCATCGGTCAACTCCCGCAAGGCACGCAGTTTCTGAATCACAACCCAACCAGAGATCGTATACTTGGTCATAAGGAGTGACGCGAGATCATGCACTGTCCTTCTTGTGGGGCGAATGCCTCAAGAGATCAAAGATTCTGCCGCGGTTGCGGGCTGAGTCTGGAAAAAGTCCCCGGGCTGTTGGCCGAGCAACTGCAAACGGCAGACAGCGAACAGGTCGAGAAAGCACCCGAGCGACCGCTTTGGTTCGAAATTGAGAATTGGGGACGGCTCGTTGTGGTCATTGGGCTTACTGCGTTTATCCCTTTAGGCTTGGGCACGGGAGTTTATATCTTGAATTAAGGTTGGCACCGAAGACGGTCGACTAACTCCTGTGTAAAACAAAAAGCGAGAGCACCGCCCTCGCTTTTTGACCTTTTACCTCTTTACTTTTGGCCTTACGCTTACGCTGGCGCCGGTGTGCCACCGGTAATCGGCGGCAGGATCGGCTTCAGTGGTTTCGCGGCCGGCTCTTTGACCTTAGGCTGCTCTTCGGAACTCACCGTAGACGGCTCTTCCGTGTCCTCGACGAGCGGCAAGCCTGCGACGATCCGCCGGATCTGAACGCCGTCGAGCGATTCGTGTTCGAGGAGAGCCTCTGCCAGACGCACCATCGTATCGCAATTCTCTTCGATAATTCTGCGCGCGCGCTCGTATTGTTCAGTGACGATCTTGCGCACTTCAGAGTCGATGCGAATCGAAGTTTCTTCGGAATAGTCGCGGTGCTGCGCGATCTCGCGACCCAGGAAGATTTGCTCTTCCTTCTTGCCGAACGTCAAGGGCCCGAGTTCCGACATGCCGTATTCGCAAACCATGGCGCGTGCCAGTTCGGTCGCTTTCTCGATGTCATTTGACGCACCGGTCGTGATATTGCCGAGAAACGTTTCTTCAGCAATGCGGCCACCCATCAAAATGGAAATCTGACCGAGTAGATATTCTTGGGTGTAGTTGTGGCGATCGCCTTCCGGTAGTTGCTGCGTCACGCCGAGCGCCATTCCACGGGGAATGATCGTGACCTTGTGCACGGGATCAGCGTTCGGAACTTTCAAACCAACCAAAGTGTGGCCGGCTTCGTGATAGGCGGTGACGCGCTTCTCTTCATTCGAGATGACCATGCTCTTGCGCTCGGCGCCCATCAGGACTTTGTCCTTGGCCAATTCGAAATCAGGCATTGCTACAACCTTCTTATTGTAGCGAGCAGCATTCAAGGCCGCCTCGTTAACGAGGTTCGCCAAATCAGCGCCGGTGAATCCCGGAGTGCCGCGCGCGATCACGCTAATGTCCACGTCTTCGCCCAGTGGAATCTTGCGCGTGTGAACTTTCAGGATGCCTTCGCGGCCACGCACGTCGGGGCGTGAAACCACTACCCGGCGATCGAAACGGCCGGGCCGGAGCAGCGCAGGATCAAGAACGTCTGGGCGGTTAGTCGAAGCGATTAGGATAACTCCGTCGTTTGATTCGAAGCCGTCCATCTCCACGAGCAATTGGTTCAACGTCTGTTCGCGCTCGTCGTGACCGCCGCCGAGGCCTGCGCCGCGATGCCGGCCCACTGCGTCGATCTCGTCGATGAAGATGATGCAGGGCGCGTTCTTCTTGCCTTGCTCGAATAGGTCGCGCACGCGCGAGGCGCCCACGCCCACGAACATTTCGACGAAGTCAGAACCGGAAATCGAAAAGAAAGGAACATTGGCTTCTCCGGCAATCGCGCGGGCCAGCAAGGTCTTGCCCGTTCCCGGCGGTCCCATCATCAGCACACCCTTGGGAATGCGGCCACCGAGCTTTTGAAACTTCTGTGGCTCTTTGAGGAACTCGATGATCTCTTGCAGCTCTTCCTTGGCCTCTTCAACGCCCGGCTTTTGCTGATTGCTAAGCAGCTTCGCGCGCGACTTGCCAAATGAAAGCGCTTTGTTCCCCCCCGACTGCATCTGTCGGAGCATGAAAATCCAGAAGCCGAAAATCAGCACGAACGGTAACAGGTAATAGAGCGCCGGCCACAGATAGCTGCTGCTGCCGGATTCGTCCTCGACCTTTGCCACGCGCGGCTTCTTGCCAGTGTCGGTAGCGACAACCTCTTTGGCTAACTTCATCAGGTCGTTCTTGGCCGGCTCGTTCGTCAACTGGACATGGTATTCCTTGCCATTGTCGCCGATGGCGACAGTCTCAGTAGCCTTGACCGTCAACTGTTTCAGGCTGCCGACCATTATCTTCTGCTCGAGCTCAACCAGGTCGATGTTCTCTGTGTTCTTGCTGCCTGGATTGACGAGCTTATAAATTAGAACCGCGCCGGCCACGATTAGTAGCCAGAAAATGATTTGTCTTGCAGTCGAACTCAAATCCTTCATATCCTCCGTTGCCGATGATACCTCAAATCGGCCTTTCTTGTAAGAGCAGTTTGGAATCCCGCCTTCAGGCGGCTTGCTCTGAGACCTTTCGCCTGAAGGCGGGATTCCAAATTCACAACTGCATCTAACGTGCCGCTAACTTTGACATAACAGCACCCTAGGATGCCTCTCTATGCCGTTCGGATGGCTCGTTTCGCGACAGTTGAGGTTAGTACGCGGACAGTTTGTCTTTGGTTCAAAGCAGCCCGCGAACGTCCTTCTCAGGCAATAAAGTGCAGCAGCCTGCGGCGGCGAGAAACCTTTGCGCCGCCCGGTAACTCGACAATTCGCCCACCTCGGTCACCGAACAGTAGAGCCTCGAGCGCCAAGACGTGGACACGTTCGATCCTTCGCAAATCGCCACGACAGTGCCGGAGCCATTGCCTCAGCGCACGCCGGCGCAGCGCTGAGTGCGCCGAAGCAAGCAAATCCGTTCGCAAAGGCGGGCAGCCTTTTTCGCCGGCACGAGCGCTTTCGTCAGTTGCAATAGACAGCTCGAGGAGTCGTCCCGCCGCGAGATCCAGAGCGTTCTTATCTTCGCGCAGAACTTCGGCCGTGCGGGCCAAAGCCTCGACCAGTTTCGGGTTGAATGATTGCATCAGCGGCAGCAATTGGGTGCGCACGCGCACTCGGGCAAATCTTTCGTCCGTATTCATTTCGTCGACGCGAAACTCGATTCCACGGCTCTGGCAATAAGTCGCAGTGTTCCGGCGCCTGGCCCACGAAAGCAAAGGCCGCACGAGCAAAGTTTCGCTTCCTTGATTAAGCGCTCGCACCGGCTCGATGCCTCCAAGCCCGTCCAACCCACTGCCTCGCAACAGATTTAAGAGAACCGTCTCGGCCTGATCGTCCATCGTATGCGCGGTAAGGACGATCGGCGCTCGTTTTCTCTTCGCGGTTTTCGCGAGAAACTCGTAACGAGCGCGCCGTGCAGCTTGTTCCAGGTTGTCTCCGGTTCTCTCTGCGATGGTTTTAACTTCGACACTCCCAACCGAACTTTCATAGCCGAATTGCTTTGCCAACCGCGCGACCCAACGCGCATCTGCGTCACTCGTCAATCGCAGTTTATGATTCATATGAGCGACGCACAGCGTGAGACTCAGCTTGCCTGACTTTACTAGTTCATCTAACGCCAGGAGCAACGCGACTGAGTCCGCGCCTCCAGAGACAGCGACGATTCCGGTGGCGCCGGTCGTGGCCAACTTAAGCTTCCGCCACTCGCGCAAGAGCGCTCGTGCAAATGGACTGAGCATGCGCCTGCTCGATCGGGGCTTCGGTTTGGTCGCTGATCGCCGTCTTGCCATTTAGTGCGCTGATTTGGGGCCAGCTGAACTCGCGGGAATTCTAGCACCGCGTTTGCGCGTCAACTAAGCATCAATTCTGACACCGGTTCCGCATCGGCTTGCCTATCGTCATGCCGCGAACATAAGATCGAACTGCCAGGAACTGAGATTAGTAATAGTCAGTCGAATTATTCGGATCATGGCTACCATTGCTCGCAACGTTCGCACGACGCTCGAAATGATCAAGATTGAGCACACGCTCTTCGCGCTGCCGTTTGCCTTTCTGGGCGCGGTGCTGGCGGCGGGAGGACTACCAAGCGCGTTGCAAATCATTTGGATCACCTTGGCGATGGTAGGGGCTCGTTCGACCGCAATGGCCTTCAATCGCATCGCCGATAAAGACTACGACGCGCGCAATCCAAGGACGAAAATGCGCGCTATTCCGGCGGGAATTCTGTCGGTTGGCTTTATGTTAGCGTTCACGATGATCTCCGCAGGCCTGTTTCTTTTCGCGGCGGCGATGCTGAATCGTCTGACGTTAATTCTTTCTCCGATTGCTTTGGCCAGTGTAGTGCTTTACTCGTATACGTTGGACGATGCTTTCTCATTTGGTTCTCGGGTGGTGTCTTGCGATTGCTCCCACAGGCGCTTGGATTGCCGTACGTGGCGCGATCGATAGTCCAGTGCCGTTGTTACTCTCAGTCGTGGTAATGCTGTGGACGGCGGGTTTCGATGTGCTCTACGCCTGCCAGGATTATGATTTTGATCGCAGCGAAGGTCTGTCTTCGATTCCCGCCAAGTTCGGCATCGCTCACTCGTTATGGATTTCGCGCGCCTTGCACGCGGGCGCGTTTGCAGCGTTGGTTGCGTTATACTTCCTGACGAACCTGGGATTGCTGGCCGTGGTCGGCGTGATCGCAACTGGCGCGTTGTTGATTTACCAGCACACGCTCGTGCGCGCCAATGACTTGACCAGACTGAACGCTGCTTTTTTCACGACCAATGCCTTTGTCAGTGTGATTTTGTTTTTGAGCTTTGGCGGCGCGGCATTGTTGTCGTCGAACTAGTTACCATGCTTTAAGGAGAAGTTGCAGTGAGCGCAACGATAGCTTTTGATAACGGCTTGGTGATGGACTTCAGTCCGCTAACTACCAAAGTTTCTGACGAACAATTCGCCGAACTTTGCCGGCGAAACCCCGATTTGCGCATTGAACGCACCAGCGAAGGAGACCTCATAATTATGCCCCCTACTGGCGGAAAGACTGGAGCGCGGAATTTCTATTTAACAGGTAAGTTCTCCGTCTGGGTTGAGAAAGACGCGACTGGCCGAGGCTTCGATTCATCGACCGAGTTTACTTTGCCGAACGGCGCCAAGCGCTCGCCCGATGTTTCGTGGGTGAGGCTAGAACGATGGAATGCACTTTCAGATGAAGAGCAAGAGACATTCCCGCCGCTGTGTCCCGACTTCGTTATCGAGCTTAGATCACAAAGTGATCGACTCAAAGAATTGCAGCTAAAGATGGAAGAGTACATGGCCAACGGTGCTGGGCTTGGTTGGCTGATCGATCCTTTTGATAAGAAGATTTACGTTTATCGTCCTCGAATTACAGTCGAAGTGTTGGAAAATCCAAGAGAGATGTCCGGCGAGCCGTTGCTTAAGGGATTCGTTCTTGACGTTCAATCGCTCTGGAGAGCGGGAGACTAATTGACGCAGGTTCAGGAGCAATTGTGACCTTCTCGACCAATTCCAGCTTGAATGAAATCGCCGATAAGGTAGAAAGTGGCGAGCGGCTTTCTTTTGACGACGGCGTAGCCCTTTTCAATTCGAACGATCTGAATAGGCTGGGCAAACTCGCCGACACGGTTCGCCGCAAGAAGCACGGGCGCACGACGTATTTCAATGTCAATCGTCATTTCAATCCGACGAACGTCTGTTACGTTGACTGTAAATTCTGCGGCTTCTTTCGCACACCGCGCCAGCCGGATGCCTACACGCACAACATAGATGATTCCTTGCGCATAGCCGGTCAAGCGGTAAGCGAAGGCGCAACCGAACTTCACATCACGGGTGGCTTAAATACAAAGTTGCCGTTCAGCTATTTCACCGATTTGCTCTCGTCTCTGAAGCAGCACTATCCGCAGCTCCATTTGAAGGCCTTCACGATGGTCGAGCTGGATCACTTCGCGCATTTCTACAAGATGAGAGACGAAGACGTCATTCAGCAATTGATTGATGCGGGTTTGGATTCGTGCCCGGGTGGCGGCGCCGAGATCTTTCGCGAGCCCACGCGCTCGATGATCTGTGCGCATAAATGCGACGCGCAGCGATGGCTCGATCTCGCGGGCAGAGTCCACGCGGCCGGTTTGAAGACTAATGCGACGATGCTCTACGGCCACATCGAATCGATCGAAGACCGGGTCGACCATCTGATTCGTTTGCGCGAACAACAGGACAAGTCCGGCGGCTTTCAATGTTTCATTCCGCTGGCTTTCTATCCGCCTGAAACGCAGATGGCCCACTTGCCCGGCCCGTCCGGCGTTGATTCGCTGAAGACGATGGCTGTGTCCCGTTTGCTGCTCGACAACTTTGCGCACATTAAGGCTTACTGGGTTATGCTGGGCAAGCGTCTCGCGCAAGTCGCGCTGCACTTCGGCGCCAACGACGTCGATGGCACGATCACCGAGGGTGGCGAATTGACTGAAAGTTATTCAGTCGAAACTAATAATGAAGTGAGAATGACGAAGCAGGAATTAATCGGCCTGATTGAAGAGGCCGGATTCGAAGCGGTCGAACGCGACACCGTTTACAATCGAGTCGAGAAAGCAGTAGTCGCGTAACGATTTCATGACAGCAGCAGCAACACAACAACGAACAATCACGCTCGCTCATTCGCCCGATTCCGACGATGCGTTTATGTTCTACGCGCTGGCGACGAGTAAGATCGATACTCGCGATTTGGATTTCGAGCACGTGCTCAAAGATATTCAAACGCTGAATGAACAAGCTCGCCAGGGAATCTACGATGTAACCGCGATCAGCTTCCACGCCTATGCCTACATTGCTGACAAGTACGCGCTGCTGCCGCACGGAGCCTCGATCGGCGACAACTACGGCCCGATAGTCGTCGCAAATGAAAAACTCGATCCTTCTGATTTATCAAAGGTGAAGATTGCGGTCCCCGGCACGCTGACCAGCGCCTTCCTCGCGCTGAGCATCTTCAATCCGAATTTCAAATATGAAGTCGTGCCGTTCGATCAGATTATCGAAGCAGTAACGGAAGGACATTGCGATGCAGGTCTCTTGATTCACGAAGGACAACTCTTTTATCAAGACCTGGGGCTACGCAAAGTCCTCGACCTCGGCGAATGGTGGCACGAGCACACAAATGGTCTGCCTTTGCCAATGGGCGGTAATGCGATCCGCCTCGACCTCGGCAAACAGACCATCAAAGAAGTTTCAGGGTTGCTAAAAGAGAGCATTCAATACTCGCTCGACAATCGTGAAGACGCCTTGCAGTATGCAATGCAGTTCGCGCGCGATATGGATCCGGCGCTTGCTGATCGATTTGTGGCGATGTGGGTAAACGAACTGACGCTAGACTATGGCGACCGCGGCAGAGAAGCCGTGCAGCGCTTGCTATCAGAAGGTCACGAGCGTGGCATTATCCCGCATGCGGTTGACGTTCAGTTCGTAGATTGATTGCATTTACAGCAACCGCGATAGACTAGACCTTGTCATGATTGAAGAACGAATCGACGAAAAAGAGTTGGCCTTCCTAAGCCAACTAGAAGAACATGAAAATGAGTGGGTCGCCTTCATTGAAGAAGACGGAGCGGAGACTGTTGTCGGCAGCGGCAAGGATGCCGTTGAAGCTAGCCGCGCAGCCGAAGAGCGAGGCTTTCCAGACGCTGTATTAATGAAGGTATTACGTTTTGACAGGGGGCTTATTTCTTCCACCGCATCCTAGGTTCCGGGCGGCGATGCCGTCGAAGCAAGGCTGAGGCGAAAGACTTCGCTGATGCCGTCCTCCCGAAGCTTCCGCCATTCAATTGAAACTTGATTCTCTAGGGATACTTTAGGTGTGATGACTCTTATTGAAAGATATTGGAATGGAGATTCTTGGCCCTCTGAATTACATCGTCGTACGTCAAGACCTCAACAGATTGGCTATTGATACATGTGTAAACTCCGCGGTAAAGTTATCGTTTTTCGTAAAGATACGACTCTGCGGCTTCTCGATCTCAACTAAGATCCATTCATTGTCTGAGCGGCGAACCGCATAGTCTGTGGTTTTCTCAAGACCGAGCTTCTGTTTTGGTATGACTTCACTCGCAAGCGGGTCAATGAAAACAGGGTGATCTGCCAAGAATCGTTGATAGTCCTCCTCTCGCAATTCTGATTCAAGAAGCCTTTCAAACTCCTTAATTTGGCGCATGGTCAGCTCGCCGACTTTGGGGTTCAGGACAAACAATCCTTTTTCGCGACGGCGCTCGAGCAAACCCTGCCGTTCGAGGGTCCCAATATGCTTGGCAATCGTCCCTTTCGACGTCTTATTCAGCCCGCGCGCAATCTGCCTGTACGACGGTGAGTGTCCTTCTCTTTGGCGAAAACTGATGATGAAATCGAGAACTTCTTTTTGGCGTTTCGTGCGTGGAAGCATGAGTTCTAATGATCCTCGATTTCGCGTCCTGGCTGCTTTCTGTCCAGCAGTTAGTTCCGTTGTGGGTTCATCCAGGGTATCTGCGTTTTGCTCAATGATGTGGCGGTACATCTTCTCGTTCAACCGTCTACCCCGACGGCCTGCGCATAACCGCAGTAAGTGCCCAAGGGAATGCCTAGCCTTTTCGCGTGCTGTTCTTGGGTCAAGCCCAATCTCTTGCGATCATTGTCCAGCCGTTCCGGAATATCCACTCGCTCTGCCAGGCTGCGCGCGATTCCTTGTGAGCGCCTTTCTAGCTCGCGACGCCAGGTGCATTCTTTGCAGATTTCCTTACGGCCTTCGGGCTCGTTCATTCGGCGGGGGTCACTGATAGCAAACTCTGACAGTGGCTTTTCCTTGGGAGGGTTACAATTGCGACATACTTTTGTTGGTTCATTGTTCGACATGCCTCGCGATGCTACTGCAATTGAGTCAGTGGCACAAATAGCCCGAACCTTGAGGGTGAAAGCCTAGAAGGTGCTGCGATTGACATAGTCCTCATTCCCGCAGAAAATGCTTCAAACAATGAAGGCCCCTCGATTTCTTCTCCGTGGATTTCGCCGGCCGCGCGAGGTTGCTTCGCTCGCGCTGGGCAAACTCGAGCGACAAGTTCTCAACGAGACTTGGCAGCGCGGCGAGGTTAGTGTGCGCGATATCTACGTCGCGTTTGAAGAAAGAATCGCCTACACGACACTGATGACCACGCTCGATCGCCTCTACAAAAAGCGGCTGCTTGATCGACGCAAAGACGGGCGCGCGTTTTTTTATTCGCCGTCGGTTTCGCGTGAGCAATTCGAGCACGGGATTCGCGAGGATGTGATCGACGGGCTCCTGGGTGGCGGCGCGGAGGGCATCCAACCGGTGCTGGCCTGCATTGTTGATACCGTCAGCGAGCGCGATCGACAGTTACTCGACGAGCTTGATCGGTTGGTAAAGGAAAAAAAGCGAGAGCTTCGGCGTAAGGCTGAATAGTGATGTACGAACTGCTTGGAATCTGTCTAGCACTAGCGACCTTTTTTGCGGTGAACGCGCTGGCGTCGCTCGCGGCCTCAGCATGCTGGCGCCTCTTGGAGCCGGGCGCGTGCGGGTGGTTAGCGCACACGCGTTCTGAAGTTTTGTTTGCCCTGCGTATCGGT
>WNFJ01331100.1_pt1 | contig 10103 bp, 7 predicted proteins | sample 5400461 | NCBI WGS metagenome assembly WNFJ01 (sample SAMN13153349, study PRJNA577476) | soil metagenome | isolation source: 115 cm saprolite on Douglas fir-dominated hillslope | place: USA:California | collected 2013-09-17
TGAACGAGATCACGGGGCGGTGGTGATGGCGGCGCCCTTGGGGGGCATGGGCGCGCCCCATCGCCCCGTGCTGCTAGAAGAGACAATGAAGTTTCTCGCGCCTGAGCGAGGGGGTCTCTTTGTAGATTGCACGGTTGGGCTTGGTGGCCATAGTGAGGCGATTCTCGAATCGTCGAATGAGGCTCGCGTAATCGGCATCGATCTCGACGCGGCAGCGCTAGATTACGCAAAACAAAGGCTGGCCCAGTACGCGGAAAGATTTCGCGCGACGAAGGCCAACTTTCGAAAGATCAAAGAGGTATTGCACAAGGCGGGTGGGGACGATCCAAAAGGACCAAGAGGGATTCTTGCCGATCTAGGCGCTTCTTCACTGCAGTTTGATTCACCTGACAGAGGTTTTAGTTTCCGCTTCGACGCTCCGTTAGATATGCGCATGGATCCGACGAGCGGAGAGACAGCAGCAGATCTTTTACTACGATTGCCGGAAGTAGAAATCGCCAGAGTCATTTTTGAGTTCGGCGAGGAACGGCATTCGCGTCGCATAGCCCGACGCATAGTTGAAAGAAGAGAGCAAGGGCAACCTGTCAAGACCACCAGGGAACTGGCAGAACTTGTTCAGCAGAGCGTCGGGGGCCGCAAGTGGAATCAAATTCATCCGGCAACTCGTACGTTCCAGGCCTTGCGCATTGCCGTCAATGATGAACTCGAAGGCCTGGCCAAGTTTGTTGAAGCAGCGATCGATCTTTTACAACCAGACGGCCGTCTGGTGGTGATTAGCTTTCATTCACTTGAAGATCGAATCATCAAGCGCGAGCTACAACGGCTCTCCGGGCGTTGCCAGTGTCCTCCTCGCTTGCCGTTCTGTTCGTGTGGAGCGCGGAAAGCTGTTGAAATACTGACACGTCGTCCGGTGACACCCGGAACCGTTGAGTTGGATGAGAACCCACGCGCGCGCAGCGCTAAGTTGCGGGCCTGCACGAGGCTCATCTCACATTGAGGAACATTGAGGATCTTGGCGAACTGTGTGGGCTTTCCCATTACTATCAGACTATTAGGCAGAGGCGACCGCATATGAAAAGATTTCCCGAGTACCAGCGCAACGCCACGATTCATCGTTCCCGTGATGCCACCGCTCTCTCACGGTTGGCTCTCCTCCTTTTCTCTGGGTTCGTGTTAGCTGCCGGATTCGTATTCGCGGCCAAACAGCACTTCGCCGCGGTGCAGTATGGGTATGAGAGCGAGAACTTACGACGTGAGCGCCGCCAACTGCTCGAAGAACAACGACGACTATCTCTGGAGAAAGAGAAAGTATCAGCACCCGCCAGACTCGCACCCGCAGCACGTCGACTTGGGTTAAGGCCTGCGACGCCCGGACAGATCGCCACGCTGGAAGCGAAAAAGGAAGTTGAGACAACCGAAACACGGGATCGCGACAAGCCTTCAGCAGCTTTAGCCAGGTGAATTACTGGATTCTCGGAGTCCATCAAGTCTAACAAGCTGTCGGCGTCCTTCACCACGCTTCCAGTAAGAAGGGATAACAAGTAGGTGATGTTGGCACGCCTGGCTGCTCAATCAAAATCAAGACCCGACCTTTCATTTGGCCGCGCGCTTTTAGTTGCGGCTTTAATTGGCTTTTGGATGCTTGCTATCTCAGCCAGATTGGTTTTCCTTCAAGTTTCCGAGCACAACGGTTTAGTCGATCGAGCTCACCAACAGCAGCAAAACGCTATCGAAACGATTCCGCAACGTGGCGAACTTCTCGATCGCCAGGAGCGAGAGTTGGCACGGAGTGTTGAAACAGTTTCCCTGTTCGTTGATCCCTCTGGATTCAAACAGTCTGGCGACATGCAGTGCACCGCGGACTATCTTTCCGCAGCCCTTGGCTTGAAATACTCGGATCTCACCCGCCAGTTCCAACAAGCACAGGCTGAGGGACGTAAGTTTTTGTGGATTGCGCGCCGCCTGGATGCCGCGCAGGGAGACAGAATCTTGTCGCTCAACCTGCCGGGTTTAGAGTCAAGGAAGGAGCCGAAGCGTTATTACCCCAACGGGTCGCTGGCAGCGCATGTGCTCGGATTTGTCGGTCTCGATGGAAAGGGTTTGTCTGGGTTGGAACAGTCCTATAACACCAAGGTCGCCGGTGAGCCCGGTAAGCTATTTGTGGAGAAGGATGGAAGAGGCAAACCGTACGAGAGTTCAGAGATGGCGTCCAAGCCCGGCCAAACAATTGTTCTGACAATTGATCAATCGATTCAATACAAGGCGGAACAAGCAATTCAAGCCGCAGTCGAGCGGTCCCACGCAAAGTCGGGCTCCGTAATCGTTCTCGATCCGCATAACGGAGAGATTCTCGCGCTAGCGAATGCGCCAACGTTCGATCCGAATAACCTCGGTGACGCCGAGCCATTGACACGACGCAATTGGGCCCTTGAAAACACTTACGAACCGGGTTCGACGTTCAAAGTAGTGGCGTTCTCGGCGGCTATCGAAAAGAAACTGGTTAGACCCGACGACCACATTGATTGTCAAATGGGATCGATTACCGTTGCTGGACGACTGATTCACGATCATCACCCGTTTGGTACCTTGACCATCGCCGAAGCTCTTGCGAAGTCGAGCAATGTAGCTGCGATTAAGCTCGGCATCCGCGTCGGCGACGATGCAATGTATGACTACATAACGCGTTACGGCTTTGGAAAGACCACTGGAATTGAATTGCCCGGTGAGGCGCAGGGCATTGTGAGAACCGTGAGTCATTGGCAGCCTTCTTCAATCGGTTCTATTGCCATGGGCCAGGAGATTGGCGTAACGCCGGTGCAAATGGTCGCCGCTTTTGGCGCTCTGGCCAACGACGGAATACGGGTCGCCCCGCACCTGGTGCGCGAGATTCGCAATTCTTCGGGTGTCGTAGTCTATCGACCGCAATCTGAGGAGCGGCGCGTTGTCAGTGCTGAGACCGCGATTACTTTGAGAGGAATGCTTGAAGGGGTGACGCTCAAAGGCACAGCGAAGAAGGCGCAACTCGATGGTTATTCAGCGGCAGGAAAAACTGGCACTGCGCAAAAAATCGATCCCAAAACCAGGGCCTATTCAAAAACAAAGTACGTCGGCTCATTCGTGGGTTTTGCGCCCGTAAAAAATCCGGCCGTAGTGATCATCGTAGTCATGGATGAACCCACCGGGGCTTATCACGGAGGCGATGTGGCCGCTCCGATCTTCCGCGAGATAGGAGAACAGATCTTGCCCGAGCTTGGTGTGATGCCGGATATCGACACAAAAACTGGGCCAGACCTCATCGCCAGGCTAAATCCGGAAAGTGCTAATGGAATTCGAGACCAGCAGGCGCGCAGCGAACAGGAGCGGAGGGCCACAATGCCGACCGTGGATAGCAACGGTGGCAAAGGAGGAGAAGTTGTCTACGCGGTCGCGTCAAACAAGGCCATTCTTATGCCTGATTTGCGCGGTCGGAGCGTGCGCGACGTAGCCCGCACCTGCGCTCAGTTAGGGTTGCAGATTGAAGCACACGGGGAAGGTCGCGTATTGAAACAAAACCCCACCCCTGGAAGGGAAGTGGAATCGGGACGAGTGGTTTACATCGACTTTGGTAGACCCAACTGAAGCAGTTCAACACTGTGGAGTGAACCGAAATGATCCCCCAACGGATTGCGGAACCTCGAGCGGCGACCAAGCCTTCCCAAAGCGATGAGCCCTTGGAGAATGACGTAAGATATCGAATCGCGGCCTGCAGGAAACGGCTGCGAAGCAGGCGGTCAGCGCACAGGCAGCAAGATCAAATAGATGTTGGCGATAGTGAGGATATGGGTTCGGTGGCCCCTCATGTTGAGAGCTATGCGGAGATATTGGCGACCGTGTCCATGAACCAGAGCTCAATCGCCAGATTAGTTGAATGCCTGCTCGAGCCTGATAATACTAGCGAGGACGTTAAAGACAAATTAGGAGAGCGAGAAGAGGCAGCAATAACGTGAACGTTGGGGAAGCTTCAAAGTTGATGGGCGCAAACGCCGAGAGCCTAAGCGCCGCGTTGTTTGACAAACAGATTATCGACTTTTCGATCGACTCACGTTCAGTAGGCGCGGGCGAAATATTCTTTGCGCTGTCGCAGCAGGATTACGTCCGCGCCGGCTTCAATGGCGAGTTTGCGGACGCGCATCCCTTTATTGCCGATGCTTTCGCCCGCGGAGCAATCGCCGCGGTGGCCCGCGCTGATCGCGTTCAGGGTGACACGTTGCTTGAGTCTATAAAGGATCGTCTTTTGCTGGTTGACGATGCTATCGCCGCACTGCAGACGTTGGCGCACCGTGTGTACAAGGCATGGGGCCGTCCGGTAGTGGCCATCACCGGCAGCGCCGGGAAAACAACGGCCAAGGAGTTGACGGCGCATCTGCTCATGAGCGCCGGACATAGAGTTCTGAAGAGCGAGCGAAACTACAACAACGGATTGGGTCTGCCGCTTTCGGTTTTGCGGATGGTGAGTGAGGGAAGGACACCGGCACAGTTCGATCTGGCAGTGCTGGAGATGGGCATGTCATCGCCAACCCACGAGATTCAGCGACTATGTCGAATTACCCCGCCCGACGTAGCCGTCGAGCTGATGGTGGCGCCAGTTCATCTGGAATACCTCGGCACTATTGAAAACATTGCAGCTGCGAAAGCGGAGTTGATTGAAGGTCTAAAGCCGGATGGTACAGCGATCCTGAATGCCGACGACACCTGGGTGATGAAGATGCGGGAGAAGCATAAAGGAATGACGTTAACCTTCGGGATCGATCATGTTGCGGATGTGGCTGCTACTGAGGTTGATGCACGGTCGCTCGGAGAAATCAGCTTTCTTCTGCAAACGCCATTGGGGGAGAGCAGAGCGTCGTTGCCGATGAGCGGACGGCACAATCTGAGCAATGCGCTGGCCTCCTCGGCTGTTGCCACCTCTTTCGGACTGAGGCCTGAGCAGATTGCAGCAGCGCTCAGCACGGGAACTCCTCCAAAGATGCGGGGCGAGGTGCTCGATTTCGCGGCAGGTTTCAGCGTCGTTGACGATTCGTACAATTCGAATCCGCGTTCCCTGATCAATATGACGCGCACCATCGCCGAAGGAGGGAAGGCAAGAAAGCGGCTGATAGTAGTCGCGGGTGAAATGCTCGAACTCGGTCCGCAGAGTGCAGCCTTGCATCGAGAGGCCGGACGCGAAATTGCCAGGTCTGGCATCAACTTGTTGTGGGGAGTACGAGGATTGGCTCGAGAGATCATTGAGGGCGCCGAGGAACAGGGGTTGACGGCTTCCAGGTTCTTTGATTCTGCTGCCGAGGCAGCGACCGCGCTCATCGCGGAAGTTAGAGAAGGAGACCTGATTCTTATTAAAGGTTCAAGAGGGGTAGCCACCGATAGAGTAGTCAACTCTTTAAGAGAACATTTTCCGTTGATGGAACAGGAGAAATCTTAGCGACTAGCCATGCGGAATCGGCAATCGGAAATCGGCAATCGGCAATTTTGAGATGATCTACTATTTCCTTTATGAGTTGCTTTACAACCACTTTAAAGACAAGGAGTGGTATCTCGTAAAGGCGCTGAATGTTTTTCAGTACGTTACGTTTCGCACGGCCTATGCGTCGATCACGGCACTGCTCATTTCCCTTCTCTTTGGAGGCAAACTCATCGAAGCGCTGCGAAAATGGAATATAGGCCAACAGATCCGGGAAGAAGGGCCTCAGGCTCACATGGTCAAACGCGGCACGCCGACAATGGGAGGCGTGCTGATAGTGGGTTCAGTATTGATTTCCACACTGCTATGGGCGCGACTCAGCAGTGTCTATGTTTGGACCGCGATGATAGCCACGCTGTTGTTCGGAGCCATCGGCTTCATGGACGACTATTCGAAGATGGCGAAGCAGCGCAGTCTGGGGCTCACCGGCAAGCAGAAGTTGGCGGGGCAATTCCTGGTCGCTGTTGGTGTTTGGGCAGTTCTTTTTATATCCACGAAGTATTGGGATAGTGATTACTCGTGGAACATAAGTATCCCGTTTTTGAAATTCACAGCAGCGCCGAATGGCCCAAGCACTATCGGACCGTATCTGTATTTGGTTTTAATCGTCATCGTGCTGCTCGGTTCTTCAAATGCAGTGAACTTGACCGATGGTTTGGATGGATTAGCCATCAGCGTGACATTTATTGCGATGACCGCGTTGACGGGATTCACTTATCTCAGCAGCGACGCGCGTTGGGCTCGCTACCTGGAGCTGACGCATCGACCAGAGGCGGCGGAATTGACGGTCTTCTGCGGTGCGATGGCGGGCGCCAGTCTGGGGTTCCTTTGGTACAACGCGCCCCCAGCCCAGGTTTTCATGGGAGATGTGGGCAGCCTGGCGATCGGTGGCGCAATGGGTACAGTAGCGGTGCTCACCAAACAGGAATTCATGTTGTTGATGGTGGGCGGCGTGTTTGTAATTGAAGCGACGTCGGTGTTGCTCCAGGTTAGCGTATTCAAGATGACGAAACGCACAACCGGCACCGGGCGTCGCCTGTTTAAGATGACTCCTTTGCACCATCACTTCGAAATGCAAGACTGGAAGGAACCGAAGATAGTCTTTCGATTTCTGATCCTCGCGATTCTTTTTGCGCTGTTGAGCCTGTCGACTCTGAAGCTTCGCTAGACCGAGTGACATCCTGGTATCGCCAACCGCCTCGGTCACAGAGAAGAGGCTATTGAGGTTGTTTGGAACTAACGGATAAGAAAGTCCTGGTTGTGGGTGCGGCGCGGAGCGGGATCGCCGCGGCAAACTTTCTGGTCGCACGGGGTGCAGTAGTTGCTCTCAACGATCAGAAGCCGATTGACAAATGGTCGGATGAGGCGCTTGCCCTCAAAGAATTAGGAGTTGGCCTTCTTCCAGGAGAAGTTCCGAGTTGGCTGCTGGATCAGCTTGAGTTGCTCGTAGTGAGTCCGGGGGTGCCGGCCAACATCATTCCCATTCGCTACGCGGAAAGGGCCGGCGCAGAAGTCATTGGTGAAATAGAACTTGCTTACCGTTTTTTGAGAGGACGCATTATCGCCGTCACGGGAAGCAATGGAAAGACAACTACAACTACGCTGATTGGAGAACTGTTGCACGACTCAGGTCTGCCGATGCAAGTGGGCGGAAACATTGGGAAGCCGTTGATCTCGCTGGTTGAGAATTCTCGCGACGATGGCTGGACGGTAGTTGAACTATCGAGTTTTCAACTGGAGACGACACGCGAGTTTCACGCAGCTATCGCTCTCGTGCTCAATGTGACACCGAATCATATGGATCGTTACGAAACATTTAATGATTATGCGGCAGCGAAGCATCGCATCTTCATGAATCAGACTGAGGGCGACGTAGCGGTGCTCAATGCTGATGAGGAAACTGTTTCTTCGTGGGCTCGAGGGTTACGGGCGCAAGTGGTCAGGTTCAGCGTCAGAAAGGAACTGGAGAGAGGAATGTTCTTGCGCGGCGCTGAGCTGGTTTCGCGAACGGCAGACGGTGAATTGATACTGCTGCACACCGATGAAATGAAGTTGCGTGGTCTTCACAACGTCGAAAATGTGCTGGCCGCAATGGCCGCCGGAATAGCTGCAGGCGCCGATCCCGTCTCAATGCGGGAGACGGTGAAACGTTTTCAACCCGTCGAACACCGGTTGGAGTTCGTAGCGGAGATTGAAGCAGTTAAGTTTTACAACGATTCAAAGGCAACGAGCGTGGATGCAACTGTGAAAGCACTTGAAGCCTTTCGTCAGGACCCGGGAAAAGTGGTCTTGATACTTGGGGGCCGCGGTAAGAAGGCTCCCTATACCCCGCTGCTGTCTTTGGTGCACGAGAAAGTCAGGGTGCTAGTGCTGATTGGAGAAGACGCGGAAACAATAGCGGGTGAACTCGGTGGCAATGCACCAATTGAACGAGCTGCCGATATGCGTGACGCGGTGAGGCGTTCATTCAAGGCTTCCGAACGGGGAGATGTTGTGTTGCTGGCGCCGGCATGCGCCAGCTTTGATATGTTTGAGAGTTTCGAACATCGAGGCAAGGTGTTTAAGGAAGAAGTTGCAAAGCTCAGAGCTCAGATCTCAGATCCGAAGTCTGAAAGTATGAAAGATCTAGAACGGTGAGATCTCAGATCTGAAATCTGAGATCTGAAATCCAAAATATCCAAAACCCAGGATCTTGAAATCTAAGAAATGGCTCGCAAGCTTGCTCCAGATAAATGGCTCTTCGCCGCCACTGTTGGCCTCGCGCTCTTTGGTGTGGTGATGGTTTACAGCGCTTCAGCCATCCTCGCGCAGCGCGAGAACGGCAATCAGTTCTACTACGTCGTCAAACAAGGTGCCTGGGTGGCGATAGGTTTCATCGTAATGCTGCTGGCAATGCAATTTAACTATCAACAGCTAAAGACTCGCCGCATAGTCTACGGTTTGCTGCTCCTGACTACACTCATGTTGTTAGCGGTTTTCGGGTTTGGCAGAATCAATGGCGCTCATCGCTGGATCAAGTTTGCCGGATTTTCTGTGCAGCCCTCAGAGATCTCTAAACTGACGCTGGCCATCTTCCTTGCCTACTTTCTCGAAAAGCGAGCCGGTGAAGAAGGTGACTTCTGGCGAACATTTGTTCCCTGCGGTGTTGTCGCTGCCTGGCTCGCCACGCTCGTCGTTGTCGAGCCTGATTTCGGCACTGCCCTTATGCTGACTTTGATCTTTATCGTGGTTATCTACACAGCGGGAGCGAGGCTGGCCCATCTCGCAATGGCAGCGGCACCGGCGATCCTGGTAGCGTTGGGCTTGTTGCTCCTCGTGCCCTGGAGGATGAAACGCTTGATTACCTTTCTCAATCCATGGGCCGATCAGCAGGGCAACGGGTTTCAGGTGGTCCAGTCGCTCATTGCCATCGGATCCGGGGGTTCCAACGGTCTTGGTTTCGCGCAGGGTAAACAAAAGATGTTGTTTCTGCCCTTCGCTCATTCCGATTTCATTTTCGCTGTCATTGGCGAAGAGTTGGGTTTGGTTGGAGCGCTGGCAGTTGTGGCGGTCTTTGCTCTGTTTCTGTGGCGCGGTATTCGCACGGCACTCCTCGCTCCCGATCGGTTTGGGATGTTGCTTAGCTTAGGGATTGTAACAAGCATCGTGACTCAGGCGCTTTTCAATATCAGCGTAGTACTCTCGTTGGTTCCAACAAAAGGAATTCCGCTGCCCTTCATTTCTTATGGCGGATCGTCGCTGGTGCCAACGCTTGCCGCCGTTGGGGTACTACTCAACGTCTCACAACACGCCAGCGGGTCAGTTGATATGGGGTTGCTCGACTCGGTCAGCGTAAAACCAAAAGAACGGAAACGGCTGAACGTAACGGCGGTGAGCGGAACGACTTCCACGCGCTTCGGATAAACAGATGCGCGTATTGATTGCTGCCGGAGGAACCGGTGGACACATTTATCCGGGGATTGCAGTCGCGCAGGAAATAATGCGGCGCGATCAAGGTTCGAAGGTGATGTTTGTGGGTACAGCACGCGGATTGGAGACCAGATTGGTAGGACAGGCGGGATTTGAGCTTTCGTTAATCGACAGTGCAGGTCTTAAAAACGTTGGCACCGTAGCGCGCATGCGAGGTTTGGCAGTGCTGCCGAAAAGTCTTAGCGAAGCGTTGAAGGTTATTCGTCAGTTTCAACCAAGTGTGGTTGTGGGTGCCGGGGGATACGTTTCCGGACCGGTAGTGTTGATGGCGGCCCTTTCAAATCGACCAACGCTCGTCATGGAGTCGAATGCTTTACCGGGTTGGACCAACCGCAGGCTTGCTCGTTTCGTGGATCGTGCCGCAGTGTCGTTTGAACAAGCGCTGCCTTTTTTTCGCGGCAAAGGAAAGGTGACCGGCAACCCCGTGCGTCGTGAGTTTTTTGATATACCCACTAAGCGGAGAGACCCCAAACAGTTTTCACTGCTTGTGTTTGGCGGTTCGCAGGGAGCGCACGCAATCAATGATGTCGTGGTGGCCGCGCTGCCTCAGTTGAGCCAGGTCCGCTCAACGTTGCGGATGAAGCACCAGACGGGGGAGGCGGATTTTGAAAACGTGCGAGCAGCTTATGCGTCTGCG
>WNFJ01349195.1_pt1 | contig 10103 bp, 10 predicted proteins | sample 5400461 | NCBI WGS metagenome assembly WNFJ01 (sample SAMN13153349, study PRJNA577476) | soil metagenome | isolation source: 115 cm saprolite on Douglas fir-dominated hillslope | place: USA:California | collected 2013-09-17
TGGTGCGGAAAATGGTCAAGACCTGTAGCAGAAGGTCGCCGAAATCGGCCGCGTTTAGAGCAGAGAGGCGCTCCTGGTATAGCTGATAGAGGCGCAAACCCTTGCCGTTGGCGAGGTCGCGGCCGGGATCGCCCGCCGGCACCTGGTGAAAAGTATAGCCCCGGTCCTTCCAGCGCTCGATCTGCCCCAACAGCGCCCGCGCCGGCCAGCGCTTGTCGTCGATATTCTCGGCCGCCGCGATCTGCTTCACCAGGCGCAGCTGGTCGTCGGCATCGAGGATGGTGAAATTGGGTTTGAGGCCAACCGCTTCGGCGTGGCGCCTGAGGATCCTGGCGCCGATCGCGTGGAACGTGCCGAGCCACAGGCCTTCGGCCGCCTCGCCGATCATGGCCCGCAGCCGCTCCTTCATCTCGAGCGCCGCCTTGTTGGTGAAGGTCACCGCCAGGATCTGGCTCGGCCACGCCCGCCTCGTCGCCAGGATGTGCGCCAGCCTGGTCGTCAGCACCCGCGTCTTGCCGGTGCCGGCGCCGGCCAGCACCAGCACCGGCCCCTCCACCGCCTCGACGGCGCGGCGCTGCGCCGCGTTGAGGCCGGCGAGATAGGGCGGCGCGGCAGCATCGGGAATCGCGGGACGATCGGGCTCGGCCATCGCCCGCTATATAGCACGCCGGCCCTGCAGCGCGAGGGCCGCGAGCGGCGGAAAACGGTGGAGCGTACGCGGAATTCCCTTATGATGGCGCGCTTTACCGCCTCCCGCCATGCACGCCGCCATCATCCCCGGGCGCTTGCCATGGCTGCAGGTCGACCGCACCGGCATCGCCCTCCTCGGCGTGGTGGCGCTGCTGGCGACGGACGCCGTCACCCTCGACGACCTCGGCGGCACCATCGACACCTCGACCCTGGTGCTGCTGTTCGCACTGATGATCATCTCGGCGCAGTTCGTGGAGTCGGGCTTCTACGACGTCTGCGCCGATTGGGTGACGAGCCGGCGCGGCGGGCCGGCGCGGCTCCTGGCGGTGACCGTGGCGGTGTGCGGCGGGCTCGCGGCGCTCCTCGCCAACGACATCCTGGTGATCGCCCTGACGCCGCTGCTGGTCGCCGGCGCGCGGGCGCGCAGCCTCGATCCGCGCCCGTTCGTCATCGCGCTGATCTGCGCCACCAATGCCGGCTCGGCGGCAACGCTGATCGGCAACCCGCACAACATCTTCATCGGCCAGATCGGCAACCTCAGCTTCCACACCTTCCTGCTCGCCTGTGCCGTGCCGGCGATCGTCAGCCTCGGCTGCGTCTTCGGCATCATCTGGCTGCTGTGGCACGACCGCATCGAGGGCACGGTGCTGGCGGTGACGCGCGCGGTTCCGGCTGTGCCGCGTCACCCGCACGATCGCAACCAGACGATCAAGGGCCTCGCCGCGCTGGCGGCGCTGCTCATCCTCTTCACCACCTCGGTGCCGCGCGAGATCGGCGGGCTCGTCATCGCCGCGCTCCTCCTCGCCAACCGGAAATTCACCAGCCGCACCATGATCGCCGCGGTCGACTGGCCGCTGCTGCTGCTGTTCGTCTGCCTCTTCGCCATCACCGGAGCGCTCGCCGACACCGGCATTCCCTGGCGTATCGTCTCGGGGCTGCAGGAGGTGGGACTGCTCCCCGACAGCCTCGCCATCCTGACGCCGCTGTCGCTGGTGATGAGCAACACCATCGGCAACGTGCCGTGGGTGGTGCTGCTGCTGCAGAGCTGGCCGAGCCCGCCGCAGGGCCCGCTTTACGCGCTGGCGCTGCTGTCGTCGCTGTCGGGCAACCTGCTGCTCATCGGCAGCCTGGCCAACATCCTCGTGGTCGAGCGGGCCGCCACCTTCGGCGTGCATGTCGGGTTCGCCGAATACGCCCGCGCGGGCATCCCGATCACGCTGCTGTCGATGGGCTTCGCCGTGTTCTGGCTCGCCTGGACCGGCTGGCTGCCGCTCTTCCCCTAGCGCCGCTCGGCGACCGGCAGTGGACAACTTCTCCACCTCGGCCTCGGAGGGTGGCGCGGTTGCGGCCGTCGTGCTTCGCGTGGTAGAGCGCGGGATCGGGCGCGGCAGCGCATCTTGCGGGTATGCGGCGCGCAGCTTCGGAGATCCAACCGCATGGCGCATCTTTTGCCCCGGTGCTTTTTCGATTTCGCGCGGCGCCCGGCGCTGTTGGGTGCAGCACCAGACGCGCGAGCCTCTGCGTGCGCGCCATGAGCTTCCCCTACGCGTTGCCGGAGCTGGATCTCTCCGCGCCCCTCGATCGACACCGGGCCAAAGTCCGGCCCGAATGGATCGACGCCAATGGGCACATGAATGTCGGGTACTACGTGATCGCCTTCGATCACGCCACCGACACGCTCTGCGATCAACTCGGCGTCGGTTGGAATTACGTCGAGCACCGGCTGGGCATGGTGTTCGTCCTCGAGGCCCACGTCACCTATGACCGCGAGGTTCACGCGGAAGATCCGCTGCGGATCACCACGCAGATCCTCGACCACGATCAGAAGCGGCTTCACTTCTTCCACGCCATGTATCACGGCGCCGAGAGTTGGCTGGCAGCGACGAACGAGCTGATCATGGCTCACATCGACTATGAGAGCCACCGTTCCGCGCCCTGGCATCCGGAAACCATGCGCCGGCTCGAGGCGATGGCGGCCGAGCACAGGATCATGCCTCGGCCCGAGAAGGCGGGACGCATCATCGGCATCGGCCGCAAGTCCGGCGGCTGAGCAGCCTTGTTCCTCCGCCCCTTCGCCTTCCTCGGCCGGCACGGCACCTGGCTCCTCGCTGGCGGCCTGTTCATCGGCTTGCTGCTCCCAGCGCTGGCGGCGCTGCTGCGGCCGATGCTNNNGCTCACCACCGCCACCTTCCTCAGCATCGATTGGCAGGGGCTTGCCCGCCACGCGCGCCGGCCGGGCCTGTTGGCGCTCATCCTCGCCTGGACGCTGCTGGTGAGCCCGGTCATCACGGCGCTGGCAGCGCGCGTGGCGGGCTTGCCGGCGCCGCTGGCGCAGGCGCTGGTGTTGTGGGCGGCATCGCCGCCGCTTATCTCCGTGCCGGCGATCGCCCTGCTCCTCGGCCTTGACGGCGCGCTCGCGCTCCTCGTCATGGTGGCCGGCACCTTCCTGATGCCGTTCACCCTGCCCCCGCTGGTGCTGGGGCTGATCGGCCTGGAACTCGGCATCGGCATCCTGCCGCTGATGCGCAACCTCGTGCTTTTCATCGGCGGCGCCGCGCTCGTGGCGGCAACGCTGCGACACTTCGCCGGCGCCGAGCGACTGCGCCGCCATGCCGTCGAGCTGAGCGGGCTCAGTATGCTGGTCCTCATCCTCTTCGCCATCGCCATCATGGACGGTGTGCGTGACCTGATCGTGGCGCGGCCGCAGCAGGTGCTCGGCTACGCGCTCTGCGCGCTTTTCGCCAGCCTGCTGCTGCAGGCGCTCGGCTTCCTTGCCTTCGGCTGGCTGCCGCGGATTGCCGCGCTCACCGTCGGCCTGATCGCCGGCAACAACAACATGGCGGTGGTGTGGGCCAATCTCGGCAGCGCCGCGACGCCGGAGCTGATGCTGTTCTTCGCAGCGGTGCAGCTGCCGATCTATGTGCTGCCGGCGGCGCTGCGTCCGGTCTATCGCCGGCTCGGCGCGGCCGCGCCCTACCGCGCCCCGTGAGCGCTCAGCCGCCCGGCCGCCAGCGCAGCAGGTAGCGCTCGAGCCGGTTGATGGCGAGGTCGATGCACAGCACGACGGCTGAGGTGAGGATCAGGCCGGCAAAGACCCCGGTCGTGTCGAACACGCCTTGCGCCTGCGCCACGACGTAGCCGATGCCGCGGGAGGCGCCGATATACTCGCCGACCACCGCGCCGACCAGCGCGAAGCCGATGCTGGTGTGCAGGCTGGAAAAGATCCAGGCCATGGCTGAGGGCAGATAGACGTGGCGCAGCATCTGGCGGTCGGTCGCCTGCAGCATGCGGGCGTTGTCGCGCACCACGGGATCGACCTCGCGGATGCCCTGGAAGGTGTTGAAGAACACGACGAAGAAGACGAGCGTGACGCCGAGCGCCACCTTGGACGCGATGTCGAGGCCGAACCAGAGAATGAAGATCGGCGCGAGGATGACGCGCGGCAGCGCGCGCGAGCGCGAGCCCGGCGGCAATGCCGAGCGCGCTGCCGATCACGAAGGCGAGCAGTGCCTCGATCAGCGTCACGGCGAGGTGCGGCCAGATATAGCCGCTGCTGAGCCATTCCCAGATCTTGGCGGCGATGGCCGAAGGCCGGCTGTAGAAGAACGGATCGATGAGCTCCGTCGCCGCGAGCACCTGCCAGGTGCCGACGACCAGCACGAAGACGCCGAGCTGCAGCAGGAGCACCACGCGGCGGCGCGGCAGCCGGCCGTGCTCCGTCGCGATCGCGACGCCGCGGCCCGTTTCGGTGATCGATTGCCCGCTCACGCGGCACCGGCGCGATAGGAGCGCTTCACCTCATCGCGCAGATCGGCCCAGATCTGGCGATAGAGGGCCGTGAATTCGGGATTGAGACGGATCTCGACCACGTCGCGCGGCCGCGGCAGGGCGACGTCATAGATCCCCTTCACCCGCGCCGGGCCGGCGGTGAGGACGACGACGCGGTCGGCGAGCGCGATCGCCTCCTCGAGGTCATGCGTGATGAAAAGCACGGTCTTGCGGCTCTCCTGCCACAGCTCGAGGAGCTCGTTCTCCATGTTCTGCCGCGTCTGCACATCAAGCGAGCCGAAGGGCTCGTCCATCAGCAGGATACGCGGGCCGACGATCCAGCTCTGCGCGATGGCAACCCGCTTGCGCATGCCGCCCGAGAGCTGATGCGGGAACCGGTCCTCGAAGCCGGCGAGCCCGACCCGCGCGATGAAGGCGCGCGCCTGTGCCGTGGCCTCGCGCGCCGCCACGCCGCGGAAGTCGAGGCCGAGCCGCACATTGTCGAGGACCGTGCGCCACGGCAGCAGCGCATCCTGCTGAAACAGATAGGCGGCGTGGCGATTGATGCCGCGTAGCCTTTGGCCGAACACGTCGACATGGCCTTCTGGCGCGGTCAGCAGCCCGGCGGCGACGTTGAGCAGGGTCGACTTGCCGCAGCCCGACGGCCCGACGATGGCGACAAACCGGCCCTCCTCTATCGCGAGCGAGATGTCGCTCGTCACGACGTGCACGCCGCGCGCCGGTGTGGCGAAGCGCCCGGTCACGCCGTCGAAGGCAATGGCGGGCGCGGGCGCCGCCATCCTCGCCGCCGCTCTCTGCGTCACCGCTATTGCGTCACGCCGAGCTTGGCGTCCGCCTTCTCGGCGAAGGTGTTAGTGTAGGTCTTGGACACGTCGACATGCGCGTTGGCAACTTCGGGCAACGACAGGCTGAAGACCGCGAGCACAGCCTCGGCACCCCTGGGATCCATCTTGCCGGTCTTCGAGTACATCGGGATCGTGTTCTTGAGGGCGGCGAGATAGAGCTGCCGATCGGGCCCGATCAGCTCGTCGGGCATCTTGGCCATGATGTCCTCGGGGCTGTGGCCGTGGATCCAGTTGGTGAGCGCCTGCACCTCCGATGCATGCTTGCCGATCCACTCGCTGGGCGCATAGAGCGAACCGGCAGGATACTCGCCGCCGAACACGGCGACGGTGTCGGCAACCGTGCGCGTGTCCGAGAGGATGCGCAGATCCTTGTAGCGGCTTTGCAGCAGGCTGATCACGGGATCGAGCAGGACACCCGCATCGACCTGCCCCTGCTCCATTGCCGCGACGGCGGTGGCGTCGGCGCCGATGCCGATCACCGGCGCCCTGGCGGGATCGACGCCGTTCTTGGCCAGCAGGTATTTGACGAAGAAGTCGGTCGAGGAGCCGGGCGCGGTCACGCCGACTTTCTTGCCGGCAAGATCCTTCACGGATTTGATATTGGCCGTCTCCTTGGGCGCCACCGCCAGCACGAAGCCGGGCAGCCGGTCATAAGTGACGAAGGCCTGGAGCGACTTGTTCTTGGCGGCAAGATTGACGCAATGGTCGTAGAACCCCGACACCACGTCGGCACTGCCGCCGAGCACCGCGGTCAGCGCGGTCGAGCCGCCTTTGAAATTGATCAGCTCGACCTCGACGCCCGCCCGCTCGTAGGCGCCGAGCTGTTGCGCCAGCACGGTCGGCAGGTAGCAGAGGCAGTTGGCGCCGCCGATGGCGACCTTGACATGCGGGAGCGCGTCCTTGGCAAGCGCCGTCCCCGCCAGCAGCAGGAGCGCCACCACTCCGGCGACGAGCCGCGCCGCCGGCATTGCCCGCATTTTCGCCATCTTCCTCTCCCGTGATTTTTCGTTGCCAGCGCCAGCTTACCGTCAGCGCCCGGCGCGACGCCAGCCCGGGGGCAAATTCGCCAGCCATTAACCCGTCGTCAGGGCTCGCGGCCGTAGAACTCTGGCTCGCAAGCCTCCTGGAGAACCAGACGTGCTGCAAGCCCCTGCCGTTAGCATCCGAAGCGACTCCGGCGCCGCCGCAACCGTGTCATCGACGACAGCGCGGCTGCGTCAACTCGACCGCGAATGGGACCAGGAGCGGGCGCTGCAGTTCGGTGCCGCGGCGGTCGGCTTTATCGGCGCCGTCTTGAGCCTCACCGTCAACAGCGCCTTTGTCTTACTGCCGGCCTTTGCCTTCGCCACGCTCGCGCAACACATGATCCAAGGGTGGTGCCCGCCGCTGGTGCTGCTGGCGCGTATCGGCCTGCGCAGCAGTAGCGAGATCGACCGCGAGCGTTACGCCCTCGCCGCCAGCGTCGGCGACGCCCAGGAGCCGCGCCTGGCGGCCGCTGCCGGCGGGGACTAGCCCGACCTATTCATGACGGACAGGGTTGATTGCGTCGGAGAGACGGTGTTGGTGGCGCGGGCATGGTCGTGTGTGGCGCGGAGGGGAGCGCGGTATCTTGGATCTGATCTTGGTTCGTTGTGGTGGGGTTGAAGGTTGGAGGAAGGGCTCGGCCGGGGCACATTGCCCCGCCGGTTAAGGCCCAGCCGGGGCGAAGCCGCTCGCAACCAATCGAAAGATGACCTTGTCGGGATAGGCCGAGGGCAGCCGGATGCGGATGCGCGCGGTGGTCTCGACGACGCGCGCGGCGATCTTGATCAGGCGCAGGCGTAGCGTCGTGAACTCGGCCACGGCCCAGCTGGAGGCTGCGGGCAAGGCGGCGCGCAGGGAGTGCAGCAGCCAGTAGGCGGCGGTGTGCAGGATCAGCCGGAACTGATTGGCGCGTGGGCTGCGGCACGAGGTGCGGTCGGAGGCGAGTTGGGTCTTGTGCAGCTTGATGAGATTCTCGGCCTGGCCGCGCGCGCAGTAGACCGTCTCGTAGAGGGGCTGGGGAGCGTGCGCGAGGGTGGTAACGACGTAACGGGCATCGAAGCCGCGGGACGAAGCCTCGAGCCGGGCGATGATGCGGCGCTCCTTGGCCCAGCTCTTGGCGGCGTAGCGAAGCTCGGTCCAGGTCCGGCGCTTGTCGTCGCCGGCCTCGGCGCGGCGCACGCACAGATCGTCGGCCGCAGCTCGTATCTGCGCGTGCAGCACGTCGTTTCCGGCGAGCCCGAAGACATAGTCGATGCCATTGGCCTCGCACCAGTCCATCGCCTCGGGACGGGCGTAATGGCTGTCGCCGCGCCAGCAGATGCGGGTCTTCGGCCAGTGCCGGCGGATGCGGCGGACCACGTGCTTGACGATGGCGCGGACCTCGGCGCCGCCCGGCGTCTTTCCCGGCCGGAGGATGACGGCCACGGGCTTGCCGCTCGCCGCCTCGTAGATGTGGATCGGCAGGAAACAGCGCTCGTCGTAATGGGCGTTGAACAGCGACAGTTGCTGGGAGCCGTGCACCCGGTCGCCCTTCGACTAGCTCAGGGGTGTCATCGATGTCCAACGTGATTGCCTCGGGCAGCCGATCCCAGCTCGCGCAGAACAGGTCGATCATCGCTGCCATCATCCGCGCGAGCTCGATCTTCGAGGGCGTATTCTCCAGCCGCGACATGGTCGGCTGCGAGCAGAGAGCCGGCGCCGTCTCCGGCAGACGCCCCACCGCCAGCTTGAAGACGGGATCGCTGCGCAGCGCGTCGCAGTCATCCCCGTCTTCATAGCCTGCCGCGATCAGGAACATCCGCAGCCGCAACATCTCGACCATCTCGTGCTCGATGCGCGAGGGATCGCGCCGATCCGCCACGCAACCGGCAAGCCGCTCGGCCAGCTCAAGCCGCCGCTCGACATCGCGCAGCAGCAGGACGCCGCCATCCGACGACAGCCGACCGCCATCGAAGGCAACGCTCACCTTCTTGCGGCAAATGGCTGGAAGAGCAAACGGGAGAAGGCTATCGTCGTCCATGGCGGGTGTGGCGCTCCGCGATCGCGTTGTTGATCCTGCTTCAGCACCAGAATCATGCACGCAATCAGCGGCCTACGCTACATCCGCCAGCCCAAATCCAGCACTCTCATGAATAAGACGGGCTAGACGGGCATTGGCGGCCGAGAGGTGAGCGCGCTCCCGCCTCCTTGCGAGTAAGTGGGGAAGCACCATGCCCCATTACCGTTGCTACTTCCTGGATAGCGATAAGGCCATTCGCGACGTGGCGTTCAGCTTGCCCGGACGACAGTGCCCGAGGCGCGACCGTCGGTCTAGCTCTGTCCCGCTCGGTCGGTGACCGCGGGCGTTCTGCCCTTACGAAAGACGCCCCACGCTTACTCGGAAACGTCGGAGCGGAATTTAAAGCCGCGCAGGATGTCGCGTCGGAACCAACGCCGTTCCGATCGGGTTCAAAATTAGGCAATGGCACTGCCGTCTCGATATCGTGGACGGCCGCGGAGATGGAAGTCCATTGCCGCGCGTCCGCTTCGCTGCCGGCTGCCCGGAAATGCGTGGCTACCTTCTCGGCGAAATTGACAGCCGGGGACCCATGATGAGCAATGATCGAAGAAGCGAATGGCCCCACTACTTCCTGGACCTGCGACATTATTCCTGGCGGTCCCGATAAACTTCCTGTCGTTCGGCCTCGCGCTTTCGAGCCGCCGCTACGCGCATTGCAGCCAACCGCACGCGCGCGGCCGTCGCTCGGACCTTGAACGCGCGGCCGAGCCTCAGCAGGCTTTCGTAATCAACGTGCGGCTGGACTGACGTTCGGGCATCGCGAAAACTTTGCGCCGCCATCCGTCGGCAATAGGATATCGATATCGACATTTCTCACCTCGTTTCGGGGGCCACGACAGGAACCCGTGATCACCCCAGGCGTCCGGACTTTCAGTCCTTGACGTTGCGACCCACCAAGCTTTGCATGCCCGTGCTACGCTCACGCCGCGAGCTTGCTCGCACAGGCGCTCGCAACGCCCGATGGCGGCTCCGTGGCGCCCGCGACCGGCGAATGGTATTTTTGACGCTTAAATGAAGACCCCCGCGCGCACGGATGCGTCAAGCGGGGGTCATATGCGAAGCTCGTTCGCCCTCGGATATCCGAGTGTATCTTCGTGTATCTTGGACTTTGCAGGTGGGTTGTCGATGCCAAGTGGTCGGACCTCTGCGGCGGAGTCATGCTGGACATCGCCTCCATGTCGATTGACGACAATACGCACATTGGTCTGCGGCGAGCGGATATCAAGTGTGAGTTTGAAGGATCGCGCGTAACGGACCTAATCTGCCACTGGGCGAAACAGGTTGTCCGCCGGATGGTCAACAGCCCGCACCTTTCTGCCGGGCTTCACGACGGGACCAATGAGGCGACCGACAGGTCGGCGCAATGATCGCAGATTCGGGAACAACGAGGCCGCTCGGCGCTCGGTTCGAACTGTATCCAGGAAAGCCAGCCAACTTGAAACCGTGCGCCCGCCGCGCCGCGGGCGCGGCGTTTGAACGTAAGCGCCATTCGCTGTATTCTAAGACATGCCGTCGATCGACGCGCTCACGTGGCGCTGCACGCGGCTCGTTATCGGCGCGCGGCGGATAGCTCAGTCCCAACGGCTGTGGTCGCAAGAGAGACGAATGCATCGAGCAGCATGTGGGGCTACGCCGGGAAATGGCTGCCGCCGCTCTGGAAAAGCTGCCGCAGATCAAGCTGACATAGCCTGTGGCTT
>WNFJ01084686.1_pt1 | contig 10101 bp, 10 predicted proteins | sample 5400461 | NCBI WGS metagenome assembly WNFJ01 (sample SAMN13153349, study PRJNA577476) | soil metagenome | isolation source: 115 cm saprolite on Douglas fir-dominated hillslope | place: USA:California | collected 2013-09-17
AGGCGGGGGGAGGCCACGGGGGGGGGGCCCTCGGTGACGCTCTTGGGGGTCTCCAGGCACCCGCCTCCCAGGGAGGCCCGGGCCGGCAACAGCACCAGGGCACCCCGCCGCGTCATCGCGCTCATCGACGCCTGGTCCCCCTCGTCACCTTTAGACGCCCTCCCCTTGCGGGCGGTCGTTTGCTCGGACCATTCCCGGGATGATAGCATCCACCCGACTCCAGGCCGATCTATCCATGCAGAATTCCGACCGGGCACTTCTCCTCGTCATCGACGACGACGAAGGCATCCGGAAGATCACCAGGGAGACCCTGGAGGCTCGCGGCTACCGGGTCCTGGGAGCCTCCTCCGTGGGGGAGGGGCTCCGGCTCTTTGCCGAGCGACACCCGGCGGCGGTCCTCCTCGATCTGCGCCTGCCCGACGGCACCGGGCTCGACGTCCTGCGCGAGCTGCAGCGGCGCTCCCCGGGCATTCCCGTGGTGGTGGTCTCGGGCTACGGCAGCGTGACCGACGCGGTGGAGGCGATGAGGGTGGGGGCCTTTGACTTCGCCCTGGAGCGTCTCTACGAGGTGATCGACCGCGTGATCGCGCCCGTACGCCCGCGGCCCGAGGCGGAAGGCGAGAGGGTGGTGGACGGCTCGCGCTACGGAACCGTCGGCTCCTGCGTCCCCATGCAGCGGGTGTACCAGCTCGTGGAGATGGCCGCCCCCACGCGTTGCCGGATCCTGATCTCGGGGGAGCGCGGCACCGGCAAGGAGCTCATCGCCCGCGCCATCCACGCCCTGTCGCCGCGCCGCCCGCGGGCCTTCGTCCAGGTGAACTGCGCGGCCATTCCCGCGGAGCTCATCGAGAGCGAGATGTTCGGGCACGTGCGGGGGGCGTTCACGGGCGCCACCGCGGATCGCAAGGGAAAGTTCGAGAGCGCGAGCGAGGGGACGCTGTTCCTGGACGAGATCGGCGACATGAGCCTGCTCACCCAGGTCAAGCTCCTCCGCGTCCTTCAGGAGGGCGAGGTCACGCCCGTCGGCACCTCGGAGAACCGACCTGTCGACGTCCGCATCCTCGCCGCCACCAGCAAGAACCTGGTGGAGGAGATCGAGAAGGGGCGTTTCCGGGAAGACCTCTACGACCGGCTCAACGTGGTCAATATCGCCCTTCCTCCCCTGCGCGCCCGCCGGGAAGACATCCCGGACCTGGCCGAGCACTTCCTGAGGCTGGCCTGCGTCGAGAACGACCTGAAGCCGAAGCGCCTCACCTCCCGGGCGGTGGACTTCCTGGTGCAGCTGACCTGGAAGGGGAACGTCCGCGAGATCCGGAACCTGATGGAGCGGCTGGCCATCCTGGTCGCGAATGACGAGGTGACGCACCGTGACGTCATGGAAGCGCTCCAGATGGCCTCCGGACCCGCGCCGGACGACGCTCCGATCCCGCTCAAGCAGGCTCGGGCCCGCTTCGAGCGCCAATACATCGTGGAGCGGCTCTCCGCCAATCGTGGCCACCTCGGATACACGGCACGGGAGCTCGGGATCGAGCGCACGAACCTCTACCGCAAGATGAAGCAGCTGGGGATCCAGCCCAGCAAGTCGAGTACGGCCAAGGCGCGTAACTGATGTTGCGGAAGCGATAGACAAGTGTTGTGAGTACGCAAGATATCGCTCGCGAAGCTGGCCAGCGCTTCGTCACTTTGTCCTTTAGTGATGAGGTCTTAGGGGAATGGGGCGGGACTGGCCCGGTTCCTGCTTAAGGAAAACCCCGAGGGGATCGCTAATCCTGGTCGTTCCCGGGAGGCGCGTCAGAGCGCTTCGCGGGTGCTCGGCGGGGTTTGGAGGGAGCCGCGCCGGGCGCCCGTGGAACGCTGGTTCAAGCGGACCAGCGGGCTCTTGGATGTGCGCCGGGGACGCTGCCAGGTCCAAGGCGGTCCCTTTTTCTTTTTTCCATCCCCTCCGCGTCCTTTCGCCCTTCCTTTGACCGACCGCCCCCCCCGGGTGTATTCTGCGGCTTTTCGCGCGGTCCGCAGGAGGGTCACCTGTCCGCCAAGAAAGCACTGATCACCGGCATCACTGGCCAGGACGGCAGCTACCTGGCGGAGCTCCTGCTCGACAAGGGGTACGGCGTGCACGGCCTGGTCCGGCGGAGCAGCTCCTTCAACACATGGCGCATCGACCACATACGCGACCGGCTGGATCTGCACTACGGCGACCTCGTGGACCAGAACAGCCTCATGCGGACCCTCCAGCTGGTGCAGCCGGACGAGGTTTACAACCTGGCCGCCCAGAGCCACGTCAAGGTCTCATTCGAGATGCCCGAGTACACGACCGACGTCACCGCGATGGGGGTGCTCCGCGTCCTGGACGCGGTCCGCGAGCTGGGGCTCCGCACCCGGATCTACCAGGCGGGCAGCTCGGAGATGTTCGGGCTCATCCACGAGAACCCACAGACCGAGCGCACCCCCTTCCACCCCCGGTCGCCCTATGGCGTGTCCAAGGGGTTCGGCCACTGGATGGCCGTGAACTACCGGGAGAGCTATGGGCTCCCCGTCTCCAACGGCATCCTGTTCAACCACGAGTCACCCCGTCGCGGCGAGAATTTCGTGACCCGCAAGATCACCATGGGTCTGGCCGCCATCCGCAAGGGCAAGACCAAGGAGCTGCGCCTGGGCAACCTCGACGCGCGCCGCGACTGGGGGTACGCCCGGGATTACGTGGAAGCCATGTGGCTGATGCTGCAGCAGGCGCAGCCCGATGATTACGTGATCGCCACCGGGGAGACCCACTCCGTGCGCGAGTTCCTCGAGGAGGCCTTCTCCTACGCGGGGCTCGACTGGAGGGAGTTCGTCAAGGTCGATTCGAAATATTTCCGCCCCGCTGAGGTGGACCTGCTGCTGGGCGACGCCAGCAAGGCCCGGAGAGCCCTCGGCTGGGAGCCGCGCGTCACCTTCAAGGCCCTCGTCCGCCTCATGGTTGATGCCGACATGGAGGGGCAGGGGCGGTAGGGGGGTCCCTTCAGGCCGTGGGGACGGCGCCGCTCCGGGCCTCGATCAGGGCGTCCAGCTCACGGCGCAGCCGGCCCAGGATCTCGTCGTAGGTGAAGGCGCCGATCGACTCCGTCCTGCGCTTCAGGTTGACGTGGGTGGGCCCGCACCAGAGGCCCAGGTCGGCGTCGTCGGTCTCTCCCGGTCCGTTGACCCGACACCCCATGACCGCGATGGTCAGGGCGTGCCGCTCGGCGTAGGCCGTCATCCCCTTCACCGCCTCCGCGAGCTCCACGAACTTCTCGTTCTCCACCCGCGAGCAGGACGGGCAGGAGATGATGTTGAGCTTGTCGTCGTCGAAGACCGGGACGGAACGGAAGCGGCCGGCGGCGATGTCGAGGAGGATCTGCCGGCCCACCGTGACCTCCTCGTGCTTCCGGGGGTTGGGCAGGGTGAGGCTCACCCGGATGGTGTCGCCGATCCCGCGCGTGAGGAGCTGCTCGAAGGCCACCCGGGTCTTGATGATCCCCTCCGGGGGGATGCCCGCTTCCGTCACCCCCAGGTGCAGGGGCACGTCCGGGCGAAGGGCCGCGAAGCGCGTGTTGCCCTCGATGACCTTCCGGGGATGGGAGTCCTTGAGGCTCACGAGGTAGCGGTCGAAGCCCAGCTCGTCCAGCATCCGGCAGTGCTCGAGGGCGGACTCGACCATGGCCGCGACGTCGTCCTCCGGGTGCCGCGCCTTCATCTCCGGGTCCACGCTGCCGCAATTGACCCCCACCCGGATGGCCAGGTCGTGGGCGCGGGCCACCGCCACCAGGAAGGCGACCTTGTCCCGGACCGGCTTCGCCCTCTCGTGGTGCCAGAGGTGGCCGGGGTTGTACCGCACCTTGTCCACGTGGGGGGCCACCGTCTCCGCCAGCCGGTAGTTCTCCTGCAGGTCGACGACCAGGTTGGCGGGGGTCTGGCGGCGGATCTCGGCGAGCGCCTCCACGTCCTTCGGGCTGTCCACGGCGACGCGGACCAGCTCCGCTCCCGCCTTCCGGATGGCTTCTGCCTGCTCCACCGTGGCGTCGATGTCCTGGGTGCGGGTGGCACACATGCTCTGGACGGCCACGGGATGGTGAGCGCCCAGGCTCACGGTGCCGATCCGGACCGAGCGGGGAGGGTTTCTCGTCATTCCTCGACCCCCCACCCGGTCTTGCCCGTGGGGGGAGGGAAGCGCTCATCCCCCGGGGTGCTCTGTCCCTTCATCGCCTTCGATCGTAGCAGAGGCAACGCCCCTTGCCCACGCGTCACCCCATCTCCTCCAGGGCGCGGATGCCGCGACGCATGGGCAGCCAGAAGGTGGCTCCCGAGAGGAGGGCCGAGGCCAGGAAGCAGACGCCCATGAGGGTCCGCTGGCCGGTGGACAGGCCCTCCCCACGGAACTGGTGCAGGAGGTAGATCGAGGCGGGCCAGGCCAGAAGCGCCACCGTGGCCAGGATGAAGAGCACGGCCAGGACCATGAAGGCGACCCCGCCGAAGGAGCCGGCCACCTGGGTCAGGTTCTCCGCCCCGAAGCGGGGGTAGCGAGCCCCCATACCGGCGGCCAGGCCCACCAGGGCGAAGGTCATGAACACGATGGCGACCGCGCTCAAGACGCGGAGGAACCGACCGACGCCGAGGAGCTCGTTGGACACCACCGTCAGTCCCACCGCCATCGGTCCAGAACTTGGACCAGAGGAACACGCGCATGGAGACGGGGGAGGAGCGGACGATCCAGAAGGCGGCGCCTTCCGCGGAGACGGCGGGGAAGACGAAACGCACCGCCACCGCGGACAGCACGAAGGCGGCCATGGCCAGGTTCACGAACGCGTAGACGTTCTTGACCACGCCCGCCATATACGGGATGCGCTCCAGGTCGAGGACGCGGAAGTTGTAGACGTACACCAGGGCCAGGGCCAGGAGGAGCAGGAGCTGCGACCACTGGGTGGTGTCGCGCAGGAAGACCTTGAGGTCCTTGACCAGGAGGCTGCGGGACGGAAGGCCCGCGGGCAGCCGCGCGGCCAGGTGCTCGAGGCCGCGCAGTCGCGTGAAGCGGGCCTTGCGGGCCTCCTGGGCCTTGCTCCAGCCCTCGAAGTAGAGACGGTCGAAGGCCGCGCGCGCGCCCACCGTGAAGGCGAGGGCGGTCGTCCACAGCGCCCCGAGATGCAGCCAGTCCGTCGCCCCCTGGAGGCCGGTGAAGAGCGCCTCCCCGGCCCAGAAGGAGGGCAGGAGGGGGGTGATGGGGGACTGAAGGGTGGCAAAGAAGGCGGTGACGTCGGGCAGCGACTGGACGTTGAGCAGCCTCTCGGGGCGCAGACCAGGCCCATGAGCATCAGCACGTCGCGGGCGCGCCGCGCCGGGAAGACGTTCACCAGCAGGAGGGTCCCCACGGACCCGAGCGCGCAGGGGATCAGCACGAAGGGCAGGACCGTCGCCACCGCGGTCAGGTAGAAGCCCGCTCCCGCACAGCGCGCGAGGCCAACGGCGAGGAGCACGGGAAGCAGGAAGGCGGCCACCATCCAGCCGGACTGGGCCGCCGCGCGGGCGAAGCGAGAGTAGAAGAGGCGCGCGCGGGGGACCGGAGTCGCGATGAGGAGGCGCAGGTCCTCCGAGAGGAAGAACGTGGAGAGGGAGGTCACGACCGCGCTGAAGGCCAGGAAGGACAGGAAGGTCAGGAAAAGCCAGCCCAGTCCGAGTCGCACCAAGTAGTCGCCGAGCTCCTCGTAGTCGAGGAGCTCCGAGGTCAGCCAGAACACCACCGCGAAGATCACCGCGGAAACGAGAAGGCCGATGCCGGAGAAGAGCGCGAGGCGGGCGGCATCCCCCCTCTCGCGTCGGCGCGCCTGGTTGCGCGCCCCCCACAGGGTCGGGAGCAAGAGCCAGGGGAAGGCCTGCTTCACACCGCCTGGTCGATCTCCTGGAGGCCGCTGCCGCCCGTGAGCTTGAGGAAGACCGGCGTGAGCTTCTCGTCCTCCCCCCCCGCGAGCGCGCGCAGCTCGGCGACCGTCCCCCGGGCCAGGATCCGGCCCCCGAGGATGATGCTGATCCGGTCGCACATCTCTTCCGCCACCTCCAGGGTGTGGGTGCTCATGAGGATGGCCACTCCCTTCCGGCTCATGGCCCGGAACACCTGCTTGATGAGCCGCGCGCCCCGGGGGTCGAGGCCCACCATGGGCTCGTCCACGAGCACCGCCCGCGGACGGTGGAGGAAGGCGGCGCACATCACCAGCCGCTGCTTCATGCCGTGGGAGAAGCTCTCCACCAGCTCGTCCTTCCAGCCCACGAGCTCGAACAGGGCCAGGAGCTCGAGGAGCCTCTCCGGGAGACCGTCCCCCTCGATTCCGTAGAGGCCGGCGTGAAAGCGCAGGAACTCGGCGGCGGTGAGCTTGTCGTAGAGGAACGGGCGATCGGGGATGAAGCCCAGGGAGGCCTTGGCCTTCTCGGGCTCCCGCTCCAGGTCGTGCCCGTCGATGACGATGCGGCCGCGGGTGGGCTTGAGCAGCCCTGCGATCATGTGGATGGTGGTGGTCTTGCCCGCGCCATTGGGGCCGAGGAAGCCATGGATCTCGCCCGGGGCCACCCCGAGGCTCACCCCGTCGACCGCGGTGAACGCGCCGTACTTCTTGACGAGGTCCTCGACCTGAATCATGGGCGCGCCCAGCAACCGCGGCCACCGCGGCGGGGGAGCGCCACGTCGAGCGGCCTCAGGTCGGAGGCCTCGCGCCCCACGAGGATGGGGGTGGACCCGGGCCGGACGTCCACCTCGAGGAGACGGATCTTCGCGCGGCCGACGAGGCCGAGGATGGCGGCCTGCCGGTCGAGGCCGCCGCGGGCCAGGCGCACGTGGGTGGCGTCGGCGGGGAACTGGTTCAGCGTGGGGTCGACGGGTAGCCAGAGCCCCCGGCCGTCGGGCTCCGCCACGTAGACCTCGGGCCAGGCGTGGTAGTAGAACGCCCCGCGAAGGTAGACGAGCCCCACCGCCATCCGGGCGGGAAGGCCGAGCGAGCGTGCCATGGCGACGTAGAGGGCGGTGTGCTCGTTGCAGTCGCCCACCCGCGTCTTGAGCACCTCGAGGGCGGAGGGGAGGCTCAGCGTGGGCTTCTTCTCGAGGATGGCGTGAACGTGGCGGACCAGCCGCTCGGCCCGCAGACGCGGCGTCTTCGCGTCCGTCACCGCCCGGAGCGCCTCCGCCACGATTTCGGGAGCGTCGCTCTCGAGGAACGGCTCCGCGGAGAGGAAGCGGAGCGACTCGGGGTCGTGGGGACCCGGCTCGAGGGAGCGCGGGTCGCGAACCTCGAACACGTCACCCGTCACCGCCTGGCCCGCCCCCTGGAGGTCGGCGGCCGGGAAGTCCGTGACCCCCGAGAGGCGCAGGCGGAGACGCTCCACCGCGGTGGGCTCGTCGATGTGGCGCGGGGGGTCGGGAACGAGGGCCGCCGCCTCGAGCATGTCGGTCTGGATCGCCCCCGGCACCGCGATGGCCTGCGCCTGCTCGGCGGTCTCCCGCACCACGATCAGCCCCATGGGGCTCTCCTCGCGCACCACCTCCCCCACGTCGGTGATCCACGACTTTGTCACCACTCCCGCGAAGCGGCTTTCCACCCGGAAGGCGGGCACGGGTCGGTTCGCCACCCGCACGATCTCGCGCGCCTGCACGAGGAGGGTCAAGGGCGCATTGCGCAGGGTGGCCGGGTCGAAGACGGACACCTGGAGGGTCTTCCCCGGCTCCAGGCCAGAGGCGGCCAGCCGTCGCGGAAGGCTCAACGACAGGGCCGGTGGTTCGGCGAGGGTGCGCGTCTCCTCGCGACGGCCCGAGGAGGTGATCACCGCGAGGTGGAGACGGAGTCCTTCGACCGTTCCCTCCACTTGAGTGGGGCCGCTGCCTGGGTCGAGAGAGAACGAGAAGCCACGGAGGGCGAACGCCCGATCCACCCGGGCCACGCTGCGGAGCCGGACCGAGCTCGTGGAGCCGAGGAGGGTCATCTGCAACCGCCCGTCTTCCTGGAGCTCATAGCCGTCATCGTTGGGCACCGTCTGACCCACCGAGAAGCCGATCTTGTCGCCCCGGTAATAGATCCCCCGCCACTGGGCGGCCGAGCCATAGCGCGCCAGGTCCGCGGCGAGGGCCACGGGCGTCCCGAAGTAGGCCGCGCGGACGAGGACGCCCATCTGGACGATCCAGGCGATCACCAGGAGCAGGGAGAGCGGCCGCGTGAGCCAGGACGGCAGGGGCCGGAAGGGTGTCACGCGTGGATCGCGCCGCCCCTTCCGACCATGGGCCATTATAAGACGATCATCGAACCGAGCCTGGTGAGGATAGGGTGGGGTCGATGACGGCGCGGAGAGCGACGCGGGAGGGCGATCCCCTCCCCGCGTGGGAGGGTTAGGGAGGGGGGTTGTTGAATGGATCCGTCCCGAGTGGACGTGGTGCTCGTGCGTCCGGCCCGCCCGGCCAACGTGGCCGCGGCCTGCCGAGCCATGAAGAACATGGGGCTCCGCCGGCTGCGCATCGTGGAGCCTCCCCCGGGCCTGGCGGACCCCGAGGTGCGGAGCCTGGCGTACGGGGCCTGGGACCTGCTCGACGCCCTCCGGCCCGCGGGGTCGCTCCTCGAAGCCGTGGGAGAGGCCGCCCTCGTGGCGGGGACGTCTGGCCGGGCCCTCAAAGATGCGTGGACGCCGCGGCGGCTGGCCGCGGAGGCCGGGGTCCGGGCCCGCGGAGGCCGCATCAGCCTCGTGTTCGGCCCCGAAAGGAGCGGCCTCACGAACGAGGAGCTGGACCTTTGCCATGTGCGTGTCCACATCCCGACGAGCGACGAGCACTCCTCCCTGAACCTGGCCCAGGCCGTGCTGGTGCTGGCCTACGAGCTCCGCGTCTCGGTCGCCGAGGAGCCTCCTTCCAACCGTCCCCCGGCCGCCGCGGCCGCCGAGCTGGAGCAGGCCGTGCAGGACCTCCGGGCGGGCCTCCTGGAGGTGGGCTACCTCAATCCGGCCCGGCCGGACGACGTGCTCGCCGAGCTGCGCCGCCTGCTGGCCCGAGCCGGGCCCACCGCCCGGGAGGTCACGCTCCTGCGCGGTCTCGCTCGCCAGATCAGCTGGGCGGGACGGACGGCTCGGGAGCGGCCCGGCATCGGCTAGAATGGAGTCGACAAATGGCAGGGGGCAGCGAAGACGACGACCTGGTCCTGCGCGACCCGGTGGCCCCCGTCTGGTCCGTCGGGGGAGGCGGTGACCTCAGGGTCCCCACCGTGGCCATGGCGGCGGAGGTCTCCTGCGCAGATGGTCGCCAGTTCCCCGGCCGCATCTTCCTCCCCGCCACCGCTTCCGGCCACATGGGCGTGATGCGGGCCGAGGAGTGGATGAACGAGCCCCACGACTTCTTTCCCCTCCTGCCCGACGGCGCCCGCTCTCCGATCATCTTGAACAAACGCGAGTTGCTCGTGGTCACCGTCCCCGCCTCGGCGGACCACGACGTGGTCCTCGAAGAAGCCCACACCCCCGAGCGCCGGGTGGCGGTGGAGTGCGGGGGTCTGCGGCTCGAGGGGACGATCGTGATCGACATGCCGGAGGCGCATAGCCGGGTGCTCGATTACCTCAACCGTCCCGGCGCCTTCCTCACCCTTCGGCAGGAGGACCGCCACCATCTGGTCTGCAAGGCCCGCATCACCTGCGTGCTCGAGATCCGGGAGGAGTAGGCTCTTGTCCCTCGACCGACTGCTGCTGCAAGCCGCCAAGGCCGGGGGCCAGGAGGTGCGACTGGTGCCGGGCCGCCGCATCGTCGTGAGCACCGCGGCCGGGGAGCGCGAGGTGCAGGGGGCGCCGCAGACCCCCGAGACCATCCAGGAGCTGCTGCAGGGCGTGCTCACGGACAACGCCCGGCGCAGCCTCGCGGCGGGGCGGGCGGAATGGGACTTCACCGTGCCCACCGTGGGCGCCGTGCGGGGCTTCGCGGAGACCCGGCCGGAGGGGACGGTGGCGCGCTTCGCGCTGGTCGGGGACGGAGGGGGCAGCGCTCCCGCGCCGGTGGCGCCCGTCGCGACGCCGCGCCCGCGAAAGACGTCCGGGCCCACCGCCGAGCTCGACGAGCTGTTCTACACGATGGTGGAGATG
>WNFJ01331322.1_pt1 | contig 10101 bp, 13 predicted proteins | sample 5400461 | NCBI WGS metagenome assembly WNFJ01 (sample SAMN13153349, study PRJNA577476) | soil metagenome | isolation source: 115 cm saprolite on Douglas fir-dominated hillslope | place: USA:California | collected 2013-09-17
TGCCCAGGATTAGATCTGCATCCGCGGTCCATACAAAAGGTTTGGGATCGCGATTCCGCTGGTCCAGATAGTCGAGCATGGCTTTCTCCAATGCGCCAACCGCCGTATGGCTTCCACGACGGACGCACCGTTGTGTCACTTCGGCAAACAATCGTTCTACCAGGTTCAGCCAACTTCCGGCTGGTCGGCGTGAAATGAACGTGGTAGTGCGGGTGGCGCACTAACCACGCTTGCACCTTAGCCACCTTGTGGGTGCCGTAGTTGTCCATCACGAGGTGAAGCTCGAAGCCGCGGGGGAGATTCGCCTCGATCTCCTTGAGAAACCGCAGGAACTCCTGATGCCGGTGCCGCCGGTAGCAACTGCTGATCGTGACTGCGCTTGCCACATCCAGCGCCGCGAACAGGGTCCGGACCCATAAAAGTTGTATCTACATGCAGTTTCAGGCATCATTTCAGTTTCTCTCTCTTGCGCTTATAAATTCTCTCCTTATATACGGCCATCGCTTTTGTTTTCCGTGCGATGACATTTTTTACGCGCACAGGGTCTTGGCAGGATCGGCAATGCAAATGCTGTTCGACAGGTCCGCCACAGCCTTCATGCTCATAGGCAATCGGTGGCCCATCAGGAGCGGCCCATCTGTCTCCCCACTGGGTCAAAGCAATAATCACTGGTTTGAAATCCAGGCCTTTGGCGGTGAGATGGTATTCCAGGTGTTCCGATCCACCTTTTGATGTGGTCATCAGGCCTTCCTTAACGAAACTCTCTAACCGCTTAGTCAAGATATTGGGAGCAATATCGAGGCTTTGCTGAAAATCTGTAAAGCGGGTCATTCCCGCAAACGCCGCATTACGTAAGATCATAAGACTCCAGCGCTCACCTGCAATTTCAAGTGCGCGGGCTGCCGAACAAGCTTCCTTATCGTAGGTACGTCCTAACATATTTATTCATCCTAACTATTTTTCTTGCATGATGCAATAATTTGTTATATCGTGATGCAAGTAATTCAAAAACTGGCGGAAAGCAGAACCATGAAAAACAAGGAGACCAGAGATGATGCTGAAGAATAAGGTTTCGGTGATCTACGGAGCCGGAGGTGCGATCGGCGGTGCTGTCGCACGCGCCTTTGCGCGTGAGGGGGCCAAGCTTTTTCTCACCGGACGCCACCGGGCATCCGTCGAAACCGTCGCCAAGGAAATCGTTTCCGCCGGCGGAAAACGCCGAGGCGGCGGAGATAGACGCTCTCGATGAGCAGGCCGTGGACAGGCATCTACAGTCCGTGATCGATAAGGCTGGCCGCGTCGATATCTCGTTCAACGCGGTCGGCATTCCGAATGCGAAGATTCTGGGTGTGCCTCTGGTCGAGCTGGATCTCAAGCAGTTCTCCCTGCCGATCACGGCCTACACTACGTCGTATTTCCTGACCGCACGCCTGGCCGCAAGGCACATGATCCCGAACAAATCGGGGGTGATCATGACTGTCACCGCAATCCCCGCGCGGACGGGCACCCCATTGAACGGAGGCTACGGTCCGGCGCTGGCCGCCAAGGAGGCACTCACTCGAGATCTATCCGCCGAGCTCGCACCTCAGGGCATCCGCGTGCTCGGTCTGCGACCACACGGCATGCCGGAGACAAGCATGATAAAGGAGCTCTTCGAGCTCAAGGCCAAGGCATCGGGCATGACCTGGGAACAGTTCCAAAATTATCTCGCAAACTGGAGCCACCCGCGACGGGTCATGACGCTCAAGGAGATGGCAAACATGGCGGTCTTCATGGCTTCCGATAAGGCAAGCGGGATCGACTGGAACTACCGTCAACTTGACCATGGGGAGCGTGGCTGACTAGCGGCCTTGCCCCAAATTTCACTGAGGATAATGAAATGAAGATCGCAGACACAGCAGTTCTGGTGACTGGGCCAATCGGGGCCTCGGTCGGGCACTGGTCGAGGAAGCCTTGAGAAGAGGCGCGAAGCGGGTGTATGCCGGTACGCGCCAGCCCTTGCCCCACTCGGATAGGCGCGTCACGCCCTTCACCCTGGACGTGACGAACGCAGCGCAGATTCAGGGAGCCGTCGAAGAGGTCGAATCTCTCGATATTCTCACGAGAGACTTAGTAAACGCATTTCTAACTCAGGACACTAGCTAGACAGTCGTGTCGAAAGCAAATGTTCTAGGTTGAGTGCTGTCGTTTTGACCGATAAAACCTTCGGGTAAAAACCGAAGGCTCAAGCGTGCGCACGCTATTGGACTTTCTCCAGATGGTGGCGGCGAACCGAAGGATGCAAAAAAAGAAGCCATCAGGAAATTCAAGGAACGCAAACCGCTTCTCGGTGCGTTCGTTGTGCGATGCACCGCAACGGGACGAGTCTGGGTCGGCGCATCCCGGAACCTAGAGGGCGCTAAGAACGGATTTTGGTTCTGCTTGCGCAACGGGTGTCATTACAACAAGTCGCTCCAGGAAGAATGGGACGTCCGTGGCGAACCTGCTTTCCAGTATGAGATTCTGGACAGGCTCGACGAGGACGCGCATCCCCTGGAAGTTGAGGACCTGCTTAAGAAAAAAAAGAACTATTGGATTGCTCGATTGGGCGCCCAACCGCTCTGAACGAAGGAGTGCTGATTGCCCGTCCTAACGAACCTACCTGTCAATCGGCAAAGATTGGTCGATCACAAACTCCCCAAACTTCAGAATCTCCCCATTGGAATGAAACGGCAAGCGCCCGGTAATGGCCAGCTTGGCGATACCGTGGACCATCGTCCACGCGAGCAGCGCCATCCGCCGTAAATCCCCGGACGGCAGTCGGCCCGCGTCCTGAGAACCCTTAACGAAACCCAGAAGAGTGCCAAACGCCTGTTCCGCCGCAGCTGCAGAATCCGGATGCTTGCGCTTCGATATCGGGGCGTCAAACATAACCGTGAAATGTTCCGGTCTGCGCAGAGCAAAGCTTACGTAACCTAATCCGGCATGCTTGAGCCGATCGAGAGCGTCCGTTCGCTGCCCGGCCGCCTCCACCATCGCTTCCGTCAATTCCCTGAACCCCTGGGCGGCGACGGCCGCCATCAAATCATCCCGGTCCCGAAAATGCCGGTAGGGCGCGTTGTGTGAGACTCCAGCCCGGCGTGCCACCTCGCGCAGCGTAAAGGCAGTCGGCCCGACCTCGGCGATCAACCGAATCGCGGCCTCCAGCAATGCTTCCCTTAAGTTTCCGTGGTGATAAGTCTTTGGGCGACGCATCTTCCTCCTTCGCATTATATCCAGAGTGTTGACATCGGCAACATGAGCTTTGGCGGACTCTCGTCTGTGGGCAATCGCTCCGAGCCGTACCCCAAAAAAATAAGATGCACTATGTTGACACGGGCAACATCGTAAGTGTAGCATGTTGGCAGTGCCCACATCCAGCGGCCTTTGGAACCAACCGGGTGCCGCCCAAGTGGACCACGAGTTTTAGCAAGGGAGAGGTGCAATGCATACAGAACAGCAAATCAGGCCCGGTCGCAGTTTCGGCGCAGGCAGCGGATTCGTTAAGGCAGGACCCATGGTTGCGGTAGCGCTGATGGCTACAGTTTTATTCCTTTTTATTGGCGCAGCACACAGCTTTGCCAATAGCGGCGGACGAGCCGACCGATCTGAGGATGACCACAATCCAGCGACGAGCCGTGCAGCGATCGAGAGATTCTGGACGGTCTATCACGGAAATGACTACGATGCGATCCCGGAAGTGCAAAAGGAGTTGGAACGGGCTATCCGTCTCGATCCCGACAATCCGACACTCTATGCGCTGCTCGGTGCCACTCATTTTTGGCATGTTGGCGAATTGACCCGTGATCCCAACTGGAGGGCCAACCAGAATGTGCTGGCGCAGGACATGCCGACCGCAGCCGGCCTGTTCCAAAAGGCTCTGGACCTCGACTACTACAGCCAACACCCCATCGGATACGTCAACGACGACCACCTGCCGGGGTACTTTGGAATCACCACAGTCCACACGGGACAGGAATTGAATCCCAGTCTCATCGCCAAAGGAGACGGCACGCTGGACTTTGCCGCGTATCAATTCCCCGAATTCAATAACTTCAATCGCTGGGCGGCGCACCTTACCGACGCGAGGGACAGTGAGACCTACCAGAAAGCGCTCGACTCACTGTGGGAGGGGCTAGACAGTTGCGTCGGGGGCACAATCAACCGCGCCAATCCCGACGTGAAGCCCTATCTGAACCTTGTGACCTCGGTAGGCCGCAAAAAAGCTTGCTGGTGGAAAGGTGACATCGCTCCATACGGCTTCGAGGGCTACATGCTCAATCTCGGCAATGGCTTGGTTAAAGCTGGCCAAGTTGACGCCGCCCGGGTCGTTTATGCGAATGCAAAGTACGCCGACAACTATTCGACTTGGCCTTATCGCGATGTTTTGGAAGCGATAGCCGCCTCGGACCTCAACGCACGCGCGGCACTATATGCACCCGGTGCAGACTCCAAAAAAGCTCCGCAATTGACGGTGCCTGACCGCAGCTGCGCGTATTGCCACGCGACCGTCCCCGAATCGGGGGCCCGCTAGTTAGGTCAGGTCTCGGAAATTACTGCGCGTCGCGCACATTTGGCTTCGTTCGGAATTCACATTTTCGGAAAAGGAGAACGTAAATGAAGGTTAAGTTTTCGGTCCTAAGTTTTGCTGTCTTGCTGTTCCCGATCCATTCGTGGGCCCAGAATGCCGCGGGCACGACGCAAGCCTTCAGCAGCAATGCCCAATCGCCTCGCGTCGAGGGTAAGTTTCGCTACTACATCACCGAGACGTACCTGAATCCGAGCGTTTTCACGGCCCCGGCCTTTCGTGCCGGGATTCGCATGGCGAACCCTCCGGGCAACGGGGCTACGCGGTATCCCCCGGAATGGAGACAGGGCGCTGAGGCTTTCGGGCGGAATTACGGCGATGCCTTCGCACAGCGTGTGACGTTCCAAACGGCACGTTTCGCAACGGGAGTCATTACTCACGAAGACCCTCGCTACATCCCGTCTTCGAGCCACAACCTACTTGCGAGAAGCGTTCACGCGCTGACGTTTACCTTCGTCGATCGATCCGATTCCGGGCGTGCGATGCCCGCCTTCTCAAACTTCGCAGGAGCCGCAGCCGCGGGATTCGTTGGGAATGCCTATCTGCCTTCCGGCTTCAACAACGCCACACATGCGGGCCAGCGGGCGACTCTTCAGTTCGGGTTCACCGCCGCGGGGAACCTCTTTCGCGAGTTTGCGCCGCAGATGCCCAAGCCCGTGCGCACGGTGTTCCAGCTAATTGCCCGGTGATGACAGCTCGAGTTTTACGGAGGCGAACGTGACTCTACTCTGCAGGCTAAGCAACTTGCTGGTCTTGCCCTTCTGGGCCTTGATGGTTCTGCTGCCGCGCTGGCGCTGGTCAGAGCGCATCATGCGTTCACCATTCGTGAGTGCTGCACCCGCGCTTCTTTACGCTGCGCTGGTGCTCCCGCGGCTGGGTGCGATCTGGCCCGCGATCGCGAGACCAACACTCCCCGGGATTGCGACGCTGCTCGGTTCGCCCGAGGGCGCCACGATAGCTTGGGTTCACTTCCTGGCCTTTGACCTCTTCGTCGGCCGCTGGATTTATCTGGACAGCCAGGAGCGACGGCTCAGCCCGCTTCTGAACGGCGCCGCTGTTGTTTCTTACTCTCATGCTCGGCCCGTTGGGATTTCTGATCTACCTTGTGCTTCGCGCGGTTGCGAGTTCGCGCGAAGCAGACAAAAGCGGCACGCAGATTTCCGCTGCCAGAATGAACAGGAACGAGCCCTCGATCGACGGGACGCAACTTGGACTACGCACGCGAGATCCAGGCAACACCCTTCTGCAGCGCGCATGGCACACCAACTGGCCATTGACGACGCTCGGCGTGGCGATGATTCTCGTTTTTCTCGCAGCTCTCGCGGGAGTCTTGATCGATCATCGCGTCATTACAGGTGCACCGGCATGGCTGAAACCGGCCAAGTTCACCGTCTCCGTCAGCGTCTACTGCTTCACTTTTGTTTGGCTGCTAGGGTTTGTCGAGAGCCGCCCGCGGCTGGCGCGTTTCGCGGCCAATGTGACCGTCGTCAGCTTCATCGTCGAGATGACGGTGATCCTCACGCAGGCCGCGCGGGGCACAACCAGCCATTTCAATATCACGACTCCGCTGAATTCCTTCCTTTGGCTCGCGATGGGCGCATTCATCCTCGTTGTCTGGATGATGAATTTGTTGCTGGCAATCGTGCTCACCTTCGAGCGAATTCCCAATCGCCCATTCGCGTGGTCACTGCGACTCGGTCTGCTCATTTCTCTTATTGGTATGGCCACGGCGTTCTTCATGGTTCGGCCCACGCCGGAACAGATGGCGACCATGGCCGCGCGCGGTGGTCTACATATTGTCGGCGCGCACAGTGTTGGCATCGCTGATGGCGGTCCTGGGCTACCCGTCGTCGGTTGGAGCACAGTTGGTGGTGACTTGCGGGTTACCCATTTCTTGGGGATACACGCGATGCAGGTCCTGCCCTTCTTCGGGTGGTACATCGCGCGCCGCAGAAACGCGTTCGCTCACTTAAAAGAATTCCACCGGTTGGCGCTAGTTTGCACGGCTGGATTGGCTTACCTCGGGCTCGTACTGCTGTTGGCGTGCCAAGCCCTGCGCGGACAATCGCTGATTCATCCCGACTCTCAGACACTCACTGTGGGCGTTGTTCTCGTTGCGCTCACTGCGCTTTCCACATCGATCATCACCGCGCACGCGAAACGTGCGAACACCAATTCAAGTGGATTCGATTCAAGGACAGCCTCCAGCAATGCCAAGCGCGCACTCGAAAGCTGAGCATGAGTCGACATGGATATGAGGGCGAATTATGAATCGAGAGAGAACGGGATCTTTGCCAGATAGAGACAACAGCAAGATTGGCCGTCGGTCGCTGTTGGGAATGACCGCTGCGGGTTTGGCCGGATCACTAGTTGCTTGTGCCACGTCTCCGCAGACGCCGAACAGCTCTGCGACATCGCAGACGCCGCGGCGCAGATTCGAAGGCAAGGTCGTACTCACTACGGGTGCGACTTCGGGCATCGGGTGCGCCGCTGTGCGGCAATTTGCAGCCGAAGGCGGCAAGGTGAGCTTCTGCGGGCGTCGGGAAAAACTTGGACGGGAAGTCGAAAACGAAATTCGAGCCCGTGGCGGAGAAGCCACCTACATCCGAGCGGATGTCCGAAACGAAAGCAATGTAAAGACCTTCGTGGACCAGACTGTTCAAAAGTATGGCCAGCTGAACGTTGCGTTCAACAACGCAGGCATCACCATCGAGAAGCCGGTCCATGAATACAGTTCCGAAGAGTGGGACGATGTGGTCAATACCAATCTTCGTGGCGTCTTCCTCGCGCTGAAGTACGAGATCCCACACATGCTCGCGAATGGCGGCGGCAACATTGTGGTCACCTCTTCCTCGAACGCGATCGCGACAACGGAAAAGCGTTCTGCCTACACCGCCAGCAAGCGAGGACTCGTGGGGCTGGTCCAGTCTGCAGCGCAAGACTACGCGGCCAAGGGTATTCGCGTGAATGCGCTCATCCCCGGCACCACCGACACGGAGTTGGTGCGCAGGGCTGCTGGTATGGAGCACGTCCCGGACGCAATCTGGGAGGCGCTTGCCAAGCAGTGGGCAAAGTCCCACGTGCCCGGGCTCGAGAGAATGGCCAAAGCAGACGAGATTGCCGCCTTCGCGCTCGTTCTGGCTTCCGATGACCACCCTTACATGACGAGCGCGCAGATGGTCATCGACGGAGGGAAGACCGCGCACGCCGGCTGACGCTTCTCCCAGCAAATCTCGGAAAGAGAAAGGAAAAGACTAATGACTAGAAAAATCAGTCAGGTTGCTGTCTCCTCAGCCATCCTCGCGCTTTTGCTGTGTGCACCCTTCCCATCGCTCACCGCACAAACGAAAGATACGGGAACACTCACGATCCGCGTCACGGGCGCGAGAAACACAAAGGGCAAAATCGGTGTGACTCTATTTCAGGGCGCACAGGGTTTTCCCGACGACACGTCGAAGGCCATCCGGCAGCAGCGTGTCGAGATCGATCCCAACACCATGAGCGCCCAAGTAACCTTCAAGGATGTTCCCCAGGGCGCCTTCGCTGTCTCGGTCCTTCACGATGAGAACGGCAACGGGAAGATGGACAAGAACTTTGTGGGAATGCCCAAGGAAGGCTACGGCGCTTCCAATAATCCCAAGAAGAAAAAACGTGCGCCCACGTTCGACGAAGCGAAATTCTCCTTAAGCACTGGGGAGCAGACCATCGAGATCGCACTCATCTACTAGAAACGGGCGCGAGCGCACGGTCTCGTCGACAGCTGCAAAACATTGGAGGTAAGAATATGAGTCAGGAAAAAGTAGCTCTGGTTACAGGAGTCTCTTCGGGAATCGGCCGGGCCATCGCCGGTCTACTGCCCCGCCACGGTTTCCGAGTCTTCGGAACCACAAGGGGAAATGCCGGGGCCAGGAGATCTCTGGAGAATGTCGAGTTGGTCCACGTTGACGTTCGCGATGAGGAGTCGGTCCATTCTTGCGTGCGAACGCTGCTTGATCGGGCCGGGCGAATCGATGCTCTGGTCAACAACGCCGGCTATGCCCTGATCGGCTCCCTGGAAGAGACGAGCATCGAAGAAGCGAAGCAACTCTTTGAAACCAACTTTTTTGGAGTTCTGCGAATGACCCAAGCCGTGCTCCCGTTCATGCGAGAGCAGCGATCGGGACGCATCATCAACATTGGATCGGTAGTCGGATTTGTCCCCGCGCCGTACCAGGGAATCTACTGCGCCACTAAACACGCCCTCGAAGGGTACTCCGAATCCTTGGACCATGAGGTGCGCCAGTTTGGCGTTCGCGTATCCGTCATCGAACCGGGTTTTACGCGCACGAACATCGCGCAGAACAGCCAAGTCGCCGCCCGTGCGCTAGAAGCTTACGCTGACGGCCTCACGCGCGTTCTCAAAGCTACTCCGGAAAACATAGCGAAGGGTGGCACGCCTCTGGGGGTTGCCGAGGTGGTGCTGAAAGCTTTGACCAGCCAGTCGCCACGGCCACGGTATCCGGTCGGACGTGAGGCCAAACTCGTCAGCCGCCTGCGAAAATTCGCCCCTTCAAGTCTCTTCGACAGGGGTCTTCGAAAACAGTTTCGGCTGGACCCTGCCTGACCACAGGACGGCCCAGTTTCTTTAGAAAATTCAGTTCAAAAAAAGGGAGGCTCACATGCGGTGGAGGAATGCAGTTGCTTCAATGGCGTTACTGACCGTACTCGCGACAGAATCGGTTGCGGCAGAAAGATTTGCTTGCGCAGAATATTTTGCGGCGACGCCAGCCGGGCAAAAGAAAGCCGAGGCCGGGGTCAGGGGAACGCTGGTATTCGACCCGAGCTCGAAGAAGGTGGAGTTCCTAAATCCGCAAGGTACACCAGCTTTCAGCATCAATTACGATGCGATCCGTGCCATACAGTACGAAAGGACCGGCCGCCCTCGGTACGTGGCGGCAGTCTTGATCTCGCCGGTTTTTCTCCTGACACGCGCGACGAAGCACTATCTCACCATCGAGTACATCGACCAGTCCGGCGGAGTCCAGTCCGTCATCGTTCGTCTGAACAAAAAGAATGCCCGCGAAGCCGTCGCGACGGCCACAGCGCAAACCAGCAGATCCGTGGAGCAAATCGAGGAGAAATAAGTCAGAGAACGACGGGCTCGTTCCTCCGGATGTTTTCGCAGGTAACCAGCAGCAATGAGAAGGGAGTTCGTGGTTATGAGTGGGCCGTATAGTTTCAAGTCCGTCAGGGCCAATCTCGAGTCCGCCGTCTCGATCATCCATGTGGAATTGACGATGAAGAGCGACGTTGCTGCGGTTTTGCCTGTCGTGGAAGAGCTCATGCTTCTGATCAGGAAAACTCGTTGTGTTTCTGGCGCCGAACGGGACGTCGAGTGCGCTCTTCGCGAAGCCTTGGACAATGCGGTGATTCACGGAAACTGTGAGCACCCAGACAAACGGATTCACAATCCATTGCCGATGTGAACCAGCCAAGGAGTTGTCCGTCGTTATCCG
>WNFJ01303327.1_pt1 | contig 10100 bp, 5 predicted proteins | sample 5400461 | NCBI WGS metagenome assembly WNFJ01 (sample SAMN13153349, study PRJNA577476) | soil metagenome | isolation source: 115 cm saprolite on Douglas fir-dominated hillslope | place: USA:California | collected 2013-09-17
CGTGTAGCGCTTCCTGGAGCGCTCGCGGTACTGGCCTGTTCCGCCTTGTGGTGGCGGGCATCGTCTGCTCAGGCGTTGTGGGCTCAACCGCTCCTCGCGGGCGTGCTTGTCGCAATGCTGATCGTCTGCGGCGCCGCGCTTTGGATCGAGGATCGGCTGATGCGCCCCTTGCGCCGGCTTGGCCGAGCGGTTCACCGGGCGGCCGAGGGGGATTTCGTCGTTCGGGCCGCGGCGCCGGCGGGTAACGGAGAAGTTGCGAGGTTGGCGGCATCGTTCAATCACCTTCTCGCCCGGATCACCGCGCTTCAGGCAGACGAGGTAGATGTTCAGCGCGATCTTGCCGACGCTCAAGAGCAGCTCAAACTGCAGCAGGCCTTCGAAGAGGCCAATGCGCTCCTCGAGAAACGTCTCAATGAGCTTTCACTGCTCTACGAAGTGGCGCGCTCCTTCACCTCCACCCTTGAGCTGCCGGAGCTTCTGGCCCGGATCAGCACTCACGTGGCGGAGCGCCTTTCGATTCCACAGTTTTCGATCATGCTCCTCAACCCGGACGGGAACCCGGACGGGACGCTCGAGGGGAAAACCGCCTATCCCCCAGGACAGGGCACCGAGCGCATCCGTTTCCGCAGCGATGAGGGGGCCTGCGGAAGAGCCGCCCAAACGCACACCGCGGTGTACATCGCCGATGTGGAGTCCGATACCGCCATCTTCATCGCCCGACCAGGCGCCGCGCGCGAGATCGGATCGCTTCTCTGCGTACCGATGATCCATCACGAGGAGGTACTGGGGGTCCTCAATTTTCAGCGTCCGCAGAAGGACAGCTTCGGGTCGGAGGAGATCGAGGTGCTCACCGCAATTGCCGACCAGGCGGCTCTGGCGGTGAAAAACGCCCGTCTCCACGAAGAAACGGTTGCGCTGGCGATTACCGATCCTTTGACGGGAATACCCAACCGGCGGCATCTTTTTTCGCGGCTGGACATGGAGATCGCGCGCGCCAACCGGTTCGGCAACCAGGTGTCGATCGTGATGCTCGACATCGATCACTTCAAGAGCTTCAACGATGCCGCAGGCCACCGCGCCGGAGACGGGGTACTTCGACAGGTCGCTGCGTTGATGAAGGGAATGATCCGAAAGGTCGACATCCTGGGTCGCTACGGCGGAGAAGAATTCCTCCTCATCCTCCCCCAGGTCACCAAAGTAGAGGCAATGGAGGTCGCCGAGAAATTGCGCCGCGCTGTCGCCGGCGCCTCACTCGACGTGCCTCGCAACCCCTCGCGGATCACCATCTCCGCGGGGATCGCCAACCTGCCCGTGGATGCCACCTCCTGGGAGCGACTGGTCGATTGCGCCGACGCCGCGCTCTACGCTTCCAAGCGGGCGGGGCGCAACCAGACCACATCCTACGCTCAAGGGATGGAGCTCCATCCGGGCCGAGAGCGAATTTCAACGGCCAAGCGCGCCTTGGCAAGCTCCGGCAATTAGGGAATCGTCAGGGCGTGGAGAGTAGGAGACGGCGCGCTGTCAGGGCCACCGCCACGACTGAGCGTTCTGAACAACACCGTCGCTCCCGACTTGGCGTTCTTGATGATGCGCTGAGCCTCGGCGAGGCTTCGCACCGGCTTCTTGTTGATCTCGGTGATGACCATTCCCTGAACCAGGCCGGCGTTCTCCGCAGGCGATCCCGGGGTGACCTCTGCGATCAAAACGCCCTCGACCGGGCCGCCGAAACTCTGGGCGTATCGTTGATCAAGGTTACGCAGGGTCAAACCGCTCTTCTGCTGCCAGCTGCCTTCATCATCGCCGCTGTTGTTCTGACTCGACTGGTTGAAGTGCTCGAGATCCGGTCGCATCGCCAGCTTTACTTGCAGATCCATCTGTTTGGTTCCGCGGTAGACACTGAGCGTCGTTGTGGTGCCGGGCCGCTTCAGCGCCACGGCGCGCGTCAGCGCCCCAGGGGACGAAACCTTTTGCCCATCGATCGCAGTGACCACGTCCTCCACTTGCAGTCCCGCCTTCTTCGCTGGCCCTTCATCTCGGACCTCGGTAATCACGGCGCCCTCTTTCACTGACACTCCGAGCCCTTTCGCCAGATCGGGTGTGAGAGACTGGATGCCCACGCCGAGGTACCCTCGCGAAACCGATCCCTCCTTCTCCAGCTGCGGCAGCAAGCCCTTTGCGATATTGGACGGCACCGCAAAGCCGATTCCCGTGCCGCCTCCGACAATGGCGGTGTTGATACCGATCACTTCACCCTTCAAGTTGAACAGCGGGCCTCCAGAGTTGCCGGGGTTGATCGCTGCATCTGTCTGCAGGAAGTCGTCATAACGGGTGGCACCGATCTCCCGGCTCTTTGCGGAGATGATTCCCGCGCTCACACTGGATGCGAGGCCGAAGGGGTTGCCAATCGCCACCACCCAATCACCGACGCGCATCGCGTCGGAATCGCCCAGCCTGACCACGGGAAGATTCTTCACGTTGCCGCTCAATTGGACGAGCGCAACATCGGTGAGGGGATCGCGGCCGACTGCTTTCCCCTCAAACTCACGGCCGTCATCGAGCTTGACGCGAATGGCCACTGCATCCTGAACGACGTGGTTGTTGGTGAGCACCAGCCCCTTCGAGTCAATGATGAAACCGGAGCCCGCGCCCTGGCGCATCTGCTCCGATCCTCGGGGGCGATTTCGTCCGCCTCGGCCAAAGAAGTGGTCGAAGAAATCGTCACCTAGATCTTCGCCCATCGACAACCGAGGGCCGGAAACCTTCGACCGCACTTCAACGTTGACCACAGCGCCCTTCACCGCCTCTACCAGCGGGGCGAGCGACGGGAGGGCCGCCTGCACCTCTCGCCCCGGCGGTGCGCTCTGGGCGAACCCCCGAGGGGCCGCCATCAACAGGGCGACGAGAGGAACGACAAGTGTTGCTGATCCGAATCCAATTCGAGATTTCATAAGCCTCATTCCTAATTGTGCCGCGATTCATTCGCAGCGAAGCTATCCGACAGACTTCACCGACGATCAACGATCTTCGCCGGTTACGTCTTCCCCGGCGCCCATTTCAACTTATTTCTGCTGCGCGTAAACCCGATAATCGATGTCCGGAAAGATATTGTCCTCCGCCTCCAGCTTTTCGAGAAGATCGCAGGCAACGGCATGGCCCCGGAGCCCGTCGTGCAGCTTCTGGAATGCTTCCGCGTGCTGCAAGGTGCGCCTGTTCGCATAGTCCACCATCGTTCCGGTCTTCATGATGAATGCCCAATCAGATGACTGTGCCAGGAGGAGCTCGCGGGCAGCCTGATTCAAGGCCCGGCGCTCGAGACCCTCCGGCTGGGGAAACTCGCGCGCCAGAGCCACCATCTGCTCCCCGATTCGATAGAGGTGCCGATAGATCCAGTCATTGGATTCATCGAGCCACGTGCTGGCATAGCCGCGCTCGCCCCACGAGCTCATCGTCGGCGTGGAGATTTGCTGCTCCGGGTTTTCTTGAAGGTATTCCGGTGGGGTCACCAAACGATAACCCGACGGCCGGGATGCGCTTTCCCGAAGCACCGCTTCAAGGAACGCAGGTCCCTCGAACCACCAGTGACCGAACAGCTCCGCGTCATAGGGAGCGGTGACGATCGGAGCCCGATCCCCCATTCGCCCGCCGAGCGATTCCAGTTGATGTTCGCGGCTCGAGACAAAGTCGATCGCGTGCGAGGCTGCCTTTTGCCTCGCACGGTCAGGCTCATAGACCTCTTTGTGATCGGTTGGCCCGGTGATCCGGAAGTACTTCAGCCCGGTGTTCTTCCGCTCCCCGGTCGCCTGGATGTACGGGCGCACATACGAGTATTCGAGATCCCAACCGATGTCCCGGTAGAACTCGCGATAGTCGGCATCCGACGGGTAACCATGCTCCGCGCTCCATACCTGAGAGGAGCTGTCCGGATCGCGGGCAAAGGCGGCAACGCCCGCCTCGGTATAGACCGGCGCGTAAACACCGTAGACAGGTTTGGGGTCACCGCGCATCAGACCGTGCGTATCGAGAAAGAAGAAGCGAATCCCGTGCTCAGCGAGTATCCGCTCCACCCCGGGGAAATAACCGCATTCAGGAAGCCAGATGCCGGTCGGTCCGCGACCAAACGTACGCCGATAATGATCGACGCCCACGGCGATTTGGGCGCGAACCGATTCCGGTTGTTCCCGCAGCAGGGGCAGGAAGCCATGAGTGGCGCTGGAGGTGATGATTTCCAGATATCCGGCCTCCTGCAGGGCAGCGAATGCTGCAATGAGATCCCCTCCGTAGCGCTGGTGAAACGCGCGTTCAAGACTCGCAAAACGATCGCGGTAGAAGCGGGCCACCGGTTGAAAGGCCGAGTCCTGCCGCGTCCGAAGCACCTCCTTATCGGTGAGCTCGCAAGTCCGGGCAAGGCGCTTGGCGTAGCGCTGCATCAAAAGATCATCGCGAAGCATCGAGATGAGCGTCGGCGAGAGGGTGATCGTGACGCGAAAAGGGCAGCGTTCCTGGGCCAGGCGATCAAACGCCTCGAGAAGCGGAAGATAGGTCTCGGAGATCGCCTCGTAGAGCCAGTCTTCTTCCAAAAAGTCCTCGTGCTCCGGGTGCCGTACGAACGGCAGGTGTGCATGGAGGACCAGGCAGAGATACCCCCTCATTGGGATTTACAGAAGACCGGACGGCGAGAACAACCAGCTTCGCCGATCGGAGCTCGCATCCGCGGGGCGGATCGCGCGCTCGATCCCGGTCGAGAGTCCGAAAGTGGACCTCGTCGGAATCCAGGCCCGCCTGTAGGTCCAGCTCCCACGGAAGCCGCATCAATCGAATGTCGCCCTGCAAATTTCCGCGCCCGGGCAACTCCACGGTATTGCTCGAAAAGCCGATTTGCCTGGATTGCCCCCGGAGCCCAACGAGGTGCGCCTCGACCCGGTAACGATGACCCGGGCGCAGGTGATGAACGTAGAAGCTTCGCGATTCCGGCGTGAACTCCGTTTCCCGCACCAGCTGATCTCCCTCGAAGACTCGAAGAATGGCGCGGGGTGACTTGAGGCCAGTGGCGGCATCGTCGCGGCTTTTTTTGGGAAAATCCCAGAACACGAAAAGCGTCTCCGGGTCCCGAGCCAAGGCGTGTAGGCGATCATCGCCTTCGCTGAGCGAAACGTCTGCTCCTCGACCATTTCGGTTCAAGGAGGCAGGCGGACTGAAGGCTTCGCTCAAACCGTGCCGGCGCGCTTCGTTCTCGCCTGCAATGCGGGCGACGAAGAAACCTTCGATCAACGGTTCCGCTTTGCGCTGCGGCGCAATGCCCGGGCCCGTTCCCTCATTCCGTAGGATGGGTGCGGCGCTCTGTTGGTCGCGAGAGAATGCCGTTACTTTTGCCCGCGTCCCTCGCTTGACCCCGCCGACAAGCGTGCGCGCAGCCTTGGGTGCCGGCGCCGCCGGCGCCGGTTTGACGACTTTCGCCGACGCCGCGCCCTTGGAAGCCCTCCTGCCGGGGTTGGCGTCCTCGGGAGGATCGCGCTTGAACGAACGAACCAGGCCCTTAAGCGCGGCGATCAACTCCCCCTTGGTCTTCAGCTTACTGCGACCACTGCCTAGGTGCTTTCGCGCAAGCTCACGCAAGTGGCGCACCGTCAACTTTTTCAAGTCATCCATGACCACGCTCGGATAACGACATTCGGCGGCGCCGGTCAACCCCTTTGACGACTCCGGTCGCGGGGAGGTTGCTTGACCAGACGCACCACGACATACCAAACGACTACATCGATGCTGACAGCCCGCTCGCATTCCTTTTCAGGGGGTCGTCCAGCTGAGTAGGATGACGATCGCAGCTTTACTGCTGCGGCAAGGTCCAATGGAGCGCCGGGTACTCATCGTCGAAAACCAGAACGACTTCGCCCTGAGCATGGCATCGGTGTTGAAAGACGCCGGCTACCAGACCGCGATGGCCGAGAATGGAGCGGAGGCCCAGCGTGAGCTGGAGAAGCGGCGTCCAGATCTGGTGGTTCTGCGGGCCGAGCTGCCCGACCAATCCGGATTCGTTCTCTGCGGCTACATCAAGAAGGGGAAATTTGGGCAGAACCTGTCCGTGCTTCTGCTCACCTCCGACGTTGGACAAGAGGGTTTGGCGCAGCACTCGCGCAGCACCAACGCCGCGGATGGCTACTTGAGCATTCCTTTCGAAATGGGCGAGCTGGTGCAGATGGCCACTTCGCTCGCTCCGTTGGAAAAAGATTCGCCGCGCGATGAGATGGATGCATCGATCGACTCGGCACTCAGTGGCAATCCGAGCAGCGCCGCCGAGCCTTCGAGCGCGGAGAACGATCCGCGGCAGGCCACTCCCCCGCCGTTGCGAGCTCCAGCGCTGGGAGCTCCGCCGCGCTTGCCCAAGCGGGAAAGGCGAAGCGCGATCACCGAGGACGATCGGTCCTTCCTCGATCGAGCCTTCCAGTCCATCGCCGACCGGAAAGCCGAGCTCCTCGCGGAGTCTCGGCAACTCAAACGCTCGCCGCCTCGGCGAGAGCTGATGAGCTCACCAGAGGGGAAGGTCCAAATCCTCCGGGAGGAGCTCAAGGTCCGAGAGAGCGGGAGCTGCTCTCGGTGGAGGATCGCCTCCACGAGAAGGACGTCGAGGTGCAGGGCCTCAAGATGCAGGTCGACGACCTGCTCCGGCGCTTCAATGATCTGCAGCAGAGCATGTTGCAGAAGGAGCGCGAGCACGGAGCGACCGTCGACGACCTGCTTCTCCAGCGCGTGGCGAACGAGAAGGATCTGATCGAGGTTGTGGCTTCCAAGGAGAAGGAGATCAACGTCCTTCGCCAGGAGGTCAGCGCGCGCGCCGACGAATTGTCCGAGCGAACCTCCAAGCTGGAGTCGACGCGCTCGGAGTTTCAGCAACTGGAAAAGCAGTTCGCGGTCGCCACCCTCGAGTTCGAGGTCAAGGAGCAGAAGCTCACCGACGAGCTCAAGGCCCAGACCGCCGAAAATTCCGCGCTCAAATCGGATCTGGAGGCCAGTCGCAACGAGCTGGCCCAGACGATCTCCAGCCGCGACTCGCAAAGGCTTCTTTGGGAGGAGGAGCAGCGGGCGCTGGGCGAACAACTGGAGCGTACGCGCGAAGAGCGCGACGTTACGGTGCGCGGTCTGGAGACCCAACTCACCGACGCGCAGAGCAATTCGGTCCAGGCGGCAGGGGAGATCGAGCGGCTTAAATCGGAGCGGGTGGAGCTCGAAAGCCGGCTGCGGCAAGAGATCGCCGGCTTGGAGAGCGGGCTCCTCGAGGCCCAGAACCAGCGCGAGCAGCTGCGCACCGACCGCGACCAGCTCGTTTTGGACAGCGCGGATCGGCTCCGCGAGCGGGATTCGAAAATCGCCGGGCTGGAGATGGAGATCGCCACTGCGGTCGCACGGTTCGACCAGCTCGAAGCGGATCTGAATGCCCAGATTCAGCAAAAGCACGAGCAGCTCGGGGAGCTGGAGGGGGAAGTAGAAGCGTCCAGGGCCCAGCTGGCGGATCGCGAGCAGGAGCTCGGAGCGGAGCTTTCCGCGTTAAGCGATGCGAAGAATCAGCTCGAGCTGCAGACGACTGAACGCCTCACCGCCGCGGCAAAGACGATCGCCGACCTGGACGGAAAGCTCTCGCAAGCCGAGTCCGAGAATCAGGCCGGAGCCCGGCGACTGGACCAGGCGCAGGAGGAGCTCTCGACCACCCGCGAGGCGCTGGCGGTCGCGCGCGGGCAGCTGGCCAAGGCCGCAGAGGAGCGGACGCAGCAGGCTTCGGAGATAAAGGCGGCCCACGAGCGGGAGATCGATCTCTCCGAGCAGCTTTCGCAGGTTCAGACCGCTCTTTCCACGGCGACCGCCAACCACCAGGCGGAACAAGCCGCGCATCGCGGCACCGCCGATAAACTGAGCGGCGCGATTTCATCGCTTCGCGATGAAATCGCGCGCAGCGAAGCGACTTCCGCTGATCTGTCAGACCAGCTCTCCGCCATCAAACAAGAGCTGGGCGCCCGCGTCTCCGAAGTTACCCAGCTTGCTTCGCGGCTCGCCCAGGCGGAGGACGCTCGCAACGACCTCGAAGATCGGTTGCAGACCCTGGAGGAGCAAGCCAAACGAAGCGAGGAAATGCTCCGAAATGACCTGGCTTCTCGTACGACCGAGTTGGCGGACGCCCAGCAAAAACTGTCCGGGTTGATGCAGGAAAAGCAGCGACAGGTCGAGGCGCTTACCCGCGAGGTGTCTTCCAAGTCCGAGCATCTGCGCCAACAGGAGGCCAAGCTTCGCACCGCCGCCCACGAGGCGAAGAGAGATCAGGATAGCCTCGCGGCCGCGACAGCCGAGTTGGACAAGACGCGCAAGGCGCTCACCGAGAGAAGCCGGCAGGCGGAAACCCTCTCGCAAGCGCACGCCCAGGCGATCGCCGAGCAGGAAAACCTCAAGGAGCAGCTCGGCACCCAACTTGAAGAATCCGAGCGTCGCGCCGACGAGCTAGGGGTTCAGCTCGAGCGGGAGCGGTCAGAGCGGAAGCGGGCAGTGGATCAACTCACCGCTCTGTCCACCCGGGCCGAGCGGCAGGTGGCGCAGGCAAATCAAGAAGCGAAGGCTCGGGTGGGAGAGCTGGAGAACAAGATCAAGGAAGCCCACGGCCAACTCTCTCATCGCGCCCACAAGATCCAGGAGCTCGAAGCCGCGTTGGAAACGCTGCATTCCGGCAAGTCTCGACAGGAAAAGGAGCATGCCTCCAAGCTGTCTTCCCTGGAGTCGAGATCCAATGAGGCCGCGGCACGCCTCGCCGCCGCGCTGAAGGAGCGAAAAGAGATCGAAGGCCGTCACTTGAGGGAGCTCGAGGACCTCGCCGGCAAACAGAAGGTGGAGCTGGAGCGGCGGGATGGCGTTCGGCTCCAGGAAGTCGCCCGGCTGCAGCAGGCGGTGCAAGACAAGAGCAAGGCCCTCAAGGTCGTCGAGCTGGAGCTCGCCCGCTATCGAACCAAGGCTACGGGCGGCGCGGCGACCAAGCCCGCCCCCGCATCCAGCTCCGCCCGCCCACTCGCTCCGCCGACCGTCCAGGCGCCCCCGAAGACCCCTCCGCCGGCCAAGTCGTTTTCCAGCCACGGGCAGGTGGCTACCGGTGATTCCCATGCAATGCCCATCTCACCTCCCAGGACCCCTCCACCCCGCCCGGCTGGAATCTCCTCCTCGGCCAAGCCGGCTGTGCCCGTGGGCCAGGCGATCGGAGACCGCGACCGGGTGGTACTGCCGCCCGCGGATCCCGAGTCCGACGACGACTGGAATGCCCTCGTCGACGAGCTCGACAAGTAGCAGGTAGCAGACCGCAACAAAGCAGGTGGGCTGCGCAGCAGTTTTTCAACACGCTGCTACCGCGCCAGCAGCCGGGCCCAGGCTACCGGTGAATGGGGAGAGCAGCGCTCAGGCTGAAGCCCGAGCCTCCTCCATTCCATCGAATAACGGGGGCCCTTCACCACCACGCTGCGCCGAGCCACCCGCCGAGCGTCCTCGAGCGCGGCAGCGGTGAGCGGCCCGTGCTCGGCATGCCGCCGGAGGATTTCGAAAGCGGGCGAGCACTTCCGCGGCCGGTCGAACATCGGATCGAAGAGAATCGAGTCGAAGCTCTTGTCCGGTTGGCGCGCGAGAAACTCGAACGCGTCCGCGTGCCGGACATCGATTCGGCAGGCCTGCGGCCCCTCGAACGCCGGCAAACCCGAGGAAACAAGAGCATAGATCGCCAGGCTCTTTTCCAGGCCGACCACGCTGCCAGTTCTACCGACCGCGTGCGCCGCCACCAGCGCGTCGCCGGCGAGCCCCAGGGTGCAATCGAGCACCGAGTCGCCGGGTTCAAATGCCGCCAGATCCAGCAGGCGATCCTCGCGCACCTGCGCCTGGAGCCGCTTGATTCGAAGGCGAGCCATACCCGGGCTGAAACGAAGTTTCCCTTCCCGGTCGCAAAGCACAACCTCGTTTCTTTCAAACACCAGCAGCGAATCAACCTGGTCCAGAAGCGGCCGAAGAGGAGCCTTCCGTCGGCGCTCCAGAAATGGAAGGCCCCAGGCATGCGCTGATCCTCTCGCGACGGCGATCACCCGGTCGTC
>WNFJ01473478.1_pt1 | contig 10100 bp, 6 predicted proteins | sample 5400461 | NCBI WGS metagenome assembly WNFJ01 (sample SAMN13153349, study PRJNA577476) | soil metagenome | isolation source: 115 cm saprolite on Douglas fir-dominated hillslope | place: USA:California | collected 2013-09-17
AAGCCAACGACGCTCACGCTGAATGGCGGCTAACAACAGGCGCCGGTGATGCGTTTACCGTCGGCCTGCTGCACGGGCTGCTGCAAGGGGACGACATGGTCACAGCGTTGCAACTCGGCGCTGCGTGGGGCGCGGCGACAGTGGCCCGGTTGCGGTCGATTCCAGTGCCATGGGAGGAACTCGCCGGCCCGTTCCACTAGCCAGGCGACGATAGGCCTTCTAGCGGCGGATGCCATCGAGCGTGGCCCCCCGGCAGTTTTTCCGGTCTTCAGCTACGGGCTCGCGCTGTGAAGGACCCGCGACTCATCGAGCTCCCGGGCCGCACCCGACGCGTCGAGCGGCGAGGGCATGAAGCGAGACTTGGTCATGCCCGGGTAGGCAGTCGGCAACCGCGAACTCTGCTAGCCGAGGCCGAGGTTGACGGGGAAGCCTGTCACGGAGAGCAACCTGAGTCTTCACGTACCCGCGCAAAGAGCCGCCGCTATGCACGCCTTGCTGGTAGGACAGTACGGTCGTTCACTGCGCACCCGAACGAATATTCTGCACGTCGGCCAGCATGACCGTAGCGGCCCTGCGCATCGTTCTGCCCTGGCTGCTGCGCGACGGCCTGCCCCCGGTGCTGCGCAGACCCAAGACTCCCGGGGTGTCACCAGGCCGCGGTCCGACCCTACGATGACGCTCCGCCACCAGCCTTCGGTACACCGCGCTGCACGCGCCTGCCCCGCCGTTCGGAGCGTTCTGGTGGCTGGCCTTCACGACCATCCGCGATGCGCCCGGATGATCGTTCGGTTGCGCTTGCGCCAGCTGAGCTCAAAGCTGAGCGTGCCGGGGCGGAGCGCGCACGCGGCATGCAAGATCAGGTGGGGCGGGCATCAGTGCCGGGGAGTGGTGTCGGGTTCTATCCACCGCTGATCCGTTTATCCTGGCCTGCCCATTCGCGTTCGCGCAGCACGAACTTCTGCACCTTGCCGGTGGAGGTCTTCGGCAGCGGCCCGAACTCGATCGCGTCCGGGCACTTGTAGTGGGCCAGGCGCTCGCGGCAGAACGCGATAATCTGCTGCGGGCTCGCCGTGGCGCCGTCGTTGAGGGTGACGTAGGCCTTGGGCCGCTCTCCCCAGTGCGGGTCGGGGATCCCGATGACCGCGCACTCGAGCACGGCGGGGTGGGCGGCGATGGCCTGCTCGACTTCGATGCTGGAGATGTTCTCCCCGCCGGAGATGATGATGTCCTTGCCGCGGTCGCGCAGCTCGATGTTGCCGTCGGGATGCCACACGGCCAGGTCCCCGGAATGGAACCAGCCGCCATGGAAGGCTTTGCTGGTGGCGGCCCGGTCGTCGAGGTAGCCGCTCATGACGATGTTGCCGCGCATGACCACCTCGCCCATGGTCTGCCCGTCTTGGGGGATGTCGTTCATCTGCTCATCGACGACCCGCACCAGATCAGAGGAGACGTAGGCCTGCCCCTGGCGCGCCAGGTACGTCGCGCGCTCGGCAAGCGGAAGCTCGCGCCAGGCCTCCTGCTCGGGGCACACGGTGATCGGGCCGTAGGTCTCGGTCAGCCCGTACACGTGCACGATGCGGAAGTTCAGCTCGCTCATCCGGGCGAACAGCGTCGGTGAGGGCGGGGCCGCGGCCACCATCGCGGTCACCGGCCGGTCCAGGCGGTGCGCCCGGGGATGATTGAGGATCATCAGCTGGACGGTCGGCGCCCCGTTGTAATGCGTCACGCCCTCGGCGTCGATCAGCTCCCACACCCGCTGCGGGTCCACCGCCCGCATGGTTACGTGCCGCGCCGCGACCGCGGTGACCGCCCACGGGAAGCACCAGCCGTTGCAGTGGAACATCGGCAGCGTCCACAGGTATACCGAATCGGTGCCCATCCCGGTGTGGATCACCTCGTTCAGCGCGTTCAGGTAGGCACCGCGGTAGGTGTACTGCACTCCCTTGGGCCGGCCCGTGGTCCCGGAGGTGTAGTTGACCGAGATCGTCTCCTCCTCGTGCTCCAGCCAGCTCGCCGGCCGCTCCGGCGACGCGCCGGCCAGGAACTGCCCGTACGGATCCTCGGGATCGCCGGAGCGCGCGCAGCGGATCACCGTGACGCCCGCCAGGTCTAGCGGCGCTGCCAGCGCCTCCAGCCCGGCATCCAGGAGCAGGTACCGCGCGCCGCTGTGGGCCAGGATGTACCCGACCTCGGCGCTGGCCAGCCGGTGGTTAACCGCGACCAGGATCCCGCCCGCGGCCGGCACGCCGAAGTGGGCCTCCAGCATCGCCGGCGAGTTGAACAGCAGCGTGGCCACCCGGTCCCCCTTTCCCAGGCCCGACGACCGCAGCGCGTTGGCCAGCCGCCACGACCGCTCGGCGAGCTGCCGGTAGGAATACCGCCGCTCGCCATCGACGACCGCGGTCTTGTCCGGGTACAGGTACGCCGCCCGGTGCAAGAAGTCCACCGGGTTCAGCTCCGACCGGAACACCTTGCCCGGTGCCGCCCCTGCCCCGGGCGCACCGGCGGGCGCCGAGTCCGTGCTTGTCATTACATGTCTCCTTCGTGGCCGTAGGTCACGGCTCCGCTGGGCTGTATCAATACCCCCGGGTTCATGATCCCGGCGGGGTCCAGCTCAGCCTTCGCCCCGCGAAGCGCGGCGGTGAACAGCCGCGGCGCCTCGCGCAGGTACCACTGGCGGTGATCCCGGCCTACCGCGTGATGGTGGGTGATCGTGCCGCCGAGCGCCAGGATCGCCTCCGAAGCTGCCAGCTTGATCTGATCCCACTGCTGGAGTTCCTGGCCGGGACGGCCGGGCGCGTAGACCGAGTAATACGGCGCGGGGCCGTCCGGATACACATACGCGAAGCGGCACGAGACCGCGCCGCCGCCGCACGCCCGGCGCACCGCCTGCTCCACGGCGGCCAGCACGCCCTGGTGGAACTCCCAGAAACGATCCCAGGTGATGGCCGTCTCGAAGGTCTCGGCCACCAGCCCGAGCCGGACGAAGCCGTCACGCAAGTGCGGACCGCGCAAGAACGCGGCGCGCCAGACCGCGGCCGGGTCGCTGTCCTCCTCGCGCACCTCGCCGCGATGGCCGGCGCAGATCTCCAGCGCCCGGGCCAGCCATGGCCCCAGCTCGTGATCAGCGGACTCAAAGCCGAGCACGAGAATCGAGTGCGACCCGTCACCGCTTCCCGACAACAACGCCTCGTCGTGGCCAAGCAGACGGCAATTGGCCGGATGAAGCCCGGACTGCGCGAGCTCCCGGGCTGCCTGCACCGCGTCAGCGAAGTCGGCGAAGTACACCGATGCGCCCGCCCGGAACCGCGGCCGCGGCTGAACCCGCACCCACGCCTCGGTGATCACCCCGAGCGTGCCTTCAGAGCCGCAGAACAGCCGCTCCGCCGACGGGCCCGCGCCCGAGCCCGGCAGCCGCCTGGTCTGCAGCACACCGCGTGGCGTCACCACCCGGACGGCCTCGACGAACTCGTCGATATGAGTGTGAAGGGTCGCGAAATGGCCGCCCGAGCGCGTCGCGATCCACCCGCCCAGCGTCGACCACTCAAACGACTGCGGGAAATGCCGCAACGTCAGGCCGTGCGGTTTCAGCTGCGCCTCCAGCACCGGGCCCAGCGTGCCGCCCGCGATCCGCGCGGCGCGCGAGTCCCGGTCCACGTCCAGCACCCCGGCCAGGTGGCCAAGATCGACGCTGACCGCGCCGTTATAGCCGTCACCCACGTCGGGCTCGACACCGCCCACCACGCTGGAGCCGCCGCCGAACGGGATCGCCGCGGCGCCCGCGCCGCTGCACCACTCCAGGACCGACACCAGCTCGCCCTCGTCGCGGGGGAACGCCACCAGGTCCGGCGCATGCGCGAAATCACGGCGGAAAACGCGCACCAGATCGCGGAACGACCTGCCGTACGTGTGCACCGCCCGGTCGTACGGGTCCGCGCTGAACGCCGCCTCAAGCGACGCCGGCGGCGCCAGCCGCGGCGCGCGCAGCCGCAGGTCCTCCACTCGCGGCGGTTCCTCGACACGCACGCCATCGATCCCCAGGCGCCCGGCGAAGGCGGCCCCGAGCTGCTCGATCTCGCTCACCGCCAGCCCCTGACACTCCAGGCCCCAGCCCCAGAACTTGCGCCTGGCAGCCGACTGCACCCGCGGCGATGACACCGCCGACGTCCCTTCACCCGTTCCGCTGCCGCTCAACATCGCCCTCCCTAACAGACCCGGCCGGCTGGCCGACCCCAGCCCTATCGCGGCCAAGGACCCGGGGCCTGCCAGCCTGCGGCCAAGTTGACGCGAACGCGTGCCGCATGCTCATGTACGTCCGGCACCGTGCTCATAGCCGGTACCCCGCCGCAGCCATGATGCAAGCATCCCGCCGAAGGCGAGTGCGCGCCAGGGGGACGCCGCCGAGCCGCTGACCGCCTGCCCCCGCCGACGCATGGCCGGCCGCCACACGATGCCAGCCCCGGGACAAACGCCGAAAGTCAAGCAAGGCACGCACGGCTCGTGCCGCGATGGGCCGACAGCCGCATCAGCGCACCGCCGTCTGCTCGCCAACACGAACCTGCTGTCAATCGCGCCGAGCGGAGTACGCCCAGAACAGGTAGATCTGGCTGCCCGTACAGCAGTTGGCGGGACCACCGGACACACACGCCGAATCGGTGTTCCGGCGCAGCGACACAGCAGGAAGCATCGGCCTGCAAGTCGCGTTTTGTGATCACTGCCCGCGACAGGGTTTGCGAGCCGGATCCGCCGATCGGCATGTCGGCGGCCATGAGGTGCAGGGCTTGCCGCGACGCGCGGGCCAGCCTGGTTATCGGCAGCCGCAGGCCGGAGATGGGACTGTCGCGGCGCCGGCCCGGTAGCTGGCTATCGCTTGGTGACAGGGAGCCATTGCAGCCATGTTCCATGCGAGTCGGTGAGGGCCATGGGCGTGTGGCCATCCCGGGCGAGCACGAACGGCGCGCCCTGATATGGCGGTATGGGCAGCCCTGGCACCACGCCGGGTCCTTCGTTGGACAGCCAGACCACCGGCAGTCCGCGGACGGTGGCGGCGAACCGCCGCCGGCCGGCTGGGGTGAGGTAGGCGAGCACGGCGGAGTGATACACGACCAGGGTCGCGGCGGCGGGGGCCCGGGCGGCCAGGGCAGGCAGGCCGGTGAGCAGGTCACCGCGATGAAGGACGGGAGGGTCGCGGCGGGCTGTGGCGATCGCGGCGGCAAGCCGCTGCGCGCGGTCGCCCTCGCCGGGCCAGACCAGGCACTCGAGCCAGCGGACGTCGTCGTCGCAGTTGACGTCGAGCGGGTTGAGGTCAAGCCCGGCCCGCCAGACGATCTCGGGAATCCGGGCCGGCAGGGGCACCGGCCCGCGCGGCTGGCAGCGCAAGGTCGGCGCCAGGGGGTCGGTGCCGGGGATCCGGTGCCCGGCGTAATCGTAGGAGTAACGGTCGCACAGCAACGTGAGCCCGGCGCTGGCGCCGACCTCGATCAGCGCCAGCGGCGAGGGCAGCTGGGCCAGTGCTGGCAGCAGCGTGGCGCACCGGGCCGGCTCGTTGGTCTGCGTCCGCCGGGCCAGCATCAATCCGGCCAGCTCACCCGCAGCCGGTCCAGATCGGCGGGTGCGCCCAGCAGGTAGCGGGCCGCCGCGAACAGCAGGTTGGGCTGGCGCTTTTCCGGCGGCAGCGAACCGAGGAACCGCAAAATGGCGGTGTCCTCAGCGACCGAGGCGGCCAGCGACTCATAGATCGGGCTGCGGCCGCGGGCGTCCTGGGCGAACGCCCGGTAGTTCTCCGCGACGCTCAGCCCGAGGTCATGACCATGCATCCACACGAACCGGACGGTACCGGAATCAGGCGCGCCCGTTCGGCGCTCGGGTCGCCGTTTCAGATCACCCTGCGTGACTAAGCGCAGGATGCGATATCCGCCGTTCTGGACGGCTGTCCGATGCCCGGCCTGGCAGTCCAAGTGGCGCCGGAAAGGGCATTCTGCACGCCCATGGGCGGGCGGCAAAGATTCGCTGGTCTGGTCGCTGGCTGAAGACCCGTGCTGTGGGCCGGGTCGGCCTCGTGGCCGTGGGCGGATCGCCCCGCTGGAAGGTGGCAGGCATGGCCGGGACACCGCTGATTTGTAATCTTCACGTTGCGGAGTCGTGCCGCGTCGGCGGCTGGCGGGTGGTGCCTGCCGGGGCACGTATGGGGCATGAGGACCCGACTACCGGCAGGGCATCTGGTTGCGGTCGCTGCCTTGTGCACGTTTGTGCAGCTGGCGGCCGCCTGCGGCGGCCCAGCGAGCCCGTCGGCTCATCCGGCACCGGCAGTGAGCCATCGGCAGACAGGGCCGACGCCGGGCACCTCTGCCGCAGGGTCGCCGGCCCTGCCGCCGAGCGGGCCGCGCCCGGCACGGCCAAGCTCACCCCCGCGGGCAGACTGGACGGTGCCGGGATCGGTGATCCGCAACCTCGACACCGCCCCCGGGTCGCCCTACCACCGGGGGGAGAAGGTGGCCACGCTGACCTTCGACGACGGGCCGTCTCCGGTCTATACCCCCCAGATTCTGCGGATCCTCGCCGCCGCCCAGGCGCCGGCCAGTTTCGAGATCATCGGCCGGCACGGCGCCGCCTACCCGGGCATCTTGCGTGCGGAGAACGCGGCGCGCATGGCGCTGGTGAACCACACCTGGACCCACGCCGACCTGGCGCTGCTGCCCGCCTGGCTGTGGCCAGCCGAGGTCGACCGGACCAGCAGGCTGCTGCGCGGGGTCACCGGCCACCCGGTCCGGTGCCTGCGGCTGCCGTATGGCCTGGGCGATCGGGCGGTGGACGCCCGGCTACGCGCGCGCGGCCTGGCCGAACTCGGCTGGGACGTCGACCCGTCGGACTATTTGAGGCCGGGCGCGGGGGTGATCGCCGGGCGGGTGCTGGCGGCGCTGCACCCCGGCGCCATCGTGATCATGCACGACGGAGGCGGTAACCGCGCGCAAACCGTTGCCGCCCTGCCCGCCATCGTCCGCGGCATCCGCGCGGCCGGATACCAGATCGTGCCGGTCTGCGCGGGCTGACCATCCCGGCAGGCAAGTGGCGGCCCGATCCGGCAAAGGCGCTGGCAGGGCACCCGAGGGCGATCTGCCGGGGGCAGGGTGAGGCGCGCACCCGCAGCTCTGCACGCGGGGTCCGGTTTGGCCCGGTCATGACGCATGCGTCCCGGACTGGATGTCCCGGGGCGGCACCATGGGGGATCACCTGCTCCGGTCAGCGTCCGAGGATGACATGGCGTCGGCATTCCGTGCCGGCGAAGCCGCCTCGCCGCAATACGGTCTCCGGATCCGCGAGATCCTGCCGTCGGCGAGGATCACTACGCCCCGCACACGTCCGGGTGTCTCAACGGCTTGACGCAGATTCGGGTGCCGACGTCCCATAGGCGGATGGTCTTGCCAGCGCTGCCGCTAGGCCTCGCCGCGTTCCGATCGTAGCCGGCGACCTGCGCGCTATCACGCTCCTCGACCTGGTCCGTCGCGCGGCGCCGAAGTCCGCGCAGCTCGCCGTCGCCGAAGCCCGCACGGCCGACTGGATCGCGCACGGCATCGAGGCCTGCATCACCGGCCCCGATCCGCCCCCGCGCCATCTGCACCGGTCCCGTGCCCCACGGACAAATGTCCGCTGAACCGGGGCGGTCGGCGGTGCGTCTCATCGGCATGCGGGCAGTCAGGGCGGTGGCCGCGGCAGCTGTTGCTTCTGTCGTGGCCTTGTCGGCCTGCACGACGACGAGCCAGCGCCCCCCGGCCAGCGTGCCCGCGGGCATATCGCTACCACCACCTGGCGGCATGCCTCGCTATTACGTCGTCATCGCCGGGCTGGAGGTTGTCGTCCGTGCTTCGGGCGACGGGCGCGTGACGGGCTCCATCGCGATACCGGTACCTGCGGGGACCCCGCGAGTGTTCGTCGGGGGAGCGGCCTTCGGCGGTGTGGACGATCAGCACTTCGTGATCGTCGTCTCCCGAGGCGGTGATCTGCCCGGTGTAGCCGACGTCACCCTGTTCCGGCTGGCCGTTTCCCCGGACGGCCGACCTGGGCGACTTGGCCGGCTGAGCTTCGGCAGTGGGGGGGTGCCGGTGACCGGCGCGGCGCTGTCCCCGGACGGGAGGATGCTCGCGCTGTCCTTGATGCATGAGTTTCCGCCCGCGGAGCCGCAGTATGGCAGCGTTGAGCTCATTAACGTGGCGACCGGGGCAACCCGGACCTGGACCGGCCGGGGGGCGTCGGATTACTGGCCTGGCATTCCCGCCTGGGCAGGTGACAGTACGGTCATCGTCCCCTGGTGGCACGGCGCCTCGCAGAGTATGATTCCGGCCGATATCACCGGACTCCGCGAACTCGATCTTGCCGCGCCCGGCGGCAGCCTGCTGGCGGCACGGCTCGTCGCCTTCCCCGCCCCCGTGCAGGGCCTCGAGTCCGCGATGATCGCGCCCGGCGGCGGTGACGTCATCGCGTCGTCGTGCCGCGCAGGGCAGCACCACACGGCGACCGCGCGGGTCGTCGAACTGTCCGCCGCGGACGGGCGGCTGGTCCGGGTGCTGCGGACGCAGACGGCCCGGTTCCGGAACGACGCCGATGTCCAGGACGCGATCCTGCCGGCGTGCCGGGTGCTGTCGGTGGCCGGGGACGGCGGCCACGTGCTCGTCCAGGNNNNGACAACGGGGTCTTTACCTCGCTGCCAGGCACGTCGCCTGGCGTCCTGCCGGTCTCCGCGGCGTGGTGACCGCCACGTAACCGTCCGCCGGAACGTAGCATCTGACAGTGCACGAGGACCATCGCTGCGCCCACGACGCCGCGTTCACCCACTCAGCGCGACAGACCCCCGTTCCGGCGTGACAGCGCGCCGGAGCCATCCGGCCCTGAATGTCACGCTCCGTACCCGGCCCTGGATGACAACTGTGGGGCAATATCCGCCGATATGGACGCTTGGCACCTTGCTTACATGGCCACCCGACGCGTGTCCCGAATGGTCGTTATGGTGCCCCGGCGAGGTCGTGAACGCAGGCTGGCAGACGTGCTGGGGGCGCCTCACGCACGCCGCGGATTGCCGCGGATTGCCGCGGATGGGTGTCGATTACTCCTGCGCCCAGGGTTGACGCTGCTGGATGGATGTGCGAGCCTCTGGGCACCATGTCTGCCTCGCGGTGGAGATGCTGCCGCGGCCGGATGGGGGTCGTGATGAGATTTCGCTTCCTTGTTGTCCCACTGGCCGTTGCGCTTGCGGTCGCCGGCAGCGATGCGGCATTCGCCAGCAGCGGCAACGTGAGGGTCACCCGCGACGGCACCGCTGCCAGCTATCTGCGCTACGACGGGTCGGCTGACGCCACGACCACGGCGTGCAGCACCGGCAGGCGCTCGCAGAACGAGCCGACGGTGGCGGTTGACCCGCACAACAGCCAGGTTGTCGTCGCTGGCGCCAACGACTACTGCGCCCAGATCGTCAACGGCGACGTGTGGGCGGGCTATTATCGGTCGGCTGACGGCGGGTCCAGCTGGCAGGACAGCCTGGTGCCCGGCTACCCGGCCGACTCGTCCGCGGCGGGGGTGGCCTCCCCGGTGCACGGGACCTGCGGCGCGGCGGGTGACCCGTCGCAGGCATTCGACCGCGGCGGGCGCCTGTTCTACGCTTTCATCTGCTTCAACCGCGCCAAGCCGGTCAACGGCGGGGTGTTCGTCGCGCGCTACACCGGTGACGGCGCGGCCTACGACCGGACCGTCCTAGTTAAACGCGGCACACCGTCCGGGCAGTTCCTCACCGGGCTGTTCCAGGACAAGATCAACCTGACGGTCGACCAGACCACCGGGCCGTCGTCGGGCAACGTCTACGTGGCCTGGTCCCAGTACGACGGCTTTGCGCCCAACAACGCCGTGCTGTTCTCCCGCTCCACCGACCACGGCCTGACGTTTTCCCGGCCGGTCCGGGTGACGCCGGTGGCGCTGGGCACCGCGTCCTTCGCCGATCTGGCGGTGGGACCCGACGGCACGGTGTACCTGGCGTTCGTGACCTACCCGTCGTCGTCCAACCCGGGCAGCGACGTGTGGCTGTCGAAGTCCGCCGACGGCGGGGCGTCCTTCGG
>WNFJ01610142.1_pt2 | contig 10100 bp, 10 predicted proteins | sample 5400461 | NCBI WGS metagenome assembly WNFJ01 (sample SAMN13153349, study PRJNA577476) | soil metagenome | isolation source: 115 cm saprolite on Douglas fir-dominated hillslope | place: USA:California | collected 2013-09-17
GCTTACGCTCCCGGCTCGCCAAGAATCGCCCCCAAAATCGGACCAGCAGTAATCGGAAGGAGAGGTGTCGAGCATGTCGGCGCACCAGAACTTGCGGATCCTGTTTGCGGACGACGAGAAGTCGTTGCAGGAATTCATGCGCTCGGAATTGCCCCGCCTGGGGCACGAGGTGACGGTGTGTGCCGATGGCCGGGCCGCCGTCAAGGCCCTGGAGAAAAACTTCTTCGATGCCGCCATTCTCGATTTGCGCATGCCCGGACTGACCGGCATCGAGGTCCTCGGGCAGCTCAAGCAGATCGCCCCGGAGACGGAAGCGGTTGTCATGACCGGGCACGCCAGCATGGAAACGGCCATCGAGGCGGTCCGCCTGGGCGCCTTCGATTACATTACCAAGCCCTGTAAGCTGACCGAGATTGAGGCCGTGTTGAACAAGGTTGCGGAAAAGCGCGACCTGAAGCACAAGAACCTGGCCCTGCAAAGTCGCGTGCAGGCCGCCGAGGGGCCTTCCGTCCTGGTCGGCGACTCGGCGGCCATGAAGGGCGTACACCGACTGATCGGCACGGTCGCCCCCACTGAATCGACCGTGCTCATCCTGGGAGAAACCGGCACCGGCAAGGAGCTAGCGGCACGCACCCTCTACCAGCAAAGCAAGCGCAAGGACATGCCTTTTGTGCCGGTCAACTGCGGCGCCCTTTCCGAAAACCTCGTCGAGAGCGAGCTGTTCGGCCATCGCAAGGGCTCGTTCACCAGCGCCGACCGCGATCACAAGGGTCTCTTCGAGGTTGCCAACGGCGGCACCCTGTTCCTCGACGAGGTCGGCGAGCTGAACAAGAACATCCAGGTCAAATTGCTGCGCTTCCTGGAATCGGGCGAGATTCGCCGGGTCGGCGAGACGGAGCCCTTCCGCACCGACGTCCGTATTCTGTGCGCCACCAACTGCGATCTGCGAACCATGATCCGCGAGGACCAGTTCCGCGAGGACCTGTATTTCCGCATCAACACCTTCGAGATTCGTCTGCCGCCCTTGCGCGAGCGGCGCGCGGACATCCCCGATCTAGCCCGGCATTTATTGGCCCGCGCCGCGCGCCGGCCCGTGGACCAGGTGGCCAATCTGTTGACTCCCGAAGCCGTCGATGCCCTGCTCGAGCACGATTGGCCCGGCAACGTCCGCGAGCTTTTGAACGTCATGGAGCATGCCTACATCATTGCCGGCGGAAAGACGATCACGCCCGAAGACTTGCCCCATCACCTCCGTGGCGGCGCCGGCCCGGCCACGCTGCCCTTGAAACACCCGCTGGAAAGCTCCCTTCAGGCCGGCGACGCGAGATCGAGATGGATCACATCCTCCGCGTCCTGGACAAGCACGGCGGCAACAAGCCCGCCGCCGCCGCCGAGCTCGGCATCGTCCTCAAGACCCTCTATAATAAGCTGAATCAATGGCAGGAAGAACGCGCCAAGACGGCAGGATAACAAAGCTAAATCCGAAATCCGAATATTAAAATCCGGAACAAATTCGACACTCCTCGCTGGACGCGACCCTTTGGCCGGTCCTTCCAAGCAAGGGGAGAAGGCCGCGCGGCGAATTCATGTCTGCTGGCCTTCACGAATTACGTCTAACATCTTGGCACTACATTGTTTGGGGATGACGCCGTTTCCTGGAGCCCGTCGGAATATTCGTCGCGCGGGGGTGTGTGTGGGGGTGGTTGGGTTTGATTGGGAATTGGTGTGACTTGTCGTTTGACGCGACAATCCCCAAGGAAGAGATGAAAGAAAGATGAAAAAAAATTCGTTGCGCCGCCAACTGCCTTGACGCAGGCAAGGGGTATTGGTTTTCGAGATTCGGATTTAAAATTTGTTTTGGATTCCGGATTTTTCAGGACGCCTTTCGCTTCTTCATGTCCGCTTCCGAGGAGGTATTCGGCAGGGCCTCGCTGATCCGCTGGAGCATGCTCCGGGGGTCTTCCTGCGCGTGCTGCAGGGACCGGGTTTGCGTTTCCAGGCGGACCGTAAAGAGGAAGCTTCCCAGGCGAATCTGGTCGCCGTCGTACAGGGTGGCTTCCTGCATGCGCTCGCCATTGACAAAGACCCCATTCATGCTGCCGAGGTCGATAACTTTCCAGTGTCCGTGTTGGAAAAGGAAGCGGCAATGGCGGCGGCTTACGTCGGGCAAGGCCAGGCGCACGTCGGCTTCGGAATGGCGCCCCACCAGCATGTTCGGCCGCGCCAGCTCGACGCACAGGCCCCCCGGCAAAAGCAACAGCCGCAAGGGCATTAAGCCCAGGGGCGTCTCCTGCTGACGCGGGTCCTTGTGCGGCCCTTGGAAGGGCGTGTGCCCGTTCGCCTCCACGGGAGCGTGCATCGGTTCCATGACAATTCCTGTTCCGGCTGGGGAAGGACGGGTGGGGCCTCGCGGCCCCACCCGCAATTTCTCTGTTCCAGGGGGCTTGTACCACAGGACCGCCGGAAGGAAAAGACGAGTCGGATTCCATCGGTAGAATGTAAAATAAGCGCAAGAGGGGTTGTTTGCCGCTCACGGCTTCGTGCACCCCTTCATCCAGCCGAACCAATTGTTGTGCATTTCCTCCAGTTTTCCCGCTTGCGGCACGATTGCCCGACCGGCATGGTCAATGAGGAGTTTCCGGAAATGAAAGGACGATAAAAAGGAGAATTCGTTGCGCCGCCACTCCCCCTCCTACCAACCATAATGCATCGCCGATCGTGACCAGTTCTCAAAACGCGGGTTTTTTCTAAGAGATTGCATGGGATGGGGTTAAGGGGAAATGGAATTTGGCCGCCAAGGGCTTATCGGCCAATTCGTCGCGCATCTCCCCGCTCCGGGCTCATCCCCTCACCGCGCCGCCGTTGATGCGGATCACCTGTCCGGTGATGAACGCGGCGGCCGGGGAAACCAGCCAGCGCGCGGTGCGGGCCACGTCCTCCGGGGTTCCCCAGCGGGCCAGCGGAGTTTCGCGGCGAACGCGTTCCTGCCAAGCCGGTGAGGCTTTTTCTCCCCAGGCCGTTCGAATCCAACCGGGGGCCAGGCAATTCGTCAAGGCCAGGCTCTTGCTGAAGGCCATGATGGCGGCCTTGGCGGCGGCGAAGAGCTGCCCACTATCGCCCTCCATGCCCGATTCCGCCTGGTCCCAGCCCATGTTCAGGATCGCTCCCTGGCCTTGCTCTTTCATGCGCCGGCCGGCTTCCCGGGACAACAGCAGGGTGGCTGTCACATCGACATCCAGCAATTCGCGGAGCTTGCGCTCGAACGGCCAGCGCGCTGCCTCCCCGGTCAAGGTGTCGGCCCCGGCGTTGTTGATCCAGATATGCACCGGACCATGTTCCCAGGCGGCGGCCACCAGGTATTGACACTCTTTGGGGGAACGCAGGTCGGCCAGCAGAACCCGGCCCTGGACATGATGCGCGTTGATTTGCCGGACAACTTCCTGAGCGGCATCCTGGCGGCGGCCATGGACGATCAGGTCCGCCCCGGCCACAGCCAGTTCCAAGGCCATTGCCTTGCCGATGCCGCTGCTGGCCCCGGTGACGAGGGCGCGGCGGCCGGTCAATTCCCGCCCAGGAAGAGGTCCACCCGCCGCGGGACTCGCCTCCAGGCCGGCCAGAAGGTCGCGCATGCTTCGGCCAAGCACCGGATGAATCAGCTCCGGAGCAATTTCCGCCAGCGGCGCCAGCACAAACCAGCGCTCGTGCAAGCGCGGATGCGGCAAAGTCAGCTCGGCATCGCTCTGGACCAGGTCGTCGTAAAGCAGCAAATCGAGATCAAGCGTGCGGGGCAAGTTGCGTTCGCTGCCCCGCACTCTGCCCAACTGCTTTTCTTTTTCAAGGAGGATTTGTAAGAGCTCACGCGGTTTAAGTACAGTCTGGATCTCGGCGACGGCATTCACATAAGGATTTTGCCCGGCCGGCCCCCCAACCGGTTCCGTCTCAAAAAAAGACGATACTCGTACCGCCGTGATGAACGGCCAATTTCGCAAAATGTGCACGGCGAGGTCCAGATTACCACGCCGGTCGCCCAGATTGCTGCCCAGCCCAATGTAGGCGGTGGAGTTCATTTCTTATTCTTCCGCACCCACGTCCGAAAAGCACGGATGACCGGGTTCTGATCCCCCGCCTTGCGGGCCTTGTGCAGAAAGCTCAGGAGGATTGAAGGTGTTATCAGCGGAAAGGACCTGCTGTGCTCGGCGAGGTAATACTTGCCTTTTGGGCCCAGCACATAAAAGTGAAGATCATCCCCCTCCAGCTGCCAGACCTCCGGCACACGCAAAGCGGCATAGATTGCCAGCCGGTCCAAGCAACTGCGGCTGACATCGACTTCGATGGCCAGATCGGGCGGCGGGTCCCTGCGCAAATCCAGGCGGCGCCGGCCTTTCATGCCCTCGGCGTTGGCGATCCAGAAACTTTCATCGGCTTCAATGCCGCGCTCGTGCAATTGGCGGCGCATCGTAGCCGACCCGCCAGATTTGATGGGCATGTTCAGTTCTTCGGTCAGGACGTGGACCATTTGTCCGAGAAAACCACCGTCGTCTTCGTGTTCCAGGAGCGGCGACATCATTTCCAGTTTCCCCCGGTCATAGGTCAGACGGATTTTGGGCCTTTCCGCAAAAGTGCGAAGTAGCCGGCTGTACGTCCGCCAATCTATTCCCTCCAGCAGAAGGGACTGCCCAGGTTGATTCTTGAATGGCAAGTGACTCATGATTTCATCCCCAGCGCCTGGCGTTTTTCGTGGATGAACTTCACGTGGTGGGGAAGGTGATTGATGGTGCTGGTCAGCAATTGTTCGAGGGTTTTGGGGCCGCGCTCGTTGTGCACGCCGACCCGCCTCAGGGCCTCGGCAGGAAGCTTGCGGAGGATGTGGGCCAGTTGCTTGCGGGTATTCTCGATGATAGCCAGCTCCTCCTCGGCCTCGCGCTCGTGGTAGGCCAGGTTGGCGGCAAAACGGTTCTCGTCGGCGCCGATCAAGGTCGGCTTGTCAAGGGCAATGACCCGTTTCATGCGGTCCGCCAGGATCGGCTCGAAATCGGCCAGATGGCAGACCACTTCCAGGGTGCTCCACTTGCCCGGCACGGGCCGGGCCAGAAGCTGCGCGCGGCTCAGCCCGCCAGCGCCTGCCGCAATGTCTTCGGACCATCCAGATACGATTCGATCAGTTCCGTCATGGTGGCCATAATTTTCTCCTCCAGGTGAAGGTCACGATATTTAATTAATTATACCGCGCCTGGGGTCATTCTTGTGAATTCTTACCGAGCCGCGCGCAGGGCAGCGGAGTAAGCGATTGTCAGCCCGCTACTCCTTCGCTGGGAACGTGGCTCAGTATTTACAAACTCTTGAGAAACGCCACCAGGTCGGTCAGCTCCGCGGGTGCCAGCTCGTGGGCCTGGCCGTGGCGCCGGTGGGGATTGTGCTGCTTGAAAATATCTTCAAGGGTGGCGGCGCGGCCGTCGTGCAGATAGGGGGCGGAGCGGCCCACGCCTCGCAGGGAGGGCACATCAAATTCCGTCAGTTTCCCCTGGAAATCGGCAACCACGGCCTTGGGGGATGGGCTGGTGAATGCCGGACCGCGATGGCAGCGCGTGCAATTTGCCTTGCCCAAGAACAGCGCCTTGCCGCGGGCGATCACCGGCAGATTGGCGGCCTTTTGCGGCAAGGGCCGGTGTGGATCGAGCGTCTCCAGAAAGGCGGCGACCGCGGCAGCATCCTTGTCGCTGATCGGGTGCTTGTGCACGTGGCGCATGGTGTTCTTGACCCGGTTCGCCAGCGTTTCGCTCTCGCCTTTCCAGCCGAAGGGCCTGGTATCGCGCACGCCGTGCAGATCGCGGCTATTGAGGTGCTCGCCGGTGCCCAGGTTGGAGGTGTCCCAGGCCAGGCCGTCCGAGCCGCCGCCCGGATGGCAACTGGCGCAGGAGAATTGCTGCTGGAAGGTATGTTTCGCGGAATGGAAAAGGATTTCACCTCGGCGGGCTTCATCCGGCTTGGGGCCGCCCAGATCGATGTGCCGCAGGACGCGCAGCTTGTCGGCATCAATCAAGGTCAGCGAATCGGCCAAGTGATTGCTGACCACAAGGGTCTTGCCATCGGGGGTGAGGACCATGCGGCGCGGGTTGGCCTGGGTGGCCAGACGCTTGAGGGTGTAGTTGGCGCTAGCTTTCAGGTCCTCTTTGAAAGTTACGAAGCCGCTGAAGCCGCCCCAACCGAACCCGCCGAATTGGCCGCCGCCGATCATGCCGAGGCTACCCCCGCCGAGTTTAGGTGGTGGGAAAGGGTGCGGCGGAAATCCCATCATGCCGCCACCGAGTTGGCCGGTTTGGCCCATGCCCCGGCCGAAGTTGCCTCCCAAGGCGCCCCCGGCTCCGAGTGCGGGCCCTGCACCGAAGCCGCCGCCGCCCATCATCGTGCCGCCGCCCCGGCCGCCACTGACGCCTGGAAACCGCCCATTTGTTGCTGCGAAGGCGGGTTGGCTTCAAAGTGCTTGGCCGCCTTAAAGAGATCGAGCACGATGACGGTGTCCGCGCCGCCGCTGCTGATAAACACCCGGGCTCCATTGAGGGGATGCATTTTCGCATTTGCATTCCCCGCCAGGGGCACGGACTTCATGCTGGCCAGGTGCCGCGGCAGCTTGACCACCACATCGGTCGGATCGGGATAACCTTTTTTAGGCTCGTCGAGCAGCACCACGGCTGCCTGGCTGGAATTGTTGATGAAGAAGCTGAGGGCATTGGTGAAAATCCGTCCCTCCGGAGCTTGCGCGGTCGGGATGAACCAACGGGCCCGCGTGTGGGCAACCATGTCCATGCTGGTGCGCGAAGGTTCGATTTCGAAAACGGGATTGAAGGCGGTGGTGCGCTCCGGTCCAAGGGTAGCCAGGAATTCCCTAGCCGTATTAGGATCATTGGGATCGATTTTCGCTGGCTTCGGATCGTTGATCGATTGGCCGCCCGTAAACAGGCCGAAGGGCCGCGGGACAAATGAATAACCTGGCTTATCGCCGAGGGTCAATTGAGTGCTCGCCCGCGCGAAGTTCCCCTCCGGTTGCGGCGGCAAGGGTTCCTGCTGAGCATAACCGGTCGGGCTCAGCGTCCACAGTTCCTTGGCATCGTGGCAGACGACGCGGATAAAACCCGTGTGCGGATCGACCGCAACCCCGCGCGGCGCCTGGCCGACCTTGAATCGTCGCAGCACCTTCCGCTCGGCGACATCGACCGCCACCAGGGTATCGTCTGCCTCGCAGGTTACATAAGCAATGCCATGGCGAAGCGCGACATCATAAGGCTTTTTTCCAACCGGGATTTCATCCAGGACTTTGTTGTTTCTCAAATCGACCACCGCCAGCGCATCCGCTGTTTGCAAAACGACATAGGCAAATTGAGAGGACTTATCGATGGCCAGGCCGAGAGGGCTTTTGTAGATGGGACGGAGCGTGGGTTTCGCCGCTTCCAGCGCCTCCCGCACAAGCATGCCCGCCAAAAGAACGCCAACGAAAACCAGGATGGAGCGCCGCATGCTCATGCCAAACCTCCTGTTAAAGGCCTTGGCGATTCGCTGTAATAAAGCGATTGCTAATCGCAAAACGCTTGATGAGGGAAAACTTGCGCGAAAAAATTACGATGTGCTCAGCGGATAACCCTTGTCGCGCCAGCCGCGGATGCCGCCGTCCATCGAGATGACATTTGCATAGCCCATCTTGCGCAGATTGTCGGCGGCCAGGGCGGAGCGATAGCCGCCGCCGCAGTAAAGCACAATGGTTACCGAGGGATCCGGCAAGCGTTCTTCGATGTCGCGCTCGATAATGCCCTTGCCCAGGTGGATGGCTCCCGGCAAGTGGTCCCTGGCCCACTCGCTTTCCTCGCGGACATCGACGAGGTGGAATTTGTCCCCATGATCCAGCATCCTTTTCACATCGTCCACGGTCAGCGCGCGGATGTTTTTCCGGGCTTCATCGACGATTTTGAGAAAGCGCGGGGAGTGCTTGGCCATGGTGGATTCCTTCTGTTTACGTTTAGCGTTCGCCTGGGATTATCCGAACGCTAAACGCAAGCAATGCGGTCATTTTTTCTGTCCGATGCAGAACAGGTATCGGTTGGTGCGCACGAAGATCTGGCCGTGGCTGACGGCGGGCGAGGAATAACATTCGTCGTCCAGGGGATTGCGGCTGACCACCTCGAACGTGGGCCCGGCCTTGAGGACATGCGTGATGCCGTCGTCATCGGTCAGATAGAGATGGCCGGCGGCCAACACCGGGGCGGCACTGTGGTGCCGGCCCAGTTGTTTCAGCCAGAGCCTCTTGCCCGTCTGCGCTTCGAAGCAGTTCAGGTAGCCCTGGTCCGAGATCACGTAGAAATACTTGTCGAAGAAGATCGGCGAAGGAACGTAGGCGGCCTTGCGCGCGGCCACGTTCTTCTCGTGCCAGCGAACGCTGCCGTCCGGCCGGATCGCCATGTTGTGGTATTCCGGAAAGCCCGTGGTCAGGAAGAACAGGCCGTCGCCGAATACCAGCGAGGCCACGTACTGTTCGGTCGGGCCGTCGATGAGCCAGCGCTGCTTGCCGGTGTCTGGATCGTAGCCGGCCACGCACATGCTGCCGGAGAGAACGAGCTGTTTCTTGCCGCCCGCATCCACAATGATCGGGGCGCAATAGGAGCGCGTCTGGTTGGGCCGGAGCGCGCGCCAGCGCTCCTGCCCCGTGCTCTTGTCCAGGGCCACGAGGTAGCCCTGGGCATCCTGATCGCCGTTGATGATGACCGTATCCTTGTACAGGATGGGAGAGCTGCAAAAGCCGTGCTTGGAAAAGAATTTGCCCGGCGATTTCTTCCACACCAGGTTGCCGGCCATGTCGTAACAGGCGGCAATCAGATCAGGATAAGCCAGAAAAGTGATCCACACGTGCTTGCCGTCCGTGGCCGGCGTCGAGCTGGCGTAGCTGTTAAGCGGGTGCTTCTGCTCCAGGGGAGCGGTCACAACCACTTGCTGCCAAAGTATAGTTCCCTTCTTGCGGTCCAGGCACAACAGAACGCGCTGTTTCTCCTTCAAGAGACAGGTGGTGAGGAAGATTTTATCGCCGACGACGGCAGGGGAGGAATGGCCGATGCCCGGAATGGCTGTTTTCCAGCAGATGTTGTCGGTGGCGCTCCAGCGAACCGGGATATTTTTTTCGGTTGAGGTGCCGTCCCCGCGCGGCCCGCGCCAACCCGGCCAATCCTCCGCGCCGCCGATCCCCGCAAACAGCAACAGCCCACCCAGGCAAAGTGTTTTGTTCATGGGGATTTATTGTATTTTCAACCGGCCAGACAGGCTAATTCCATTCCAGAGGCTTTGTCAAAGGTTTTCCTTTTTGCCATGGAAAACGCAGATTATCCTCGCACGACCGCAGCTGTCGCCGGTTTCAGCTCCTTCGCCGCCTGGAAAATGGCCTGCAAAAACGCCGGCAGATCGTCGGGTTTGCGGCTGGTGATGATGTTGCCGTCGCGGATGACTTCGGCGTCCACGTACTTGCCGCCGGCGTTGATGACGTCGTCCTTGATGGCGAAGAAGCAGGTGGCTTTCTTGCCCTTGAGGGCCTGGGTCGAGCATAGCAGCCAGGGGCCGTGGCAGATGGCGGCCACCACTTTCCCTTGCTCGGCCATGGTGCTGGTCAGGCGGATCATCGGCTCGCAACGGCGCAGGTGGTCCGGCGCATAACCGCCGGGGATGACCAGTACTTCGAAATCGGCGGCGCTGACGTCCTTGGCGGCCTTGTCGCTCTTGACCGGGTAGCCCAGCTTGCTCGGATAGGTTTGGCCCGCTTCCGGCCCGACCACGGTCACCTTGCAGCCCGCCTCCCGCAGCCGATAGATGGGATACCAGACTTCCATCTCCTGGTACATCTGCTCGACCAGGACAGCGACGCGGATGTTGTGCAGCTCCATGATTTCCTCCATTGTTTAAGTTTCATTGCTTGCGGTTGGCGTTCGCGTGGGGTATTCCGACCGCTAAACGCAAGCACCATCAAGACTGTGGTATTTTATCCAGGTTGTGTTTGTACCAGTCCAGGGTTTCGCTGATGGCGTCGGCGAAAGTGACGCGGGGGCGGTAGCCCAGCTCGCGTCGGGCTT
>WNFJ01188424.1_pt1 | contig 10099 bp, 10 predicted proteins | sample 5400461 | NCBI WGS metagenome assembly WNFJ01 (sample SAMN13153349, study PRJNA577476) | soil metagenome | isolation source: 115 cm saprolite on Douglas fir-dominated hillslope | place: USA:California | collected 2013-09-17
GTGACCCGGGCCCTGCTGCGCCCGGCCCGCTCAGGTCAGCAGGGTGCCGAAGACCAGGTCGAAGAAGGAGTCGATGGCGGCCCCTGACCGGTCGGCCCTGGCCGTGATCAGCGTGCCTTCCCAGGCGCTGAGAACAAACCGCGCGGTCGCCCGCGGATCGAGCTCTGGCCGTAGCGAGCCGGCTCGCTGGGCTTCTGCCAGCACCTCGGTGATCAGCTCCGCCCAGCGCGCCAGGCTCTGCCCGACCGCAGCGCGCAGGACGTCGCTGTGGTCGGCAACCTCGGCGCCGAGGTTGCCGAGCAGGCACCCGCGGGTGAACCCGTGCTCCTCGGCCTCGGCCCGCAGCAGCTCGAAGTGGCCGCGCAGGCGCGCCAGGGGGGCCACGCTGCGGTCGGCGAGATCCTCCAGCCGCCTGCGCTCGGCGTAGCGCTCCAGGGCCACGACGGCCAGGGCTTCCTTGCTGTCGAAGTGGTTGTAGAACGAGCCCTTGGGGACGCCCGCCCTGTCGGTGATGTCCTTCACGCCGGCGGCGTTGTACCCGTGGGAGTGGAACTGCTCAAGGGCAGCCTCGACGATGTCCTCGCGCAGGCTGTGCCGCGCCATGTGTGTCACCCCTGCACTCAATATGACCGGTCAGCTGGATCTGGTCAAATTCCGCCCCGGCGGCAGCCCCGCAGGCCGGCTCCAGGTTGACACCGGTCAAGACGACCGGTCATATTAGACGCTAACCGCGGGCGGCCCCGCTTCGAAGCCCGCGATCCTCCGGACCCTTGAGGAGACCCATGACGACGTACCGCGCCTACCAGGTAACCGGATCGCGGCAGTTCGAGCTTGTCGACCGCGAGAAGCCCGCGCCCGGCCCCGGCCAGGTCGGCATCAAGGTCTTGAGCTGCGGCGTGTGCCATACCGACTTCCTCGCGGCCGAGGGCCTGCTGCGCGATCCCTCGACGCCGATCGTGCCGGGACACGAGATCGTCGGCGTCATCGACGCGGTCGGCGAGGGCGTGACGGCCTGGCAGGCCGGCGAACGCGTCGGACTCGGCTACCTGGCCGGCCACTGCGGCGAGTGCGACTTCTGCCGCCGCGGCGACTTCGTCAACTGCGCGAACCAGCACCAGACCGGGACCACCCTGGACGGCGGCTACGCCGAATACGTCGTGGCCAGGACCAGCGGGCTGGTCCGCATACCGCAGGAACTAGACGCCCTGCATGCGGCGCCGCTGCTGTGCGCCGGGCTGACCACGTTCAAGGCACTGCAGCAGGCCGGCGCCCGCCCCGGCGGGCTCGTCGCCATCCAGGGCATCGGCGGCCTCGGCCACCTGGGCCTGCAGTACGCCGCCAGGCTCGGCTACCAGGTCGCCGCCATCGCCCGCGGCACCGACAAGCAGCAGCTAGCCGCCCAGCTCGGCGCCGACCACTACATCGACGCCACCGCCGACGACCCCGGCACCGCACTGCTCAAGCTCGGCGGCGCCGACGCGATCGTGGCCACGGCCGCCAGCGGAGCCTCCATGACACCGCTGATCCCCGGATTGCGCCCCGGCGGACGCATGGTGGTAGTCGGAGCCGGCCTGGACCCGATCACGGTCAGCACCCTCGACCTGATCTTCGGCACCCGCACGATCACCGGAAGCAAAACCGGAAGCGCCATCGAGAACGAGGACAACCTCGCGTTTAGCGCCCGCCACGGTATCAAGCCCATGATCGAAACGATGCCGCTGACACAGGCGCCCAAAGCCTACGAGCACATGATGTCCGGCGCAGCCCGCTTCCGCGTCGTCATCGACCTGACCGCATGACGGCAACCCGGCCACGGCCCCGTCCTGCGGTGCGCAGCCAGGCGGCAGCGCCGGCCACCGATCCGCGCCGTTCCTATCGACGATCATCGCCGCAAGCGCCGACTGATCGGGATCACGGAGGATCCGCTGGTGGCCCGGTTCGTGAACCCGGACAGCGACCAAAAGAGCAGCCGCAAGGTACTCATCGAGGCGGTACTTACCGGGCGTGACACAGTGATACCGACCGCCGCTCATACAGCGCCGCAAACCCGCCGATCTGTATGCTGGCCGTCACCGATCGGCATGTGCCCGTGCCGCACCGAACCGGGGGTTGTGTGCGGGACTACTGCCGGTGGAGTCGGCAGCCGCTGGCGGCCGGACGGGTGCGGTCGTGCCCGAGTTGCTGCTTGTCGCGGGCACTGGCCTCCGGCGCTGCATTGTTCCCTGAGGGGTTCGCTGTGTGACACGGAGAGGGGCCGCCGGGTTGGAGCGGGAGCGCTGCTGACCTCCGCGCGATGAGCAACGCCCGATTAGGCTCGCACCGATCACGGCGCTGCTACGCCAACAGCCACCTTACGGCAAGTTCCAGCACGTCTGCGTGGCTGCTCGCGCCGTGATCGGCAGCCATGAAGTGGTGGCCGATCACGAGTGAGAAGGCGACCGTGCTGCGGGCCTTGGCTGGCGGCGTTTCACCGTGGCAGCGGATTATCGGTCAGGTGTTCAGCTTGTCTCGTTCGGCCCAGATCCCAGGTGCCGTCGCGGACAGACACCACAAGGGGTGCCGTCGTGCGGGTCGATCGAAACGATGCGGCCGTCCCGGCCGGTCATGGCTGGCAGGCCGATTCACGCGGGCCGCGGCTATCGCGCCGCCGGCGCCAGGCATCGGTCGGGCTGCCTGCCGCGCGCTCCCGTGCCTCGGTGACGGCCCGTATGGCGCGCAGCTCATGGTGCAGCCGCGGGAGCGGGGCGGCGCAGCCGAGGTGTCCGCCGTCGGTCACCACGGCGGTCACGCGGCGTCGACGGGCAGGCCGTCCAGGCGCCATTCGAGCATGCCCTCGGCCAGGTGGCGCGCGGCCAGGCCGCTGGCACGCAGCTGGCGGACCGCGTCGCGGGCCAGCACGCGGTAGGCGCCGCGGCAGTAGGCGACGATCTCGGTGCTGGCTGGCAGCGCGCCGAGTTGGGCGGGCAGGTCGCCGAGCGGGACCGAGACCGCGCCGGGGATGTGCCCGGCGGAGTACTCCGCGGCTGGCCGCACGTCGAGGACGAGAACCTCGCCGGCCCGGGCGCGGCGGAGCAGCTCGCCGCGGCTGACCGGCTCGGCGGACTCGTCGCTGCCCAGGTAGGCGGCGCGGGCGGCCTCGGCGTCGGGCAGGCGGGTGCGCGCCACCTCCCGCAGCGCCCGGTACAGGGCCGCGACGTCATCGCCGGCGAGCCGGTAGAAGATGCGGGTGCCCTCGCGGAGGCTGCGCGGCGACCAGCCGGACGGGATGCGATGACCCGCATCTGGCCGGTCCCTGATGAGGGCCTCGGCGACAGCTGGTATGTGGCGGAGGTGGCCGAGGGCCTGGCGCTGGTCGCGGACCCGGGCCGGGACCCCCGCCCCTACCTGGAGGCCGCCGCTCGGCACGGGCTGCGGATCGGTTTCACGGCCGACACGCACGTGCACGCGGACTACCCGGCGCTGATCGCCGCGGTCGCCGACCACACCCAGCCGTCCTGGCGGGCCGGGCCTCGCGGCCTACCGGTTCCGGCGCGACCTCGGCTACGCCATCGGCGTGGTCATCGCCGGGCTCGCCAACCAGGCCATGGGCCTCAGCGCCGCCGGCGGCGCGCTCACTTTCGCATCTGGCTGCTCGCCGCCGCTGGATCACCGGGAAGCCCGGCGGTGCGGCCACAGTCCCGTGAGCCCGGCAGGAGTGAAGGCGGTGCGCCGAGCCTGATGAACAGACCAGAGCCATACGAGTACGCACGACGCCTGGCCGCCGGTTCTCTGGCCCGCGGTGATCCTGTCGGCTGGTTCGAGCGCCTGTACGCGGAGGCCGGGGCCGGCGAGGCGCTGGTGCCGTGGGGAGGTGCGCCCAGCCGGCTGCTGGCCGAGTGGGCCCGGCAGCGGGGGCTGCGCGGCCTGGGGCGCCGTGCGCTGGTCGTCGGCTGTGGTCTCGGGGACGACGCCGAGTATGTCGCGGCCCTCGGGTTCGACACCGTCGCCTTCGACGTGGCGAGCAGCGCGATCCAGGCGGCGCGGCGGCGCTTCCCCGGCTCAGACGTGCGGTATGTGGTAGCCGACCTGCTGGCGCCGCCGCCTGGGTGGCGGCAGGGCTTCGAGCTGGTGGTCGAGGTGCACACGCTCCAGGTGCTCCCGGACCCGCCCCGGCGGCAGGCCATCACCCAGGTTGGGCGCATGGTGCGCCCTGGCGGGACACTGATCGTCATCGCGCGGGCCGCCGACGCGAACGACGAGCGTCACCCCCCGTGGCCGCTCACCCGCGCCGAGGTCGAGGCCTTCACCACGAGCGGCCTTCGCCCGGTGCGGATCGAAGACGTCCGCGACGAGCAGGCACCGCCGGTGCGCCGCTGGAGGGCCGAGTTCGCCCGTCCGGATGGCCAGGATTCGCAGAGCCCGGCGGTGCCTCCGGTCCTGCGCGGCAAGGCGTACGAGGAGGCGTCTGTGTTCACGGCAGACAACCTGCTGCGGGAGGCCAGGCGGCAGCGACGCCTCCCCCGGCTCCGGGTGCCAGCGGTCTGCCTGCTGGACCCGGATGGAGACGTGGTCCGGCACCTGGCCGGCCGGGGCGCCGCAGCCGAGCAACCCGCCTGGGCGTGCTACCACACGCGCATGTGGACGACGTGGTGGGCGGGGATGGAGCTCGGCGTGGTGCCCTTCGCCGTGGGCGGTCCGTTCGCCGTCCTGGTGGCCGAGGAACTGGCCTCATCCGGCGCCGAGCTGGTGATCTCCGTCACCTCCGCCGGCCGCGTTCTCCCGCTGGCGAGGCCGCCGTACTTCGTCCTCATCGAGAAGGCGCGGCGGGACGAGGACACGAGCCTGCACTACCAGCCGGCCAGCGAGTGGAGCCATCTGCAGCCGCACCTCGCGGCGCGGCTCGCCCCGGCACTACAGGGACTTGACGAGACGGTGTTCACCGGCGCCTCGTGGACCACCGATGCCCCGTTCCGGGAAACCCCCTCAGCGATCGCCGCCGCCCGGGCAGCCGGCGTGCATGCCGTCGAGATGGAGGCGGCAGGCCTCTACGCCTACGCCGCCGGCCGCCAACGGGACGTGGTATGCGTCGCGCACGTCACCAACACCATGGCGACAGGAGGAGACGACTTCGAAAAGGGCGAGCAGGACGGCACCAACCGGATCCTGTCGGTCGCTGCCGCGATCGCCAGGGCAACAAGGAGCACGCGGAGTGCTTCGCAGCGCGACTGATCAGGGATTGCCGGGTTCACCCGCGTTGCGCGGCGAGGGTTGCGAGGCGGCGGCGCGGAGGGGGTGGAGCGTGCATTCGCCCGGGAGGGAGCACCCAGCGTTCCTCGCCGGCCGGACGATTGCCGGTCTCGACACGGTGGCCAGGGAATCTCCGCCGCGAGGGAAGAACGGAGACGGCCAAAGTCGATGCGCTCGATGAGGAGGTGGTCGAGAACTACGCCCGCGCCGTCGCCGGCCCAGTTCTCCACCCGCCGGGCGGCGTGCCGGGGGCTCACGGTTCCGACGGCGCCCAAGCCTGAGCGGATACATATTTGGATGATCTGTACTGGACCACCCGGGCGGGCAGTACGCCTGTCAGCCGCTCCTATTCGGCGATCCGGATCCGCCGCCTCGTGTACGGAACTCACGCCGCGTGATCGTCCCTGAACTCAGCTCCGGCACGCATCCCCGCCGTTCTGCGCGGTCGGCGGACCCTCGGCGTTCATCAGCTGAGGCGCGCAGAACAAGGCATTCTGTGGTCTCATCGAGCCGCTGCACATTGTCAAGATCGCCATGGTGCGCTCCAGCGGCGCCGGCCGGTTGGCCTGGGCGGCTGTGGGCTGTCTGGGCAGCGTTGCCGGGCCTGCAGGAACTTCCCGATCTGCTCGGTGGCCTCGCCGGAACGGGAACTCGCGGATCGTCATGCCGGCCTGCCGACGACAGCGGCGTCGGTGTCGTGCGGGGGCAGGGCAGGTCCGGGTCCGGCGGGTGTGCGCCGGGGAAGGGCAGCCGCCGCGAGGATGCCGGCCGCGGAGAATGCGGCGCCGAGCCGGACGGCGCTGGTGAAGTGGTGGGTGAAGGTGGCCGCAGAGGTGTAGACGCCGGGCTGGGCGAACACGGTGGCGAGGATCGCGATGCCGAAGACGCCGCCGATCTCGCGGATGGAGCTGTTGGTTCCGGACGCGATGCCCATCTCCGAGGGCGGGACTGATCCGACGACGGCGTTGGCGACGGTCGGGAAGCACAGGGAAATGCCGACGCCCGCGACGCCGAGCGGCACTGCGAGCGGCCAGCCGCACGATTCTCGGCACCCACGGGATGTATCACAAAACAGCCTGCTCCCTCTGTCAGGGGTAGGAGCTCGTATCGGCGTGCTACGGGGAGAGGGGACGCAGGCAGCTACGGTGGCTCCGCCACAACCAGCCCACGTGCAAGAAGGAGACGACGATGAACGACAACGATGCCAGGCTGACCCGCGTGTACACTGCCGTGACCGGCAGCACCGTCGAGGAGGATATCCCCGACCAGCCCGACGCGGGGGAAGCCGCTGACCCCAATTTCGACGTGTTCATCGAGGCGGCTGCCGGGAATAACCTCGGCAACAGCGGAACGCCGTACACGCTCACCATCACGGCCGTCAACGAGACGAAGCAAGCAGTCGTGGGCGCATACAGCTCCGTGGCCAGCGAGGCCTTTAACGCCGCGAATGGCTGGGCCCCGAACGGGGACGACTTCGTGAAGACCCAGAACATCACCCTCCCCACTCCGGCTCCGGCTCCCAGCGCGCCGAACGACCTCTACCGTGTTTACGTCTCTCTGGTTACCCCCAACCTCCAGATCGCCTCGTTCGCTGAGAGCAACCTGTTCATGCTGGTCTGATCGCTCGGGCCGCTACTCAGATCTTCTCACCAAGATCGATCCGGTCATGCGCGGCCTGACAGCGGCGCACTGGCAGACACGCAGACACAGCGCAATATCCCCGGGCAGGCGCGGAGTCCCCGGTAGAAGAGGTCTCGCCAAAGGTCCGCTATCTACCGGGAAGGCTCCGCGCGCTCAGCCGCAGGTTAGCCAGGGGCTAGGCGACGGCCGCCGTGAGTCCCTCGTCATCGGTGAGCCGGGACGCGTTAGCTGGCACTAGGAGGCCGCCGTGACCTGGCCGGCCGGGTTCGTTGGGACAAGCTTGTCGGCACGAACGGGTCACGGTACCTGCCACCGGGCGATGAGTTGTCAGCCCTTCTGCTACTGATTCCCGGCAGCTCGGAAACGGCCACGTTGTACGGAACGCGACCGGCTTCCGACAGCGCGGCCGCGCCGGATCCGCCTGACTGCACGATCTGAACACTTCGTTCGCCGCTCATCTCGGGCGCGCAGAAGGACTGATCTGGCGCGACGCTACCTCCGTAAGCGCGGAGATGTGGGGTGAGCTTCGGCAGGATCAGTCGCGTCGATTGCCTAACTTAACTAGATCGATTTGTAGCTTTGCAGATGGCACACTAGTGCCGCGTCAGGCTACGTTTGCCGTGTAGGTATCTCTCGGCTGTAAACCATCTCTATGGACACCTCCCAGAGCAGTTCGGCATACCGGGGCTCGAGGGCATAGTCGGCGACGCCGGTCCCGAATATGCCGGGGCTTTCGGTCCGGGTGTCAGCTTCACTGACGTCCTCGAAGTAGCGTCCGCCGATTCCCTCGGCTAGCGGGGACACCGCCGCTGTCTTCGACTCAGCGTAGGCCTGGAGCGGGTCATAGGGACGGAACCGGAAGTCCAGGTCGCCGAACACGACCGGGCTGTACAGGTGCGCGTTCGAGCTCAGCGAGACGATCCGCGCGCCGCCTGCTGCCGCCAGTGCCGCGCGGAGCCCGGCCGTCAGCGCGAAGTGGCCCAGGTAGTTGGTGGCGAATTGCAGCGCCCCAGCTGACGAACAGGTCGCCGTTCTTGATCGTCTGTGCGCTGCCGGTCGCGCCCGCCGTCAGGCCCTCCGGCTGGTTCACGGACTTGATCAGCGTCGCTGTGTCGGTGGCCAGGTCCAGGCTGATCGTGACCGCGCGGCTGGAGGAGTACAGGGTCGACTGCCCGTCGGACTCGTCGTCGAAGACCGTGTACACGTTGCCGCCGAGCGCCTCGGGGTCGTGCTGGAACGCGAAGATCTCGCCGGCGCTGTCCACCTTCTGGCCGCGGCCTTGACGGCGAAGGTGCTGTGCTTGCCGCCGAGCTGCCACATCATCGCCCCGGTGCGGAGGTTCACTTTGCAGATGGTCCAGGTGAAGCGCGAGCTGATCAGCAAGTTGCCGTCGGTGTCGAGGTGGGCGGCGTTGATTTGGAACCAGTCCCGTCAAAGACGTAGTTTAAGGAACGGATCGGGCGTCACTCACTCTGGCCGGGCCATCGGGCCGACCTTCTGCCTTTCTGGCGCCGCAGTAACGGCCTTGGCCTGGTTGCGGGCAGCCCGGAAGCGTTGCTGGGCGCCTTGTTTGGTGAGTCCGTAACACGCGCCGATCTCATTCCAGGTGGCACCGGCCTTGCGGGCGGCCTCAACCGCGGCGGCCTCCAGCTCCTCTGCCGCTTCTCGCAGGCGCCGGGCAGCTTCGAGCCGGCTAATCGGTCCGTCGGCGACGTCGAGGGCGCCGAGCGCCGCTGCGATCCGCCTGGCGGGGCTCTTGGAGGCCATCGTCACAGCGTATCGACAACCGGCACCGGTCAATAATATGTTGACGTCGCCTAGTCAACATATCGTTGACCTGTCCGAGTCGGGAAGCGGGGTGATACGCGTGGCCAAGAAGGGCAAGAAGACCAAGAAGAGCAAGAAGAGCAAGAAAGGGAAGAGGTAGCAGCTGCCCCGACCCGGACGGCAGCGGTGCGGCGATGCACCGCTGCCGTCCAAACGCCGAAGTCCTGGGTCGCGGGCAACGGGCGACTGCTTCGCAGCCGGCTGGAGGGCGGCAAAGGTACGCCGGTCTTGTCATTTGCACCGGGTCCTGGACCCCCACCTAAGAAACGGGTCAGCCCCGTGAATGGACACGCTGCAACCCGTGCAGCGGCTGCTGCTGTACTGACCAAGTACGGCACACCGAGCGGATCGATCTGTACGCGTTCAACCGGGCGGCCAGTGCAGATTGAGGAAGCAAATATTCGGCAGGCGATCCGGCGCGAAGGGCCACCGCCCCCTCGTCGCGCGCTGTAGTTTGCGCTGCGCACCGCTTGACAGGCGATATCCGCCGATATGCACGGCTGGCTGCGGCGCGGTATCGGACCGCAGTCGTGTACATACCTGATCGATCTGTGCTTTAGTTATCGCCCGCCCCGCAGCCGTGACTGTCGCCGCTGTTTGCGGTGGAGGCGCGATGAGGGTGACGTTCCGGGCAGCCGCTCGGAAGCTGGACGGCAGGTTCACGCACGAGGCTGGCCTGGTGCGGCGAAGGCGGTCAGCGGGCTGCGGGGAGCGCCGTATCGCTGGCCTGCAGTTTTGAAGCTGCGCCAGTTTTGAAGCTGCGCCGCACGCCCGCTTCAAAGGCTGCCGCGGAGTCGGGACGGGCGATCTCCCGCTGCTGGCTGCTGACCGGTTCCGCCGCCGCCAGCCTGCGGCTGCCGCGCCTGCGGCGGTCTCGACGTGCTGGCCGGCGCCCTTGTCCTGGCGGCCTGCTGCTCGCCACGAAACGGACGGAGGGTCTGGAGGGTCTATCGGCAAACCGCCCGCGTGCGCGGAAGGCAAAGCTGCACACCCTCCAAACCCTCCGTCGCCTCCGTCAGCCTCCGTCACCCATCCGTCCATCTCCGCTGGTCAGGCGTTGGGGCGCTTGCCGTGGTTGGCCTTCTTCTTCCGGCGGCCCCGCTTCCTGCTTGCTCGTTTGGACATGACACCTCCTAATAAGAGCCGTTGCGTTGACGGGTCAGATCCTGAGGAAGGTCAGAAGGGCCAGGAGTTGCGGTAGGCGCCCTCGACGAGAGGGATGACGGTGAAAGCGCCGTCGGTGAGCCCCGAGAACACGTGCCGCCTCGCACCTGTCATCGACTCACCACCGCTGTTCGAGGCGCTCGCGACGTTCCAGATGTAGGAGGGGACATGATCGGGCAGCGCCGCGGCGGGGTGCTCGCCCTGCCAGGCCGACCCGTCCGGTTCGTCGGTGACGATCACA
>WNFJ01274999.1_pt1 | contig 10099 bp, 7 predicted proteins | sample 5400461 | NCBI WGS metagenome assembly WNFJ01 (sample SAMN13153349, study PRJNA577476) | soil metagenome | isolation source: 115 cm saprolite on Douglas fir-dominated hillslope | place: USA:California | collected 2013-09-17
CGCATCGGCATGCAAGCGCTCTTCACCCACGTCGGCATCCAGGCACAGCCAGCAGCCGCATAAACAACATTTTGTCGATCGGAGAAATCCAAGTTTCTAGCAGCCAGACCCCGTCTATCGAGTGTGCAGAGCGGCCCAAGGTCGGACTCAGTGCGGCGTCAGGCCTACCGCGTGACGGGTTCGAACAGGTTGATCAGGGCGGGTTGGTCGAATTGCCTGGCCCAGTCCAACGGCTTTGCTTGATGGTGCTTGCCGGGGATGTTCAGGTCGGCACCCAACTCCAGGGGGCAGGCTTGCCGGCGTCGAGTGTCATTCCACCAGAATTCCCGGTGATTGCCGAAGCAAGCTGCCGGTCGAGGAGCCAGGGATCACGACTCCTCGACCGATCCGGTGACTGCGCGCACGATCGCTTTGACATGGATCCGCGCCCCGTCGAGATGAGGGAAGTCCGTATTCTCGGGTCGGAAGACAAACGCCAAATCGGTGCCGGCGAGGAGGATCTCGTCTACTCCCTCGTGATCGATCAGTCGATGAGCGAGGGACCTCAGAGTTTCGAACTCTTCAGGAGACGCTCGTTCAGTCTCAACAATCCTTCGGTAGATGTCGCCGACCTGACCGAACGTCGCGGGCGGCAGCGGCACGACTTCGGTCACACCTCGCAGACGGCCGAATAGTTCCGTCTGCATAGTCACATGAGCGCCAAAGATTGCCGTCCGCCGGAGTGCGCGACGTTTTGACTCTGCGGCGATTGCATCAAGCAGGCTGATCATCGGCAACGGAGCGAGCACCTCCAACTCTTTGGCGCATACCTGTGGTGAGAAGGCCGGGATCGTCGCAACATCAGCTCCGGCCGCGGCAAGTTGCTTCAACAGCCCCGCGAGATACTCCGCCAGTCTTCGCGTCTCTCGCGCTTCTGCAAGTCCCATTACGTGGCCAACGTCGGCGTGGACCATCACAAGATGCGGAGAGAGGCCTCGCGCGACGTGAGCCTCGACCAATGAGCGGTAGTAAAAGACGCCTGCACCGACGCCCAGGCCAGTCACCAGGCCCAGGGTCTTCGGCTCCGCCGCTTGCGTCACTGCAGACCTCCGAACTGATTGCGCCCTTGCGCCCTGTGTTCCCAGTGACTTGCGCTCTCGCAGTTGGGTCGCAGTCCGGCACTGGTGATGTCCCGTTTGGCGTGCTTGGTCGCTATACCCCGCGACACATGGACGAACATGTGCCAAATGGTACAGAAACCACGTCTCCGAGGAGCCCCCGACTGGGGCGTTAGAGCGAAATGCCTCTCGCAAGGCCGGTCACCACGCCCTGTCCAAGTGATCGCTACGGTCGACGGAAGGTTCAGCCCAGCTCGTTGATGCGGATGAGGGTGCCTACGGGTCGCGAACGCGCCCACGGGCACGGGCTCGGGCAGCCGGGGACCGATATACCGCTCACGGCGTGCACGTGCGGAGCCGAGCACGCCCAGGCACACGCGGCTGGCTAGACCGAACTTACGTGAGCCTGGATAGCTGATCTCCGTCCTGACGTGCGCATATGGCTGCGACACGCCTGCGGGGGTAACCACTAAAATAGTGGACTTCTGGTGGCCTGGATGGTTGAATTCCCCTGTGAGAAAGCGCAGCGGTAGCATGCATGTGGACCAGGCTGGTCGCCACTACACCACGGTGGGCGGGGAGCGGCGGGCCTACCCGACGTACCTCCTGCGCCACTCATTCCGCGACGAGGACGGCCGGCCCCGCAAGGAGACGCTGGCGAACTTGACCGGCCTGCCTGAGGAGTCGATTGCCGCGCTGCGGGCGACGCTGAAGGGCCGCACCCTGGTCGACGCCGGGGACGGGTTCGAGGTGCAGCGGTCGGTGCCGCACGGCGACGTCGCCGCGGCGCACCTGATGGCGTCCAGGGTGGGCCTGCGGGCGCTGCTCGGCCCGGCGTGCGCCGAACGCGACATCGCCTACGCGCTGATCCTGTCGCGGGCGGTGCGGCCGAGGCCCAAGCTGCCCACCGCGCGCTGGTGGCAGGACGGCGACACCACGCTGGGGACAGACCTCGGGGTGGCCGGCGCCAGCACCGACGAGGTCTACGCCGCGATGGACTGGCTGACCTCCCGGCAGCGCGGCATCGAGAAGAAGCTCGCCGCCCGGCACCTGGCGAGCGGCGGGATCGCGATGTTCGACCTGTCCTCCTCCTGGGTGGAAGGCTCGCACTGCGAGCTGGCGGCGTCCGGGCATTCCCGCGACGGCAAGCGCGGCCGCCAGCAGGTCGAGTATGGGCTGCTCACCGACCCGGCGGGCCGCCCGGTCGCCGTCGAGGTGTTCCCCGGCAACACCGCCGACCCGGAGTCGTTCAAGACCGCGATCACCCGGGTCCGTAAAGATTTCGGCATCGAGCGCCTGATCATGGTCGGCGACCGGGGGATGATCACCGGCACCCGGATCGCCGACCTGCGCAAGCTGGAGGGCATGGACTGGGTCACCGCGCTGAAGGCACCCGCGATCGCCGCCCTGGCCAAAGATGACGGGCCGCTGCAGATGAGCTTGTCCGGCACCCAGAACTTCGCGGAGATCGCTCACCCGGACTACCCGGGCGAGCGGCTGATCTGCTGCCACAACCCGGTGCTGGCGGCCGGGCGGGCCCGCAAGCGCGAGGACCTCCTGGCCGCCACCGAGACCGACCTGGCCAAGATCAAGGCGTCGGTGGCCGCGGGGCGGCTGACGGACCCCGACAAGATCGGGATACGGGTCGGGAAGGTCATCGGCAAGCACAAGGTGGGCAAGCACTTCATCCCCGGCATCGGCCCCGGCCGGCTCGCCTGGCGCCGCGACCAGGACAAGATCGCCGCCGAGGCCGCTCTCGACGGGATCTACGTGATCCGCACCAGCGTGGCCGGCGGCGTCCTCGATCCAGCCGCCGTGATCAGCGCCTACAAGGACCTCAAATACGTCGAGCGGGACTTCCGCATCACCAAGGCCGACGACCTGGACCTGCGGCCCATCCACCACTACCTCGCCGGCCGGGTCCGCGGCCACGTGCTGATCTGCATGCTCGCCTGCTACCTCACCTGGCACCTGCGCCAGGCACTCGCCGAGCTCACCTACACCGACCAGCACATCCCCCCCGCCAGCGACCCCGTCGCACCCGCCCGCCGCTCAGCCCAGGCCAAAGCCACAGACGCCGCCACCGCGACCTGCTCGGCCACCTGTCCACCCTCGACCGGCAGGTCATCATCTTCGCCGGGCAGAAAATCGAGAAGCTCACCACCCCAACCCCGGTCCAGGCCCGGGCCTTCGAACTACTCGGCGCCCGCGTCCCCCTTGCCCTCAAGTAGCCACTCAACCGGACGCCGCCAGCCCCAGGCACGCGACATCACCACCGGTCAGCAGGCCTACGACCAACTCCAAGATCAAGTAAGTTCGGAGCCGGGCAGCACTCGGCCACGCCCTGGCCTGTCGGCTGCCGCGGCCCGGCACCGCGGCCCCGCGACGCACGCGGTCAAGCCGGCCGGGACCGGGTTCACGGTGGTTCCCCGGCCGATTCCGGTGAAGGACGGCCAGGGCCGGCGCTCCCGGCGCCGGGGGGCCCGGGGCCGTAGAGGACTGAGATGAAGCGGTCGTACGCCTGGTCGACTTCTTCGATGTCCCCGGTCGCCAGGAGGTCGAGGAGCAAGCCCCGCACGACGGCGACGCCGAGCCGGGCGTCTACCCGGGCGTCTTTGTCCTGCCATCCCAGTTCGACCAGACCGTTGGCCACCGGGGTAACCCAGGACGCGACGATATCGTCCAGGAACCCTTCCGTTCCGGGGCGGCCCCGGAGCGCGAGGGAGTACAGCTCGAAGAACAGCCGCTCTTGCGGCCAGAGGCTGGCGTCGCGGATCTCGCGCCAGAACTGCCTCGGGTCGCCGTTCCGGAACCCGGCCAGGCGAGTCCGCTGGACCTCCTCGACTGCTCGCGCCACCTCCACGAGCAGGCCCTGCCGGGACCCGAAGTGGTAGATCAGCATCCGGTGGCTGGTTCCGATCGCGGCAGCGATCTCGCGGAGGCTCAGGTCAGCAATCCCGCCCACTAGGGCGTGTTCGACGGCCTTCGCCAGGAGCCTGTCCTTTGCTTGCGATGCGGGCACAAGACACTGTACCATCTGGTTCAGTGAACCAGATGGTACAGTGAGAGGTTCCGGTGCCAGGCTGACGGCGGGAGCGAGAGGTAAAACTTACCCGACCGGAACAGCTTGGTCGTCGGTATCAGGCGCGGAGGTGTCAGGCGCGGAGACTTATTCCGAGCAGGCCCGCGGGGAGCAGGCGAGATCAGGTGCTTTCGAACCGGGCGCCCAGGGGCTGTGGAAAAGTGGCCGATTTAAGGAGAACGAGCGCCTGGCTACGTCCTATTTAACGGCATGCCCGCGAAGGATTACGAGGCGGGAATCACCTTGAAGCCGAATCCACGAGCACACAAATAGCCTGGAATGCATTGGGATAGAGCGTACACATGACGAGTCGCGCGCCGCTCTCTGCGCAAGTTCTGCCCGCGGATGCCGGGGCAGCTTGCCGCAGCCGCAGGCCTTCAAGGCGTCACATGGTCAAGCCCGCGCCAGTCAGGGGCCAGGCGAAAGCCGCAGCGGTACGTTGTCTGCCAGCGGGGTTGTCATCGGCGAACGTCGCGGCGCGCGCGTATGGAGGACAGAGGTGACTGACTATCAGACCGTCCGCTACGAGCGGGACAATCATGTCGGGACGCTGACCCTCGCGCGGCCGGCGAAGCACAACGCCCAGAACCCGCAGATGTGGCAGGAACTCGCCGATCTTGGCAGCGAGCTACTGCCCGACCGGACCCTGCGGTGCCTGGTGGTGACCGGCGAGGGCCCGAGTTTCTCTTCGGGGATTGACTTGGCTGAGGGGCTGGCCGGACTCATCGCGGATTTCGCGGCCAGAACAGAAGAAGACCGTAGTCTCAAGGCGGGGTTGTCGGTGGCGGGGACCTTCAGCTGGATCCCCAGGCTGTCCTGCCCGAGCGTCGCCGCCGTACAGGGCCACGCCTACGGTGCGGGCCTGCAACTCGCTATTGCCTGCGATTTCCGCATATTCGGCCAGAGCGCCAGAGTTGGCCTGACCGAGACCCGGTACGGGATACTGCCGGACATGGGCGCCACCGTGCGCCTGCCCCGGATCGTCGGGGAGGCCCGGGCCCGCGAGCTGATCCTGCTCGGCGAGGTCATCGGCGCCGACGAGGCCGTCCGCATCGGCCTGGCAAATCGCGTGGTGGCAGACGCCGACCTGCTGTCGGCCGCAAGCGAGTTCGCGCTGAAACTGGCCGCCCAACCGCCCCTGGCCGTACAAGGAGCGCGGCGTGCACTGGACGCCGCCTGGTACCGCCATCCTGAAGACAGCCTCACCGTGGCCGTGGATGCGCAGATCCGGTGCCTGGAATCGGCCGACTTCAAGGAGGCGCAACGTGCGATGGCGCAAGGCCGCAGTCCAGAGTGGAGAGGACGCTAGTGAACCCTCGTCCGCCGCTGGCCAGCGCGACGCGCTGGCCCGGGCCCGGGACCACCTGTTCCGGCTGCAGCACGAGCACGGCTGGTGGCACGCCGAACTGGAGACGAACGTCACCACGGACGCGGAATACCTGCTGTTCCGTGAGTCCCTCGGCATACGCGACGCGGAGCGGACGGCCGCCGCGGCCGCTGGATCTGCCGCGGCCAGCGCGAGGACGGGACCTGGCCCAACTATCATGGCGGCCCCGGCGACCTGTCGACCACGGTCGAGGCGTACGTGGCGCTGCGGCTCGCCGGCGACCCGGCCGGGGCGGCCCACATGACCCGGGCGGCACAGTGGATCCGCGCGCAAGAGGCCACCAGGGGTGTTCACCCGAATGTGGATGGCGATGGTCGGCCAGTGGTCCTGGGACGACCTGCCCGTCATCCCGCCGGAGCTGATCTACCTGCTCGCGTGGTTCCCGCTTAACATTTACGATTGGGCGTGCTGGGCGCGGCAGATCATCGTGGCCTTGGCCATCGCCGGCACCTTCCGGCCGTCACGGCCGCTGCCGTTCGCGGTCGGCGAGTTGCGTGGTCTGGTCATTAAAGGCATCGTGCCCATTCGAGGGCCTGCCTGACACGTGCGCGGGTGAGGCCGAAGGCCGGCTCGGTGGTGATGAGCCTGGTCGGGGCCTGGCGGCCATGGCTCCAGGCCCCGGCCTCGGGAGTGTGAGCGTCGTCGATCCAAGCCGCCGGCCACTTTCCTGCGCGGGACGCGATGAGCGGGACTTTCGCGCTGGGCGGTGACGGGCCTGACAGCATGGAGAGCACGGGCAGGGAGCCGATGGGCAGCAACGGGGCCAGCAGGCGGTTGGCGTCCCCGTTCCAGAAGGTCGCCCAGATGATGTCGAACGCTGCGAGCAGTTCAGTGATCCAGGTGCCGTGCTCGGGTTGCCCCGGAAATGCTCTTCCCCGGAGAACAAATCGTGGTCGGCGAACCCAGACGGGGCAGACGGGGCCGAACAGGTTGAGCACCCCGTCAACATCGAGAAAGAGCACCGGACCCGGCGGGGCACCCAGCGGTTCGGGGACAGGGCGCGGTGCCGGTGAACCGCCAGATCACGACCACGCTGGCCAGCCCTCGACCGCGAACACCTCGGCCAACGCGCGAAGCCCCGCAAGCGGCGTGCGTCCGCCACCGATGGGAGGCCAGCACCGGTAAACGCCTGACGCTCGCGTCGCTCCACCTCGCGCGCGACAGCGACGAGCAGCGCGACCCGAAGTGGCAGATGAGCACCCGATCCCTCGCTTGCGAAGCTGTCACACCTAACTGTACCATGTGGTTCACGAACCAGTTGGTACAGTTAGGAGCGGACGATCACCGATGAGCCAGCTACACGTGGAGGCGGAAGGCACCACCGGCGCGGATCCCGAGGTCGTTTGGTCGCTGGTGGCGGACGCCAACAGCTACCCCTCCTGGGGTCCCTGGAGCGACGGCGGCTACCAGCCGGCGTCGCTGGGCCCGTCCCGGAAGGGCTCCGTCCAGTGGTTCCGCTACGGCCGGCGCACGACGAGCGTCGAAGAGATCCTGGAGGCCGAAGAACCCCGGCGGCTGGTCTACACCGTCATTCGCGGCATTCCGGTACGGAACTACCGGGCGGAGGTGACACTGACCCCGGTAGCCCCCAGGGGCACGTCGGTCCGCTGGACGGCAACCTGGGACGGGACGTTCATGGGCCGGATGGTGCACCGCCGGATGCAGCAGGTCTACCTGCGGGTCATGACCGCCCTGATCGCCGCGGCCGACCACCAAAGCGACCCGAGCCAAAGGTCCGGCTGACCGGCTCGTGAACAGCGGGAACACAGGAGCGCCAGCGCAGCTGTTCCGGGCGCGTGCCGGGCACTTTGTCGCGTTGGCCCGCTTGGACGGTGAGTTCGGTCCACCGGGCGCGCTTGCCGGGCGTGGCGGCCTTTGCGGGCCGCAGGAGGCTTGGGATTACGTCACGGCTGACCGCTGTGCCGGACGCTGTTGGTCACCAGAATCCCTGGCCAGCAGCAGCACCACATCCGCGTGCGGGTGAGACTCACCCAGCACGGCAGCCACGAACGCGCGGGCCACCCGCACCTGCTCGGGCACCGCCGGGATCGTCATGCTCGCCGGAACTGCCGCCTCGGACATCAGGCCACCAAACCTCCCTGGCCCGCCTGGCCCGGATGAGCACCGGGAACGGCAACAGGACCAATGCACCCCTCATTCCGCCCGCCACGTCAAGCCGAACGGGGGCACCGCAACCGGGCAGCGCGGCAGCACCACGCACCCGGGGACGGCCCGAACTATACCAATTGGTCTAGACCTATCTCGCGATTGGTCTGGACCATGTCCCCCCAGGTATCAGCACGGATTCAGCACGAGGCCCGGAAACGACGGGAAATAACCGGCACGATTCGGGTAAACCGGACACGAGAACGGGCCGCCCCACTCCCCCGCACGACGGCCCGCCTTCCACCAGATGACTCGGTAAAACCGCAGGTCAGGCTACCGGACGTCCAGGCCGGTGAGGGCGCGGCCGATGATCAGGCGCTGGATCTCGGAGGTGCCCTCGAAGATCGTGAAGATCTTCGCGTCCCGGTGCCAGCGCTCGACCGGGAAATCGCGGGTGTAGCCGTTACCGCCGAGCACCTGGATGGCCTGCTCGGTCACCCGTACGGCGGTCTCCCCCGCGACCAGCTTGGACATGGATCCCTCCGCGTCATCGAGGGCGATGCCCTGGCGCGCCATCCACGCCGCCCGCCACACGAGCAGCCGGGCCGCGTCCACCGACGCCCGCATGTCGGCGAGCATGAACGCGATGGCCTGGTTCTGCCCGATGGGGCGGCCGAACTGGACCCGCTCCCTGGCATAGTCGCGGGCGTACTCGAAGGCCGCGCGGGCGACACCGACCGCCATAGCCGCAACGCCAGGCCGGGACGCCTCGAACGTCTTCATCGCCGCCTGCTCGCCGCCCCGCCCGCCCGCGCGTACCCGGCTCAGCCGATTGTCCAGCCGGTCCTTGCCGCCGACCAGGCAGCGTCCCGGTACCCGCACGTCGTCGAGCACGACCTCCGCGGTGTGCGAGGCGCGGATCCCGTGTTTGCGGAACTTCTGGCCCTGGCTCAGTCCCGGCGTCCCTGGCGGCACGATGAAACTCGCCTGGCCACGGGTGCCGAGCGACGGGTCAACCGAGGCCACGATGACGTGCACGTCCGCGATGCCGCCGTTCGTGGCCCACGCCTTTGTTCCGTTAAGTAGCCATTCGTCGGTGGACTCGCGGTATTCGGCGCGGGTCCGTATGGACCCGATATCACTGCCCGCGTCCGGTTCTGAGGCGCAGAACGAGCCCAGCTTCACGTCCCCTGGTCCGCCGAACATCTGTGGCAGCCACTCCCCGACCTGCTCCGGGGTGCCGTTGCTGGTCACCGCGACCGCGGCCAGGGTGGTGCCGACCAGTGCGAGAGCTATCCCCGCGTCGCCCCAGAACAGTTCCTCAAAGGCGACCGGGATGCCGAGGCCGCTCGGCTCCAGCCACTGCTGGCCGAAGAAGTCGAGCGAGTAGAGCCCGACCTTGGCCGCCTCCTCCAGGACAGGCCACGGGGTCTCCTCCCGCTCATCCCATTCCGACGCCGCGGGCCTGATCGTGCCGACCGCGAAGCCATGTACCCAGTCGCGCATCTCGCGCAGGTCGGGGCCGAGGTCCAGGGAGAAGGCCCCGGGGGTGTCAAGGTCACTGGTCATCGACGTCCTCGCGGGCCTGGCGGATCAACCGTTATGTTACTGAAGAGTAGCATATGCCGGGGCCGGAACCCAGGGCCGGATTACTCGCTTCCGTGCCGGTCGAGGAACTCGTACACGTCGGACTCGTCCACGCCGGGGAAGCTCCCGGTCGGCAGCGCGGACAGGATGTGCGAATGCGCCCGGGCCGACGGCCAGGCCATGCCCTCCCAACGGGCCGCGAGCCCCGCCGGGGGACGCTGGCAGCACTCGCCGTCCGGGCACGCCGACGTCATCCGCGTCGACGTGGCCCGGCCGCGGAACCATCGGGCGTGCTCATACGGGGTGCCAAGAGTGATCGCGAACCCGCGCTCGGCGCCCGGGTCGACGTGCGCGACGCACCAGAACGTGCCGGTGGGGGTGTCGGAGTACTGGTAGCACGGCGAGAACCGGTCAGCCGTGGCGAACACCTGGCGGCCGGACCACTGACGGCACATCCGCTGGCCCTCGATCGCGCCGGTGGAGTCGGCCGGCAGCACCAGGCCATCGTTCTGGTACGCCTTGTAGATGATCCCGCTCTCGTCGTTCTTCACGAAGTGGCAGGTCAGGCCGAGATGATGGGTAGCGAGATTGGTGAAGCGGTGGGCCGCCATCTCATACGACACCGAGAACACGTCTCGCAGGTCCTCGACCGACAGTTCCCTGCTCTGCTTGGCATCGAGCAGGAACCGCGCGGCTGACCGCTCCGGGACGAGTACCGCGGCCGCGAAGTAGTTCGCCTCGACCCGCTGCCGCAGGAAGTCGGCGAAGTCCTTCGGCGTGTCGTGGCCGAGCACGAAATGCCCGAGCGTCTGCAGCAGGACAGCCCGGGGCGAGTGCATG
>WNFJ01106496.1_pt1 | contig 10098 bp, 7 predicted proteins | sample 5400461 | NCBI WGS metagenome assembly WNFJ01 (sample SAMN13153349, study PRJNA577476) | soil metagenome | isolation source: 115 cm saprolite on Douglas fir-dominated hillslope | place: USA:California | collected 2013-09-17
ATGCCATCATTGCCTTGCGTTGTTGCATTCTCTCTGATCGATTTGAAGACTTTTGGGCCTCTCGTGCTCCGTAGCCCCCCCTTTTATCTCGTACACCCGGCGCTAACTGAGCCGCGCTCGCCTGCACCGCACGGCCAATCTCACATTCTTGTAAACGAAATGACCTACCTTCACGTCAAATTGGTGGACTTGTGCGAAGGAGAGAATTTCTATTTCATGCTGTCGATGGGTATCACCGTCTTGGATCTTTCAGCCTATGTCGGCCTCATCGCCGTCGGCGCCATCACGCTGAACATGCTCCTGGGATTGCTCATGGCCTTTCGCTACAGCCCTCACCGCTCCTGGCCGCACCGCCGATTTAACTATTTCCGGTTTCACAACTGGACCGGGTACATTGCGCTAGCTGTTTCAATTCTCCATCCAGTGATTTTGCTCTTTAACAAAGATCCGCACTTCCGCATCCGCGACCTCGTCTACCCCGTACATTCGCCCAGCCAGCCCCTCGACAACTCCATCGGCGCCATCGCTCTCTATCAGCTCGCATTTGTCGTCATCACTTCCTACTTGCGCATCCGTCTCGGCCGCCACCTTTGGAAGTCTTTTCACTTCTCTGTTTATTTCGCAGCCGCCGCGTTTTTCTGGCACAGCCTATTTACCGATCCTGGCATGAAAAATGCCCGCGTAGATTGGTCCGACGGCGGCAAACTCTTCGTCGAATCTTGCCTCCTCCTCATCGCTGCCATCAGCCTGCCGCGCTTGCGCCATGCCCGCAAAAAGCCCTACACGCCCGCCAAATCGCCCAGCAGACAGCCAGCGCCACGTCTCAATAACCGGTAAAAAAACGTTGCCTCCGGGATAAGGCTTGTTAATCTATTTCCCCGTTTCCAGAATGGAGCCCGTGTGACCAAGGAATTTCGTCCGCCGCCGTTCGACCTGCGCCTCGCAATGGACACTCTCGCAGCAAAAGATCCGCGGCTCGCCCCGCTGATCAAAGAGACCGAAGAATTCAGAATTGAGGCAGATGGCTCGGATAGCCCCTACGAAATTCTCCTCGAATGCATTGCCTACCAATCCATCTCCGGCAAAGCGGCCGCCACCATCTTCGGCCGCATCAAGGCCCTCGGCTCTGACGGCCGCCCTCCTTCGCCAGAACAAATGCTAAAGCTACGAAAGCCCGTCCTCCGCAAAGCCGGTCTCTCCGGCGCGAAAGTCCTCGCCATGAAAGACCTCGCGCAAAAAACCATCGACGGCCTCGTCCCTACCCTCGAGCAAGCCGAAACACTCTCCGACGAAGAACTCCTCGAGCGCCTCGTCTCCGTCCGCGGAATCGGCGCCTGGACCGTCGAAATGTTCTTGATCTTCCGCCTCGGCCGCCCCGACGTCCTCCCCATCCACGACCTCGGCGTCAAAAAAGGCTGGTCCATCACCTACGGTAAAAAGCACATGCCCAAGCCCAAGGAACTCCTCGCCTTCGGCGAACGCTGGCGTCCCTACCGCACGGTCGCCAGTTGGTACATGTGGCGCGCCTGCCAGCGCGCGGGCAACGCCGCCATGCGCAAAATCCGCCCGCCAAAGGTCCGTAAGCGCAGGCCCGCCAAGCCCAAACATCCCACCGGCAAGCAACTGTAGTGGCCGGTCTTCAGACCGGCTCTTTGTCTTCCGATACTTTTTCGCCATTTGTTGCAGCCCAGGCCGGTCGCAACCATCTTTTTCCTTGACTGCCCCTATCGACCCGAGTAATATACGGCCTAGATATCTATCTATCTTGGAGTGCGGGAGCTTCTGCTCCCGCTTTTTCATTTGTAGCTTGTCCTGATGTCGCAGATGAGCTGCACGCATCCGAAAAATGCGAACCCGCGATGACTGCGTTTCGGCACAATTTGGGTTCGACGCAACTTCTTTAGAATCAACACTTACGAATAGCTTGTAAGTGTTGATTCTAAATGACTTACGAGAACATTAACTCAATGACGCTTACAAAAAACAGGGGGAGGGACTCCGATTATGGTTAACTAGCGGCCTTTTTACTGCCCAGCCGCTAAATCCTTCACCATCAAATACATGGCTACCAATCCAGCCAGTAATACGCCACTCTCGAGCGAAACCGAAATCCGGTGCAACCGGCTGAATTCCGCCAGCAACGGACTATCCGCCGCCGTTGCCTGGATCGACCCCATCTGTACCCGCAGCGCCGCCATCTTCGGACTAACCGAATGTTGCGACACGACTGTGAGCCCCATCATGAGTACAACAATCAGCGCCCCCGGCGTCGCCAAACTCGCAAACATCCGCGTTCGCAACAATCGCGCCAGCAGAATAGTAATCCCGCACACCACTCCAATCATGTGCATCCACCACAGCCCGTACCCTACGATAGCCCCCGCCTGGTCCCGGCTCGCTAAAATCCGAAATGCACCCGGCGCCACCACAAAGCTCAGGAACACGTCGCTCCCCAGCCACAGGCTCAAACCTAGAAACTCGATGGTGCGCAAAAAGTTCTGCATGGGGCCACTATACAAGAACACGGCGGTTGGACCAAAATAACGCCATGTCAAAATGCAGGTCGCATCTGTTTTTCTGCGGCTTCCTATTTTTCGGTGCGGCATCTGCTCGTGGCCAGCAATTGCCGTCGGCCATTTTCACCGATCCCGCCCCGGACAAAGAGTTCCCCGCGGACGTCGCAGCCCCCGACGTGATGAGCCACGGCGCGCGCATGGACGCAGTCCTCTACATCGCCGCTGGTCGCGGGCCTCACCCCGTCGTCATACTGGTGCCGGGTTTTCCCGGCAATGAAAAGAACCTGGACTTGGCCTATTCGCTTCGTCGCGCAGGCTGGAACACCTTGCTGGCCCATTTTCGCGGCTCTTGGGGCAATGAGGGGGTTTTCTCCTTCTCCAATGCCATCGAGGACCTGCAAGCCGCAATTCTGTTCTTGCGCGACGCGGAAAATGCAAAGAAGTACGGGAATGATCCGAAAAAGATTGTGCTGATCGGCCACAGCTTGGGTGGATTCATGGCCGCTTCCGCCGCCGCGCGCGATCCGGAAATCGCAGGCCTGGTGATGATCGCCGCGTGGAACATCGGTGCGACAATGACGGGCCCGCGCGAAACACATCGGATTGATGCTATCCCCGCGGCCTCTCCGCGCCTTCCGGGAACAACTCCCGCAGGATTGCAGGCCGAGGCGGAAGCGAATGCGGCAAAATGGAATTACCTGGACTACGCTGAAGCCCTAAAAACTCGCCCGGTCTTGATTCTGGAAGCTCACGACCGGAATCTTTCTTACAACAAGGATATGAAGGCAGCGCTGCAAAAAGCAGGAAATACGCGAGTAACGGAAACCTACGTGGAAACCGACCACTCCTTCTCCGATCACCGCATCGCCCTCCAGGTGGCCGTCCTAGAATGGCTGCAAAGCGTCTTTACACCTGCTGCTAAATAGCAAGTTCAGCACAAAAGTCGCGCGACGGATGCACGCACCTGGCAGATAGTGGGAGAATAAGAAGGAATGGTGGGCGACAAAGGACTTGAACCTTTGACCTCTCCCGTGTGAGGGGAGCGCTCTAACCAACTGAGCTAGTCGCCCGTCTTGCGCGGCCGCGACGCTTTGAACCGCCATCTATTTGTAACAGGAAGGACGCAGGTTTTCAACCAATGCCCGCCGCTACCTCCCAGGTCGTCTCGCAGCTCCAGCGCTCCATCGCGCGCGCCATCTACGGCAAAGAAGACGCCATCCAACTCGCGCTCATCACCCTGCTTGCGCGCGGCCATTTGCTCATCGAAGACGTCCCCGGCGTTGGCAAGACCACTCTCGCTCAAGCGCTCGCAAAATCCTTCCATTGCAGCTTTCAGCGCATCCAGTTCACGTCGGACCTGCTCCCCAGCGATGTTCTCGGCGTCAGCGTCTACAATCCCGAGTCGCGCGATTTTGAATTTCGTTCCGGCCCGATTTTCGCCAACGTCGTCCTCGCTGACGAAATCAACCGCACCACGCCGCGCACGCAATCTGCGCTTCTCGAAGCCATGAACGAAGCACAAGTCACCGTCGACGGCAAGACGCTCCCGCTTCCGCAGCCCTTTCTCGTGATCGCCACGCAAAATCCCGTCGAGCATCACGGCACCTATCCCCTGCCGGAATCGCAGCTCGACCGTTTTTTGATGCGCATCAAAATGGGCTATCCCTCGCACGAAACGGAAAAGGAAATTCTGCGCAAGCGCGTTGGCGATAATCCTCTCGATTCGCTCGATTCGATTGCGGATGTCAGCGATGTGCTGGCCATGCAGAACGCCGTTGCCCACATCAAAGTTGATTCCAGCCTGCACGACTACGCACTCGAGATCGTCAATCTCACGCGCAAGAGCGAGCAGCTCGCGCTCGGCGTCAGCCCCCGCGGCACACTCATGCTCCAGCGCGCCGCGCAAGCCCGCGCCTACCTCGATGGCCGCGACTATTGCCTCCCCGACGACTTCAAACAGCTCGCCGTTTCCATCGGAAACCACCGATTCCGTTCTTCGCGATATCGTTGAATCCGTCCCCGTTCCCTTGTGATCTTCCCGCTGTGAGCGTGCCATCAACCATCTCGCAACTCTGGGCCAAGGCCGACCGCCCTGCCGTGCGTGCGTTCCTCCTCTCGATCACCGCGCTCACCGCGGCGCTCCTTATGGCGCTGTATTCCGGCGCCGCCGCGGAAATGGGCCAGGTCGCGCTCGCCAGCACTTCGGCGCTTGCCGCGCTCGCCATCGCCGGCTGGGTGGGCGTGACGCTCGTTCCCATCCTGGCGAAGCGCACGCCGCTCCGCTGGATAGGCTACAAAATGGAGTACCGCGTCACCCTCGAGGGTTGGATTTATCTCGGCGGGGTCATTCTTGTCGCGCTCGCGGCGCTCAACACCGGAAACAATCTCCTCTTCCTGATTCTCGCGAGTCTTATCGCCCTGGTTCTGATGTCCGGCATTCTCTCTTCCATTACGCTCTCGGGCATCGCAATGCGCCTCGTATTGCCAGAACATATTTTCGCCGGCCAGCCGGTTCGCGCCATGGTCGAACTTGAAAATGAAAAGCTGACGCTGCCTTCGTTTTCGTTGCGCGTCGAAGCCGCCAAGACAAACCAGGCCCCCGCCGCTGCCATGCTTGAAACGCCGGTCTATTTTCCTTACCTCCCAAAACATGACCGCGTGCACCAAACCATTCCCATGACGTTTCCGCGGCGCGGCGTCTATCGCCAGGAAGCTTTCCGAATCGTCACCCGTTTTCCCTTTGGCTTCCTGCGGAAAGCGCGCAGGCTGAGCTTGAAGACGGAAGCTCTGGTGTATCCCTCTGTGGAACCGACCGCAGACTACCTCGAAATCCTGCCCGGCCTGCAGGGAGCGCTGGAAAGCGTCACCAAAGGCCGCGGTCAGGATCTCTATGCGCTGCGGGATTACCTCCCCACGGACAGTGCGCGCCACGTGCACTGGAAAGCTTCCGCACGCTCCGGTTCATTGATGGTCCGCGAATTTACCCGCGAAGACGATTGCCGCATCCTGCTCGTTCTCGATCCTCATCTGTCCGCCGAAGAATCCTCCAGTCTGAAACCGGGAGTGTCTGCCACGAGCGAGCGCTTCGAGCGTGCCGTCACGATCTGCGCCAGCCTGGCCTGGCACTTTTACGAAAACAATTCGCTGTTGCAATTCCGGAGCGCCGGTGTGGAAACTTCTCTTGCTCCCGCCGATGAGATCATTTTCGCAGTTCTCCAGCACCTGGCGATCGCGCAACCCCTGCCACCCGACCCCGGGCAATCGCTCATGGCCGACCTCGCCGCCTCTCCCGAACTCTTCAAAATCATCGTGACCAGCCAGCCCCACGGCTCCGTCCCCGCCTCCGTGTGGAGCTCCTCCTACGTCGTCTTCCTCGACGACCCTACGTAGGACAGGCATTCCTGCCTGTCCTCTTGCCTGTCCACTTTGTCCAGGAAGCTTTCAGCAACCCGACAGACAAGAATGTCTGTCCCACTCAGCTGTGCGAGAATGGGCCAGAACCATGCTGAACGGCCGCGAACTCGCCACATTTCGCAAACAACTGCTCGGATGGTTCCGCGAATTTCAGCGTGACCTGCCGTGGCGGGGGACGAAAGATCCCTTTCACATCTGGGTTTCGGAAATCATGCTGCAGCAGACGCGCGTGGTGGCGGCGATCCCCTACTACCTGCGATTCTTGCAGCGCTTCCCGGACGTTCATGCGCTCGCCGCTGCGCCGCAGGAAGAAGTGTTGCGCTTGTGGTCCGGCCTCGGGTACTACGGCCGCGCGCGCAACCTGCAAAAAGCCGCGCAGCAAATCGTCGCGAAACACAAAGGAACGTTTCCATCCAGCGAGGCAGACGTCCTTGCATTGCCGGGCATTGGAAACTACACCGCCGCGGCGATTCTGAGCATCGCCTTCAGCGAAAAATTCGCCGTGCTCGACGGCAACGTCGCGCGCGTCCTTGCGCGTCTCGGCGCAATCCGCGGCGACCTCCGCGAGTCGCAGCGTTGGCAAGAGTTGCAGGAAACCGCGGATCGCTTGCTCGAACCGAAATCCCCGGGCGATTGGAACCAAGCCATGATGGAACTTGGCGCGACGCTGTGTACTCCAAAATCGCCGCAGTGTCTCCTTTGCCCGGTCGCACAATTCTGCGAAGGACGCAGGCTGGGCATCGCCGAATCCTTGCCCGAAAAACGGAAGAAGCGCGGCACGGTGCAAGTTACTCTTGCCGCTGCGGTATTCGTAGATGCAAAGGGCCAAACTTTTCTGTTGCCACCGCCAAAAAATACAAAAGAGAAAGTCTCGTCCGATCACGTGCCGGCTCTGGTTTCAAAAATGTGGCACTTCCCGACGCTTTCGGTGACCGGGGAACCAGCCGGGAAACTGAGCGCGTTCCTCCGAAAACTTATGCCGGGCGTTCCCAGCCGCAACTGGCAACTCGTCCCGGCCGGCAAGGTTCGTCACGCGGTAACGTACCGCGCCATCTCCCTCTTGCCCTTCCTTATCAATGTGCAAAGACTCCCGCGCGTTGCCGGCGCGAGACAGGTTCCTCTTGGTGACATCTCCAGCCTCCCTGTTTCCAACCTCACCAGGAAAGTCGCCCGCGCCGCTCTGGCAGCGGCGGCTTCCGTTCCAGCCAAGTACTGAGAGTTATCCTTTCGTCTACTCTCGTTTTCGCCCCGCCCCGCAGGTGGTACGATAAAAAGTCCGCCATGGCCACATCCATCGCAACTGCCAGTGACCCCGCGCTGCCTGCCGAGCGTTTCTTCCGCGCCTCGCTTTCACTGCTCATCCTCACTTCGACCGTCACGCTCGTGAGCACCGGCAAACTCGACGTCCTTACCAGTTTTGCTGCTCCACTCGTCGTGCTGTACAAGGGCTTCCGCTCGTGGCACGGACGCCCTGCCGAACTTTCGCAGCGCTCCGCAACCTGGTGCGTCCTCGCTTACTTGGCGTTCTTCCCCTTGGACGCCCTGTTTCTCTCGCGTTTCTCTGTTGGAAATTCGTCCAATCCGCCGCTATTCGCCGCGCTTCTGGGAGTGGTGCATTTTCTGATTTTCGTCACCATCGTCCGCTTCTATAGCGCTGTCACGGACCGCGACGCGCTGTTTCTCTCGATGCTCTCTTTTGCCGGTATTCTCGCCGCAGCCGTTCTTACCGTCGATACCACCTTCCTGATCCTTTTTTTCATCTTTCTCCTGTTTGGTGTTTCCACTTTCGTGGGGATGGAATTACGCCGCGGAGCCGTCGGCGCGGTTTCGCCGGCACTACATGTGCACCCCGAGCGCGATCGAAGATTGCATCGCGCGCTGAGTCTTTCCGCTCTCAGCGTGGCTACGGGATCCATCGTCTTAGGTAGCGTGCTGTTTTTCTTTTTTCCGCGTTTCAGCGCCGGGTATCTTGGCCGCGCCAGCTTCAGCTCCTCGCTCATGTCCGGTTTCACGGAAAACGTCGAGCTCGGTCAAATCGGCGAGATCAAAAAGAATTCCGCAGTGGTCATGCGCGTACAAACAGGAAAACCGATTGGTTACGACCGGCTGCGCTGGAGGGGCATCGCGCTTACGACTTTCGACGGCAGACGGTGGACTTCTTCGGTTCACAAGCCGCAAGAGCTGAGGCCCAAAGAGGATGGCTGGATTTACACCGCAGATTCGACACCGAAGACGGATCCGCATGAACCGAGCATGTTCTACACCGTGTACCTTGAGCCTCTGGCCACCGATGCTATTTTCGTTCCCGGCAAAGTCGCCCGTCTCCGCGGCAATTTTACCGGCGAAGGCGGAAACTCGTATGCCGGGATGCGCCGGATTTCGATCCTTCGGGATTCCACCGGCACCCTTTTGAATCCCTCGCACAATTACACGGCCGTGCGGTATGCCGGTATCTCAAGCTTGCCTCCGCTGGATGTGGCCAAGCTCCGCGCGGCTTCAACGGACTATCCCCCGGACATCACGGAAACGTACCTGCAGCTCCCTCAGCTTGATCCGCGTATCACGGAGCTTGCCAAGCAGATCACGAAAAACGCCCGGACTCCTTTTGACAAGGCGCTGGCGATCGAAAGCTACCTGCTCAACCGCTTCACGTACACCTTGAATCTGGCCGGGAAACCCGGAGACGATCCGCTCGCTCATTTTCTTTTCGAAACTCGCGCGGGCCACTGTGAATATTTTGCTTCGGCAATGACCATCATGCTGCGCACGCTTGGCATTCCTTCGCGCGAAGTCAATGGCTTCCTGCCGGGCGAGTTCAACGACCTGGGCGGAGATTACATCGTCCGCGCAAGCGACGCGCACAGCTGGGTGGAGGTCTACTTTCCCGGCATGGACTGGCAAACATTCGATCCCACACCGGCGGCTCCCGAAAACGAGACCGGCTTCCTCTCGCGCCTAGGAAAGTACGCCGACTGGATGGAGATTACCTGGAGCGAATGGGTGATCGGCTACGACTTCGCCCACCAATTAGTCCTGGCGCAGAATCTGCAGCGGGACTCGCGAAATTGGAGCGAATCCGCGCGCAATTGGTTCGAACGAAAACAGCACGCGGGTAAGAAATGGATGAAGTCGCTGCAGCTTCAGCGTGGCGTGCTGGGCTACATGCTGCCGATCGCGCTGGTGCTATTTCTGGCGGCATTGCGTTTCAATGTTCTCGCTGAACTGAGCCGCCGCGTCCGCCTGTTCTTTCAATTGCGCGGATCCAAAGTGGTCCGCGCCGATCCCCAGCTTGCATCGCGTCTCTACGCGGAACTGCTTCGAATGCTCGCGCGCCGGGGACTGATGCGAAGTGTGTCGCAGACACCGTTCGAATTCGCGGCCGCCGTGGATTCACCGAACCTCGCACCCGCCGTGCGGGAATTCACGCAGCTCTACGGCCAGGCGCGCTTCGGCGGCGCGCCTTGCGATACCACGCGCTTGCGCCAGCTCCTGGTCCAGATTCGAACGGCATTGCGCGGGCGCTAAAGACAATTTCCATCCTGCCAAGAAGGGACGCAGCGGTGCTGCGCCTCTACAAATACGCGAATGAACGGCGCATGTTACAATTGAAAATTGCGCAAAGGTGCAAATTTACAGCATATGACCAAGGTCGGATTCGTCAGCCTGGGATGCCCCAAGAACCTCGTGGACAGCGAGGTGATGATGGGTATCCTTGCGCACGAAGGCTACGAACTGACGCCGCGCGCCGATGAAGCGGAAATTCTGGTCGTCAATACGTGCAGCTTTATTGAAGCGGCGCAAAAAGAGTCCGTGGACGCCATTCTTGAAATGGCGGAGCACAAGAAATTCGGCGCGGCAAAAAAACTGATCGTGGCGGGCTGCCTGGTCGAACGTTATCGCGCGCAGATTTTGGAGCAGGTGCCGGAAGTGGACGCGGTCATCGGCACCGGCGAAGTCGCACGCATCATGGAAGCGGTGGAAGGCGATCTTCGCATGTTGCCCGCGCAGCCGCCCGCGTTTCTCTATCACCACCTGACCCCGCGCATCGTCACCACTCCGAAACACGCGACGTACATCAAAATCGCCGAAGGCTGCGATCATCCCTGCACGTTCTGCATCATTCCGCAGCTTCGCGGCGCGTTTCGCAGCCGGCGATTCGAATCGGTGG